>VFSW01000780.1_pt1 | contig 47295 bp, 39 predicted proteins | sample 5358111 | NCBI WGS metagenome assembly VFSW01 (sample SAMN11554181, study PRJNA540505) | mine drainage metagenome | isolation source: sediment from site ElyBrook_90M | place: USA: Ely Copper Mine, Vershire, VT | collected 2017 | reverse complement strand
CCGGAAATGCCGCCGGACACCTCATCCTGCAGCAGACCGGCTGGCGCCTGGCGATGGTCTTTCTTCCCGGCAGCGTTCGGACTGGCGCTGTGGTTCGGGGAGAGATTTCACCAGATCCGGACCGGGGAAGACCTCAGCCGGCCTTTTACGCTGTTCGGCAAATAGCGGGCGGTTGGCGCCAAAACCCGGCGCCAAAAATCTGGCGCCGGGGTCCGCACCCATGTTGTTTTCGCAAGGGTTGGGCGATGGTCCTTCAACTGCTTGAACAGCGCATTTATGGTCAAAAGTCCGGTTCAGTCCGCGCAATGGCTGTTCGAGCAGGCTTTGCGGCATCATCAGGCGGGGCGGATCGCCGACGCGGCGGAACTTTACCGGCGCGCGCTCGCCCTGAACCCGGACCTGGCCGATGCCCACAATAATCTGGGCATCGCGCTGGCGGCGCAAGGCAGAGCCGATGCGGCGGTGGCGCATTATGAGCGCGCCATCGCTCTCAACCCGAGCGATGCCAGCGCCCACAATAATCTGGGGGTCACGCTGGCGGACCTGGCCAGAAACAACGAAGCCATAGCGCATTACGAGCGCGCCGTTGGGTTGAAACCGGACTATGCGAGCGCTCACCATAATCTGGGCATGGCGCTGGCCGCGCAAGGCAGGCAGGAAGAAGCCGTGGCGCACTACAGACGCGCAGTCGCCATTCAGCCGGGCCATGCGGATGCGCACAACAATCTGGGCGTGGCGCTGGCGGCGCTGGGCAAGACCGGCGAAGCGGTGGCGCATTACGAACGCGCCCTTGCTCTCAGGCCGGATTTGGCCGATATCCACAACAATCTGGGCGTCGCGCTGGTGGAGCAGGGCAGGGTCGACGAGGCCTTGCCGCACTACGCGGCTGCGCTCGCGCTCAACCCGGCCAACGTGGAGGCGCACTTCAACCGGGCGGAGCTCAAGACTTTCCGGCAGGGCGATCCTGACCTGGCGGCGCTTGAGGCATTGGCCGGCAGGGACGATCTGCCGCCGAAAAAAATGCCGTTGATCCATTTCGCGCTGGCCAAGGCGCTGGAAGACACGGGGGAATACGGGCGGGCCTTTGAGCATCTGCGCAGGGCCAACGATTTGAAACGCAGGCAGGTTCAGTACGACGAGGCGGGCGTGGCCAGGCTTTTCCGGCGTATTGCCGCCGTGTTCGGGAGCGGTTTGTTCGAGCGCTTTCAGGGAGAGGGCGACCCTTCGACAGTCCCGGTTTTTGTGCTTGGGATGCCGCGTTCCGGCAGCACTCTGATTGAGCAGATCCTGGCCGGGCATCCGCGGATTCATGGCGCCGGCGAGCTGCCGGAACTGGAGAGGGCGGCAGGCGCGGTATTGAATGCGTGCGCGCGGCCGGCTGCCTGGCCGGAGTGCGTTCCCGCGCTGGACGGGGCTACGCTGCGGCGGATCGGACAGGCTTATCTGGCGCGGCTGCCCGCCGTTGCGGAGGGTAAAGTCCGGATCGTGGACAAGTTGCCGGATAACTTCCTCATGATCGGGCTGATCCGGCTGATTCTGCCAAACGCGCGGATTATCCACAGCGTGCGCGATCCGGTGGATACCTGCGTGTCGTGCTATTCGAAACGGTTCACATCCGGCCAGTCTTTCAGCTACGATCTGGCGGAGCTGGGCCGCTATTACCGCTGCTACAGCGAACTGATGACTCACTGGCGGGCGGTGCTGCCGCCGGGCGCGATGCTGGAGGTGGCTTACGAGGACGTGGTGGACGATATTGAGGGCCAGGCGCGGCGGCTGATCGAGTTTTGCGGCTTGCCGTGGGACGATCGCTGCGTCAGTTTTCACGAGACCGGGCGGACGGTGAAAACCGCCAGCGCGGCGCAGGTCCGCAGACCTTTGTTCCGCAGCTCGCTGCAGCGCTGGCGCAGGTACGAGGCGGAGCTGGGTCCACTGCTGCGGGAACTGGGCGACGTGGTACCGGACCATGCGCCCGTTCGGGAACGATGGCCGCCGGAACCTCGAGGTTTGTCGCCTGAAAGGCACACATTGTGATACGCTTTCCATTGAAGTACTTCACGTGGGACAACGCGAAGAACGGGAAGCTGAAAGCCGAGCGCGGCATATCTTTCGAGGATGTGGTCTTTCATATTGAGCGTGGCGATATCCTCGATATCGTCGAGCACCCGAATCAGGAGCGTTACCGCGGTCAGCGTGTAATTGTGGTGCAAATCGAGCAATATGCGTACCTTGTACCCTGCGTGGACCAGGACGAGTATGTTGTGCTCAAGACCATCATTCCGAGTCGAAAGGCGACGCGGCAATATATTCAGGGGGAGAGCGATGGCAATGAAACTTGATGCGGGCGAAAAAGACATCCTGAATTCCGTGGAAAAAGGGGAATGGCGTTCGGTCCGCGGCTTGAAGGAAGAGCGGAAGCGCTACAGCGGTTATGCAGCCGCCACGTTTCGCAAAGATCAGCGCGTGAACATCCGTATTTCCGGTAAGGATTTGGACGCGCTCCAGAAAAAGGCGCTGGAGGAGGGCCTGCCGTATCAGACCCTGATCTCGAGCCTCATCCATAAGTTCGTTTCGGGGCGGTTGCAGGGAGTTTGAGCAGAGCTTCAATTCCGCAGGGGCTTCCCCGTCTTCAACATATGCTGAATGCGCGCCTGCGTTTCGCGCTGCCCGCATAAACTCAGGAACGCTTCGCGCTCCAGATCGAGCAGATACTGCTCGGAAACCTGCGGCGTTCCGGTCAATCGGCCTCCGCTCAGAACATACGCGAGCTTCTCGCCGATCGCCGCGTCGTAGTCCGAAATGTAGCCGCCCTGCCGCGCCATCCACACGCCCGTCTTCATCAGCGCGAAGCCTTCGTCGCCGGAGACCGTAATATCGGTGCGGGGCGCGCCGGGCGCATAGCCGGGCACGAGCGAGAGCGCCAGTTGCTTCGCATCGTCGAGCAGGCGTTCGGGATTCATCGAGATGCCGTCGCCATCCCGCAGGAAGCGGAACTGCCGGGCTTCGACGGCGCTGGTCGAGACCTTCGCGAAGCCGATCTGCTCGAAGACCTTTTTGATATCGTGCGAGCGCAGCAGCATCTCCTTGCAGCCGCCGCCGGCGGGAATCACACCCACCCCGACTTCCACGAGGCCCATGTACAGTTCGGCCGAGGCCTGAATGCGCGTGCAATGCAGAGGCAGTTCGCAGCCGCCGCCCAGGGCGAGCCCGAACGGCGCGGCCACCACGGGTTTTGCGGCATACTTCAGCGACATGTTCATCTGCTGGAAGCGGTGAATGGCGGCGCTCAGCTCGTCCCACTCCTGCTCCTGCGCGGCGAGCAGCACCATCATCAGGTTCGCGCCCGCGGAGAAGTTTTCGCCCTGGTTGCCGATCGTCATGGCGTCGAAGCCGGTCTCCAGTTCGGCGAGGCCCGCCCGCACCATCTGCACGATGTCGTCGCCCATGGCGTTCGCTTTGCTGTGGAATTCGCAGCAGAGGACGCCATCGCCCAGGTCGATCAGGGACGCGCCGGCGTTCTTCTTCACCACGCCTCTCGCCCGCTTCACTTCGGCCAGCACGGTAATGCCGGGGCGGGGCTCGACCGGGTTGTACTTTGCTGCGGAGAGGTCGAAGTATTCGGTGCGCGGCTGATTGCCGGAATCGGCCGGCCGGTAGAACGACTTCGCGCCCGACTCCATCATGCGAACGACGGACTCCGGGAGTTCGCGGCCTTCGGCGGCCATGCGCCGCGCGCTGGTTTCAAACCCGAGGGCGTCCCACAGTTCGAACGGCCCGAACGTATTGGCGTAGCCCCAGCGCATGGCGCGATCGATCTCGACCGCGCGGTCCGCAATTTCCGGCACCATGTACGCCGCATAGCGCACGTGGTCGCCGAGCAATTGCCAGAGGAAGCGGCCCACCTTGTCGTCGAGCGCGACCAGCGCTTTCAGGCGGCCGGCCAGTGGCTCGATTTTGCGCACGGTTTCGAGCGAGGCGAAGCGCGGCTTGCCGGCGGGATGGTATTCGAAGGTCTTGCGGTCGAGCGCGTGGATTTCGCGGTCTTTGCCGACGCGCTTGTAGAAGCCCTGACCGCGCTTGTCGCCCAGCCAGCCGCGCGCGATGGTTTCGCGCACGAACGGGGCGAGCTGGAAGCGGTCACGGAAGGGATCGCCGGGGACGGCGTCGTAAAGGTTCTTTGTGACGTGCTCCCAGACGTCGAGCCCCACGATGTCGAGCAGGCGGTAGCTGGCGCTCTTCGGCAGGCCGATCAGGGGGCCGGTGAGCGCGTCCACTTCCTCGATGGTGAGGTCGTGCTCCACGGTGAGTTTCTGCACGGTTGAGCCGAAGAAGGCGCCGATGCGGTTGCCGATGAAGTTCGGCGTATCTTTGCACGGGACCACGCCTTTGCCGAGGTGGCGGTCGCAGAAGGCGGAGATGCGCGCGAGAATGTCCGGGCGCGTTTCGTGGCCTGGAATCAGTTCGACCAGATGCAGATAGCGGGGCGGATTGAAGAAGTGCGTGCCGAGGAAGTGCTCGCGGAACTCAGCGGGATAGCCTTCGGCGATCTGGGCCAGGGGAATGCCGCTGGTGTTGGTGGAGACGATGGTTCCGGGAGCGCGGTGCGGCAGCACGCGGTCGTAAAGCGCGCGTTTGATGGCGAGGTTTTCGGTGACGGCTTCGACGATCCAGTCGCAGTCTTTGATTTTCGCGAGATCGCCGTCGAAGCTGCCGGTGGCGATGAGGCGCGCGGATTCGGGGACGAAGAAAGCGCCCGGGCGCCCTTTCAGCGCGGCTTCCACGCCGGTGCGCGCAGCGGGGGCGCCGACATCGAGCAACAGCGACGGGATCTGCGCGTTGGCGAGATGCGCGGCAATGCGGGAACCCATGGTTCCCGCTCCAAGAACGGCGACACGGCGTATTGGCTTCATCAGGGAGTTTCCATTGGAGAGTCCGGCTTGATACTCTCTTCTTCAGGCTTATCAGGCTTATTATGACTGCAACCGAAAACGGATTACTGAACGAGACGATCTGGCACGGAAAAGCATTCACCGGAACGTGGAGTGCGACGGCGGGCGGCACCGCGGACGTGATGGAAAAAGCCACCGGCAAACGCCTGGCGACGGTGGGGCTGGCCGGGGCGGCGGATGTGGCGGCCTCGGCGCGCGCGGCATCGAAGGCGCAGGCGGAGTGGGCGGCCATGCCGTACGAAGCGCGCGCGAACGTTTTCCGGAAAGCGGCCCGGATTGTGGAAGAGAACGCGGCCGAGTTCCAGGACTGGATCGTGCGCGAAACGGGCGCGGTGGCGCCCAAGGCGGATGTCGAACTGCATATGGCGACGGGCATCCTGCACCAGTCGTCGGCGATGCCGACCGAGCCGCAGGGGATCGTGCTGCCGAGCAGCGGCGGGCGCATGAGCATTGCGCGCAGGATTCCGCACGGGGTGGTGGGCGTGATTGCGCCGTTCAATTTTCCGCTCATCCTGAGCATTCGCGCGGTGTCGCCGGCGCTGGCGACCGGCAATGCGGTGATCCTGAAACCCGACCTGCGCACGCCGGTGAGCGGCGGCTTCCTGATCGCGCGCATTTTCGAAGAGGCGGGCCTGCCTGCGGGAGTGCTGCACGTTCTGCCCGGCGGCGCCGAAGCCGGGGAAGCGCTTTGCACCGATCCGCACATCGCCATGATCGCGTTCACCGGCTCCACCGCGAACGGGCGCAAGGTGGGCGCGCTGGCGGGCGAACACCTGAAGCGCGTGTCGCTCGAACTGGGCGGCAAGAACTCCATGATCATCCTCGACGATGCCGATCTTGACACCGCGGCCTCCAATGCGCGCTGGGGCGCGTGGCTGCACCAGGGCCAGATTTGCATGACCACCGGCCGCATTCTGGTTCAGGAGAAGATCGCGGCGGCGCTGGTGGATCGGCTGGTCCAGGTTGCCAATGCTTTGCCGGTGGGCGATCCGGTGACGCGGAAGGTGGCGCTCGGGCCCATCATCAACGAAGCGCAGTTGCAGCGCGTGCACGGAATTGTGCAGGACAGCGTGGCGGCGGGCGCGCATCTGCGAGCCGGCGGCACGTACGAAGGGCTGTTTTACCGCCCGACGGTGCTCGATGGGGTGACTCCGGGGATGCGGGTTTTCGAAGAAGAGATTTTCGGGCCCGTGGCCGCCGTCACGACGTTCGCGACGGACGAGGAAGCCATTGCGCTCGCGAATCGGACCGAGTACGGTCTCTCGGCCAGCGTGATTTCAGGGTCGGTGACGCGGGCGCTCGCGCTGGGGAACCAGCTGCGGACGGGCTTGCTGCATATCAACGATCAGACCGTCGCCGACGAACCGTATGTCCCGTTCGGGGGCCGCGGGGCGTCGGGCAACGGCACCCGAATCGGCGGCCCTGCCAACTGGGAGGAATTCACCCAGTGGCAGTGGCTCACCATTAAAGACAAAGCAACGGCATATCCATTTTAAAGATCGCGCAAAACGGACTTGCCTTTGCGCTTCCGAGGGCTCCGTCCGATTTTATGCGGTGACGGCCGCGGCGGCCTTGATCAGCTCCACGTCGATCTCGATTTTGAGATCGTCGCTGACCATGATCCCGCCGGTTTCGAGCGCGGCGTTCCAGGTCAGACCGAACTCGCTGCGTTTGATCTTTGTCGTGGCCGAGGCGCCGATGCGCGTGTTGCCCCAGGGATCTTTCGCTTCGCTCGTCGGCCCTTCCACCTTCAGGGTGACGGGCTTCGTCACGCCGTGAATGGTCAGGTCGCCGGTCACGGTCGCCTCGTTGCCCTGCACCGCGACGGACGTGCTCTTGAAGGCGATGGTGGGGTACTTTTCCACATCGAGAAAGTCCGCGCTCTTGAGATGCCCGTCGCGCTGTTCGTCCAGGGTCTTGATGGTGGTCGCGTCGATGACGGCTTCGACGGTTGAGGCGCCCGGGTTCTCCGGATCGTATTCAACCGTACCGTTGACGCTGCTGAAACCTCCGCGCACATTGCTGATCATCATGTGCCGTATGCTGAATTGCGCGCTGGAGTGCGCGGAATCGATGGTGTAAGTTGCTTTCATAGTCTCCTTCGCCGACATGGCAGACAATCTTTGATACCACACCTCCGATCTTCGATACCACACCTCGGATGACCGTGAGCTACCCGCGGGCTTCAAATTTTTTCGAGATTTTGCGTGGCGTGCCTGCACGGATAATAGAGATACGAATGAAACGCACCGATTATCACAGACTGGGCGTGCCGCTTGCCTGTTTCTTCATCGCCTCGCTCACGGGCTGCGCCGGCCAGAAAGCGGAACCGACGCCCTCGCAAACCGAAGCCGCAGCCGCGAAGCCGCCGTCGCTTCCGGGCATGCCGCCGGTTGAGGACCCTTCCGACATCTACGCGGCCGATCGCGCCGGGAATCTGAGCCCGGCGGTCCGCGATTTCCCGGCGCGGATTTACGTGCCGAACAGCGGCAGCGATACCGTCGACATCATCGACCCCGCGACGTACAAAATCATCGGCCATTTCAAGGTCGGGCATCAGCCGCAGCACGTGGTTCCTTCGTACGATCTCAAGCGGCTGTGGGTGCTGAACGATCTTGGCGACAGTCTGACCGAAATCGATCCCGCCACGGGCAAAAAGGGCGAGACGGTTCCGGTGGAAGACCCTTACAACATGTACTACACGCCGGACGGCAAGTTCGCCATTGTAGTGGCCGAGGCCAGAGGGAAGCTCGACTTCCGCGATCCGCGGACCATGAAGCTGGTGGATTCCGTGCCCGTGGACTGCAAGGGGGTCGACCACATGGATTTCACGGCGGACGGGCGCTTTCTGATCGCGAGCTGCGAGTTTTCGGCGAAGCTGGTCAAGGTGGATGTGGCCGGACGGAAGGTGGTTGGCGAGCTTTCTCTGGAAAAGGGCGGCATGCCGCAGGACGTGAAAACATCGCCGGATGGAAAGGTCTTCTATGTGGCGGACATGATGGCCAACGGGATCTACCTGATCGATCCGGACTCGTTCACGCGCATCGGGTTCCTGGCCACGGGCAAGGGCGCGCACGGCCTCTACGTGAGCCGCGATTCGAAGGTGCTCTACGTCTCGAACCGGGGGGAAGGCAGCGTTTCCATCATCGATCTGGCGACCCGCAAACCCGTGGCGAAGTGGAAGATCCCGAAAGGCGGAAGTCCCGACATGGGCGGCGTTTCGGCCGATGGGAAAGTGCTCTGGCTTTCGGGCCGCTACAACTCGGAGGTCTATGCTTTCGATACAAGCGACGGCCATCTGCTGGCGCGCATCAAAGTCGGGAAAGGCCCGCACGGGCTGTGCGTGTATCCGCAGCCGGGGCGGTATTCGCTGGGCCACACGGGCGTGTTCCGGTAAAGGCGGCAGGGCGCAACGCTGCTGGCCCTCTGCCCAGTTACCAAACCGTCTTTAGGCTGGCGGCGCGGATACGCCTGTCACGACCGATGACCGGCACATCGAAATAGACGGCAGTTGCCGCCGCCATACGGTCCGGCATGTCCGGGACTTCAGCGCGTGACACCCGCCGCTTCGCTTGAACAATGGCAGCGGTAAAAACAGCCTCGATAAAAACATGGCCGGGGTCGGCCAGAGCTTGCGCCAGGTCTTCATATGCCGAGGGCGGCAGACGGCCTTTCTCGATCAAATAGACCACCTCGGCAAGGCTTACGGTCGAAATGGCGATCTTGCGTCTTGCGGTCGCCGCTTCACTGATAAAAGCTCCGGCGGCAGCGGACAGTCTGGCGTCATCGAACAAATGCCAAAGGGCCGCGTGGGTTATCGGCAACCGCCGCGATCGTTAAAAGTCTTCACCAAAGTTTCGGAACATATCGGCGCGGTTGGCGTCGATTTCCCCGGCAGACGGAGCTTGCCCGTATTTGGCGAACATGCCGCGCCCTGTTTTGAAGGGAACACCAGACGCTTGCGCTTCGAGTGAGGGCGCGAGATCGCGTTCCAGAAGCTCACGGGCGTAACCGTCAGCGGAAACGCCATGTGCGTTGGCTTGCGCCTTCAGCGCCGCTCCAGGCTCCTCTGGAAGTTCGATCAGCATGGCTGATTTCCTTTCGCCATAACCAATTGCAGCGATTTAGGCGGAGCCGTGAAACCGCGCGGCACGCACCGGTTATGAAGCGGTCGTGCCCGCCGAAATACCCTCTCGGGACGATTCGTCAATTCCGCACTTGATTACATCCGCCCCGCTGACCCGAGGATCGCGTGTTCAAGGGGGAACGGACTGACCTGAAGCGGCGCCGGATCATGGGCGTGGAATACCGGCTTCGTTCCGCCCGCCGTCCCCAGCACACTAAAATCGGGGGTAGCGTCCCGATGAAAAAGACATCCGCTGGTAGCCTTCCCAGACCGAAGGCAGGAAGCCGAAGCCCTGAGGAAAGCGGCACAACGGTGGCGACACTGAAATCTTTTTCTACGCCCGGTCGCTTCACCTTGCCCCAGGACCCCTCGTCGGAAAACTCGAACAGCGATCTGATTCAGGCGGCGGTCTACTGCATTCTCGCCGAGGAGGAAACCGGACGAACGCCGCCCTTCATACGGATTCAATATGCCGACCGATGGTTGATGAGCCCTTCACACCGGGACTGAAACGCTGGGTTCTGGAAACAGCCGCGCGTCTTCGGCAGGCGCGCCGTCAAAGCGACTGCCATCGGTCCCACCGTATCGCCGCCAAATGCCGCAACTGCGGGCAGCGGGGCAATTGCGAGGAGGCGCTGTAGTGGAGGGGGCTGCGGCCGCCGATAGATCAGCGTTTTCCGAGCGCCCAAAACATCACGCATCTGCGGCCGACCTTAGCCGATTGACGAGTCTATCATTGTACGATAGACAAGAAACGACAGGGGATAAAATGATGTTCTATCAACGCTCGCTCGAAATCGAACGTCGCCTTGAAACGACGCTGGACTTGATCCGCGCCGGACGGTATTCCACTCCGATGCTGGCAGAGAAACTTGGCGTTTCCATTCCGACCGTATCCCGACACGTCACCGCGCTAAGGGAGCGGGGCCACGATATTCGATCGGAGCGGACAGAAACAGGGTGGCGCTTCATACTCCGCAGCATGACGGGATCAAAACCGCGAAATTCTGACACCGCCACAGCAGAACAGAGGGCCACACGATGAGTCAGAAAAATCTCGTCTCCCAATTCAGTCGAAAGAGGGCAACATGAACGCCGAAATCTTGACGCGGGTCGTTCGTGCCATCGCAGCTGGCTCCCTTCCGGACCTCGACCGTCTCGCGGAGAAGATGGTGGAGGCGGAACGCAAAACCGGCCATGGCAAGCTGGCAGATCAGCTAGAGTCAATTCTCAAGCAGCCCCGAAAGCGAACCAACGGGCATCACCCGAAGACCGATGCGGAACGGACCCTGACGGAACTGCCAACCAGCAGACGTCACGGGGAGTCTCTCGCGACTCTGCACTCTCCCGAATCACTTGAGCACTACATGGTGCTGTCACGGGAGACCGAAGAACGGTTTGCCCGCATTGAAGCGGAGTATGCGGCCCGAGACCGACTCGGTACGTTTGGCCTCAAGCCGAGAAAAACCATCCTCCTGTACGGTCCGCCGGGATGCGGTAAATCACTCGGGGCGAAACGCCTCGCATGGCAAACCGGCTTGCCGCTAATGAAGGTGCGTTTCGATGCACTGATTTCTTCGTTTTTCGGCGAGTCCGCCAGTAATCTGCGCAACATATTCGTTGCAGCAGAAGAGCGGCCATGCGTCCTTCTGTTGGATGAGTGTGACTTCATCGCGCGTTCCCGCGTCAACACGCGCGACATCGGCGAAGCCTCGCGTATTGTCAATTCTCTTCTGCAACTCATGGAGGACTACGATGCGCCGGGTTTGCTTGTAGCGACCACGAATATCGAGTCTTCGCTAGATCCCGCGCTGTTCCGGCGTTTTGACGATGTGTTCTTCGTTCCGCCGCCGGGTGCAGAGGAAATCGAAAAGCTCCTCCGGGCTACCCTCTCTGGCGTCAGGCTCGTTGAGCCCATACATTGGCCGATTCTTGTCGAGCAGCTTTCCGGCTGTTCGGCTGCCCTGGTCGTCAAAGCCGCTCAGAATGCGGCAAAAGCATCGGTGCTCAGCGGACGCAAGGACGTGACGCAAGCTTGCCTCCAACAGGCCGTGGCAGAACTTAAGCAGGCGGCGAAACTTGGACCAGAGGACAGGGAGTAGATGGCGGGCGAGCACAATTTCGAGCACCTCCGTCTGCTAAGGCGCTATTTTGGAACCGCCAAACTACGCGGCGGCGGGCAACAATCGCCGCAGACGTTAGCAAATAAGAATGCTCGTCAGGCGCACAGCCAGCAGCTTCAGGCAGCTACTCAATCATTAACGGCCAACTGGACGCAGCGAAAAGCGGAAAGAGAAGAGGCCGAGTTACCGACGATACCGAAAGACATCCCGATCCTTCTGCAAGTCGATCCCGGCCTCGAACTGGACGTCCTCCGCGAGCGGTTTGAGTTCGAAATTGTCGCTGAGCAGGAGGAGGGATACGTCATTGTCGCGTCGGAAGACATAGAACTCGCACCGTTCCTCGCGATGGTTGAAGGCTTTGCCGTTCAGGTGCATGGTTCGGCAACCGTCGCTCAGGTGCACCGGCTCTTCGATGATCCCGACCGGACAGAGAGACTGCGCCGGGTGTTGTCCGACCAGCTCCATGCACTTTGGCCAACTGTTACAGACGCTGGGATTTATATAGTTGACATCGGAATAGCCTGCACCGGCAGTGCGGAGATCCCGCCACCGAAGAAGCGCGGAAAGCGCGACTCGGATGCCGATTGGGCAAGAAAGCAGCGAGAGTGGTCGCAGGCTCGTGCCGATGCCTATGACAAGTGGGACGAGATCAAACTCGGGCGAGAGAACGAGATTACGAATTTTGCCCAGGCTTATGAGGCCGAGATATTGCACCTCGTTGACGGGGCTCCCTTCGATTCAGCTGTCCTCCCCGACAGTTTTACGGTGCGCCTTCGGATCAACGGCAAGGGGCTCAGAGACTTTGTTCTCAACTACCCCTACATTTTCGAGGTCGTAGAGCCCGACGACATTGCCCTGACCCCTTTCGCCGGGCCGGAGAGTCCGCCAGCAGAGCCTGGTCTAGCGCCTACAGCGCCGGATGCTGGAGCTCCGGCCGTGTGCGTTATTGACAGCGGCATTCAAGAGGGGCATGTGCTTATCGCCCCCGCTATTGATCAAGCTGCGTCCCATTGTTTCCTTCCACAGTTCAATGCAACGGACGTGGGTGATTTCGTCGCCCCCGGTGGTCACGGCACCCGCGTCGCCGGCGCGGTCCTCTACGGTGAGAGCATCCCGGTGGACGGCTCTCCACAACTTCCGTTCTGGATTCAGAATGCCCGCGTGCTGAATGCAAACAATACGATGCCAGTGGAGATGTTCCCGCCAGAGGTGATCAGGTCTGCGGTCGAGCGATTCCACCAAGGTTCCAAACAAACCCGGATATTTAACCACTCGATCAATGGAAGCACGTACTGCCGGACCCGCTACATGTCGGCCTGGGCGGCCGAGATCGATGCCTTGAGCGTCGCGTATGACGTACTCATTGTGCAGAGTGCTGGTAACCTACCCATCTCGGGTGTCAATCCCTACCTCGGCGTGAAAGACCATCTTGCCGCCGGTCGTGACTATCCCGAATACCTATACGAGCCTTCCGCGCGCGTAGCCAGCCCGGCGCAAAGTCTTCAGGCGCTCACCGTCGGTTCAGTGGCCTACGGCGCATTCGCCGACGGGACATGGCAGACCTTCGCCCAGCAACCCGATCATCCCTCAGCGTTCTCGCGCTCCGGTCCGGGCATTTGGGATGTGATCAAGCCTGAAGTCGTTGAGTATGGAGGGGACGATGTGCGCAACACGAATAATCCTCCCGACGTGCAGGCAGGCGGCCGGATTTCCGATGCCTGTCCGCAATTAGTGCGCTCTACGATGTTCCCTCCTGGGCCGGCGGTAGATCGCGATGAAACAGGAACGTCCTTCGCGGCGCCAAAGGTGACGCGCATTGCCGCTCAACTACAAAGCCTGTTGCCCGACGAGCCAGCGCTGCTGTACCGTGCACTGGTTGTCCAGTCGGCGCGTTGGCCAGCATGGGCCGAGGCGCTGCTGGCACAACTTCGCAATGCCGAAACCCAGAACAACAAAGCCCAGAGAGACCAGCTCATCGGTCAGGTGTCATCTCTGATTCGATGTTTCGGCTACGGAGTGCCTGATGGGGGCCGGGCCACGGTCAACACTGATTTTCGAACTACCTACATAACCAATGGAGAAGTGCCCATTCGTGCTCGCGAATGCCACATTTATCAGATCTCGATTCCGGCTGCAATGCGCAGCCAGGCGGACGAATTCGACATCCGAATTGAGGTAACTTTGTCTTACGTCGCGCAGCCTCGCCGCACGCGGCGACATCTGCGCCGCTACCTTTCGACCTGGGTGGACTGGAAGAGCAGCAGGCTTGGAGAGGGCCTCGGCGACTTCCGTGCCCGTGCTCTCAAGGACGCGGAGAACGACGGCGAACCGCTACCCGGAACCGCGCTTCCCTGGGTGCTCAACGAGGCCTCGCATTTCGGAGTTATTAGGGAAACAAAGCGCAGCAATGGCACGGTCCAGAAGGACTGGGCAGTAGTGAAGTCAAATACACTGCCGGATCATTTCTGCATCGCCGTTGTAGGCCATCCGGGCTGGAGCCATGACCCCGACTCTGCGGCCCGCTACACGCTCGCCGTGACGATGGAGATTCTGGGACAGGAAATCTCGATTTATGAGCCGCTGAGAACTGCCGCTATTGAGCTTGAAGCCGAGATCGAGGCAGTGGTGGAAGCTGAAGCAGAAGTAGAAATCGACGAATAGGAAAGAACAATGGCACCTCCATCCACCACTGAACCCAACGAAAGCCCGCAGGCACAGCCGCAGCGCCAGCAAGCGCAGAACCTCGGTTCTTTTGTGTGGTCCATCGCGGAAATCCTGCGAGGCGACTTCAAGCAAGCCGATTACGGCAAGGTGATCCGTAAGCGTTTGACCAAGTACAGGGTTGTGGAAGCGGCGTGAGGGGTGGCACCGAGCCGCGAAAGCGGGTTCAGGGCAGGGAAGCGGCCCAGGCGGCGGGAGTCAGCCGACTGATGCTCTGGATGGAGCGGTTCGCGAGTCCGGGTAAGGCGGTGTAAATAAATAAACTTTGCAGGTTCGGTTATCTGCTCGGATGGATCGTGTAGTTCCATTCGCCGTGGAACGCTTCACCTTGCCCCAGGACCCCTCGTCGGAAAACTCGAACAGCGTTCCGTGTTACCCAAGCGCTACCGGAACAAAGCGGTTGACGGATGGATTGCCCGCAACTGTCTGAAAAGAATTGGCGTCCCCAGAGGGATTCGAACCCTCGTTACCGCCGTGAAAGGGCGATGTCCTGGGCCTCTAGACGATGGGGACTAAAGGAAGGAAAGTAATAGCCCAATTTACCACGGCGCCTTTGACCGAACGCCTTCCGCGTGGCTTCCGCCCGGCGCCGCGCACATTCCGCGCGGTTCTTCTTTCCTCCGCCCGATGTATCGAACTAAAATAGAAGCTCCATGCTCGAACTGAACGAGAATTTCTACCGCATCCAGAAGCTGCCACCCTATGTATTCGCCGTCATCAACGAGATGAAGGCAAAGGCACGGGCGGCGCAGCTGGACGTGGTCGATCTCGGGATGGGCAATCCGGACGGCGCCACGCCTTCGATCGTGGTGGACAAGCTGGTCGAAGCGGCGCGCAATCCGCGCAATCACCGCTATTCCGTCTCGCGCGGCATCCAGCATTTGCGTGAAGAGATCGTCAAGCGCTACCGGCGGCGGCACGGAGTGGATCTGGATCCGAACACCGAAGCGATCGTGACCATGGGGGCGAAAGATGCGCTGGCGCACCTGATGTTCGCCACCATCGGTCCGGGCGACATCGTGGTATCGCCGAATCCGGCGTACCCGATTCATCAGTACGGCGTCATCATGTCCGAAGGCTATGCCTGCATGCTGCCGATGCCGAATGCGGAGACGTTTCTCGGGAGGCTGCAGGAACTCTACCGCGAGTCGCCGAAGCCGCCGAAGATGCTGCTGATCTCGTTTCCGCACAATCCGACGACCACGTGCGTGGACCTGCCGTTCCTTGCCGAGATCGTCAACCTGGCCAGAGCCCACGGAACCCTGATCGTGCACGATTTCGCGTACGCGGATCTGGGGTTCGACGGCTACGTGCCGCCCAGCATTCTGGAGGTTCCCGGGGCGAAGGATGTGGCGGTCGAGATTTTCTCGATGTCGAAGAGCTACAACATGGCGGGGTGGCGAGTCGGGTTCTGCCTCGGCAACGCGAAGATGATCGCGGCCCTCGCGCGGATCAAGAGCTATCTGGATTACGGCGTGTTTCAGCCGATCCAGATCGCTTCGATTGTGGCGCTGCGCGAATGCGATGACGAAACGGTGAAAATCCGCGAGGTCTACCGCAAGCGCCGGGACGTGCTGGTGGATGGGCTCTGCCGCGCCGGCTGGCCGGTGCAGTCGCCGCGCGGGTCCATGTTCCTGTGGGCGCCGATCCCCGAACGCTTCAAGGACATGGGGTCGCTGGAGTTTTCGAAGCTGCTGATGGAGAAGGCGCTGGTGGCGGTCTCGCCGGGAGTGGGTTTCGGACCCATGGGCGAAGGATTCGTGCGCTTCGCGCTGATTGAGAACGAGCACCGGACGCGTCAGGCGACGCGCTCGATCGGGCAATTTTTCCTAAAGCAATAGTTTCGCCGAGGAGAAACACGGCGGGGGGCTTACGGGGTCTCAACCGCGAGTTCGGGAAACACCACAACGCAGTGCGTCGTCGGTAGAACGCGGACGGGAAACGCGCCGCGCGTTGGTCACGATGGAATAAAACTCGCAGAGTATCTGCGAGGTCACGTAGAGCGCGCTGGAGGCGTCGCGACCGGCATTGAGCAGGGCACGCGATGCCTCATGCCGCGGAGCGTCCGCGTCCATTGCACAGACCAGGACATTCGCGTCGACGATTCCATGCTCAACGGACATCGTCGCAGATGTCGCGCCGGTGGAGAGGTCCCACGTCTCCGAGGCGCCAGACCGGCAATTCGGGGGCGGTGCAGGCAACCCGGGCCGTCGTCCCGCGGTCGCTCAGCAGCCGTTCCAGCAATGCTTCCACGGAAATACCTTGCCTCCGCGCCTCGTCAGCGATCCGGGCTTCAGTTTCGTGCGAAACTTCGATACTCATGGGCTGCTCCCTGCCTTCAGATTACCGCCGAGGAGCCAGCGCGGGTGGACTCGACAGCGTTTCGCTATTCGATCTCGAGGACGAAATTCACGGGTACGGTCTTTGGCGCGAAACACATCCGGTCGTTGCACGCCTGATATCGGATCGTCCCGTTTTGCGCGGAAGTTCCAGCAGGCGCGTCCGCCGGCACTTTGAATTTCGTCGAGATGCTGAATTCGCCCGTCACCACCGACAGGGGCTTCTGGGAAAACGGATATTTTTCGAGCGAGCCCTTCGGATAATCGATGCCCGACGCCTGCAACGGACCGGCGGCCCATTTGAGCGTCAACGGAATCAGGTAATCGTCCGTCGGTTTGTTGCTGTTCGCGTGAAAACCGGGAGGCAGCGAAGCGCGCAGCGTGACGGCGGCCGTCGCGCCCTTCCGCGCCTTGACCGTCGGCACCGGCGCGACCGTCAGAGCCGGGCTAGTCTGCGCGATGAGAACTGTCGTCAGAAGCATTAACCCCGGCAGGCTGGGCAGGAGCTTGTAGCAGCGTTTCAATGGCATCTTCGAAATCTTTCTTGTCCGCGAGACCTACATGGACGGCGGCAATCCGCCCGTTGCGGTCGATCACGAACGTGGTTGGCAGCGCTTCGAGGCCGCCATACAGATCGCCCGTTTTGTCGTCGCCGAGCACCACGCGATAATTCATCTTTTTCCGGGCGACGAAGGGCGTAATGGCTTTCCAGCCGTCCTCGTCCATCGAAACGCCCAGCACTTCAAAGCCGCGGTCTTTGTACTTGCGCTGGAATTCCGTGAACCACGGGATCTCGATCGTGCAAGGTCCGCACCAGGTGGCCCAGAAATCCAGAATGACCACTTTGCCCCTGTAATCGGCCAGGTGGACCAGTTTGCCGCCGGCATCCTTCAGCGCGAAATCGGGGGCGCGCTGACGCCGGCTGTCCGCTCGCACCGCCGGTTTTGACGGAGGGGCCGGCGAGCATGCCACCACGCCCAGAACGGCGGCCACTCCAACGATCGCGGTCAGGCGCAGGCTGGGGAGGAAGCGTATCACGGTTCATTAGATTATATCGGGAATAAGTAGTTGCGGAAATTTTCCCTGAACCATGCCGCGCGCGCGGCTCTCCTCGTGGGCGACAGCGTTACTTCGGAATCCTCTCCGCAGGTAACCCACGCGGCCGTATCGCAGAAACTCTCGCAGCAGTATTCCCGCCAGCGGCGCGAGCGCCGCGCGACGTCCCGCGGCGACAACTCCCGTTTCCGCCACTCCGCCGACCAGCCGGCTTCCCCGCGTGCCCGCGCTCGCCATTCGGCTTCGAGAAGCGTTTCCCACGCCCGGCGGCGCGGGTTTCCGAGCCGCACCCAGGCGAAGTGAAACAGCTCATGCAGCAGGATCCGGCGGTGCTCCCGCGGGGTTTTTTTCAGCTCGGGGTCGAGAACGATCCTGCGCTCGCGAATAAAAGTTGCGGCGTGCGCGGGATTGCCTGCGGTATCCCGCAGGCCGGCGCGATACCGGATCCGGACCGGAAGCCCGGCAAAAAACTGAAGACCGCCGCGCAATCACCCTACAATAACTGCATGGATCTCGCCGCGCTGCTGACCGAACAGGCCAACCCCGCCTCCGTCCACATCGACCGGCTCCCCACGGACGAGATGCTGCGCGTCATCAACAGCGAAGACCGCAAAGTGGCGGACGCGGTAACGGCGGAAATTCCCCATATCGCGCGCGCGGTCGATGGTATTGTGGAGGCGCTCCGCCATGGCGGCAGGCTTTTCTACATCGGCGCGGGAACGAGCGGGAGACTCGGCGTGCTGGACGCCTCCGAATGTCCGCCCACGTTCAACGTGAACCCCGAGCTGGTGCAAGGCATTATCGCGGGGGGCGAAGCCGCTCTTTCGCGCGCCACCGAGACCACGGAGGACGATCCGGCCATCGGGGCGCGCGATTTGCAGGTGCGCGGATTCTCGAAACGGGATGTCCTGTGCGGTATCGCCGCGAGCGGCCGCACGCCTTACGTACTGGGCGCCATCGACGAAGCCAACCGCCTGGGCGCCCTGACCGTCGGGATCAGCTGTACGCCGGATTCCGAGCTCGCGCGCCGGGTGAAGATCGCGATCACCCCGCTCGCGGGGCCTGAGATCGTGGCGGGATCGACGCGCATGAAGGCGGGTACGGCCACCAAGCTGGTCCTCAACATGCTGACCACCGGCAGCTTTATCCGGCTCGGATACGTGTGGGGCAACCTGATGGTGAACGTGCAGCCGAAGAACGCCAAGCTGCTCGACCGGTCGAAAAGAATTATTGCCGCGGCCACCGGGGTCTCGTATGAGGACGCGGGCGAAATGCTGGCGGCGTCCGGAAACAGCGTTCGCGACGCGATCCGCCGTTATTCGAAAATCGGAGAAGAAACCAGGAAGCATGGATAAATTTGTCATTGAGGGCGGCGCGCCGCTCCACGGCCGGATCGCCACCAACGGCTCGAAGAATTCCGCCCTGCCGGCGCTGGCGGCGGCGCTGCTGACCGATGAGACCGTAGTGCTCGAACGGATTCCGCGCGTGCGCGACATCCGCACCATGGAGCGGCTGCTGGTCGATATCGGCTCGGAGATTGAGGTGGACGAAGAGCGTGTGACGCTCAACACCAGGAAGATCGTCTCGCCGGAGGCGCCGTATGAACTGGTGAAGACCATGCGGGCATCGAGCCTTGTGCTGGGGCCGCTTGTGGCTCGCGCGGGCCGGGCGCGCGTGTCGCTGCCGGGAGGCTGCGCCATCGGCGCGCGGCCGATTAATTTCCATCTGTCGGGGCTGGAGCATCTGGGCGCGCGCATCGCGCAGGAGCACGGCTACATCGAAGCCGTAGCGCCGGACGGGTTGAAGGGCGCGCATGTGGTGTTCGACCGGATCACGGTTACGGGCACCGAAGACATCCTGATGGCCGCCGTGCTGGCGGAGGGCGAATCGGTGATTGAGAACGCCGCGCGCGAGCCGGAGGTTGTGGATCTCGCGCAACTGCTGCGGAAGATGGGCGCGCGCATCGAAGGCGAGGGTACGAGCACGATCCGGGTGCAGGGCGTGCCGAAGCTCGGTGGCGCGCGGCATGAAATCATCGCCGACCGGATTGAGGCCGGCACGTTCGTCATCGCGGGAGCCATCACGGGCGGGGATCTGAAGGTGACCGGCTGCGTGCCGGAGCATCTTGGCGCGCTGATTGCGAAGCTCGCGGAAGCGGGCGTGCGCGTTTCGACGGTGGATGACACCACCGTGCGGGTGGAGCCGGACGGCGCGCTGCATCCGGCCGACATGATCACGGAAGAGTACCCGGGATTCGCGACGGATCTGCAGGCGCAATATATGGCCCTGATGACGCAGGCCGATGGGATCTCGATCGTCACCGAGACGATCTTCGAGAACCGTTTCATGCACGCCCAGGAACTGATGCGCATGGGCGCGAATATCCGGCTCGACGGGCGGCAGGCGATCGTCGCGGGACGCAGCCGGCTGACGGGCGCGGGAGTGATCGCGTCGGACCTGCGGGCGAGCGCGTCCCTCGTGCTGGCGGGGCTGGTGGCGAAGGGCGAGACGGTGATCGACCGCGTTTACCACATCGACCGCGGGTATGAAAAGATCGAAGAGAAGCTCTCGGGAGCGGGGGCGAAAATCAGGCGGGTAGAGTAATCGATATGGTCCACAGCGAAGGATTTCTGAAGCTTGTCAACGATGCGAAGGCGCGGGTGCGCGAGACGGACGTCGCCGGTTATCTGGAGATGCTGGCGCGCGGCGAGGACCACGTGCTGGTGGACGTCCGCGAGGAGCGTGAGTGGAGCGCGGGACACGTCAGGAGCGCGGTGCATATGAGCAAGGGCACCATTGAGCGCGATATCGAGATCGCGTGCCCGGTTAAAGAGACCGTTCTTGTGCTGTATTGCGGCGGCGGGTTCCGTTCGGCGCTGGTTGCGGACAATCTGCAGAGGATGGGCTACACGAATGCCGTCTCGCTCGATGGCGGGTGGAGAGCGTTGCGGGAATCCGGCCTGGACCTGGAATAGAGGGCCTTCAGGCCCGCAGCAAGCCGGGGAACTTCGCCGTGCCGCCGTTGTAATTCGGGAATACCGAGTCGATCGCCCGGTTCCCCAGATGGCGGTAGACGGCTTCGCCGAGCACGTCCCGGAAATCGGTGGTCAGGGCCAGATCGCGGCCTTCGTTCAACTGCTCCGGGGCGAGGCCGGGCCACTTCCCGTACACCTTGCCGCCCTGCACCGGGCCACCCATCACGAACATCGCGTTGGCATGGCCGTGATCGGTTCCGCGATCGCCGTTCTCTTTCGCCGTGCGCCCGAACTCGGACATGGTGACCAGCACGACGTCTTCCATGCGGTCGCCCAGATCCTGATAAAAGGCGGCCAGGGAGTTCCCGAACTCACCGAGGACGCTGGCGAGTTGCCCGGCGGACGCCCTGGGTCCGACTTCGTTCACGTGATGGTCCCAGCCGCCGATATCGGCGAATGCGACTTCCACGCCCACATCCGCTTTGATCAGCTGCGCAATCTGCCTCATGCTGTCGCCGAAGCGTCCGCGCGGATAGTTCGCGCCTGCGGCCGGCCGATAGGGAGTCTTCTGAATCGACTGCAGCAGCGCGACCGCGTCGAACGTCTCGCGTCCCGCCCCATTGAGGATTCGATCGCCGGCGCCGGAATACATCGACTGAAGCGCCTTCGCGGCGCCCGCATCGCGCACGGTGAAGTTATTCAGATTCTCGACCGCGATGGCACTGCGCGGGCCTCTCAGCGTGCGTGGCAGCGTGGGTCCAAGGCTGACCGCGCGCACGGGCGAGAGCTTTCCTTTTTCATCGGGAAGCGCCCGATTCAGCCATCCGCCGGGCGTGCCCTTCAAGCCGGGCGTGCCCGATTCCATGTAATCCTGGGCATCGAAGTGAGACCGCGTGGGGTCGGGCGAACCGGCGGCATGAACGATCGCGAGACGCTGCTGCAGCCACAGAGGCTTCAACGCCACGAGCGATGGATGCAGACCGAAGAATCCGTCGAGATCGACCGCCGCATCTTCGGCGGCGATGTTGGACGAGGGGCGTGGAATTGAGATCGTCGGGCGCAGATCGTAATAGCTTTGCTCGCCATGCGGGATCGCGATGTTGAGGCCGTCGGCCGCGCCGCACTGGAAAATCGCGACCAGGACTTTCCCGCGGCCGGCCTGCTGTTCGCCCGCAAAGGCCGCGCGCTCCAGCCACAGTGGCGCCGAGCCCACCCCCGCCATCGCGATTGCGGAATTGCGAAGAAAGATTCTGCGTGAAAGCGCCATGGGAATTGCCTCATTAACGGCGTTGGAAGTCCGGGGAACCCAGCGTCAGGCCGGCCGCCATGGCGCCCAGCTCCTGCTGCTGCGCGAGGCCGGCTTGAATCGCGTCGCGCGCGGCGGGTGACGGGTCCGTCATCAGGATGTTGCGCTCGATCCCTGAGGCGTCGATCCCGAGCGAAAACCGGGCGGGGTCGACCTTGACGCCCGCAATCCTGCCCCGCGCCAGCGCAACTGCGAAGTTCATGCGCGCGAGCAGCGAAGCCGAGTTCAGCCAGTCTTCGCCGCGGTTGGAATATCCCGTGGGCTCCAGTTTGCGATAGAGCGGCTCACCCAACTGGTTCAATTGTCCCGTAAGCGCCTGCGCAAAGTCGACATCGCCATTGACCGCGCGCACCGCGCTCGCCACCATCTCGAGCGGCGATTTCATCTTGGAGCGAAAGTTCGCCGGGTCCCAGAATTCAGGGGCGCGGATCATGGTGCGCATGACTTCGAGCAAATCGCCATCGGTTTTCAGGAAGGTCCGCGCCATCTTCTGTACGAGCGCTTCCGGAGGATCGTCGGATACGAAGCGGACAGCCAGGCTCTTTGAGATGAAATGAGCGGTGGAAGGATGGTGCGCCAGGATGTCGAGCACCTTCAACCCATCGTTCATGCCTCCGCCCGCGGGAATCGTGACGCCCAGCACGTGCTTTTCGCCTTTGTCGTGTATTTTCTCATTGAATTCGAAACCGCCGCCGCGCCGCGGTTCGAGGATGGTCCATCCGGTGAAGCAGCGCGCGACTTCGGTCACATCCAGCTGCGTATAGCCGCCATCGACGCCAAGGGTGTGCAGTTCCATCAACTCGCGGCCATAGTTTTCATTCAGGCCCTGCCGGTTCCGCGCGTTCGGCCGCGGATCGGGCGCTCTCGATTGCCAGTTGTCGAGATAGAACAGCATTGCGGGGCTTTGGGCCGTCGCGAGGAGCAGGTCTTTGAAATGCCCCAGAACATGCGGCCGGATGGCATCGCGCTCATAGGACGTTACCATGTAGCGGTCCGCGCCTTTGTCGAGAAAGACGTTGAAACGGTTGTACCAGAAATCGGTCAGCACCTCTTCGAGCTGCCGGTTGCTGTAAATGGCGCGCAGGAGTTTGGCCTCGGTCAGGTCCTGATTGACCGTCTGAACGGGGCCGTTCAGAATCTGAATTTTCCGGCGCAGATCGGGCGGCGCGGGCGCGTAGAGCTTCTGCCGCGCATTGTTGGGGAGGGAATCGAGAACGTCGTACTGCCCGGACGCCGGCATGGATTCGATGAGCGCCGCCTGTTCCGGCGGCGTTCCATGCTGGAGAATTTCCTTCTGCCGGTCGTCCAGATCCGGATAGGCGGCGTCCCGATCCGAGCCCTCTTTGCGCCCGTTCCGCGCGGCGAGTTTCTCCACAATGGAGCGCGTCTCGGGATCCGCCGGCCATGGCTGCGCGCCATCGGCCATCGCCTTTACCATCTGCGGGGTCGGGTAATGCCGGACGAGTTCGTCGGGACTCATCCGGAGCGTATCGAGCGGCGCCAGCCTGGCTTCGAGGCCAGGGTCTTCGGGAATGCTCCGCGGATGCAACTGCCGTTCGATCCAGGCGTCGAGCCCGGCGCGGCCCACCGCTTTCACATCGCCTGGCCGCGCGCCGAAGGTCAGACGGTTCAACGCATGGAGCACCCTCCGGTCCGGTGTCATCCGGCCCGATGCGGCGGCCGCCGGGAAGGACAAGGACAACGATAAGGGGACCAGGGAAAGCACAATGACTGCGTTGCGCTGCATTTTACCTGCTGTTACGTTTAACGCCGCGGAGCGGGAACAGTTTCCGCATTCTACCCCGCGGGGCGCAAATGCCGGGCCGCTTTGACCTTTCTGAGACGGTGATAAAGCAGCCGAATGAGCGCCAGCGACGGGACGCTCAGGAAAATTCCCGCCACGCCGCCGAGCTGGCCGCCCGCGAAGACGCCGAAGACGATCAACAGGGGATGCATTTCCACGCCTTTGCTCATGAGATGCGGCGAAAGGACATAATCCTGAAACAACCGGAAGACGCCCAGGAAAATCACTACCCACAAGACATGCGCATAGCCGCTGACCACGCTCACGGCGACGATAACGCCCGCCGCGGCGAGCGGCCCGACCAGCGGCACGAATTCGAGCGGGAAGGAGATCGAGGCCAGCAGAATCGCATACGGGACGCCCATCGCGCTGAGCGCAACACTCATCGAAATGAAACAGGCGCAGCACAGAAACAGCAGAGCGCGCATGTAGACGAGCAGCAGATGGTGGACGTCCGCCAGAGTGTCCTTCGCCGCCTGCCCGGAATCGAGCATTTCAAGGAAGCTGTCCCGGATCCGGCGTCCATCGCGCAGGATCAGGAAGCTCAGAATCGGAACGATGACGAGATAGATCAGGTTTCGCGAAACGGAGAGGACGCGCAAACCGAGACGCGGCACGGCCATCGCAATATCGCCGTAATGCTGGCGGAGTTGTGCTTCGATCGCACCGCTCACCTGGCTCCGCAGGGTTCTGACGCCCTGCGGCCCGTGCGGCGGGTTCTCGCGGATGCGATCCAGAAAGGCGGGCGCCTGGCCGGCCAGATTCGAAGCCTGCTCGGCGACCACCGAGCCGATGAAAACGCCGAATACCGCGAGAATGCCGATGACGACCGCAAACGTGATCGCCAGCGCGGGCGTGCGCGTCTTCGCCGTCAGATGCCGGTCGATCAGATCCATCAACGGATAGAGGAGATAGGCAAACAGAAGCGCGATGACAAATACGATCAGCGTTTCACGGATGGCGTAGATCGCGCCGAGCAGCAGCAGAACCAGCGCGGCGGTCCATGTAAAACGCGCGGCTTTCGGATCAATGCCCAGCAAGTTGCGGCACTCCTGTCTTCTCCACATGCACTGCCGCGATGCGATTCCGTTCCATGCTGGAGACAGTGAAACGGCGCCCCTCGAATTCCACCGACTCGCCCGGTTGCGGGATATGGCCAAGTTTGAAGAGCATGTATCCGGCAATGGTCTCGAATCCCGCGTTCGCGGGCAACTCGATGCCATGGATCGAGGCCAGATCGAGAATGCCGGTGGTTCCGTCGAGATCCACCCGGTCGGCTTCGGACTGCGGTTTGGGCAGTGTCTCGTCGAACTCGTCTTCGATTTCGCCGACAATCCGTTCGAGCACGTCTTCCACCGTGAGCAGGCCGGTCACCGTTCCGAATTCATCCACCACCAAAGCCATGTGAGAGTGGCGCCGGCGGAAGTCTTCGAGCATCCGCAGAAGGGGCTTCGTCTCCGGCACGATGAGAGGCTTGCGCATGAGGTGCGTGAGGTGAAAAACGGGCGCGGGGCGGCCGGCGCGGATCGCGATCCGGCGCTCGTGCCAGAGACGCAGCATGTCTTTGAAGAAAACCGCGCCCACTATTTGTTCGGGCTTGTCCTCCCAGACGGGCAGCCGCGAATGGCGGCTCTCGACCATCGCTTTGAGCACCTCGTCGAGCGGAGATCCCGCGGAGATGGAGACGATTTCGCGGCGCGGGGTCATGATTTCGCGCACGGAAAACTCGTCCATATCGAGCACGCGGTGGATGATGTCTTCCTGCAGTTTGGGCAGGTTTCCGGCAAAGCGGCTGGAGCTGACGATGAGTTTCAGTTCCTCCGAAGAATGGCCGCCGGCCCTGTGGCCGGCTTTTACGCCGAGGAGCCGCGTCAGCCCGCGGGCCGAGCCTTCGATCGCGGTGACGAAGATCGACATTGACCGGTAGACCAGCATGAGCGCCGGGGCGACGATCACCGCCAGCCGGTCGGCCTTGTCGATGGCCAGATTCTTGGGCACCACTTCACCGATCACGACATGGCAGTAGGTCATCACGGCGAACGCGAGGACGAAGCACACGGCGTGCAGCACGGTGGCCGTGCCGGCGGTCAGGATTGGATGGAAGAGCGAAATCAGAAGCGCGTAGAGAGTGTCTTCACCGGCCCAGCCGAGTCCGAGACTGGCCAGGGTGACGCCAATCTGAGTGACTGAAAGCAGCTTTTCGGGCTGCGCGAGAAGGGCCAGCGCCATCTTCGCGCCGGCGTTTCCTTCCGCGGCGAGATGCCGCAGACGCGAATCGCGGACCGAAAGCAACGCGACTTCCGATGCCGCGAAGAAGGCGTTGACCGCGAGGATCAGGCCCAGCAGCAGCAGACGCGCGATGTAGTCGGGGGCTGGAGGCACTCTCTTATCAAGTGTAGAGAATGGCGAGACGGTTTGGTTCAGCGACCGGGAGCAGGAAAGTGAAAAACACCTTCATTCTCCGCGCGCCTCCTGCAAAGCGCTCAAGTACTCTCCCAAAGTCGCGTCCAGCCGCTCGTAAAGCAGATTGCAGCCGCGCGGTGCGCCCGTTGCCATCGTTGAACGGATGGATGTCTACCAGCCTCCGGTGCGCCGTAAAACCCGCCTCCGGAGTTGCCGGAGCCGTACCAAGCCATCCGGCGAAGTCGCCCATCGGCGCGGGAATTTCTGCCGGCGATGGGAAATCGTAGCGCCCGGTTTCAGTGCGAACGTAGCGGGCCAGGTCAGCGTAGCGCCCGGCGATGTCAGGGCGCGACCGCTGAACAACAAGCCGGTGAAGATTGCGCACGTCGCTTTCCGTCAACGGCGTCTGTTCGCGGGCCAGTTCGCGCACATAGCGGATAGCGTCGTAATGATCGAGGGCTTCAAGGTGATCTTTCAGCGGCTTCCCGCCGATCGTAACGCCCTGCTCTATAACAAGCGTGGTTTCAACGGGGCCGAGTGTGTTTCCTTCAATCGCATTCGATGTCCAGGTAATTTCGACATCGTAATAATGCTCAAGATTGCTCAACGCTTCTGGCGGCAAAGGGCGAAGCCGGTCAAGCCGTGCTTTTTTCGCGGCGATTTGTTCCCGCAGTGGGTTTATGGCCGCGTCCGTCATGTTTCGCCCATTTGCTGTTTTCATGAAAAACGCCTTTCGACAAGACCGTCTTTGATGAAAGGTAGCAGATCGGCCCACCCGTTCAGAACAGGAGACTCAACCCAACCTTGCCGACAACGTAAACAAACCAGAGCGTGCCGACCGACACCAGGCCGTAGAAAAAGCTGCCGCGGGTGACTTTGGCGAATCCGAGGGACATCAGCCCGATCTCGCCGAAGGTCAGGATATCGATCGAACTCAACAGAGCGTAGAGCCCTTTGGACGTTGTCTCCTTGTTCACGAATGCGCCAATATTCGTGGCCAGCAGGTTCTGGTAATCGAGCACGGTGCGGTCCGGCGACGTGAACAGAACCAGGAGCGTCATCAGGCAGACCACGGTGCTGTAAGGAAGAAAGGCGAGCGTCACCATGGAAAACATGGCGCCGAAGCGGGGCTGCCGGCTCGCCATCGTCGCGAAGAATCGCAATAAGGCGGCGATCAGCAAAGGCGCCAGCAATGCCCCAAACACCGCCGCGGCGTAAGTAACGTAAAGAATGGCCGGCGAATTGGCATTGTTCAGCGCCTGCTGCATCTGCTCCGGGCTCATGCTGGAGCCTCTGGATTCGATCTGCTGCCGGGCGATCGTCTCTATGCCGATCATCCGCACGACCGCCGCGGTCGTGCATAAACTCAGCAACACACCGAGAATCAGGGGCGCCACCCAGGCGCGGCGCCGGTCCGGGAGGCTCGCGAAGAGTTTGCCCGGCTGGTAGAAGACCTCAAAGATTGCCATCATCGGATTGAACGGAGTTTATCATTCAAAAGTTCAAGCAGTTCGATAAAATCCAAAAAAACTCCGCACCCTTCTCCGCGCTGTTAGACTGACCCACAGGGATGGCCGAACTCGAAATCAAGCCGACTGCCGCCATTCGGATGCGGGTATTGGCGCTTATCTGCGCCGCAATCGGAATTTCGGCCGTTTTGATGTATCTGCTGATCGGCGGCACCGCGGACTTCTTTGCCCGCAGCACCACGTTGACGACATACATGCCCGATTCCGGCGGAATCGGCACGGACTCCGAAGTTCGTTTGAGCGGAATCCGCATCGGCAAGGTAACGAAGGTCGATCTCTCCGGATCGCGCGATCCGGAGAGGATCGTCCGGATCGAAATGCGGGTGCTGACCCGGTACCTGCGGAGCATCCCATCCGATTCGCAGACCGATGTCAACCAGGACACGATGGTCGCGGATCCCTTTGTCGACATTGCCGAGGGAAAGAGCCCGGTTCCTCTGCCGGAAGACGGCGTGCTTCGAAGCCAGCCGATCCCGCAGGCCACGGATCGCGCCGATCTGATCCGGAATCTCCAGGAGAGCCTTGCCCAGGCCGATCAGATTCTGGCGCAGATGTCTTCCCCGAACACGAAAATCGGCAACCTTGTGGTGGGGGAGGCGGCGTATGACACGATTCTTTCCAAAATCAGCGCTTTCGACCGCGCCCTGCACACGTTTCTGTCGCCCGGGAGCGATCTCGGCAAGGCCCTTTTCTCGCTGGATCTGTACACACATATCCATGACATCGCGGCGACCGCCGACCGGACGCTTGCCTCGATTCAGAGCGGCGAAGGTACGGCCGGCCGGCTATTTGCGGACGACGGGCAATACGTCCGGTTCGTTCGAGAGATCGCGGAGTTGCGCGCTTCGCTGGCGGAGGCCGGCGCCGGCAAAGGAAAATTCGGTCCGCTGCTTCACGATGACGAGAGCTACCGGCGTATTACACGCCTGCTGGCCGCCACCGATGCGGCATTGGCTTCGTTCAACAGCGGTGAAGGGCCGGCCGGGGGTTTGCTCGCCAACGCGCAGCTTTACCGGTCGCTCAACGGCTCGCTGCGGAGCATGGAAGCTCTGCTGCGGGACCTCCACGAGAACCCGCAGAAGTACCTTCGCTATAAGTTGTTCTGAAACCGGCTGAGGACGCCGCAAAGCGGGCGGAGCGGGGCAGGGCGGGCAACAGCTTGACAGGTCGAGCTTCAGGTGTTTTTCAGAATCAGGGAATAGATTCGTTGCAGGAGGTCCTCCATGGATCTTGTGAAGTATGTAGTTTCAGCCCTCCTGCTGTTTACGCCGATCGTCAGCGCCGACCAGAAGATCAAACTGGAAGACTTGCCGCCAGCGGTGCGGCGGACAGTGCAGGCACAGACCAAAAACGTCACAACGGTGGGTCTGAGCAAAGAGGTGGAAAACGGCAAGACGATGTACGAGGTGGAAACGAAGGTGAACGGCAAGAGCCGGGATCTGCTTTTGGATGAGACCGGAGCCGTCGTTGAGGTTGAGGAAGAAGCAGATATCGCCACCATTCCTGCCCCGGCCAGGGCAGCGATCGAGAAAGGAGCCGCGGGCGGAATCATCGGGAAGGTTGAGGCGGTTACGCACGGCTCGACGGTGAGTTACGAGGCGGCGATCGCAACTAAAGCCGGCAGGAACTTCGAGGTGTCCGTGAACGGCGACGGATCTCCGCACAAGTAGCAGCGTTCCCGAACACCGTTTACCAACGTGCGCGGCTCGGAAGATCCAATTCCGGGCCGCGACCGCAAGGGAGTGGGAGTGGACTTATCCGGTGGGCGGTTTTGAAGCAGCTTCCTGTGCGACCAACCGCCGGGCCTGAATGTCGCCGTGGCGGGCTTCCTGGGAAGTTTGAGTGGGTGTCTCCCTGACTTCCTGCAGGGCGTTCGCCGCTGCCTGGGCGGCAGGACTTACGTGAACGGAATCGCCGGCGGCGGACTGCGGTTTCGACTGACTCGGTTTCTGATTCGATGTTTCCGCGGGCGGGGCCACAGGCTGGGTTGGCGTTGTAGATATCGTATTGGCCATCGTTTGGATCCTTCGTATTACATATCGTCAAAACCGGGGGATAGTCGAGCAATTATTTTGTCATGGTCCGGACGGGATCTCCGGACAGCGTCTTACACGGGCATCTGGAAGAATATACGCACTCTCGAAAAGGTGAACTATGCGCTCCGCCGCTTTTGTCCTCACACTGACTGCCGTGACGCTGCTCCTCGCGCAGTCATCGCCGTCTTACCGCATCACGCACAGTTACGTTCTCGGCGGGGATGGCCGCTGGGATTACATCGTGCCCGATCCGCCCGATCGCCGTCTGTTCATCGCCCGGCAGAATCGTGTGATGGCGGTCGACGAAGACAGCGGGACGCTGCTCGGCGAAGTCACAGGCATCCAGGGCGCCCACGGAACCGCGGTTGTGCATGCCACCGGCCATGGATTCGCCACCTCGGGTGACGACCGGTCCGTCGTCATGTTCGATCTGAAGACGTTTCAGGTGCTCGGCCGCATTCCGGCGGCTGAAGATGCCGACGCGATCGTTTACGACAGCGCGTCGAACCGTGTTTTCACATTCAATGGCGATGCGCACTCCTCGACGGCGATAGACCCGCGGGCGGGGACCTTGATCGCGAACATTCCCCTCGGCGGCAAACCGGAATACGGCGCGTCTGCCGGCGACGGCAAGGTGTACGCAAATCTCACCGATACGAGCGAGGTGGTGGAGATCGACGCGAAGACTTTGACGGTGTTGCGGCGCTGGCCCACCGCCCCGTGCAGGCAGCCGGTTTCCATGGCCGTCGACACGGCCCACAATCGGCTGTTCAGCGGATGCCGCAGCGGAGTCATGGCGATTTCCGACTATCGAGCGGGGAAGGTAGTGGCAACGGTTCCGATCGGCGCCGGCGTCGACGGCGCGGGATTCGATGCGGCTTCAGGCGACGCGTTTGCCTCGAATGCGGATGGCACGCTCACGGTGATTCATGAAGACACCCCGGATCGGTATCGCGTTGCCCAAAGCGTGGAGACGCCGCAGGGGGCGCGCAATATGGGGCTCGATCCGGCGAATCACCGCGTGTTCATCGTTTCCGCGAAGTTTGGACCGGCGCCGGCGGGTGCGCCTGGGAGGGGCAGAGGACCGGTGCTGCCCGGTTCGTTCACTTTGACGGTGATCGAGCGCGATCCGGCAGCGCGCTGACTGCATGGCGGCAAGGGCCTAGACTTCCGAAAAGTCTCCGTTGCTGTCGCCCATTTTGCCGGCCGGAACGCCCGCGCGTTCGAGCAGCGTGAGCATCAGGTTCGCGAGCGGCGTGCCCTCCGGATATTGCAGATGCTGGCCGCCTTTGATCTTTCCATAACCGCGGCCCAGCACGGCGGAAGGCAGCGGCGCATGATTGTGCTGGTTACTGTCGCTCATGTTGCCGCCATAGAGGACGATCGAGTGATCGAGCATGGTTCCGTCCCCGTCCGGCATCTCCGCCAGTTTTTTGATGAACCGGGCCAGGACCTCGGTGTGATAGGCGAAGACTTTGGACAGGCGGTCCAGGTTCGCCGGATTGTTGCCGTGGTGCGAGAGCGGGTGGAAGGCGTCCGAAACGCCGATGTTGTTGAAGGTCCGCATACTGACTTCATGGCCCATCATGAACGTGAATACGCGCGTGAGGTTGGCCTGGTAAGAGACGGCGAGCAAGTCGAACATCAGGTCGAGATGCTCGTTGAAATCGTTCGGCACGCCGACCGGCGCGTCGGGCAGGCGCATGCTCGAGAGGTTACTTTTCTCCACCGTCTGGATGCGGCGTTCGATCTCGCGCAGAGAGTCGAGATAAGCGCTGACCATGGCGCGGTCGCGGGCGCCGAGCTGGCGCTGCAGGGCCGCGGCGTCGCCGAGGACGGAGTCGAGAATGCTCTTTGTCTCATCCACGATTTCGGTGCGCTCGGTTGAGGTGTCTCCCTGGCCGAAGAGCTGATAGAAGACCTTGCGCGGATTGTATTCCATCGGCAGGGGCTGGGTGGGCGTGCGGAAGGAAATATTGCCGTATCCGCAGCCGAAGGTGGGGTCGCAGGCGCTGCCGCCCTCGGTGGAAAGTTCGAGCGACGGGAACGGAGTGTCGAGGCCGATGTAAGGCACGGCGAGCTGATCGATACTGGTGCCCGCGAGGGGGGCCTGCTGGGGGGCGGGGTGAACGCAACCCAGCCACGTGCCCGCGGTGATGGCGTGCGGCGCGGGGCTTTCGGCGGCCCGGTTGCGCAGGCCGCTGACGATGGTCAGATGGCTCTTGTAAGGCGCCAGAGGTTTGAGTATCTGGGGGAGTTCGAAGTCTGTGCCGGCGGTCTTCGGCGACCAGCGGTCCATCACGGAACCGTGGGGGACGTAGATGAAGCCCATCCTGGGCGTCGCTTTGGCGGCGGTTTTGGATTGGGCGGTCGCGGCGGGGATCATGGCGTCCAGCAGGGGCAAGCCGATCGTCGCGCCAAGGCTTTGGAGCACTGTCCTGCGGGATAGATGCTTCTTTGCGATGAACATGCTTCTTCAATCTCCCTGGCGGCGCCTGGATTTCGGTTCCGAAGTTCTGACTGCTGGCAGTATACACCCGGATTCGGGGAACCGGGGCTTTCCGCAGGCTGACAGATTCACTCCTCCGCGCCAGTGCGGGCCGCCTTTGCGGTTTCGAAGCCATTGTTCGCGTCCTTGAGCACATACTCGGGGCGGGAACTCCGGGAAGCGTTACTCTGAAAGCAGGGGCCTGACGTATGAATGTGACCATCGATCTGTCGGAGCAGAATGCTGCCGCGCTTGAGGCGCAGGCGCGCGCGGCGCACATGCCGCCTGAACGTTACCTTACTGAAATCGTCGAGCGAGCGCTCCACCGTCAGCAGAGCAGCGGGGCGCCTGAACAGATGGAAGGGCAACCGCTGAAGCCCAGGAAATCCGCTTACGGTCTGCTCGCCAAATACGGCCCCGGCCCCACGGAGGAGGAGATCGACGAAAACCGCAGGGAGATGTTTCGCGGCTTTGGTGAACTCGCACCGTGATAGCGGGCGTTGCCGATACCCACGCAGCCTTGTGGTATTTGCTGAAAAACCCGAGTCTTTCAGCTGCGGCCCGCCGCTTCATTGAAGACGCCGCCGAAGCCGGTTACGACATTGTACTGTCGCCGATCAGTCTCGCGGAGATCGTTTATCTGGTCGAAAAGAATCGCCTGCCGGCATCGGCTTACGAAGATTTGAAGAACGCGCTTGCGGACCCGGAATATGTGATTGTGGAAGCGCCCTTCAATCGTGAGATCGTCGAGGCGATGCTGAAGGTATCTCGCGCTGACGTACCGGATCTGCCGGATCGGATCGTAGCAGCCACGGGCGTGCATTTTGGTGTGCCGGTCATCAGCCGGGACGGTCGAATCCGGTCGTCGTCCGTCAAGACGGTTTGGTAACCAGGTCCGCACGCCGCCGCAAACTGTCCGGCGTCTTGCCGCCCGCGGACGCGGTGGGTGAACCGCGCACTGCTTACTTTCGTGCGGTCGTCACGGGCGCGGGCGCGGGCGCGGCTTGCGAAACGACGTCGGCCACCTTCTTCGTCCGGAACGCATCGCTTGTCACGATTCCCATTACCAGAGATGAAAACCGGTAGTTATCGGCCGCGGCGGAGTGCACGATCGCGCGCACCGCGGGCATGTCGTAATACTCCAGCCTCCGGCCGAGCGCATACGTCATCAGCTTTTCCGTGAACGTCTGCACGAATTGTTCCGGCTTCCGCATCAACGCGGCGCGCAGGTCGCCGGGACCGGCGAGCGGTGTGCCGTCGACCATGTTTCCGGTCGCGTCGATCGGCGTGCCGGCGAACATCTCCACCGTCCGCCAGCGCCCGACGGCGTCGAAATTCTCCAGCGAAAATCCGATCGGGTCCATGATGCCGTGGCAGGCGTTGCAACTGGGGTTATCGCGGTGCTCGGCGAGCCGGGCGCGGACGCTTTTGAACACCTTGTCCCCCACCTTGTTGTCCTTCAGCAGGGCCGAGACCTGCGGCGGAGGCGGTGCGGGCGGGGTTCCGGCGATGTTCTCCAGAATCCACGCGCCGCGGCGCACGGGCGAGGTCCGGTCGGGATAAGACGACACCATGAGCACGGCGCCCTTGCCCAGAAGACCGCGGCGCACCGGGTCGCTGAGCGTCACGCGGCGAAAGTTATCGCCCTTCACTTCGTGGACGCCATAGTGAACGGCCAGCCGCTCATTCAGGTACGTGTAGTCGGCGGTCATCAGGTCAAGAACGCTTTTGTCGTCGCGGAAAACGCTGTCCACGAACAACTCGACCTCCTTCACCATGTCGTCGCGGACATCCGCCGAGGGGAAGACCTTCGGGTCGGGAACGATTTCATCGAGCGCGCTCAACTGCAGCCACTGATAAGCGAAATTAGTGGCCAGCGTGCGGGCGTGCGGATCGGCCAGCAGCCGCCGGACCTGCTCTTTGAGTACGGCGGCATCCCTGAGCTTCCCCGCTTCGGCCACGCTGAGTAACCGGTCGTCGGGTACGCTGCTCCAGAGGAAGAACGAGAGGCGGGAGGCCAGATCGAGATCGCGCAGCCGGTAAGTCGCGTCGGCAATCTTGTTCGCGGGGAGCGTGGCGTCCGTCCGATACAGGAAATACGGGCTGGCGAGGATGCGGGTGATGGCGCTGCGGATGCCTTCGTCGAAATCCCCGCGCTTGCGGCCGGCGTCGTAAAACGCGAGCACCTCGCGCATGTCATCGCTCGAAACGGGACGCCGGTACGCGCGATGCGCGATGGCGGAAATGATTTTCGTGGCGCAGGTTTGCTCTTCCGCCGGCGCCTTCGGATAGCAGGTGAAGATCTTCCGGCGGCTGGGCGTCGTGCTGAGACCGGTCGGGTTGAACGGGCCGCGAATCTCAAAACTGCCGACGCGTGCCATGCGGTCGAACCCGGTGCTGTCGCCGAGGCTTTCCAGCCGGTCGTCGGATTCGGAAAGCGTCTGGGCAAGGAACGTAACGGCCACCTGATGCGGCCCCGCTTTGGCTTTGAATTTAATATTCTTGACGCGGGCGTTGATCTTTTCCTGAGCCGGGGACTGATCGAGATCGAGCGCCCGTTCGTCCTCGGGTCCGCCGATGCTGGTTTCGTAGACCTTCGCGCCATCGAGCGTGACGATCATCGTGGACTGATGTTCGATGCCGATAAACCAGATGCCGCGCAGAGGGCTCGGCAGGTTGATTTCATACTCGCCATCGGACGGGAAGAAGTGCTCCACCGCAAAGCCGCCGCGAGTGCCGAGGGGCAGGCCATCCACGTGAAAGGCCTGCGCGCCCTTGTTGGGATTGAAATAAGTCCTGCTGCCGGCGCGCGCATCGGGCCGGCCCACGGCCTGCACGGCCACCGAGCGCGCCGCCGCCACATATTGATTGAAGAATGCGGGCGAGGTCTGGAGCACGTCGGCGATATTGTCGAAACCGTTGCTTTGCGCGTCCTGCGGCAGCAACTCGGCGGCCTCGACTTTGAGCCCGAGAATGTCCTGGACCGCGTTCGAATACTCTTTGCGATTGAGCCGGTGCAGCGCGACTTCGCCGGGGTTGGGATTGGCGGCCTCCGCCGCGTCGAGATAGCCTTCCATCCACGACACGAAGGCGTCGGACTGCGTCTTGTCGGGACGGCGCATGCCCGGAGGCGGCATCATCCCGCCGCGCAGCTTGCGGACCACGGCTTCCCAGACCTCGGCCTTCGCGGGGACGTCCGCGGCATTCATCTCGTCGAACGCGAGGCCGCCGGTGCGCAGTTTGGCGTTGTGGCAGCCGATGCAATAGGTCTTGAGCATGCCCCAGTGCCGGTCCGCCTGGGCCAGATACCGCGCTGTCGCCGGTTGCGTTGCGGCATGGGCGCAGATCCCTGAGATCAGAAAAAAGCCGGAGATCAGAAAAAAGCCGGCAGTTCGCAGCGTATGCATTCCGTTTCGTTCTCTCTCAGGCATCCGGTGTGAAGTGGCCCCACATGCTCTCGAAGGCCAGCCGGACGAATTGCTTCGGATCGCCCATCTTGTCGTTGAACTCTTTGGTCGGGTCGGCGGCGATGGCGTCGCTCAGACTTTTGCCTCCGAACATCATGGTCCGCAGACGCTGTGCAATCGTGCCGAACATCCCGTGGCGGGCTTCGAGATCGGCGCGGGTGAGCACCGGACCCTGTCCGGCGACCACTCTGGTCTCCGCATTCGCCACCTTCAGCAGGGTCTCGAGGCCGGCGACGATTCCGTTGATCCAGCCGCCGGTCCACCAGTCGACGAACGGCCAGCCGTTTCCGGAGATCACGTCGCCGATTGCGAGAACGTTGGATTTCGGAAAGTACACATAGAGATCGCCATCGGTATGGGCCTGCAGCATGTAGCCGTACTCGATGCGCTCGCCGTCGAGGGTCATCGCATCGGCCGTATAGAACGTGCGGTTCGGCAGCGCCTCTTTCGGCAGGGGCTTGAAGGTTTTGTCTTCCCACGGACGGGTAATCGTCTGCGTGAGCCACAGCCGCGTGTTTTCGTGCGCGATGATTGTCGCGCCCGCGCGGCCCAGCGCCAGGTTGGAGCCGGTCTGCTCCGGATGCCAGTGGGTATTGAAAAGCGTGCGCACGGGGCGGCCGCCCGGCAGCGCGGCGACGGCATTGGCCAGGTCCGCTGCGCGTTCGCTGAGCCCTCCATCCACCAGCAGCACTCCATCGGAACCGGTTCGCGCGATGACGTTGGCGCCCGCGCCGGTAATGAGGAAGAGATTGCCGGAAAGCGGGGTCGAAGCGATGTCCCCGGCGCCGGCCTGTGCGGCGCCATGCGCCAGCGACAGGCCTGCAACACCGCCCAGCGCGCTCTTCAGAAATGTCCGGCGATTGGAATCGGGCATCGTCTCCGGCCTGTATTATATGCCCGCCGGCACGCTTCCGGAAAATTCATAAGCCCCGGCAAGGCAGACGAGCTATAGTAAGTGTAAAGAAAAATATCCGTTCAGCTTCTGGCCCAGTCGCCTGAGTTCGTGAACGCGGACCGACGCCCCTCATTCCTGAGGCCCCGTGGATTTGGCCCGCGCTCACCGCAGTCACCAGACAACTTGAGAGACGGGAGACCAAAGCAAAATGAAGTTTTCGACGAAGTGCGCCGCGGCGATCGCCGTAGCCATGCTGGGGTGCGTGCAACTTCCAGCCCAGCAAACAGGCATCAGCGGACACGTTACCGATCCGTCAGGAGCAAGCGTTGCGGTCGTGAAAGTTACGGCCGCGGGCGACGACGGCTCGAATTTCTCAACCATCACGAACGCCCAGGGGCTCTATCAGTTCCCCACCCTCCGGGCCCAAAAATATGTTCTCCGGTTCGAAGCCTCGGGGTTCGCTCCGGCCGAACGGACGTTATCGCTGCTGGTGGGGCAGAGCGCGAATGCCGACGTGAATCTGAAGGTCGCCGAGGCCAGCAGTTCGGTTGCGGTGGAGGCAACCGCGGTTGCGGTGGATACGACCAGTTCCTCGGTCGCGGGGGACGTCAGCCCTTCGGAGGTCAGCAAGCTGCCTCTGAACGGCCGGAACTATCTGCAGCTGGCGATGCTGGTGCCCGGCATCACCAGTAACGACGTGACAAACTCGCCGCTCGGCGCGACCGACAACGGCAAGCTTCAGATCAACGTGGATGGCCAGCAGGTGACGCAGAACTCGGCGGGCGACGGTTTTGGGGAACCGCAGTACAGCCAGGACGCGATCGATCAGTTTCAGATCATTACGAACCGGTTCGACGCGACGCTGGGGAGATCGTCCCGCATTCAGGTGAACGTGCAAACCAAGTCGGGAACGAACCAGTATCACGGCACCCTTTACGGATACTTCCGCAACAGCGATTTCAATGCCGGCGATCCGGTGGCGCACAAAGTGCTGCCGTTTTCCGATCAGCAGTTCGGCGGTACGTTCGGCGGACCGATCGTGAAGGACAAACTGTTCTTCTTCTTTGCCTACGAAGGCGAGCGGCAGCCGAACACCATCTTCGACGTGCCCACGGGATTCGGCGGTTTGTCTTACACCTTCAACAACGAACTGCGCACCAACAGTTATCTGCTGCACAGCGACTGGCAGATCGACGGGACGAACCGCCTTTCGGTACGGGCGACCGGCTATACCTGGGGCGTGCCGTTCAATAACGTCACCGGGAATTCGTCTCCGACGCGCGCGACCAATTCCACCAGGACCAGTTACGCCGTACTGGCGACCTGGACCGCCACGATTTCGCCCACGCTGGTCAACGAAATGAAGGGTGGGCTCAATCACTTCGACTGGCTGAATACGCCTTTGATCCAGACGCCGGAGTACCGGTTGCCCACGATCGTCGTAGGCTCGCCCTATAACTATCCCCAGCAGCTGGGTCAATCGACGCAGCAGTATCGCGACGATCTCTTCTGGCTCAAGGGCGGCCACAGTTTCAAGATCGGGATGGACTATCTGCATACGCCCTACTCGGGTAACTTCGGGCAGAACGTTCGCGGCACGGTGCTCGGCTTTTCGTCCGGAGTCAGCGCGCTGAATCTGGCTTCGATTTTTCCGACATGGAACGATCCGTCAACATGGAATACCGCCGCGCTCAGCCCGTACGCGTCGAGTTATACGCAGGGTTTCGGCAATTATAACTACAGTATCGCCACGAACGCGATCGGCTTGTGGCTGCAGGACGACTGGAAGATCAGCCCGAAGCTGACGCTCAATCTGGGCCTGCGCTACGACAACGATCTGGGTATCTTCAACCCGAATCTGACTTTGAAAAGCGGAATCCAGACACCGCATTACAACGACAACCTGCTGTTCCAGCCGCGAATCGGATTTGCGTGGGATGTGACGGGGTCGCGGAAAACGGTCATCCGCGGCGGGGCCGGCCTTTTCTATGCGGATATTCAGGCGAATCAGACCATCGACGATACGATTTTCAACGGTCAGACAACCATATCGCCTTCCATTCAGGCGACCGCCGGGAATCCCATCAATCTGGCGGCTCCCTTCGGCGCGACAACCGGGGCGCAGTTCCTTTCGGGCGCCGTGCCTGTAAGCGCGCAGACCATTCAGCCGCTTGGCCCCAACGTACAGACCCCTTACTCATTTCAGGTCAGCGGAGGGGTGGAGCGCCAGTTGACCAGTTCATGGACCGTGTCCGCCGACTACGTGCACTGGCGCATCTATCACGACTGGGAACGGACCGACGCGAATCTCTTTTACAATCCCGCCAACGGGTATCCGGTAAACCCGAGCCTGGGCCGCCCGAATGCCAACTTTGTCGGCATTCTGAACTTCACCACGCCGGCCGCCGCGGGTTCGATCGACGACGGGCTCCAGGTTCAGGTGGAGCACCGTTTTTCACAGAACTTCTCAACGTCGCTGGCTTATACCCTCGCGCGCCTCAAGGATTCGACGACCAGCCCGTTCTACTTCCCCAACAATCAGTTCGACCTTGCGGGCGAGTGGGGAATTTCGCCCGATAACCAGACGCATACGTTGACACTGGCCGCATCTTATCAGTGGAAATGGGGCGTTTCGCTCAGCGGTTCGTTCCACTACGGCTCGGGACAGAACTATCAGGTGCTCGCGAATCAGAATCCGTTCGGGCTGGCAGGCGTTAACGACCGCTTGTTCACGGCTTCGTCCAAATACTTCGGCGAGGCCGCCAATATTACTCCGGTCACGCTGGGCGGAGTTGCTTACGATCTGCTGAAGCGCGATTCTCTGGTAGGGAATCCGATTCAACGGGTGGATATGCGGCTTTCGAAGACGTTTACCTTGAAGGAACATATCCGTTTCATTCCGATGATTGAGGCGTTCAACCTGCTCAACCATTCGAACTTCGGCGGATATCAGTCGGTCGTGAACGTGGCCTCGTATGGCTCGCCGACGCAGAATACCGACTTCGCTTATGCCGCGCGTATGCTGCAATTTGCCGGGAGAATCGAGTTCTAAGTTGTTCCAGGGAGCGTCTGTTTTGAGAAAGTTGCCGTTATGCCTGTTACTGGCCGCTGCCCTCCAGGGGGCAGCGCCAGGCTGGCTCGACCGCGTGGCTCCCGTCATCGCGCCGGCCGAGAAGAAAGCTTACCTGTCGCTTCCGGCGGAAGGGCGGCGGGAGTTTGAAGAGAAGTTCTGGGCGAGTAAGTCAATCGCGGCGGATGAGTATTTCCAGCGTCTTGAGTACATCGATTCGACCTTTGGATCGGGCAGAACCGCCTCGGGGGCGAATACGGATCAGGGCAGAGTGTATCTTTCCATCGGTCCGCCAACCAAAGTTTCCCGTCTGCCGTCGTCGCGGATCTTCGTCCCCATGGAGATCTGGTATTACGACGCGGTACCGGGCGTTCTGAATACCGAACTGCGTCTGATTTTCTACCGGAAGAACAGTGTCGGTTTTCCGAAGCTTTACTCGCCGACTGTGGACACGATCCGCGCGCTGCTGTTGCCCGAAGCCGCCACCACGCACATGTTCGGCCCGAACGACAGCACCGCGGAGAACGATATCCGGCAGACGTTGAACGTTCCGCCGGCCGAGGATGAAGTCGTCAGCGCCGCTGCAAATGTCGCGACGGGGATCAAGTACAGCGGGAACGATGAGATTCTCGGCCTGATTACTTCCCCGAGGGCGATGCTGGCGAGACCGCAGAAGACGGAAGTGGAGTCCCGGCTGATCCTATCCCGTGCGAAGCTGGATATCTTCGAGTCAGGTTCCGATTACGGCGGATCGCAAGTGGATCTGCGTCTCGAAACCAATGCGATGCAGGAACTGGATATGGAGGTTCTGGACGGCGGCGTGGCGGTTTATCGGAACCGGTTGCATTTGAATTTCCCGAAAGCCGTAGCCGTCGAATATACGCATCGGCTCGACCTGTTGCCGGGATCGTACCGGGTGATTTTTACCGTGGACGGCACACCGAACCCGTTTGCGCTCGAAGTCGCGGCGAACCCGGGCCTGGGCGAGATTGTGCGCGCTGACCGGTCGGATGCTTCGGACCGGCGGCAGACTCCGTTCCAGTTTGCGGGCCAGCAACTGGATCTGAACCCGGACGGCAAGTTCGCGGCGGTGTCGCTTGCAAGGCCGGAGAAAGTCACCTGGCGGATTCGCAAAGGTTCCGGGGTGGTCTGGCGATCAGTTTCGGAGCCGGCTCCGATTGTGTCGGTCGCGTTGCCCATAAAGGAACTGCCGCCCGGGACTTACTCGCTCGAAGCGGTTACCGATAACGACGCCCGCACTACGGAACTCGCGATAAGGCCCGAGACAACGCAGGCGCCGGCGGCGACCGCTCTGTCTTACAACGCCAACCTGGCGCCGGCGCTGCGCTCCGCATTTGTGGGTCATCAGTGGCTTCTGCGGGGCAGGTACGACGAGGCGCGGCGGAGTCTGCAGGCATCTCTCGATCAAGGCGCGACCGACGATGCGCAGATCGAACTGGCGCGCGCGGACGCGCTGGGGGGTAAGCTGGACGCGGCGCGAGACCGCGTGCGCGGCGTGCTGGCGAGAAAGCCGGATAACTTCGAAGGTCTGTCGATTTTCGCTTACATCGAAACGGAGTTACAGGACTATTCGGTCGCGGCGGAACTCTATCGCCGCGCTCTGGCCGTGCAGGATTCTCCTGCGCTGCGTGCCGCGCTGGCGAAGTTGCCGCGGCAGTAATCGAACCGCATTACTAAAACGAGTTACTAAAACGAGGTAGCGGACTTTGAAGCGAATCTTACTCCCGTTCTTTTGCGCGGCGGCGCTTGCGGCCGGGGCAACCGGCTCCGTCACGGTGAAACAGGGCACTAACATTGCGGCCACCGTCTCGCCCGACGGCAAGACGATCGTCATGGACCTGCAGGGTTCCCTGTGGACCGTCCCGTTCACGGGCGGAACCGCCAGGCGGCTCACCGATCCCTTTCTCGAACCGGCCCGCCCCGATTATTCCCCGAAGGGCGACCTGGTCGCGTTCGAGGCCTACAAGGGCGGCACGTTCCACATCTGGACCATGAAGCCGGACGGCACGGGAGTGCGCCAGGTCACCGAAGGCCACGGCGACGACCGCGAGCCGCGCGTTTCGCCCGACGGCACGAAAATCGCCTTCGCTTCCGACCGCGGTTTCCATGGCAGCTACGATATCTGGGTTGTGGATCTGGCGACGGGCAAGTTGACGCAGAAGACGTCGAGCGATGCGGATGAGTATGAGCCGGCGTGGTCGCCCGATGCGTCGGAGATTGCGTTTGTCAGCGGCGTGGGCGCGAACGGAACCACGATTCAGGCGGTCAATGCCGCGGGCGCGCTGCGAACGCTGGCTACGGCGCCCGCGGGCGCGCATCTGAACTCGCCGTCATGGTCGCCCGACGGCAGGAAGATTTCCTACGCGGAGTTCGCGCGGAACATCACGCGGCTGATGGTTTCGGGGCAGCCCGTGGCGGCGGGCGACGACGTTTTTCCATTTCCCGCGGCCTGGTTGCCGGGGAACAGGATTCTCTACACCGGAAACGGCGGGATTCATGTCGCGAACCTGGGAGATCGCTCCACCGCCGATATTCCGTTCGAAGCGCAGTTCACTTTGAACCGTCCCACTTACACGCACAAGCGAACGGAGCTGGATTCCACCGCGCGGCAGGAGGTGAAAGGGATCGTCAGCCCGGCGCTCTCGCCCGACGGCAAGCGCGTCGTGTTTGAGGCGCTCAATCAGCTGTGGCTTCTGGAGATCGGCGGCAAGCCGGCGCCACTGACGAACGACAAGTATTACAAGGAAGACCCGGCATGGTCGCCGGATGGCGCGCGCATCGCTTACTCTTCCGACAAAGCGGGCACGGAGGATATCTATATCCTCGACGTCGCCACAAAGGCGGAAAAGCGCGTGACTTCCTCAACGGCGTCGGCGGAAGTCTCAGCCGCCTGGTCGCCGGACGGAAAGAAACTGGCGTGGCAGGACGAGAACGGCGCGACTCACATTCTGGACCTCGAAACCGGTAAGCAAAGGCAGCTGGTCGGTCCGCTATTTGAGCCCTCGAAACCAAGCTGGTCGGCCAGCGGCAAGACGATTGCGATCGGCGCGGTGAAGTCTTACACCCGCAGGTTCCGCGAAGGCACGAGCCAGATTCTGACCGCCGACGTGGCAACGGGCGCCGTCACTTTTACGGAGCCCGCGCCGTTCCAGTCGCTGAGCACGCGCGGAGAGGATGGACCGATCTATTCGCCGGACGGATCCTCCGTGGCGTTCGTCATGGACAGCGTTCTCTGGATCAGGCCCGTGGATCGTAATGGCGTCCCCGCGGGGCCGGCCCGTCAGATCAACCACGAAGTGACCGACGCCCCGACCTGGAGAGGCGATTCCAAACAGTTGCTCTACCTCTCGAACGGCAAGCTCCGGACCATCTCGGTGGACGGTTCGAATCTGAGCACTGTCCCTCTCGAACTGACCTGGCGGCATGAGCCACCGCCCGCGCAGCGCACGATCGTTCATGCCGGGCGGCTATGGGACGGGCGCGGTCCGGATGAGCGCACGAACGTGGATATCGTCGTGGCCAACGGGCGAATCGAAAGCATCGAGCCGCATCGGGACCGTCCGGCGAGCGCCGATACGCGGCTTGTGGACGCTTCGACGCTGACCGTGATTCCGGGCTTGTGGGAGTCGCACACGCATGAGTGGATCAGCGGGAAGTTCTATGGCGACAGGCTGGGGCGCTTGTGGCTGGCGTATGGGGTGACGGAGTTGCAGTCGATGGGCGATCCGGTGTACCGGGCGCTCGAAACACGGGAAGCGTTCGGCTCGGGCGATCGCGTGGGTCCGCGCTTTTTCGCGAGCGGCGAGGCGATCGACGGGGAGCGCGTCTACTACAATTTCATGCGGCCCACGCTGAGCGAAGCACAGCTGGCGCTGGAACTGTCGCGGGCCAAAGCGCTCGACTACGATCTGCTGAAGACCTATGTGCGGCTGCCCCACGCGATGCAGCAGGAGGCGATGAAATTCGCGCACGAGAAGATGGGCGTCGATACCTTTTCGCACTACATGCTGCCTGGCATGGGCTTCGGCATGGATGGGATGAGCCATGTCAGCGCCACCGCGCGTTTGGGGTTCCCTTACACGCGCTCGGCCGGCGGCGTAAGCTACGCGGACATGAGGAGCTTGTTCACGGCCTCGGGAATGTTCGTGATTTCGACGCCGTTCACGTCGTCGCCGCTCTACGCGGAAGATCCGGGCATGGTGGAGGATCGAAGGCTGCTGGCGCTCAATACGCCGTGGGATGAAGAGGTGCTGCGCGGCAAACTCGACGCCGCCCAGGGAAAGAAGCCACGAGTGGAAGGGCGCGGGGCGGCGATGGATCCGGCGGTGGCGCTCGATACGTTGAAGAAGGAAATGGAAACCGTGGGTGCGATTCTGCGCGGCGGCGGGACCGTTCTGACGGGCACCGATTCGCCGCTCGACAGCGTCGCGACCGCGCTGCATCTGAGCCTGCGCGCGCAGGTGAAGTACGGGATCGAGCCGTGGCGCGCGCTCCAGACGGCGACGTACCTGCCGGCCAAAGCGTTCGGGGTTCTCGCCGATCTGGGAACGGTGGAACCGGGCAAGATTGCCGATCTCGCGCTCGTCTCGGGAGACCCTCTGCGCCGGATCGCGGATGTTACCAACGTCCGGTTCGTCATGAAGAACGGGAAATTGTATTCCGTCTCCGAGTTGATGGCCCCTTTCGATGGCGGCCAGTGACATGAGAGTTTTGACAATCCTGGCGCTGGCAGTGACTCTGTCCGCGCAGACGACGCCCGATTTTCCGGAGGCTGCCGGAGCGCAGCGCGGCGGGTCGGCCAAAACCATGTTTCCCGAAGTCCGGGCGCTGCATGAGATGGTGGGCGGCGGCAATAACTTCGTGGTCGAAGCAGGCATGCGCATGCTGCGCGCCGGGGGCAACGCCGTGGATGCGGGTGTCGCCGCGACGCTCGCGGCCGCGGTCACCGAGGAGGATCATTTCAGCATGGGCGGCGAGATGCCCGCGCTGATCAAGATGGTGGGCCGGCCCGTGCAGGTGATCTCAGGGATTGGAACGGCGCCGGCGCTGGCGACGATTGAATTCTTCAAAAATCGCCCGCTCGAACCCTGGGAAACGGCCGACCGCAAGCCGCCGATTCCGGCGCAGGGGATCCTCGCGACCACAACGCCGGGTATGTTCGACGGCGCGATGCTGGCGCTCGAAAAGTTCGGGACTATGAGCTTCGCCCAGGTGGCGCAGCCTGCGATCGAATACGCCGATGGATTTCCCACCACCGAAATCTTCGACGATACGCTGCACAGCGACGAAGCGATGCTGCGCCTCTGGCCCTCTTCCGTCGCGTATTTTTTCCCGGACGGCAAACTTCCGGTTCGCGGCCAGATCTTCCGCCAGCCGGATCTCGCACGCACACTGCGCGCCATGGTGACGGCGGAAGAGAAGCCGCGGGGCGGCCGGGTGAAGAAGATCGACGCCGTCCGCGATTACTTCTACCGCGGACCCGTCGCGAAAAAGATGGGTGCATTTTCCGAAGCCAGCGGCGGGCTGGTCAGGTACTCCGACATCGCCGCGTTCCATGCGGAGATCGATACGCCGCGCTCCACCGTGTTTCATGGCTACGAGATCGTGAAACCGGGATTCTGGACGCAGGGCCCCGTGCTTCTCGAAATGTTCAACCTGCTCGAAGGCTATGACCTGAAACGCATGAAGCACAATTCGCCGGAGTACCTGCACACGCTGGTCGAAGCCGCGAAACTGGCCTTCGCCGATCGGGACAAATATTACGGCGATCCGCACTTCAGCAAAATTCCGGAACAGGAACTGCTCTCGAAAACCTGGGCGGAGGAACGCCGCAAGCTGATCGATCCGGCGCACGCCTCGCTCGAATCCCGGCCGGGAAAGGCCGGGGACCGCGAGATTCCGATGCCCGGCGGGAAAGTGAACAAGGTGGAGGTGAACGACACCACCTGCGTGGATGTCATCGACCGGGCGGGGAATGTCTTCTCCGCCACGCCCAGCGGCGCCTGGCTCCCGGCCGTGATCGCGGGCGACACGGGCATCGCATTCGGCACCCGTCTGCAGACGCTGCTCACCGTGCCCGGCCATCCCAACGCGCTCGAAGCGCACAAGCGGCCCCGCGTTACGCTCAGTCCCACGCTCATCCTTCGAGACGGCAGGCCGGTATACGCCATCTCGACGCCCGGCGCGGACAATCAGGACCAGGCGCTGCTGCAGGTGATTCTCAATCTGATTGAATTCGGCATGACGCCGCAGGAAGCCGTGGAGGCGCCGCGGTTTCAGACCGAGGCGTTCCACAGCTCCTTCGCCATGCATGAATTCATACCGGGGAAGCTGAATCTCGAAAGCCGGATTCCGAAGGCAACGGCCGATAAACTGGCCGCGCTGGGCCACATTGTTACCGTGACCGGACCGTGGAGTAACGCCTCCGCCCCGATCGTTATCAAGGCGAACCGAAAAGAAGGCACGCTCGAAGGCGGCGCCGATCCGCGCCGCGGACGCTTCATCTACGGCGATTAGCGACGCGCAACCGGTGCGGGCGCGGAAGCGCGGATATCTGTAAGATAAAGGTAATGATCTCGCGCCGGGCGGCCTGGTTTTTGACAGTTGCGATGGTAATTTGTTCGGCGGCCCGGGTGTGCGCCCAGGTGATCGAGTATGAAATCAACGGGGTGAAATACCAGACACTCAGCCGCGACGGGCTGACTGTCATTGTGACGCGGATGCCGAACCACGTGGCGGGGTTCGGGATCGTCCAGGTTTCCATTTCAAACGGGTCGGGTGTTTACTGGACCGTGGAGCCTGAGGATTTTACTTACGTCCGGCCGGATACGTCGGCGACCGCTATTTCAGCCGAGCAGGTGGTCGACGTCCTGCTCGACAAAGGCTCTCACGCGGACGTGGTGAAGCTTGTCACGTCCTACGAAAGCGCCCTCTACGCCATTCCGAACATGCGTTCGACCAACGGCTACGAGCAGCGGCGGCAGAACGCCATGTCGCTCGGGATCAGCGCCCGCCTGAAAGCGGCGGCCACCGCTTCGGCGATTGCGCTGGCCCAGACCAGGCTGGCGCCGGGACAATCGACCGACGGCTCGGTGTTCATTCCTTTGACGAAGGAGTTGAAGACGCTGGCGGGCGGACATCTGGTGTTTCGCGCCAACGGCGAAACCTTCGACTTCAATCCGGATTAAAGCCAGGGCCTTTTCCCTCCTTCCTCTGCTACTATCAGGACATACTTGCGGATGTTTCCCAATGGCTCAAAACATTTCGGAGTTGCCCCACACCCTGCGAGAGCTGCGCGGCACTAGCGCATTCTCCGAAGACCGTCTGGCCGGGCGCAGTGTAAAAGATGAACTGCGCGCGAATCTGATCCGCAAACTGCAACGCCGGGAGGAACTCTTTCCCGGCATCGTAGGGTACGAGGACACCGTAGTTCCACAGGTAGTCAACGCGATCCTCTCCCGGCACAATTTCATTCTGCTCGGCCTGCGCGGGCAGGCGAAAACCCGCCTCATCCGGATGCTGACCACGCTGTTCGACCCGTGGATGCCCTATGTGGCGGGATGCGAGATTCACGACAATCCCTGGGCGCCGATCTGCCGGCGGTGCAAGGCGCTGATCGAAGAGAAGGGGGACGATACGCCCATCGCTTACCTTTCCGCCGGACAGCGGTACGTCGAGAAACTGGCGACGCCGGACGTGACCATCGCGGCCATGATCGGCGATATCGATCCGATCAAGGCCGCGCGCCGCGGACAGGATATTTCCGACGAACTGACCGTTCACTACGGGCTGATTCCGCGAGCCAACCGGGGTATTTTCGCGATTAACGAACTGCCCGATCTCGCGGGCAAGATCCAGGTCGGCTTGTTCAACATCATGCAGGAGGGCGACGTTCAGATCAAAGGCTACCCGATCCGGCTGCCGCTCGATCTGCTGCTCGTTTTTACCGCCAACCCGGAAGATTACACGGCCCGCGGCAAGATCATTACGC
>VFSW01000779.1_pt1 | contig 47302 bp, 73 predicted proteins | sample 5358111 | NCBI WGS metagenome assembly VFSW01 (sample SAMN11554181, study PRJNA540505) | mine drainage metagenome | isolation source: sediment from site ElyBrook_90M | place: USA: Ely Copper Mine, Vershire, VT | collected 2017 | reverse complement strand
CCACCCCGGAAGTTGCCACCCCGGAAGTCGCCACCCCGGAAGTTTCCACCCAGGAAGTTTCCACCCAGGAAGTCGCCACGATTCCAGATTACCCAACCATAGACTGAAATCTCAACATCTGCATTCTCAGTCACGGCATTGATGAGCCACTCAGGAGCATTGGTCAATTCACTGATCTTCATTTTGTCCTTTCAGTCGTCGATGGATTTGTGCTCTAATCAGGACTCACTTACTGATCGCGCCCAAGATCATCCCAGACGCCTTGGATACCGACTCCAGACTTTCGGCCAGCATGTCAGCATCGCCTTCGTACATCCGGATGTAGTCGGCAGAGCTGGTGTTCATATCGAGACCGATCGCGGAGCCGACCACGAATGAGACTGCCTCGGCTTCCAACTCCCGCCGTACCTTGGATACTTCTTGGCGCCGCTTTCCGTGCTCAAGTATCTCGTGTCCCAATTCGTGAATCAGCGTCGTGACCGTTTCGGATTGCGTCCTGCCATCGGCCAGTTTGATCTTTCCGCCGTAACTAGCACCCTCGGCGGCGCCCAAAGAACCATCGCTCACGATCTCGACCGTGATTCCCTGCCATCTGGCAAACATGGTGAGCCGTTCCAGCGTGTCGCCGGCATCGCCTGAAGCCTTGGTAAACTCCGGTAGCGGGTCGCCGTCAGTCTGGCTAATGTCGAATACGTACACTCCGCGAAACCCGTAGACTACCCGTTCCGGCCTCTCGGAGTCTTGCGCGGGACTCTCCTGCTCTCCAGCGTCCTGTGACCGTCTCTTTCCGATCAGCGGTGCTAGAATGGCGATGCCTTTCTCGCCTTTCCTGACGTGCCGACCCAACTCGATCCAGTTGCGGAACCCGGCGAACCTGGTCGCGTCCGGCTTCTGTCTGGCAATCGCCATGACGTTTCCAAAGCTGTAATTGTGGAACCTGCCCATGGTGCGCAGGTAGTTCGTCAAGGCTTCCGAGTTCCCGCCATTCAGTTGCTCCATTAGAACATTGATCCACTCTTCGACCATCGCTTTCAAGTCTTTCGCTTCCATCGCTGTGATTCCTTTCCGCAGGGATTCGTGTTTCGTGACACTATCAGGACTCTAAATATTCTCTAACGCCTTCATTTGCTTTGCGTACCACTTGAGGTAATCGCAGGGACGCTGATAATCGGGTGCCGTGCGATGCACGCGGTAATAGCTCGCCATCGCTATCCAGAGCGGCTTAGGAGCCATCTCGCCGCGCTCTCGATAGGCACGGAACCGGCACAATAGAGTGTCGTACCGTGCCTCATAAGCAGCCCGTGCCTCAGCAACCTTGATTTCATCGGCTGCTCGCTTTGCCGCCTTCTTCGCCTCAGCAATCCGTTTCTTGAGGGATTCCAGCGCGGCGGTCAATTCACCGTAGATGATTCCAGCGTCTTGGAAATACTCAATACAGGTTGACCCGACAATCGCGCGGCGCCCGTCTTTGTGCGCGATGTGGAAGCAATCCATGATCGGATGGCCGCAAGCGCAATTCGCAAAGCGCGGCGGTCCTGCCTGGGTCACTTCCCCGGTAAACTCCCACTCGGATGGGTTGCCGAGCGCACAGGTAAGGTTCGCAGACCATACAAATGCGCCCATTTTGGACATTTCAGCCGATTCGAGATTTTCAAGAAGAGTCATCGTCTTTCCTCTCACTACAGGTTGATGGTCGTGGATGCGGAGCGGCGGAGGCTACAGATCAAAAGATTCAATGAGTTCCATGGTTGTGCTGTCCCGTTATTCCCGCCTACCATTATCTGTAGGCGGTACTGTTTTTGGTAGAACTACAGCACAAATGGTTCGCTCTTGGAATAGAAGCCTTCCGGCCCTCGCCGAACGATCACAAACGATTCAGGCGCGACGCTCGCGTAGTCCACACAGGGATCTGCGCAGGACACATAATTCTCCGCAAGTTCCCGCGCCTCTTCCAAGTTCCACACGGTGCCCAAAACCTGATACAGTTCGTTGCCATCTTCAACAATCAAAATGCCGTATTCCATCTTTCCCACCCTTCCGAGTCTCCCGCAGGACTCTTGTAATCACCAAAGAGTAACCACTCATCTAAACTAGGCCACTCTCCACCAAAGAGCGGGATACTCCCGCTCTTGCGCCTAGAACACTATCCCCCGCGCAGCACATTCCCGATGGAATCCCACCACAAGCATGTGTGCCTCGAAACTCTTCATCCTGCGCTTCTTCGCGACGCGATCAAACTCGGCCATTGTCGCCTCTTTGCCGCTCGCCAGAAACACCGCAATCAATGTCTCAATGTCAGCACTCACCTTGCGCTCAATCTTTGCCTTTTCAAGCCGTTGCGCTTCTCCGCTCGGAACTAGACCAGGACCATCAGGCACCGTCGCCATCACGTCGAACTCGCACCTATGGCCGCGCACCTCGACATCCATAGGCGTACCAACGTCAAACTCCACCCATATCTTCGAGCCTCGCACCATCTTGATCGCCCCCTCGACTACCTGTGATAAACAGCCAAAGTCTTGACCAAAGCGATAGCCGTAGCCGGGTTGCAACTGCACTCGCTTGCCGACTGCTGCATTCTGCATTGCTTGTTCGTATGGTGTCATCGTCATATCCTATTGATTCCATTAAGTCTGAGATAATAGTCTCAAGTCTGAGTGTTTAGAATCAGTCACTTGGCGCGATTAGTGCGCGGCCGTAAGTGATTGATTCTACTTAATCGCTGCTTATGCTTCCCGCTCCGTCGTTCCCCTTTCCTCTATGCCTCCACTCTACACCTATTATTATGCTTCTCCAGCTAGATTATAGAGTTTCGCAAAATATCTGTGGAAAACTCTGCTCGCGTTGCCTTATCATGGTTTCGCATGTACGCATAAACCGTTTCCCTGCTTATACCTAGACGCCGAGCTATCGACGACTTACTCTCACGGCCATCTGCTACCGATGCACGTAGTTCGGCAGCCTTTTCCTCTGTCAGCGATGGTTTCCGGCCTTTATAAACTCCGCGCGTCTTGGCGAGCGCGATGCCTTCCCGTTGCCGCTCCCTGATGAGCGCCCTCTCAAACTCGGCGAATGCGCCCATGACACTTAAAAGCAATGTATTCATCGGGTTCTCGTCGCTGGTGAACGTCATTCGCTCCTTCATAAACTCCACCGCTACGCCGCGCTTTGTCAGCGTGGTGACGATCTGCCGGAGATCAATCAGGTTGCGGGCCAAGCGGTCGAGTGAGTGCACGATAAGCGTATCTCCCTCGCGCACAAACTCCATTGCCAGTTGGAGTTGAGGCCTCTCTGTGTTCTTCCCAGAGAGGTAGTCTTCAAACACCTTGTCCAGTTGCACGCCATCAAGCTGGCGAGCCATTGTCTGATCGAGCGAGGATACGCGCTTGTATCCCACCCGCATTCCATTCGTGATTGCCATTGTGTGATTCCTCCTGTTATTAGCATCCTAAGACTTGCCTTACAACTTGTCAATCAAATAATGCAATCAACCCGTGTCACACACTTTTGTATGCCCCGCGCAGGGTAGACCCAAAACAGACGCAAATATGCCAAGAGCCTCAATCCGCGCGCGATCTGAGCATGATATGCAGGCGATGCCCCGATGTGGCCCGCAATGCCTCCCCCTGCACATCCTGCGCCCACGCCGGCCGGGTTCAGGTACACCTACTCGCAGATTGCACACGGTTTCCGATCCGTACTTGTCGGCGCAAGGGGTGGGGGTGCGACTTCGACCCGACCGCACATGATGTTAGTCTTTCGTATACTCCACAAAAGAGAGCCTTTGTCTATATCCGCAGAACTGTACGCGGCTGGTGAATATCCGCAGAAGTGTTAGGATTATTGGTGGTTTGGGAGTGTCCGCAGAAAAGTGAAGTTGGCTCTTGATTATTGTGTTCTTCTGTGTTCTATTGTGTTCATGAGTAACACAATATACGTTCCGGTCCGGATGCCTAAAGAATTGGTTGAGGCGATTGATATTCGGGCGGTGCGTGAAAACAGGAAGCGGTCACAGGTGATCGTGATGGTTTTAGGAGAGGTGTTTGGTGCTAGATCAAAAAACGATGACGGAAGAGGACCGCGCGGCGAACAGGATAGACCGATTGAACGAACCGGGAACACTGAGTCGGTGCCCGTACTGCCAAAGGCCGAGGGTACAGAGAAGCACGTATATCCGGTGCAACCCGTGCGGCATAAACTGGCTGGACGAAGAGATGCACCTGCCGAACTACTTGAATCTGGACCCGAGGGTGGCGCGTGGTCGCCAGCGTCAAAGTGCGGGCATGGCTACCAAAACAGATTCGTCTGCCGAGCACACAACGGGGGGTGTTGAGCGGTAGTTGCCGAGTCCTGCGCGGGGTTCGCTTGGTCAGTGTCCTGAGTGTGGTAGTTTTTGGGGGATGCGCCAGAAGTGGTGCCAGGGGAAGTGAGGATCGATATGAGCAAGTTTCGCAAAAAGCCAGTTGTAATCGAAGCAGAGCAGTATCTGAATCGTGGAAGCGGCCTCTCTCCAGATTTCGCCGCGGTAGTCAAGGAAGATGAGGAGTTGGTTCCTTGGATTAGCACTCTTGAGGGTCGCCACCGAGTAAGCGAAGTGGATTTTATTATCAAAGGCGTAAAGGGTGAGTTCTATCCCTGCAAGCCTGACATTTTTGAAGCAACATACGAACGGGCTGATTAAGGGGAAGTGATTAAGTTTGCGCGGGCCGGGGAGCCAGACCACGCTAAGCTGGCCTTAAAAGTGAGCGGGACGCCCGGCCCGCGCAATTCAACTCGGAAGGCAGGTGATGCCCATGAATAGCGCCAAAACAAAGGCAGCAGAAGCGCACCTGAGTTTAGAGCCGTAGGCCGCGTACCGGCTCTTTGTGGAATGACGCGGCGTCTAATAGTTCTGCGGAGAAAGATGTTTTATGATCGAACACAAGATAATCTCTGACCCTGCTATGCCAGTGGACACAATCATCCTGTTGAATCCACGATACAAGTGGCAGGTGAGTGCAAATGATCCGAGAGTCCTTGAGCAAGTGCTAGACATGGAAGCGACGGCCAAGGCGAGCGTGGTGATACGGAATGTAGGGGTGGGGAAGTGAGGAGTGGAGTGACCGATAACAGGATTGACTCATCGAAGATCGAAGAGTTTCAGTGTCCGAAGTGCTTTCAGAGTTTCCTGGCGTTGTTTCTGTACGTGAGGCACATGCGTGAGAAGCATGGGGAGAGGTTGGCTCCGTTGATGAGGGAGGGTTTATGAATCGTAGGACAGAGGCGGAAATTGAGGCTCGGATCGCTCTGGGGTTGGATTGCGCCGAAGTAGAGGTCGCTCCGGTTTCTTCCGCGTCCTGTATTTGCCGCAATGGGGCCAAGCCGGACAAGGATGGCTTGAGGTTTATTTCTCCATCCTGCCCGGTTCACGGTCTTCAATCGACGTTTGGGTCACGCCGTGGCCAACAGGACGCTAGAACTATGGGATCTGTCCACAATGGGCATAGGTCGAACGATTGATGAATCCCGCAAGAGAACCAAAGCTGTGCATTTTGGCGAACTACCTGGTCGAACAGGAAGTCGTTTGCCGGCGCATGGAGCGCGTGACACACCCTGAGACCAAGGACGGGCAGGAGTGGGGCAGGATCGCTCGCGTCCTGTGCGGGCTCAGGGAAGAGCACCGCGAGCAGTGCGGGAAGTGTGAGTAACGCTACAATCTCCAATAATGTGATAAATTACGGTTGTCACGCGTGACGTTTGGTGATAGATTTTCTGCATGGCATTCGTAAAGTTGGACACCGGAATCCTGGACTCCACTCTTTGGATCGAGCGAGACTTGCGTGAAGTCTTTATTACGGCACTACTTATGGCAGAGCCGCGCGAGTTCGATGAACCACAACCGCAGATCAAAATTGGCGCACTGGAACTGACCGGATTTGAGGCTCCTCCGGGTTGGTATGGGTTCGTTGCGGCTGCGTCTCTTGGAATCATCAACAGGGCAAGCGTCGAAAAGGAGTCTGGCATGGAAGCGTTGCGAAGGTTGGGTGAGCCAGAGATTGAGAGCCGATCAAAAGAGTTTGAAGGGCGCAGGATGATCCGCGTAAATGGCGGATTCTTAATACTTAACTACATGAAATATAGAGATAAAGACCACACCGCAGCAGAGCGCCAGCGTCGATTGAGGGAGCGAAAAAAGCAAAAAGATGTCACGCGTGACATACAAGACATAACGCGTGACGAAGCGTTACAGTCACGTAACGTCACACAGTCAGAGGACAGAGGACAGAGTCATACTAAGAACAAAAGCAACAACAAATACTCTTCATCGATTTCAGAACAAAAAACACCTCTTTTTGGAATCTCGGACGAAGAACTTGAAAAGCAGTGCCCATTCTAGAAAGGCGCGGCATGACCCCGATAACCATCATCGACCTTACCTCTTACGTGTTCGACTGCGCCATCTGCGAGCGCACCGTCGAGCAACCGGCATCCGCTCCGAGTTACGGAGTCGCGCGGTACGAGGATGAAGTTGTTCCTGATTCCTATACCGGCGAGTGGGGCGGCGCTCCGGTGTGCGAGCCCTGTTTCTGGATCGAACGCGGGATGCACGCTGCTACGCCCGAGGCCTTTATTCCGTTTGCGAGGATTCGGCAATGCTGCTTCCCTTCACTGACGGTCTGACGCGCGTCGGCAAATTCGACGTTGAATCCTGTTTTCTAGCGGATCGCCACTACTCGCGGCAGACCATCGGCAGCAATCAGTTCATGCCTCCCGGTCGCACGATGGTCCTGCGCGACTCTGCCGGCCTCGTGGTCTTCGGATGGCTCTACCAGGAGAAACGGGACGATGGCCAGCGCGGGATCAACTGTTCCATCTTCCGCAACGAGTCCGATCGGTTGTCGAGCGAGATCATTCTCGAAGCCGAAGAGATGGCTTTTGCCGAGTGGGGCGAGCGGCGCCTGTTCACCTACATCGACCCATCGCAACTCACTACGCACAAACGCCGCGGTCGAGAGTATTGTCCGTGGCCACCGGGCCGATGTTTTCGGGAAGCAGGATGGAAGCCGCTCATTCACAAGGACGGTACCCCGCACAGGAGTAAATCGGGACTCCACTTGCTCGTCAAACTTCTGAAAACACATTGACCAACCATTAAAACCGTGTCACCATCCTATTATGGGTACGGTGACGCGCATGGAAGATAACAGCACAATCCGAGTCGGCTCCCGCGTGTACCTGAAAAACGCTGTGTGTGGAGAGCCCGGTTGCGTAGTTGGTTTCGACCGCGGTAAGGCGATCGTTCATTGGCCTGATCTCCCCGAACTTGGACGGGACACGCGCCATAGTCCTGATTCTCTTGTGATCGACACTGCGTTTGTTGTCGAGCAGTTAAGTCTGGACCTAGACTCGCTCGCCGCCTAAATCTCATCCTGTTGAAAACTTTCCTGTTGACATTTCTGCGGATGTGTTAATAATAGCATTTATGCCAGCAGAAACCAGAACGGAAGTCACCGACGCCAAGTTGGAAGAGTTGCACAAACTCTACGCAAAGAAACTGGGATATGCACCGCAGCCCGTACAGGACCGTAATGCAGAGATGCTGGCGGTCATCACCGAACTGATCGAACGGAGGAAAGGTACATGGCCATCGAACTGACCCCTGAAGCTAAGAGCGCGTGCCGCAGGAAGCCAATATCCGACAAGCGGCTCAAGGAGATTCTCTTGGGCAACGACGATCCCGAAGACTGCCCCACCGATGAAGAGGCCCGATGGCTGGCAGCGCGGGAACTGAATCGGCGGGGATTCGAGTTTGAGAACCTTCCGAAGAAAGAGACGGTGACAGCGTAATGCCATTTCCAAAGACCTGCCTTCGCTGTCACCAATCTTGGAACGCCAAGAAAGACAATCCGCGGTACTGCCCACTCTGCAAGAGTCCGTTCTGGAATGTTCCTGTGCGGGACCAACTGAAGAGCGACGGCGCCAAGAAACCACGAGTCGAGAAACTGCAACAGGAAGAGGTCACGCATGAAAGTTTTATTTGAGAAAATCGCCGAGCAAGCCACACCTCGCAAGTGTTCAACCTGCCAGCAACCGGCGAGCTACTGGAAGTTCAATGTGGACGAAGCGGGAGCCAAGGATAAGTCATCGCGTCAGCCGGTGTGCGAGAAGCATTCGGGAGGCCAGTGATGCAAGTCTCGATAACCGGCAATCTCGAAATCGGCAGGATCAACATTGAGGGCCAGAACTACCTGACCGTCAAGGTGGACAAGGACGGTGGCCCGATGCTCTACGAGAATGATGGCAGCGTGGCCGAGATTCAGTTCTGCAAACCTGGAGAGGACTTGGACGGACGCGACCCAAACAAGTGCATTCGTCTTCACCACGAGGGCGGAACCGATGTTATTTTTGTAGGTAGGTAAATTATGTACCTCGAAGAATCCTGTTCCGAACTCGAACCGTGTCCATGGTGCAAAGATGACCCTATCTTATGCTCTGATGGTTTCTGCAATTACTGGGTTGAATGCCAAAATTCTTCTCTGCCTTCAGAATCGGGTCGTACTTGCCCGGTGTGTCCGAGGGCGTGGGCTACGAAGGAAACCTTAAAGGTCGGTGCCGTCTGGACGCGAGAACAAGCGATCGAGAAGTGGAACAGTTTAGCGAAAAAAGGAAAATAGTGATGCCCATCAACTCACTATCCGACTACAAGCAACTCTTCAAACTCGCCAGAAAGCGTGGCGTGAAGATTCAGGCTGTGGTGATTCATCCTGTTGTCATTACTCAACTGTGTGAGGCAATCTGGAAGATAGGCGAGAACCCGTTTCCCTACCAGTTCAGGACATGGAAACGGTTCTGGCGTAATCCGGATGCACGAGCCTTTATTTTCGGAGTTCCGGTGGCGATGAATCCTTCAGTGCCTCCAGGGCATATCGGAATTGCAACGCTGACACCCATGCCTCCCGACCTAGCCGAGATGTTCAAAAGCAAGTTCAGCCTTCTGCCGAATTCGCCGGCAGAGGCGCAAAGTCCAGTTGCGGCTCATATTCCCGCACAGGACGAACGCGGCACATTGCAGATGCTCTCGGATTCCGTAAACCTTGAGCATGCTTCTCTCTCTGATCTACTCATCAAGTCGATGGACGGGATTGAGGAAGCAAACGGGATTGTGGTCCTGCGCTTCTATGGGGATAGTTTTGATGTCACAACGAACTATAACCCATTGGAATGTCAGGCGGTGATCCAGAGGACGGCGATGCGGATTATGTCTGAGGGATTGAACGGATAATGAGGAAAAGCGTGTAATACGACGAATGGATGGACGCAGAGTGTATTCCGATATGCGATGCGCTCAATGATCTTCCCGGAATCTCCACATTTGAGTCCTGCTGTGGGCGCTGAAAGAACAATTTTGTGGTTTTCTTTACAGCGGAAACGCGTCAGCAACTCGCGCAGATTCTGGATGGAATCGCGTCCCTCCAAGAAAAATATCTCGGCTGGCGGATCATCCCTGGAGGATTCCCGCGATGCCCTTCCGTTACGTTTTGCCTTGAAGGGCCAATCGGCAGAACCGACGAAGCGATGGCAATAGCAGCGTGCCTAAGAGAAATCAAAGACAGGTTCAAGGGGGGGGGCGCGTTATCAGCATAGACAACCCGCATATCGTGGTCTTTTCACGAGAGGGGGAGCTCGAAACCGATATTCTTCACAAACCCGGTGACAGATACGCGACGTTCGGGATCATGGTTGCCGATATTGTCCGGCACATCGCAAACGCATTTAAGGTGGAGGAAAAGTTTGTTTGGCTATGGGTGGACAAGGAACGGTACAAGCCAACGTCTCCGATTACGGAAATACATCCAATTCCGCGCCGTCACTAAACTGTTTCTTCTCCATCGCGCTTCGGCCTGTACATCAGGACACGAACAAATCCGATGCTGTTCAGCATCTCCTTGGAAGGCCCGCGCAGGCCCTTGTACACATCAGAGAGGAACTGGGGGGAGATGCCAAGGGTACGGGCGTAGGACGCTGCCGATTGGGTACCCTGGCGGGACTTGATAAGCGCGGTAACAATTTCGACGGGCACATATTTCTGAGTCGCCATAGCCACTATGGTACATGAATGAGGACGATTGGCAACTAAATTGAGGACAGAATCTGCTTTCCGATTTCCTGATCCTCTTTCATGCGCACCTTGAGGTTGATCAGAGATGCTTTGGCAGCCTGCACGCTGGTGGATGGGATGTTTCCCCGCAATTCGATGGCGTCCAGATTGGCTATCTCATCGTCGATCATCTTGAGTGTCATGTTGAACGTGTCCAAGGCTACCCTCCAAAAGATTCTTTGGCTAAAAAATATGCCATTTCATAGACTTGTGCAAGCATAATCCTGAGCGCGGCGAAGGGTCATGCCGTCCCGTTGGCAGGTCCAACCTCCTTCCTGCCCGCCGCGCCGAATTCTTCCTATTGCAATACGCACTTTTGCGGGTTAGAGTAACAGCATGAGCAATCTCGGTACGGTCGCCCTTGCCTTTATGGGAGGAATTTTCCTCGTAGTCATCACTCTGGCAACAGGACTCTCGTTGTGGGTATCGTGGGATGCTAGGCGTCGTACCATGGAAGTTCTGAAGATTCTTGAGGATTACGGCAAGACTCGCCATCAGGACATGGAGGAGATGCGCCGGGTGCTCGACAATGGTCGCAACGTCTTTCAGGGCATCCGCACCGAAATGAAGTCGATCCTGGATGCGCAACTGACCGAGATGCGGGCCAGCTTCAAGGCGTTCGAGTCTGGGTTCCGCGCCGCAATCAGGAATATCAACGGCAAGTCTCTGGCCGAGGCTTCAACCAAGATGGTCAAGGCAGTACAGAGGCTAGAGGGCATCTACAATGCTCTCAGTTCGGTTGTGGAAGCGTCAGTAGAGGCACCAGTGGGTAGCAGGGTACCGGAAGAGTGGCAGAATCCTGCGCGGGCCGACGAGTCCGCACCCATCGGAGAATCTGGAGTGCAACAATCAATCTATGCTCGGCAGGATGTTCCATCGGGAGTGGACGCCGAGGCGGAGAGTGAGTTTGAGAGACTGACTGAGAACCTGTTTACGTAAAAAGGAGAGGCATGGAGCAGAACTCTGATTTTTCCGGATGGGCGAAAGTTGAGTTAATGGGCCGGAACGTCTTGGTGGGTTATGTGACGACCAAGTACTTCGGGCAAGCGGCGTTGCTTCAAGTGGATGTGCCGGGGATTGAAGCGCACGAAGAAACGCTGGAAGCCCCGGAGTACGTTGACGGGACATGGTGCCCGGAAGGATCGGTTGTGATGCGGCCTGAAATACCATCGCAGAGTCCGATGGTCAACCCGGCGTCGATATACCGGCTGACGGCCTGCACGGAGGAAGTGGCGAAGCGCGAGTTGAATGAGCGCCGCCCAAGGGCGATTGCGGTTGTGAAGCTGCCAGATGGGTACAGGAAGAGTCTGGATAGGCCTGCGGATTATCCCACCGACGAAGAGATTGAACTCGCCCAAGTTGGCGATGACGACGAAGAGAATTCCTAAAACGACGACGAAGAATCCAAAGAGGAGCCGCAATTCCAGTCCTAGGCTGGAGGCTCCTCGGAGGCGCAAAAGGAGAAGCATGAAAAAGGCAATTCTGAAGTTCACGCATCGGATCTGGAACGCGCGAATCAGTGCGCTCCTGTGCCGCGCCTGCGACAGGAACGTAATCAACAGCCATCAACTTCACATCCTGGCAGCGATGTTCGACCCAACGCAGAAGCACGAAGTGTACTGAGGCAAGTATGAGCGTGATTCCTGAAAACACCCTTGAAGTCGGCACGAACGGTGCTGGCGAAGTCGTCATTAACCATCCCGACCTGAAACCCGACAAAGACGGCGTTGGGCACATTGTGTTCTCTGTGGAGCAGGCTCGCGGCTTGGCAAACTTGCTCCTATCCAAGTCGGCAGATGCCGCAGTCGAGCGCGGCGACATAAAAACCAGTTTCACGAATCATTCTCGGCGGTTGTGGTCCGAGGAAGAATGCAGGATCATGGTCAATGCGGCACTCGCCAAAATCATTGACGACGTAGGGGGATCGCTCACGATAGCCGTCTCCGACCTGTTCAAATGCGCAAACAAAGGGACGCTGGCGATGGCTCTCTCGGATGACGATAAGATACTGACTCTGACCAGAGTCAAGGAGATGTGATGGTAGACCCGCTAATCAAACAGATCGATGATCTTGAAGTTGATCGATCGGCCCGAATTCTGACGGACGGTTCGCCCGTCTCAGAGGACCAAGGCCATACGAAGTTGCGAGAGGACGGACAGCAACAAGGTTACGTTGTGCTGACACCAGCAGAACGATCCAAGGGATTCGTGCGGCCATATCGGGACGCTTACAAGCATGTTGGTCCTCTGGGTCCGCAATTTCCAGTGCGAGACCTTACCGACGAAGAGACTGAACTATACAAGGATTGTGGATACGTCAAGTTCGAGCCTTGGCCTCCAGACTTCAAACCTTCAAGCGCTGGTCGCTACTGGACTCAGGAGCAATTGGATCGTATCGGAAAGGGATGCGGTCACATTACGACCATGAGCCGCGCCATTGCCGAGACATACGCGAGAGACCCGCACTTCTATTCAGGAACTTTCTGCTCGACTTGCAGAAAGCATTTTGATATTGGCGAGCGTGGCGAGTTTGTCTGGTACGAATTCGACGGATCGACAGGACCAAAGGTGGGAACATAGAACCTATGGCCACCGCCACGCGCCCATCCCGATTCAAGATCGAACGTCCCTCCGTGCAGGACCGTAAGCGGTGGTATCTCTGGAAGTCAGACAAGACTCCTGCCGAGATCTCCGCCCGTGAGCACGTCTCCATCAAGGAAGTCCAGAAATCCATTGACAAAGTAGAGTCTTACCGCTTTCTCGGATCAGTCGAGGAAGTGGATGCCGAGTACAACATTGCAGCTCTGGAATTAGTCGAAGAGCAGAAGCAAGTTGTCCTGAAGGCGATGCGGGCCAAAAAGAAGCGAACCAATGTAGTAACGGGAAAAGAAGTCACGGTAGAGGACTTTGTTACTCAGTTGGCAGCGGCAAAGGAAGCTAGGGAGATGGCGTTCGCTTCGAGGATCAAGGGTCCGGCCATCGTCAACAACCTTTTGCAGCAGAACAATGGGGGTCAGCAGCGACCTGGCGGCGCGATGGACTTTGAATCGAGGCTGCGGATGTTACGGGCAAAGAACGATGCGCAGTTGCCGAACGTAACTGTGCGCTCTCTGCCCGCTCCGCAGGAAGAGATGAGCCAAGCGGAAGCACTCGTTGCGGACATGGCGAAATCAGGAATCGAACTCTCAGACACAGAGATAGATGAACTGGAAGAGATGACGGAGGTCGAGAGTGAAGCGGACGAGAGCGATGAAGAAGACGATTCGGAAGAAGAATTTGAAGGTGATGATTCGGATGACGATCAAGGGGGCGAAACTCAAGGGAAAGTGAGTCCCGCACAGAACTCGAAGGTAGACGAGGACTGGTAGGCACATGCGCGTTATCCGCCGAGACAACACGCTCAACGACACCATCGAAGTATTGGATCAATACTACGAAGCGGCTGGTCATGACGCCGACATTGCCTACCAGATGCTCGACAGGAACGCGAACAACTTCATCAACGATCAACTTGAGAAATGCCTTTTACTCCCCGACTACTTCATCCAGAACTACTACCTAATCAGGACCGAAGATCAGGAACTCCGCGCCCTGTACCCTTACCGCGAAGAGCAGGACATCATCACGGAGTCAATGGATGAGGAGTGGGAAAAAAACGGATGCTGCAAACTCGCAATTGTGAAAGGTCGTCAGTTTGGCGGGACGACCATTGTTCAAGCCAGAATGTTTCAGTACACCATCTTCCATGAGCAGGCTTACACTCTGATCGTTGCGCAGGACCAGGAGCGTTCTCAGCACATCATCAACATGTCGAACACGGCGTATGCCAATCTGCCGTGGTGGATGAAGCCGGAGCAGAAATTCAAAACGAAAGCGCAAGGCATCACGTTCCAACGTGAGAACGATGACGAGATTGGTTTGAATCCTGGCCTTGGTTCTATCCTGAAAATCTCTCATGCGCAGAAGATGAGCGGCGTTGCCATCGGCCAGTCCGTCTCAGCCCTACATGCTTCGGAATGCTCCCGCTGGCCGGGAGAGGGAGAGGTATTCGAGGGCGACATCCTTCCGTCAATGCGTGCGCCAAACGGTTTCTATGCAATGGAATCGACCGGCTACGGAAAAAATGGGATGTTCTACAACTGGTGCATGGACATCAAGCACGGGAACATCGAAGACTGGCGCCTGCTCTTTGTCCCGACGTACAAGGTAAAGCGGTATTCTCTGCCTCTCAAAAAGAATGAGCAGATTGTTCTAAGCGAAAAACAGCAGAAGTTTCACGAGCGCATTAAGGCTGAAGAGGGATACGAAATCCCGATGGGGGCGTGGAAGTTCCGGCTCTTTGGCCTGCGCAGGAAGAACAAGCAATCGTTCCTCGAATCCTATCCGTTCACTCTGGAAGAGGCATTTCAGAACTCAGGCCGTTGCGCGTTTGATCTCGATGCTTTGGCAGAACAGGAACTAGCGGCTCCGAAGAATCCGCGGTGGGCCGGCGAAATCAAGTTGCAACGCAAGAAGCCGATTCTCGATATTCGTCCTGTTGATCCAGACGAGAATCTTCCGATACGCAAGACTGGCAAGGGTGGGCATCGGTTCTGGATGTGGGAAGAGCCGGATTCGCGTGAAAGCTACTACGCCAGCTCTGATGCAGCGCTTGGAAACGGCGGAGACTATTCCTGTTGCCAAGTCTTCCGCGTTGGCATAGGTGGGCAGAAAGATGTGCAGGTAGCCGAGTGGTGGGGGTGGGAATCTCCCAAGCGTTTTGCACGAATTGTGATGGCAATCGGCTACCTCTACAATTCCGCAGAAATCTCGAACGAGTATCAAGGTCCCGGCATCACGGTCGGCGATGCACTTGTTGACAACGACTATCCGAATCTCTGGAGGCCGAGACACAAGGACAGGACCAAAATGACGTTCACCCCGTTCGTACATTGGGCGACAACGATCAAGACCCGCGACATGATTATCGACGAGATGCGGGACGCGATCCTGATGGACAACGTGGTGATTAACTCGCATGACTTGCTCGAAGAAATGAGCAACTTCGCCACGATGGGAGCGGGTGGAACTGAGCGATACGAAGGTGTCGATTCCAATGACGACGGTGTGATGGCCGCACAAATTGGCCTCTACTGTTTGCGTGAGGCGTTCCGCTACGAAAAGGAGACTCCTGCGGACGGAATGCAGCGTCCCGCGTTGGCCGACCCGAACAACCCTAATCCGCTTTGGGGAGTGATTCCGTTTGAGTGGACAGGCCCGTGGGTCATCCGCAATTTAGCGATGCAAATAGTAGGAGGCAAGGTCTATCATCAGAAAGACGAAGCCGACAGGGCGGTAGCCGGGAAAACGGGCCTGAAAGTGATGCCGCACTGGGCCTTCGCGGCCGCGAACCCGTGGATTTCTCCATTGCACCAACATTCCCCGCAAGGGTACTGGGGGAGCAATATGCAATACCAGGCGAAGCGCGCGCTTGAATTGACCGATGCGCAAGTTACGCCGACGGTACTGGAGGCTTTCAAGCAGTGGAAAGCGACTATGCGGGATGTGGGAGTGGAAGTGCAACAAAGAGGATATGCGGATGATTGGTAGTCATGCGGAAGCAATATGCGCCAGATGTGGAAAACGGATTGTCAAGATCAATGGAACGTGGATGCATGAAAATGGGAAGAGTGTGTATTGTGATCCACGAGGCGTGTCATATTCAATGGCTTTTACGAGGAGATTACCATGATCGATAAGACTGCGGAGACAAAGATCAAAGTTGGCGAAGAATTTGTTCGTCTGGTCGCGGCGAAAGCCGTTGGCATAAGGCGTGTCATGGAACTAACGCCGATTGAGTTTGAGGCATTCTGCGATGCGTTCGCGGAGGCTCTAGCCGAGAATCCGATTGTGCCGACGGAAACTCAATGGAAAAGTCTTAGGCTGCAATGCAATCTTTCAGACAAAATGTTGGCTGTCGAATGGCAGCGAAAAATGTTTCTCGCTCCTTCCGAAGTAATCCCTCCGAGCATTACTTATGCGCTGCACGGTTGGATATTCACCGAAAAGCAGAACCTAGCACTGAAAGAGTTGATCGACAGAAATACAGGACGCAGCGCGGCATACGGCACTTTCTATTCATCGCTGGCGGATACGGGCGGTCAAGTTCCTGAGGACTGCGGTTTCTACATTCCTGCCAGTGCCACGGTCACAGGAGTCAAAATGGAAGCGCAGTGTGGACAGAGTCCAGTACAAGAAGTTGCGGAGGCGGTGCGACCATTCGCCGATGTGTACTTCAAGAAGCCGCCAATTCAAGAGCGTTTTGAAGAAAACGAGACTCTTAAGGAACTGCTCATTGACGAGCAAGGCGATCGTGAGGGTTTTTATCGTCCTTCGGTATTCAATCAGAAGTTGCGCGAAGCCTATCGCATGGGCAAGGAAGCGGCGGTGCAGAAGTGAAGGAGAGCAAGCCGCAAGCCCGTCGCTCCGACCTGTCCATTACCGACCTCGTAATGGAAGCCATGACCGACTTTGGCGAAAAGGACTTCACCCGCTGCGTCATCATGGCAATGAACGATGACGGAACTCGCCGCTATCTTTACTCGAACGCACGGTCAGAAACGGAGATGTTCGGCATGATCGAAATGGCCGGATGCGGATGGTCTGAGGATGTGGGGGAGGAAGACGAATGATTTTCGATGGCTCATTTTCCGTTCTCGACCGTGCGCAAGTCTTATACCTGAATTCCTGCCACTACGCCATGCAGACCAAAGGCGAGGATGGCTCCTATTTCTTCGACCCGCTCATGGGCGAACCTGTACTCGCCATTCGCGGCGACAACTTTCTGTGCATCTTTGAAATCGGAGCGGATGTGCCGAAGTGTTTTCTTGGGGAAGTGAAGACGGCCACGCTGCCACTAAATCTTGATGGACTTGTGGAGGTGAAGAAGTGAGCCGTGTGCTTAGATGGGTGCGACTATTGTACTGGAAATACGTCCTGCGCAGGATGATTGGGGCGATGCTTCGAGAGAAATGGGACCGTGAGGATATTTGCACAGTCCTGTTGCGCATCGGTGGGGAGATTGAAGTGTTGACGCCGAGCGTCAAGGAAAGGTTGGGACGATGACCACAGCAACCGCCAGCAAGAGAGTAGACCGCATTCCCGAGTGGATGGGGTACGCGATCAAAGTCTTAATGGACTATCCGGTTCCATATGGAGCGATGGCTCCGGGTGCAGACTTCGGGGTGGATAGCAAATGGCACTGCGCAGTAGGGATGGAGCGTGTTCTCTACCCCACGTTTCATCATGTGCATGGGTTGCTGCGCTATGAACATCACTACGAATCTCCGGACCATGTTGAGCCGCAAGTCGCCAAATACTTCTTCGGCTACCGTTGCTGCGAGTGCAACGAAGTCTATTTGGTTCCTGATTGGGTTGCGGACGAAAGCGACCTTTTCAGGGCGATGCGACACGATTGCGCAGGGATTAAGCAACAAGGAGGAATGACCAAGTGAGCACCAGCGGCACACCGTTAAACCCACTCAGCCCCGAGAGCGGCATCTATTGTCCGCTTTGCCGGGATCAGCGCGGCGACAGGACTCAAGACATGATCCGCGACCGGGGAAACAGCGTCTATCGCTGCGCCTTCGGCCACACCCTTCCACCTGACGCGGTACGGCTGATGCACCCCGACATGAAGCCGTTTGTGACTCGCGAGATTCCCGACCCAAATATGGACGTGAGGCCGGAAATATGGCTCAGAAAGGCTTTGTGGGAGCCGTTCTCAAAGAAGTACGCAGGACGGGTATGGGCGACATTCAACGTCCTGATGCAGACCATCTTGGATGACGATTTCATGCTCCTGACTGGGGATGTGGTGAGGAAGTTGAACGACGGCGGAATCAGGAAACAGGAAGACATCCTGGCAGTAGTCAAGAGGAATACCGAACTGGTAGCCGAGAACGAGACTCTCCAGAAAACCAGTTCTTCAATGGCTGCATTGTTCGCAAATGCTGCAAAATCTATCGGAATCGGTGAAAATTCAGCGGAACAAGGGTAAACTCTGACCATGGCTGAACTTGCCGAAATCCGCCCTGAGTTCCAACTGGAAACCGAAGTCCTCGAATGGGCGGATTCCGTCTATCAGGAAGCGAGTGCCGAGCAGGATGCTACTCCTGAACTCAAGAACTTTGAGCGCATCATCGACTTCCTCGAAGGCAAGCAGTGGTCCTCGAAGGCCCGTTACGGCCGCTCCCGTCCGGTAGTCAACCGTCTCGTGCGCCAATTCATCGAGATGGTTGCCTTCCTGACGGACATCCAGCCTGACATCCAAGTCCACTTCACAGACGCCATCGAAGGGTTTTCGGAGATCGAAGACCTGATGAACAGGATGCTAGTGGACTGGGCCTACATGTCTGACTTTGAGACGGAATTGATGATGGCGGTGATGTACGGCCTCATCCTGCAAGCGGTAGTCAAGGTGCAGTGGAATCCAAGTCTGCGGGGCGGGATGGGCGATGCGCAGGTGATGTGCCTCTCTCCTCTGGACTTCATGCAGATTGGCTCGTCGGGGAATCTCAAGAACGACGCGGAAGTCTGCATTATGCGGCAAGTGGTAACAAAGCCGTGGCTGATTCGCCGATTTGGGGATGTAGCTCGGGGCGTACAGGCCGATGCCGAGCTTGAAATGGGGACGCAAATCAGCAAGCCCAACACCATCTCGTCGAAGCGTTGGCAGCGCCTTAGCCCGCTGATGCGGAACATGGCCAGTAAACTAGCCGGAGTCTCAGGCGTGGCCGATTCCGCAAGCCGGTATCCGAAGTGCATCTACAAGGAATTCTGGTTCAAAGATGACTCGATATGGGATGGTCCTGAATCTATCGTTATCGGCAATCCGTTGTGCTCGTGGTCATACCTAGTCGAGCCGGGAATGCCTAAATATCCGCGTGGCCGGATGCTTGCGGTATCTGGCGGGAAGGTTCTGGAGGACTCCTGTAATCCTTACTGGCATGGCCGGATGCCGTTTTCGATATACAGGCCCATGCGGGTACCGTGGAAATTTTCCGGGCTTTCTCCGCTTGATCCGATGGCGGCAATTCAGGCCATTCTGAACAGGATTGAAGGCGCGGTTCTCGATGTAATCAATTCGACAGTCGAGCCGAAGTTGATGGGTCCGTCCACTGCGTTCTCTGAGCAGGACAAGGATTCCATCGATCCCGGTATGCCCGGTGGAAAGCTATGGTATCGGAACAACACTCCCCAGGTTCCGCAGTTCGTTCCGCCTCCCGTTCTCGGCAACTACGTCTTGCCTACCTTGCAGGGACTCGAAAAGGAAATGTCCGCGTCTTCCGGCGCCTCAGCCATTCAGCAGGCGTTAGGCAAGAAGCAGGTTCCTGGAGGAGACTCGATGGAGATGATTCTGGCATCTCATTCGTCTAACATTCGCCTTTTCAGCAGGAGCCTGCAATCGTTTCTGGAAGATGCCGGGTCGATGGTGGTGGCCAACAAACTCCAGTTCGAGACTGCGGACAAGCGCATCAAGCAGTACGGCTGGCGTGGGCTCACGGAGCAGGACTTCAAGCCCTACTACCGCCACCTGTGCCCTGCCGGGATGGAGCCGGAAGAGTTTGTCCGCAATGCGGCGTTGACGATCCAAAAGGGGTCTTTGCTTTCAGTCGAGCGCATGGACCAGTTGACGCTGATGAGCAATCTGCGGAAGGCCGGAGAGATTGATTCGGAAACTTACCTCAGTTTCCTTAACAGGCGCATGAACGCCAATCTAAACATAGCTCAGATACAGCAGAGGCTCGCCAAGGAAGCCGCTCAAAAGGCGCAGATGGCTTTGATCGTCGGGCAGGCCAAAGAGCAGCAAAAAGAGCAGGCTAAGGCAGCGCATCACGCCTGAAATGCGCTAAGATTTTCCTTCTAGCCCATCCTCCCAAACCACAAAAAGCGGAAGTCAGGGCCTACTGGTAATCAAACCAGTAGGCCCGTAGAATCTGTTTTTTCAAAAACATTGGCGGTTCGCTTGACGGAATTTTCGGAATCCCTATTCTCAGTACAGGTTGCCTTCCTCACCGAAGGAAATCTCGCTAAGACCGGGAGCGTAAAAACCGGATTCCTTACGAAGGGAGCACAACACAATGGCCCGTCATACGGCAAAGCGTGGCAAGCGGCGTTCGCACAAGCGCGTCGCGAAGCGCGAGAAGTAATTCTCGCCTGAAGTAAACGGAAAGGGCGGGTCTCGCCGCTCGCCCTTTTCCAAAAAACAAATCTTGGAGCAGAACCATGGCCGAGAAGCCAAGCGAAAAGAACCGCATCGTAACCGACTCCTACGGGAGCGGTTCAAAAGCGCCGAAGTTGCGTAGAGGCGTCTACCACGCAGTCGGAGCGTTTCACGACGATTCGGGCAAGATGCCGACGAGGAGCACTACGTCGCCCAACGTGAAAACCGGTTACCCGGACGACGAGAAGTAAGGACCGATGGCTAGCACAGGAGTAGTAGCAGATAGTTACGGTGGTCCAGCGAGAGGCAGAAGTTCTACGCCTCCCGATTACTACTCGACCTTCATGTCCATGCGGGGCGCTCAAAAGCCTCAACCGAAGAAAGACAATTCCACCGACGAAACACTCAAGGCTCTTCAGGCTGTGTTTGAAGTTTTCAAGCGGCTAGAAGAAAAGGGTGGCGGTAAACCCGATCCCAACCTTGAAGCAGCTCGCGAAGCGATCAAGAAATACGTTGCATCGCAGAAAATCGATCCCTCACAACTAACAGGCGAGCAGAGCGCACCGGCAGAAGGCGCGACTCCTCCCCCTGACACACAAACTCCGCCGGCGCCCGGCAGCGCAACGGCTCCGCAAGGACCAACGGCGTAACAGGAAAAAGGAGCAACTGAACCATGGCAATCATCGACGAGCTTCGCGGAATTCTCGGAGAAGAAGCAATCGCCAAGATTGAGGGCAATTCGACCCTCAAGACGAAACTCCTGCGGGGAGACGAATTAACGAGTTTGTTGGACGACGGCACGATTCCTGTGGATTTGAATCGGACGCAGCCCGCAGCAGGACTTTCGATTGAAGACCTGACCAAGACGCTGAACACTTCGCTGACGGAGTTTGAAACTCGTCTTGCTCCGAAGTTAGATGAACGCATCAAGGAGTATGTTGATCCGCTTGCGCGGCAGTTCACGACAGCGCTTTCCGCCGCCACCGTCCGCGCCGCGGAACTTGCCGACACGATGTCGAACATCCGGCAGGAACACCGCGAGACTTACAATGAGCCTTTCGATGCTCCGAAGCTGAATGCATGGATCAAGGAACAGCAGGATGCGGGCCGCGACTTTGGCAACGTCCGCGAAGCCTATGATGCGTGGACCCATGACCGGAAGTGGGAAGCGAAACTTGCCGCCGCCCGCGAAGAGGGCAAGAAAGACGCCGCATCTTCGCATCATGTACCAGGCGTTTCGTCTCCTGCCGCAACCGGTGTTCGCGCTAAACTCCGCTCCTTCCATGCCGGAACGCAGGAAGGCAAGACGCGGACAGAGATTTTGGATGAAAAACTGGCAGCACTCGATGCACGTAGTTCGCGTGTTGCCTGATCGAGCATTACGCAGGACTTTTAGGGGATAGGGAGAAAAACCGATGCCGTTGAATTGGAACAACATCTCAGCCATCACGCTGCCTGACATCGTGCCGGAGCTGTATGACAACTACTACAAGTTCTCTCCGGTCTTCTACCTGACCTTTAAGGGCACTGGTACGAAGGACTACACGGGTGGAACGTGGATTCAGCAGCCATTCACCTACGCTCCACTGAAGGGCGGATCGTCGGCGTTCGGCGAGACGTTCGACATCTCCCAGGTGCAGAACATCACGGCGATGACGTTCAACCCGAAGCTCTATTGGGTGAATGTGACGATCGACGAAGCGCAGTTGGCCGTGAACCACGGGAATCAGAGCGTGATGGGGTATGTGGAGACGCAGTTGGTTGGCGCATCGCAGACCATGGCGCAAAACCTGATGACCGACTTCTATCTCGACGGCCAGGGCGCTCCGGGCGGTTCTCCTGTTACCTCGCTCGACGGCTTGCGGGCTGCGTACGACGACGGAACCAACTTCCCGTCCTACGGCAACGTATCGCGGGCGCTGGTCGGGTCGGGTGCCTCGTCTGGCATCAACGGCTACTACCTGAACGTCAACGGGACGCTTTCCTTCCCGCAGATTCAGACTGGCTATGGTCAGGCGACCTTCGGGCCGGTGCAGCCGAACCTGTTCTCGACTACGCAGATTATCTGGAACGCGCTTTGGAACAAGATGGTTCCTGCGCAGCGCGTGATGGACAACTTCGGACAGGAAGACACCCAGAACATCGGCTTCCGGTCCTTCCGGTTAAATGGTCAGCGGGTGGTTGTGGATCAGTATTGCCCTGCCGGTTACTTCTTCGGCATGGACACGAACAGCCTTGCCGTCTACATCTCGACACAGGAACAGTTCGCGTTCGGGACCACGGGTTTCAAGGAATTGCCCAACGCATTGCAGGCCGCTTGCCAGCTTTGCTACATCGGCAACATTGTGGTGGGTAGCCCGCGTAACGGCTTTGTCTACTCGGGCGTTACAGGCTGACATCGGGCAGCACAGGACACTTTTGAGGGAGAGTTGAACATGGCATTCCTTGATTTTCCGAATCTTACCAATCCGTTCACGCAGGTCGATCAGTACATCAACCAGTTGCAGGGAAGTCCTGTTCCGGTTGTGGCTGGCTACTACCCGAACGGCGCGATGAACGTGCCCGGTGGTGTGTACCAGATGCCGGTGTCTGCGTATTCCAAGTATGCAGGATTCAATTCGGTCTACTCGCCGCAGACGGTACAGACGGGCACCACGGCTTTGAGCACCGCAGTCACCGCTTTGACTTCGACTTCCGAGTTGTATGTCGGGCAGTCAGTCAGCGGATCTGGAATCGTCGCCGGGACCACGATTGCCGCGATTGTCTCGTCTACCGCGATCACGCTTTCGGTAGCAGCGACAGCGAGCGCCACGGTCCCTCTGACTTTCGGGTTGGGCACGAACGTCTACAACGGTTTTCCGCCGATCCTCAAGTACGTTCGCTATCTGAGCACGGCCAATCCGGCTTTGGCTTCCGGTCCCGCGGTGGTGTTTTATGCCGATGAGACGGGCACCGTAGTCACGGGCGTTGGTACTGAAGCGCAGGGCGGCGCATTTGTCGCGACTACTGCCGCTGGAATTTTGCTCCCAAACACAACGACTGGAGCCACAGCCGCCACTCTGAATGGAAACTGGTGTTGGATGCAGGTCGGGGGGCTTTGCCCAGGTGTGATCCTTCCGACCACTACTGCCAATGTCGGAGCCACATTCGAAGCCGCAACTGGTAATTTCTCTTTGGTGGCAGGAACCTCATCTATTGTCGGTACGCTAATGACGAACAAAGGGACCAGCACCGTTGGCGATCTTCTGATTAACCCGCTGCTGGCGATTTCGTAAGAGGGAGCAGGACTCATGGCGCTTACGCTGAAACATATTCCAGATCAAACGTTCATGATCGGCCCCAGTGCTGGTTGGCGGGCATATCAGGCCACCCCTGCCGCAGCCGACTACGCGACGGGCGGCTACCTGATTACTCCCGCCGAAGTCGATATGTACAACATCATCGGCGCTCTGGTGATCGGAACCAAATACCAGTCGGGCGGAACGATCATCTGGCAGATCAACCAGCCATCAGGAAACTATGGCGCCTCTCCGGTGGAGAATACGACGGGTGTGTACCTGACGGCATGGGAAGCGGCGGCGGCTACGGGCACAATTTCGATCCCTGTCGAGGCGGGCACGCCTGCGACGTATCCAGTAGGTACAGCCGCCAACACTGGAAACACAAATTTTGTCGCAACGGGAGCCGTGACGATCACCAACGCCACCTTCACCGGGGCGGCTGGTGACTTTTCCGAAGTGGGAGCAGGTACGGACCTGAGCGGATTCCCGATGTGGATTCTCTTCATCGGGTACTAAGTTTGGTCGCCTCCGCAGGGCAACTGACAGGCTGGCTGCTTCGGTGGCCAGCCATTTTTTCATGAGGGATTGAATGCTTCAGCCGCCCACACCGCCGTCAGGACAGCTACTCCCCAATGGTACGCAGCCATACTCCAGCCAGGGTTCGTTTAGCTGGATGATTGGCAGGGTGGTAAGCGAAAATCCTGACTCTGTCGGCGGCAACGCTCAAAACTGGATCAACGACGGGGTTCGGATCATCTATGATCGCCGCAACTGGCACGGCCTCTTAATCAAGGGACAGGTTCTCTCGCCACAGGTCTACAACCAAGGCACAGCCACCCTGACGTACAACTCGCAGGCAGTGACCGGCACAGGAACAGGATGGACAACCGCTCCAGTGAGCATTGTAGGCCAGCAGTTCCGCGTAGGCTACAACACGCCGATTTACACCATCACCGCCGTCAATTCCGATACATCGCTGACGTTAGACCAGCCGTGGGGATGGAATTCAGGAACCTACGGATACTTTGTCGCGCAGTACTATTACAACCTCGGCGGAAACATCAAGTACGTGTACGAGATGCTCAATCTCCTGCTTGGGTACCGGATGTGGACAAACCTCAATCAGAGGACGCTTGACTCTTCAGATCCTTGGCGAGCGCAGCAATTCTCGCCCTACGGGATTGCTCCGTTGCCGCCGGATCAGTCTGGAAATTACATGGTCGAGATGTATCCTGTCCCGATCATCCAGCAGGGCTTTCCATACATGGCATACATCCAGCCTCCGAATCTGGTCAAAGATCAGGACTGTCTGCCGCCGTTCATTCGTGCGGATATTGTGGTGAAATACGGGATTTCACAGGCGTTACAATGGAGAGGGCCAAAGAAGAACCCGTACTACGATTTCACGCGATCACAAACGCTAATGAGAGAGTTCAACGCGGAATTGCAACAGATGGAGCGAGCTGACGAGAATCTCTATAGGGCTGATGTCCAGTGGCAGGCAGAGCAGCTTCCTGTTTTCCAGCCTGGAGGCGCTTATTGGGATGCGAGCCATGCAGCCCCGGCTACGATGGGCGGGTGGGGATTCGGGGGATCAGGATGGGAATGGTGAGGCATGGCTAGTTACTGTGACAATTGCGGCGAGCTCCAATACCGCAGACAATACCGTGATGGCAAGTTCATCGGGACGGACTGCGGTTGTCTGCACCTGGTCAACGGCAGGAATAGCGTTGCCGATCCCTTCGCGGGGCTTACCCTAGAGCATGTACATGATGAGAACGGGAAGCCGCGTACATTCGAGAACATGCGTGCTCTTAGCCGCTTTGAAGCCGAAACAGGGATGGTCCACGCAGTCTTGTCTCACTCTGAGAAATGGATGCCGAACGACTGGCAAGCCCCGACCATGAGAGACCTGATGCGGCCGCGCGAGCACCGGGACCACGGCAGGATGGTGAACACGATTGACGGTTATCGTGTCATCAGCGGAAATGGATTTACGGCGCGAGTCAGAAAGGACTGAGGGAATGGCAAAGAACGTTCCAATGGAAGATTTTGAGAGTCAAGTAGTTCGTCGCGATGCTGGAGACTGGGGCGCGGATGTGGAGCGCAGTTCAATCGCCGCGGAATCGGACTGGGCGACCAACCATGAGCGGCTCAGGACCGATACGGTATATGTGCCATTGGCCAAGGAAGTGCGTGAGAGCAGGAAGGCAAAGCGCGGTTATGGCGCCAACATTGGGATGGCCTACCCATCTGCCTATCCGCCACCGGGGAAATTTGTTGAGCGTCCCGTCAGCGTCACGAAACAAGTCAGAAACTTCATGGGAATACAGAAGTACCGCACGGCGCAGAAGCCGCCGGAAGAGGAGTAAGCCATGCCACGCAGACCATTTGGCGGTATCCCTGCCGGCGGTTCATTTTCGGTTAGTCCTCGACCAGCGTTCGGGACAGTGACATCAGCGGCATCCATTCCAATGTACGATCAATTTGCCGGCAATGTCACCGGAGCGAATCTTAGCCAGACGACGCTTGCGGTCACCTCTACGGTTGGTTTTCGCGCTGGTGATCCGATCATTGTCTGTACGACCTATCCGGTCATCGGGACGCCGAACATGGGTTGGATTGCATCGATCACGGATTCAACGCATCTGGTCGTCAAGGGACTGACGGCGGCGGTGAAGAGCGGCGATTTTGTGGTCTTGAACACCGAAGCCGAGACGGTTTTGATTCAGGCCGTCGGGACGATTACAGGACCAATCTATGTGGGCACAGCTAGCACTGTTTCTGCCACAGACCCAAGCGTGTTCTACGAGTTGGTGACAGGCGGCGTCCTGAATGAAGAGACGAGCGGAATCAGCCACGCTTGGAAAACGTCCGACTACTGGTTGGCCGACTCCACGGCTGGAGACAGTGTTGTTTGCAGTTACTCCCAAGGGTGACCGATGGCAGGAACGCTGCAACAATCCGCAGTCCAGGTACTTAATAGGCTGGAAGAGGAAGACCCGGATGGTGTTTTCTGGCTCGAACAGCAAGAGATTTTCACTGGCTTGATCGAAGGTTTATGCGAAGCTCTCTTACTGGTCGGCCGTCCTGTGCAACTCGTCAACGTTCCATTCGACATTCAGCCGAATCAATGGCTCCAGACCATGCCGAGTGGAATGCTGGCGATTACTGACATTCAAGGTCCAGCAACGCAAGTCTGGAAATGGACCTTGCGGGACATGGACTACCTTCAAAGCGGAGAGGCGGCCCAGGATTGGGAGAATGATGTGACTCCCGGCCAGACGATCTACCGCTGGTTTCCCTTCGGTCTCGGTGGTCAGTTTGGCGTCTGGCCTTCGGTTCCCCATGTGCAGACCGTAACGCTTACGGGACTCCAATCGCCAGTTGTCAGTGCGTGGCCCTTCCAAGGTTCTCAGACTATTCCGCTGCATGACGAGTTCTTTCAGGCTCTCGAAAAATACTGTAGCCACTACTGCCGCCTGAAAGAAGGTGGGGTAGAATTTCAAACCAGCGTATCTTTGTATCAGGAGTTCCTGAGTGAGATGCAGCGGCTCACGCAGATTGAGGACCGTCGTGACCCCTACATCTTCACGCGCGGGATCGGCGCATCGGGCGACCGGGGCCAGAGGCCGGACCAAAGATAGGAGTCGTACCATGGAAGATTACTCTCGCATGATCGGCAAGCGAATCAAACATCCGACGCGCGTAATCTTTACAGTCGTAGCGGTCCTGTGCACCTCGCCGGTGGTCGTCGTACAGACGGACATGGGCGAATCATTCGATTTTCAGGAAGTGGAATTGCTCCAAGATTAACAGGAGGAAACCAATGTTCGACCAGAACAAAAAGCACGATCCAGCCGACTTTTACGGCAAGGCCAGCAAGTGCCAAGTCTGCCTGCCAGCGGTAAACATTCATCACAACTTTTGCCAGACATGCTTCAACCGGGGATATGTGGCGCAATGCACGTCCTGCGGCGGGACCGGAAGCGTGACCGAGCAGACGCCATGGGGCAACAAGTCTACTATGAGTTCGATCTGCCACTGGTGCGGAGGCAAAGGCGTATTTCCGGTGACCATGGAATACTATGAGGCTCACCGCGATCCCGAAGAAGAGAATCGTCCTGAACCGCAGATGCCGCATCTTTCTGAGCAGGACAAACTCCTCCCCGATGGACAGAAGATACTCAAGACTGCAACGCTGTAAAGGAGAACTTTCAATGCGACTCTCAAGGCGTTTACTCTTTGAAATCCTGCTGTTTACTCTGTTGATTCCTGTTGCGGCGGCGCAGACCTGCACGCCTGGGTCTGGAGTCACCTGCACAACCAATCTAAATTTGTGGCTACTGCCGCTCAACTATCCCAACTGGAACACGAACACGAACGCCAACTGGACGACGCTCGACACCTGGTCGGCAACAGTACTTCCGCTTTCGGGAGGTACGATGACTGGCAACCTGACCTTGTTTGCCGATCCTACGACGAGTCTTGAGGCCGCTACCAAGCACTATGTCGATACGCAAATTACCAGCGGAACCTTTACTCTCGGATCGACACTCATCACCATCGGCGGGACGACGACTTCAGTAACAGGACTCACCTTGAACGGCGTTACTCCTACCACCTTCACTTACCTTGACCCTACTTCTTCCATCCAGACGCAGTTGAACGGTAAAGCGGCCAGCGGAGCCAACTCCGACATCAGCAGTATTCTTGGGTTAACGACGCCTCTTTCTGCTGCGCAAGGTGGTACTGGAGCCGCCACCGGCACCGGCTACGCTTACGGCAACGGCACATCGCCGTTCACGTTCTCCACGACCATCCCGTACTCGGTATTAACAGGTACGCCGACGCTGGCGGCCACGATTGCCGCCGTATCGCACGAGTGGCTGAACAGCTACAACGCAACGACGGGCGTGTTCACGCAGACGCAGCCAACCTACGCCGACATTGGCGGCACCGTACCAACATGGAATCAGAACACGACGGGTACGGCGGCAAACGTCACGGGAGTAGTCGCTGCATCGAATGGGGGGACCGGGGTTGCCACGGGAACTGGCTATGCCTATGGGAATGGTACATCGCCCTTTACGTTCTCCACGGCGATCCCAGTGGCATCGGTGACAGGAGCAGCGCCCTTAGCCTCGCCAACATTCACTGGAACGGTTACGATCCCAAGCGGGGCCAGCATAGCAGGGTTTTCGCCTCTAAATTCGCCAACTTTTACCGGGACGCCAGCAGGACCGACAGCCGCTCTAGGAACCAGCACGACGCAACTTGCAACGACCGCTTTTGTTCAGCAGAATCAGCACGGAGCCTTTATCTTTTCGGTCGGTCCTGTTACGGCCATTGTATCCAATGGTCAATATGGAGTTGTAAAAACCATTGCCGGCGGAACGATAGAGAACATTGAAGCAACAGCATCTCAGTTCACATGCTCAGTGAATCCCGTTGTGACATTAGAAGACTGCGGAACGAGCACAACTTGCGCTAGCCCTACGGCACTGGGAAGCGTGACGTTGACCGCAGCCAACACCATCATCGATGGGACAATCACCAGCGCAACGATTACCAGCGGTCACTATGTGGCATGGCTCACAACCGCAGGAACCTGCACATCTTTGAGTGTCAGCGGATCATCGTCGTACTGAAAAAAGGGGTTGGTTGAGATGGGTCTGCGCTTAGTTGCCGACGTGCTCCAGGAAATCTCTTTTCATCTCGTCGAACCTGTCGTCTACACGCAGATCGTCTCGGTCTCGACCAGCGGAGGATTTGGTGAAGGCGGATTTGGTGAGGGAGGGTTCGGCGGGGGAGCAGGAACCTTAATCGAAGTCGGCTCGACCAATGCCATGTATGTCGGCGCTCTGATCGTGGTTGGGTGGCAAGCAAGCGATGCGGAGGTTGTAACGGTAATCGCAGTCGTAGACGCAACGCATTTCACGGCAAGTTTGGTCAACCTGCATTCGGCTGGAGAGACAGTACTCGGACCAACCTTCCCTTTGCAGCAAGCTACCGATCCGGTTTTCACTCAGGCGGAGATGCTTGGCTATCTGGCACGTGCGCAGAATGAGTTTCTGAGCCAGTGTCCTGTGGTTTACGCACAAAGTTCTTCTGCGACGGTCTACGGACAATATATGCAAACCGCTCCTGCGAACATGATCGAAATGGAGCGAGTCTCCCTGTCGCAGATGGCCTTGACCTTGGCTGTTCTCGCCCGTGACGGCGCCGGGACCGTGACGGCTACCTTCCCATATCCGCACGGACTTAGCGCGAAGCAGGCTTTCACCGTCTACCAGTCGGCCGACCTATCGTTTCTAGGGGCCTTTTCCGTGGCTACAGTGACGTCTCCTACGGTTGTAACATGGTTGCAGGACGGAACGGCGGCTAGTTCTTCGAGCGCGTCTCTGGGCCTGTTTAATCGGCTATACGAGCAGACGCAGGAAGAGAACACGATGTTTGAGAGGACTTGGAGAAACGACTTTTCCTATCCGCCGAGCGGATGGTTTGAGGATCGCAGCGGGAATTATGGATGGGGTCTCAATTCTCCTCCGCAAGGCAATTTCCCGATGAATCTGATTTACTCAACGAGAGGGCCAGATGCGCTTGGGTTGCTGGACGGTTTTGTCGTGCCAGATGTGTGCTTGCCTTATGTGAAGTACGTCTGCCTCTCCTATGCTCTAAGCAAGGACGGTGTGTTCGCCTCACCGCAAAGAGCGGCCTATTGCAAGCAGCGTTTTGACCGCGGCGTGATGATTGTGAGGAGATTCTTTGAAGGCAGCGAAATGGGATTGTCGAAGGGGAATTGACCAATGGCGAAACAAGCAACTCCGATTCAGTTTCCTGTCTTTCGCAAGGAAGACTTCGCATCCGATGACGGTGTGAGCTTCGTCAACCAGCACTTCTCTCAGATTGCGACCTTCCTCAATGCTCTGACTGGGGTCAGCGGGCCGACAACTCTTCCTTCCGGCGTTGACGTGCAGGGCGCGACGGTGACGGGACTCGGAGCACCACAATCGGAATCGGACGCTATTAGCGCCGGACACGCTTCGGCCAACTACGGCGCCCAGGCGCAGCAGCCCCAATTGGATTTGGGAGGGAAACATGCGCTCAAAGGTCTTGCTGCGGCATATCAAACTTCGCAACAGAACGCTCAGGCCATCAGTTCGCGATTGCCTGCTCAGTTCAATGGTTCTACAAATGCTATCACTATCTCTGGATTGACTTTACAATGGGGACAGGTGACCACGGATATTAACGCGGGAACGCTGCCGATTTCTTTTCCACAGGCTTTTTCAAATGCCGTTTTGGCGGTTCTGGTTTCGACGCTTTCCACCACAGACCGGATCACCTACGTGGTAAGCGGCAGCGTGACTACGAGTGGTTTTACGATTGCAAACAACGGGAGTAGCGGGTACGCGTACTGGTTAGCTTTGGGTTGGTGAGAGCATGGCAGAGGACACTGTTTATTCTCCGCATCCATTGGTCTATAAATCTCAGGGAATTGTCGCTCGTGAGATTGAAGATCAGATGCCCCCGAACACCTATCTAGATTTCCAAAACATTCTTGAGCGCGATGAGAACGCAATCAGCAGCCGCTATGGAACCAAGATAGTCAACAGGGATGCGGCGGGCGCAGGAACCTCGAACTACTTCTTCTCGTCTCCCGTTACCAGCCTTTCCCGGCTAGCCTATGTATCTTCTGGGTCGCAATATGCTTTTCGCTATGCTGGTCTTTCCGACGGGACGCTGTGGCGTAGAGGAGGCGATGACGGCTCTGGCGGGAGTATGGGTAATCTGGCTCAGGGTCCATATACCCAGGTTTATTCTGGACTCTCAGGGGAGCCTGTTCAGTCACTAGTGGCTAGTTGCTATGCCTCGGCACAAGCGTATCTGTTCATCGCCGATCAGAATGTCATGCTCAAGGACTCGGGGATTGGGAATCCGAATCTATGGGGAATTGATCCGCCTCCACAAACGGCAAACTCAGTTCCCTATTCTCCTCTTCTGACGCTGATTGACGATTTTTCTTCCAGCAATTCTTATAGCGGAGGAAGTGGGTCATTACCGTCAGGATGGGCGTATTCTTCGATCGGCTCGATTCCGGTAAACTCTGGTGCTCCGGTAACCGATTTCACTGCATTTCTTGGTGGCTCTTCGCCATTGACCCGCGGACCTGCAACGGCAAACAATACGCAGACAATTCCTCCCAATGGTAGCAGTTCCAGCATTTGGACGGAGAATGCATTTAGCGGTTATCCGATTTATCCTGGCGTTCAAGTCGCAGTCGCGTTCAACGGGCTGACCGCATCCTTCTCCTTGACTGGAACGGCGGCAGGTTCAGGATCAATTCAGTTGCAATACAGCATTAATAATGGAACAACTTGGACGACATTCTACTCGCAATCATTCACCGTCCCGCAGACAGTAAACATCGGAACTGTTTCTGGAGTTGTCGCGGGAATTGGAAACCTGAATACACTCCAATACCGCATTGTCACGTCTTCCACTGGAACTGGAGGAACTGGAAATGTGGTGATGAATGCGTCGGCCACATCGAGTACTGTATCAACTCTTATAGCTGGAGAATTGGCGGATATTACCAACGGGATGATTTCAGTCCTGTCGGGCGGCAGCGGCGGAAATGTCAGCGTCACAAAGACAGTCTATCCACAGCAGGGTCAGACTAATCTCAGTTTTAACGGAACACAATATGAATACAATGATTTCAATATATATCCTGCATGGTATCTGCGGACCAAGGGAGGAGTATCCGGTGGTACCCTAACCGATTATGTGATAGCGACCGATTTCGGATTCTCGATTCCTAATACAGCGACGATTCTCGGAATCAGCGCCACTATTAACTGGTGGGGTCAGGCAACTGGAGACGGCATCCTTGAGCATGTTGCGCTCTATTACAACAATGCTCAATACGGAGCGGTTCAGAATATAGGCACATATAACAATTCTTTTCCTTCCAATTCCACCGCAGGAAACAACTCGTTTTTATGGGGTACAGGTCCAACGCCGGCAATCGTCAACGATCCTACGTTTGGAGCTGGATTCCAGATTGAGGTCGTTGATGTTGGGACGACACGTTCCTTTATGGCCAGCTACTCGATTACCGTAACATACAGCACGGGAGGAGGAGGGGAACCCGGAACGACGCTTGTTCCATTTCCAATAGCGTCCATCCAGTCTACGGGATGGGACGGAACAAAATACAATACCCTGACGGTTACCTACGAACCAAATGGTAATCCTTCTATCTCGGTGCCAGAGAATGTTTCTATTTATGGATGTACAAATGATCTTTGCGATGGATTCTATCCAGCAACCCCGGTGAATTCCACTCAGGTCACTGTTCCGTATGTTTCCGTTGCCCCTTTAAGCGCGAATGGGGGTACGCTTTATTACTATCCCGGTGGCGTTCCGTCCGTGTGTATGCTGGGGAACATCTACTCCACTCCGTATCCTGCGCAGCTTTCTGCCTTTGGATTTTATCAACAGGTTCCTACGGGTGTCACATCGTTTCCAATAGGATGCTGGTCGGGAACGGTTGCCGAAAATTCCACAGCATATGTCGGAGTTGGTACGCCGGGAACTCCGGTCAATATCGATCTGAGTGTGAATAATCAAGTGACGGACGATGATCTAATCGTCTTGACGCTTCAAGTGAATAATCCGGGGAACATAGCCAATATCAGGCTTCAGTTCGATGTGGATGGTTCTGGATACACATCTTCCTACTACTACGCCAATATCTCTCCCGCTTTTTACCAAGGTAATGTTGCCAATCTTCAAGATGCCTATCAGTCCACGCAAAACCAGATTCTAGCGGATACTCTTGGAGTGACTTCGGGTCAGCCGGTGGGATCGACTACGGCCCAACTTCAACCGTCGAACCTATCCACGGGTTCAAGCGCATGGGCTGCGGTAATCATACCGCGCGGCAATTTCCTTCCTGTTGGAACTGCTGGGCAATCTGGGCTCGACTGGTCGAACATCACAGGATGGCAAATCGTCATTGAAACCTCTGCCACTGCAATTACCGGAGACGGAAGCGCGACAGTGGCTTGCAACGGTCTGTATCTTCAATGGGGATACGGTCCGTCTTCATTTGCCGGTGTAGGTTTCGATTATCGTTACACCTATTTCGACGTGAACACTTTTACTGAATCTTCACCGTGTCCGATCCAGAATTTTAGCAAGCAGTTCGGGTATCTGTCTTCATTGTCTGCTCCGTTTTACTTGAGGCAGGCGGTACAGGTGACGGGATTATATTCGAATGATCCGCAGACGACGCATTTACGAATGTACAGGCGGGGAGGGACTTACGGAAATAATTGGCTGAGGATCGATCAGACGCCAAACATTGTCAATGGCGGGACGTTCAAGTATAAGGACGTGATCGCGAATGCGGTTCTTGAGACCGCGCAGCCTTTGGTGCTGGACAACGATCCTCCCATCACCTCTTCGTTGGTGAACCCGATCAACACGACACTCTCAGCGCCCACGGCAGGACCGGGACAATCGATATATTCAACATTCTCCCCGCAGTCGGTTACCGTGACGCAGAGTACGGCTGTATTTGTTCCGAATCAAACCATTTTGGTCGGCAACGCGAATAATCTCGAAGAGGTTCTGGTTACGGAAGGCGGAACAGGACAGTTCTCTGCAATTCTTCGACTGCAACACAATGCTGGCGAGCCGGTACAGGTCAACTCAATACCGAGACAGCCCTGCAACCTCTGTGCTCTCTCCACAAGCGGCGGTCAGTTGATCGTTTATCTGGCAGGCGACCCAAACAATCCGAACTATCTCTACTACTCGAAGAACGGCTTCCCGGAGAACTTCAGTCCTGCCGCGCGTATCCCTGTTTCCGCAGCCGATGATCCGATCATGGCGGTCATCAACTGGCGTGGAACGATTGTCTGCGCTACGTTGAAGACGTGGTACATCATTGTTGGAGGGGCAAGCCTCTATGCACAACCCACCGGAGCAGCGCACGGCCTGATTTCACAGCAAGGATGGTGCTTAGTTGAAGGCGCGATAGCTTTCCGTGCGGCAGACGGCATTCGCATGTTCACTGGTGCCGATGGCGTTTACATGACATTGCCGGTCGAATGGATATTTCAGGGAAATCCCCTGTGCATTCCCCCGCAAGCGTACCAAGCGAGTGCCTCGCGGGATGTGCTGGCGTTCTATAACAACACGGTGTTTGACAGTTTCGTGAGCAGTTCAGCGGGAGTAGCAGGGCCGCGTTACAGGATGTGCTACCACACGATATACAAGCGTTTCCGCTATGACGATATAGCGGCCACGGCTATGCTCTGGGAGCGGGACACGAATACGTTTCTTGTAGGAAAGCCTGTCGGTTCCGGTTACGCCATTGTGCAGGACTGGGTTGGCGATTACGACGACGGCGGATGGTCTGGTGGAGCTTTGGTACAGACCCCAATCAACTTAGCGATTCAGAGTCCGTATATCGATCTTGGCAGTCCGCATAACCAGAAGCAGTGGAATGCTCTTGAGACCGATGTGAATACTCAAGGGCAGACGATGAACACGACTCTGCTCTTTGACGACTTAACGCTTCCCTCGCTCGTTTTGCCTACAATCTCGACAACGCAGCGGACTAAAGTGCAGTCTCCCTTGAGTCCTGCTGGAGCTCCTGAAGGTTCCGGCCAGCAAGCGTATCGCGCTTCGATCCGGCACACTATGGCTGTGACGGTGGCTCCGATTTTATTTCAGGAGGACATCTACGCTGCCGTTTTGGCGGGGTTCAAATATACCATTGATTCCTACCAATTAGAATTCGGAACGACCGAATTCAAACTCGTCAAGGAAGCTCTGTTTGATCTAACTTCTTATCAAACCTCCACCTACAACCTGTATGCCGACGGCTCGACGGCGCCGTACTTCACATTCACGCTGCCAGCCGTTTCCAGCCGCGCGACTATCCGTGTCCGCTTCCCCGCCTTGAAAATGCGCATGTTCCGAATCATTGGCAACGTGAATTCGGGACAAGTTGGAATCCAGTGGTGGAGTGCTCCCCAAATCCGTTACAAACTCTGCCGTGATTCGAGCGCGTATGCCCTGTTTGATCTGGTGACATAGATGGCTAAGAAGACCCTCTGTTCAAAGTGCAAATCGTATCGCCGCTACGTGGTGTGGATGATAGATCGCCGTTTTTTCTGTCAATCTTGTGCCGAGCGCACCATTGAATCGTTTGAGGATGTGACCGACCATCAGATTTTTCGCCTTAGCGAGAACGAAGCCGACTACGAGAGGCGCGAACAGAAAGAAGCCTCGCGGCAGATGAAGAAAGACAGACAAAATATCCCACCGGGGATGCTCGCGGTGTAGTATGCTTAAGTGCGGAGGATACATGGAACAGTCAAATCTGGACAATTGGTTTTCCTACCACGCCCCCGATCCTGACCAGCAGAAAGCGTACACGGACATTCGAGTCAAGGCGAAGCAACTGGCGGAAATGTTCAACGCATATGCTCCTGATTGCGCGGACAAAACAGCGGCGATGCGCGAATTGCGCAATACTGTGATGGCTATGAATTTGACCATCGCCTGCAACCCGAAATAGCGGAGGACAGGACATTGGAACAGACAATCACCATCGAATCAAACCACTTGGACGAGATCAATCTCAAGAGCGATGCCTCAGTAGCGGCCATTGGAAGGGCGCTCGCCGCCATCCACGAGTTCATCAACGATGTGGCGATAGACGCCATCCATGCGCGGGAGTTGCCCATCGGCGATCAAAGGTGCGTTTTGCTTTTGAACACTGTGGCCACTCTTGGCCAAGCCGCGCAAGTATTTGCAGGCTCATCCAATCTCGCCATCCCGCAGCCGGTCCCGCAGGGTATGGGACCGAGGCGCATGTAGGACATTCACAACGTAAAAGGAGTGTACTGCAATGGCATCTGTGGAGCAGATTGCATCTGTTTGCCACGAGGCGAATCGCGCGTACTGCGCGACCATCGGCGACAAATCACAACCAACATGGAATGACGCTCCGGACTGGCAGAAACAATCAGCCATCAAGGGAGTTGATTTTCATCTTGCAACACTGCGGAGCGGCGGAAAGCCATCTCCATCGGCATCTCACGAATCGTGGCTGGCAGAGAAAGAGCGCGACGGGTGGAAGTATGGTCCTGTCAAAGACCCTGCCGCGAAAGAACATCCCTGCTTTGTTCCCTACGACCAACTTCCCGTCGAGCATCGGCTCAAGGACTACATCTTCAGCGGGATTGTCGAGTCGTTCTTCAATGCGGATTCATCCGAGAACGTTTAGGTCCGCCTTGGCGGGCTAGGGTATGCTCAGGCGCGGCGTGGTCGGGCTAGGTGAGGTAGGGCAAGTTATGGGAATTTTGTCTGAATTAAAGGCTGTCCAGTATCGCGTTTTTGATGTGCAGGCCGTTGTCTACAATCGAAACAGCCCGCTATTCAAGGACGGATTTCTGGCTGGGATTTACTTCGGACTTGGCGAAGGACGGCGCAATGGTTTCAACCGCAAGAATCTCCAGGCCACTTTCACAGGGTTTACAGATCTTTCTTTTGATTCCGTTGTGCCGTACTTGGCTCGCCAAAACCTCGTCATCGCCGGCAAGTGGGAAGGCGAGGTTTTCAGGACCATAGTGATCGCATGGGTGAACCTGCTTCTTCCAGACCGCAGGACTGGATTCGGCTCCTACGCCGCTCTTCGTTGGGCATGGGGAACGCAGGACGAAGAGATTGCCGCTATGCTTGGTCTTGCAGCCTTGTTCGAAGAATTCAATTTGATTCAGATTCATGGACAGCGGTACGCGGATAATCACCTGACGGTCCGGTTTATGTCCCGCTTTGGGTTCAAAGACGTGGGCCGGGTGCCCCGACTGCTTGCCCGGGGCGATGAGGCGATTGACGGCATCATCTCAACTCTCTCCCGAGAGGACTTCGAGGCCAACTGCGAACAGCGGATTGCGGCGGCTTCCAAGAGACTTTCTCTGGCAACTCGCTAGGAAATCTAGGATAATGGTTATACCATCTTGGGCAAAGGTGTGTATCTACCATGAGTGGCCCTTCAAGTTTTGGCGTTTCCTCGGATGTAAGCAGTGGCGAAAATTCGGCCATTCAGTCGATGCTAGGCTTGTCCAGTACGCAGCAGAATGAAGCAAATCAGCTATATCAACTTGGCCTTCCGGCTGAGCAGCAAGCTGCGGCGCACTATCAAGCCATGGCCAGCGGCTCTCCATCTGCTATCCAGACAGCCATTGCTCCCGGTGTGCAGCAAATTCAGCAGGCTACGCAGGGAGCCAAGCAAAATATCCTGAATACGGCTCCGTCCGGCGGTGAAAAGAACCTCGCCATTGAGAACGCAGATGTGAGCCAGGGTGCTCAAATCGGGCAATTGGCGGGACAGGGGTATCTTGGCTCGTTTAACGCTCTGGGGCAGTTGGGAGCGCAGACTACCGGGCAATCGCAGAATGCGGTAGGAGAAGCGCTTTCAGGACTCAACTCAGGACTGCAAGGTTATGGTCAGATTGGCAGCCAGCAGATGCAGGCGCAGCAGGAACAGTTGCAGCAAAAAGGCGAACAGCTCGGATTGGTAGGTTCATTGGCTGGATCGGCAGCAGGAATGTTTAGTTTCGGAGCTGCAAAGTGAGGGTCTATGGCAACGACAACGGTTAAGCCATCGGCAACGAACTTCGACCCGTCTAATCCGGGTGTGTATCAGTCCCCAGATTTACCCCAAGTCCAACATCCTATTGATACTCCGGTAACTTCGATACGAAACACGCCGCCTCCTAAGCAGCCTACCATCGGCCCGGGAGCACTTGGCTCGGCTTCCTATATTGCCGATAACGTAATGCATGGGATCGCAAACGGAATCGCGCAAGGAAGGATATCCCGGGCAGAGAAACTCGCTCGCCAGCAGAAAGCCCTGCAATCAAACTACAATCTGGCTGCGAAAAACTTTGCGGAGGTGGCGGAAGCTCAGAACGTGACTCCGCAGCAAATGCAGAAATTCCAGCAGGCGGCTAATGCCATCTACGCCGACCCAAGCAAGCCGGGACCGCATATCAGTCATGGCCAAGTAGAAGTGATGCGGAAGAGCGGATTTGCCGGGATGAGTCCAGAGCAAACGAGCGCGTTGCTTGACGCCAGCGGACCTCTGTATGGCGGATGGCAGTCTTACACCAAGTGGCTGCAGCCCCACATCGAACAGGGAAAGAAAAAGAAAACCAAGCGGGGACCTAGCACGGACAGCGATCCTGTTCGTTCTCCGGACGACGCAGGGAACCATGGGCCAGGAGGAATCCGGGGCGTTATTCAGCGTATCCATGCGGCCATGCAGGGCAACGATCCTGCCGCAGTCACGCAAGAGATTTACAACTTCTGGTCGCAGAACGGTCCTCCGGTTTACGGGCAACTTTCATCTTCGCTTGCTCAATCGCAGCAGCGGGCTACGGAGCAGAAGAGCCAACTTGAAGCAAGCCAACTCCAGGAAAAGGCTCTCGGGCTTCAGACTGACATGCTCGACGCTCACGCCAAAGGCGACACGGAGCGCGCAGAGAAGGACAAGCAGGCTCTGGAAGATTTGTATCAGGCTACCCATCCGGTACGCACCCCGCATCTGGTGAACATCGCCAGCGACAAGGACCCTAACCATGTACTGACGATTGACGCGAATACGGAGGGTGTGCCACCTGGCTACCATTTGGCGGGAGTGATGCACGCAGGACCACCGAAGCCTCTGAAGTACGACCCGACGACAGACCGTGTTCTCGATCTCAATACCGGCAAGCAATACAGCAGGACAGACAAGGACTTGCCTCCTGAAATTAAGAGTGTCTTTGACGGTGTAAAGCGAGCCATGCAAAACAAGGCTGTGACTACCGCCGGCGTCCATACCGTCATGGTCTGGAACGGGACACAGGAAGTCCCAGTGCAGGTAGAAACAACGACTACAAGGACCCCGGCAGGAATTGGGGCGACGAGTCCTGCGCCAGCGGCGAACGCTGGTCAGCAGACCGGAACAGGTGCTCCGAAACACGCGGCAGCGGGACACGGATCAAATGCCGGAATCGTCAACGTTGGGGAACCGGTTGGCTACAAACCTTCCCCCGAAACGACCACCATGCAAAAGCAAGCGGCTAACGCCAATGCTTCTTATCAGGGCATGGTGTCGAGCTTCAACGAGGCGCGGAAGAACGCTCAGGATGCTTTGCATGACCCTACCGATGGCGTTGCCAAGGTTAATCTCGTGGCCACGTTCCTGAAGTCGATGGGAGCGCACAGCGCATCTCAGACGGGTTCTCAAGTGCGCCTGACCCAAGCCGAATGGAACATGGTCCAGCAATCCGCTCCCTTGACGCAAAGAATCCTGTCCCACTTCGCCACCACGCAGAACGGGACCGTAATCCTGAGCGGATTAACGCTCTCCCCTCAGCAGATGGTAGAGATGGTCAAATCTCTGAAAGAAAAAGCGGACGCCATGAAAGGCGACTGGCAGAGCCTCGAACAGCAAGCGCAATCTGCGCAGGAATCGGATAAGAAGTCGATGGGTGGACCGCATACCGCTCATGCAACGCCCACCTTCGATTGGAATGCTCATCCGGTAGCACAGTGATATGGCAACCACGATAACCATGCTCGATCCAAGCGGCACGGCGCGGCAGATTCCTGTTGCGCAAAAGGATGCTGCGCTCAAAGCTGGGGGCAGGATAGCCTCGAAGATGATTGATCCAAAGGGAACCGCTCGCTGGATTCCGCAGGCGCAGGAACAAGAAGCATTGGCTGCTGGTGGCAAGATGGCAGAGGCTCCTCATGCAAAGACGCCGAATGCCTCTTCTTCTCCATCCTCTAACGCTCTCGTAACCCCCGAGGGAGGAATCTACGAGATGCACCAGAAGGACGGGAAGCCTGTCCCTGTAAGCTACAGCAACGTGCTCAAAGCGATGCACGATGGGTATTTCTTTGCCGATCGTCACGATCTTTCCAAGTACGCAACGGACCACGCCGCTGATCCCAAAAACCATACCTTTGACAAGAGCGCAAGCGCGAAGATAGAGAAGATGAGCTATCTGAACCCGCTGCGCTACGTTGCCCAGATAGGGTTGAACGATGTGAACATCCTGCATGGAGCAGGAAAGGAAGTTGCAAAGGTGGCGACGGCTTTTGACCGGCCCCCGAATAGCTGGCTGGAGCAGCAGGCCCAACTACTCGCTGCTACTCCGCTTCAAGGCGTAGCGCAACACGTTGGAGCCGTTGGAGAGCAGGTCGGAGAACTGTCTTTGGCCCCGGAGTCGAAGGTTACCGAACTGAAAGCCCTGGAAGACCTTCCTACCATTTCCCGCAGCATCATCGGGACCGTGGAACATGGCGCACGTGGAGCAGTAGAGCAGGGAGCCCAGACCTACGTTCACTCACGAGGGAACAAAGAGGAAGCCAAAGGATCTGCCGAACTTGGAGGGGTAGCAGGAGCAGCCGCCCCGATTGTCAGAACCGCGCTTCCCTACCTTGGGGAGTTTGCAAATGAGGTAGAGAAATTTTTCGATGGAACCTCAGATATTCAGACCGGACAGATCGTAGAAAAGGAGAGGTTGGCCAACAAAGAGATTGCGGAAAAAGCCGACATGATTCGCAGGGGCAACGAAGAGAAGATTCGCCAGAATGACGGGGATCATGAAAAGAAACTGAAGGCTGCACAGGAAGCCTACGAGGAAAAGCTAAAAATAGCCAAAGAACCCGCGGAAAAGGCGCAACTGAAGAATGAGCACAATGCGACTCAAGCGCAAATCGACCACGAGCACGCCATAGAGAAATCCCGTATTGAGCACGAGCAGTCCATTATTGCGCGGCAAAAGCTGGAGGCCGAAGACGCCGTAGCGCGGCGCAAATTGCTCCTAACTCGTAGTAGGCTGAGAACCAGACTTCACGCGATCAACGATGCTGCGCAAGCGTATTTCAAAAAGAACTACGCAGACATAGAAAAGGTTGTTGGTGAAAGGACTCTACCGGGGAGCACACTCGCCGACGCTGTTACAAAAGCACAGGACAAACTTGAGGGATCTGCGGAGAGTATCAAGGCTTTCAGGGACATTCTCTCGAAATATCCGATTGCGGAACCTCCATTCATCGAATATCAGGGAGCACAGATTCCGAAAGGACATCCGCTTTACGATGTGATCCAAAAGGAAACTAGTACCGAAAAAGACGTACCTGTTACCTTCAGCAACCTGAAAGGCTATTACTCCGAACTCGGCAGGATGCTTTCTTCCCCAAGCGTACCGGGGGATGTGAAGCAGGCCGTATCTGCTTTGCGCAATTCCGTCGACGAAATGCAGCAGAAACTTGCGGACGAAGCGGGAGTTGGGCAGAAATACAAACTTCTGAGGAATCAGTATCGCAACTACGCTCAAGGATTCAAGGATTATCAGGGGCCAAACCAGTCGGGTTCCCCTGTAGCCTACGCTCTCCAAGCCGCTGATCCTTACAACGCGACCAAACCGTTCCTCGGACAGGAGCCTGAAGAAATCTCGCGCATCAAGCAAATCCTCGTTGGAAAGCCAACGGACGCGAGCACGCAATTCATCGAGGGCAACATTCTGACACCAAGCGGGAAACCGGAACCCGCATGGCGCTATCGGAGGGACACCGTAAAGTTGCTCGACAACTTTCTCGAAGCGAACAGAAATGCCGAAGGCATCGAAAAGCAAGTTAAATCCGCAAAACCGATTGGAGAGTTTGTTCCACCAGAGCCTAAAGTCGCGAAGACGGTACCGGTTCCAGAACCCAAACCGGTTCCCCCCTTCAAGCCGCCTGAAAAGAAGCCTCCAATCTTGGCCGATGTTCCAAGAAAGCAGGTGATGACCCCTGAGAAATTGGAAGACATGAAACGCAAGGCGCTACGCAACGCACGTGCCAGCATGGGGCGCTTTGGGATTTACATGGCAACGGGAGGTCTGATCGGCGGTGTGATAGGGATGCTCCGTGGCAGAAGTCCAGCAGAGGTTGGATGGGATATTGCGGGAGGATTGGCAGTTGGCCTAGGGGGAGGCCAGATTGCTCCATATGTCATCGCTAGGCTTTCGGAGCGCCCTGCTGTGGTCAAGTCCCTGACGAAGATCACGCGCCGCGACTTGTTAAGGCTCGCGGAATTGCCTTCCGATGAGCGCGCTGGAGTCGAAGAAGCGGTAAAAATGCTCGCAGACGAGGAGATCAGGAAGGGAAGGTTGAGAGCGGATCAGATTCCGTGGCTGAGGATCATCGGCGGGACTACCGCCAAAACGCTCGCTGCTCCCGCTCAAACCACCGTGAGTGACAAGGACGCCGAGAAAGAGCTTGAGCAGATCGGAGCGCCGTAGTGATCGAACTAGATCAAGGATTCTTCTTCGAACCCCGCCGCGGGATTGTGGTCAGAGCGGTAGAAGACGAAAAGTGCGCCTTGTTCCTGAAAGGTGCCAATGCAATCGACGGAAGTTTTGTCTTGAACCGTCCTGCCGCAGATGTTGCCGAAGAAATCACTGCCGAGCTTGGAGATCAGAAGTAGCCGTTTCCGACTGCGCAACCTTCAAGGACTTGGCCTGCTTCCGGCGCCAGTCGTGCATGATGGCAGAGACTCGAATTGCAACAGGACTCGCTTTACTGAGAGTCCTGCGCAGGAGTCCAGTTAACGACCTTGCATCGTGCCAAGCCCTGTAAATCTCCATTCCCCGCAACTCTCTTTGAACGACCGGCAGGCGCGAAACGCGATGCAACTCCATCTCCAGTCGTTCATCAAAAGGAAGCGGCCTGCACGGATCGGCCGGTTCACCGGACGCTAACCCCGACAAGATGGCAAAGAACATCTGCCTGTCGAAACGATGCCAGTCATATTGAGGATAGGATCTGTTCACGATGGTATAGAACCCAGCCACGGTCATCAGTTCGCCTAGGACGGGGTCGATGTACAGATGGACGTTGTATTCCATCACTAGGCGCCGTACGTCGAAGGGACGCAGGCCGAGGGCTTTGGCTGCATGTTCTAGTTTGACAACGGGAGCGAAGGGAGCAGGACCGAGAGCCGAGCGCAGCCATTCGAGTCCTGCGGTCCGCGGCTTCCAGATGACGGTCTCTTCTACTGGCGTTTTGGCCTGAATCACCGTCAGGTAGTGCTCGGCCATCAAGGCCGAAATCTTCTCTGGCAGGACTCCCAGTTCTGCCGCCAGTTCCCGCACGGAAATCGTCTCAGCACCGGCGCTGATCTCATCCTTTGCTGACTGAAAGTGGAATTCAGTCCTCTTGTGGATTGTCCCCTTCTTCGGCATCCAGCGATACTCCATTCCGTTCTTCGCGGTTAAACACGATTGCACCCTGTTTCAGTAGTTCCTGTCTCTCTCGCCGCGCTTCCATGTTCCAAGTCTGGCCCTGAATGTCCTCTGGTGTGGCCAGCAGTTTCTGTACGATGCGCACGGTTGGCATGTGCTTCGTTCCACGAGTATAGAGGGAGCAACCTTCAAACCCGTACTCCAGAAACCCGGCGTCCACGAGTAACTTGATGCTGACATGGATCAGACGAGAAATGTTGGCGGACTGCTTCCTGACGCCGGGATGCTTGCCTTTAATCTGCCTTCCGCTGTAGGCAATCACAGGGAGTTTGCTGCGCTTCATCTCGATGATCTGATACCGCCTGAGGTCGTAGAACGCTAGCAGGTAGCAGGCGAAGCGGCGGGAGGCCGGAGAAAGAGAGAAGAGGATGCGGTAGCCGTCTCTGTTGAGCATAACGTCACGCTTTGCCAAATGTTCGGTATAATTGGGCTGTCAGGTGTTATCAGCACCGGCAAGCCTCATCGCTACAGGAGAGCGACTTATGACAGCCCACCAAACGAGTTTAGCATTTCCCGAGAATCTGGTTTGCCACTATTGCCCCGAAGGTAAGTGCCCCGTCGAATTTGGGGAATGCCACTGCTGCGCGTGCGGGAGGAAGACCGCAATTGCCAACACCGATGATCCTCGCGATGATACGAGGAAAGGAAGGCCGCGAAAGTACATCCGAGGTCATCATGCCGCGCGGCAACGACCGCCGATTTGTTACGGGGAGTTGGAAGGGGAGAAAGTAGCCTATATTCCCCTCAGCAATCCCGACAAATGGGCGATTGTTTCCGTTGAGTCTTTGCCGTTGGTATGCAGCCGTATATGGAGATCGGAGCCGCATCACGGAGGGGGTTTCTATGTCGCTACAACCATCAACGGGGATCGGATGTTTATGCATAACCTACTGCTTCCTCCTCCCGATGGTAAAATTACTGACCACTGGAACCGGGTTAAACACGATAACAGGATGACTAACCTGAGATACAGTAACGGCTCTGAAAACGGCATAAACAGGGACATTCAAAGCAATAATACAAGCGGATTCAAGGGCGTAATTAGGCGTGACCCAAAAAGTTGGGTAGCGAGAATAGGATTCGATGGAAAAAGAATCCGGCTCGGTAGTTATCGAACAGGCGAAGATGCGGCGAGGCGCTACGACAGGGAAGCTATTCGTTTGTACGGTAACTTCGCGGCGCTGAACTTTCCCGACGAAATAGAGTTGCGTCGCGCAGAGATCGCTCAAGGAATGATGACTGGCCGCGTGAAGTTGTCGAACGCTGATTCATAGGGCTCAAGAGCAGCGGACACGCACGAGCATGTGGGGCATACGATTAAGGCTACCGACATGTTGGTTTCGTAATCAAAGTCTCGGTACACGACAGGCATGTTTTCCACGTGACCGCAGATAAATGCAAACTGGCCCGTGGCACTAAAAATAGGCTTTGTTGAGAAGGGCGCTATAGCGCTCGACGGATCAGAAACCTGCGGAGGCAGCACTGGAGAACCGGCAGGGCCGGGCTGAGTGAAGCCGAACCCGCCGCTCCCTGGAGCACCAAAATTTCCTCCAGGGTACAGCATTCGTCCTACTTGCCAACTGTTTTGCGGCATCGCTACGCCTCGCTTACCTGCCCGACTTTCCGGGGGTCATTCATCTCAATTGCCGACGAATCGCAGCGGATGACAGTCCTGATATCACCGCTCATAGTCGTCTGCGTGATGTGCAATTCATGGCCGTCATCGGTGAGTCTGCGCTGGCACGGAAGGGCATCATTCCAGAATGCATCGAAGGTGCGCTTAGGGATCAATACCGCCATCAGTAGCAGCCTTGATAACTTTCGATCCCAGGTAGGACAATCTGCTCTCGAATGTACTCTTCGAGCGTCATCCCGCCCAGTTCCCCGCATTCGTACTGCGCCCGGATCGAAGGCATGATATTGGAGTCGAGCGTAATCGGGAGCGTCACGGAGCCGTCCTGATGCTCGGTGAAGGCGCCGGGGGCCAGTCCTGCTACCTTGCCGTCAGACTTGAGAATTGCAATCTGCGCGATAGCCGTGTTGCGCTCATTGGTTACGGTTTCGAGTTCCTTTTTGAGCGAGACGATCTGCTCAAAGGATTCGCGGAGTTGGGCGGCAGCAGGACTCGTCTGCTCGTTCCCGCCATCCTCGACTGCCGAGAAAGGCGTCCCTCTGGTTGCTGTTTTGCTCACCTTGATCTCCTTGATGGTGTCCGTTTCTTCTTCCTGATGTTGCCATGCTTGGCTTCGCCCTTGAAGCGGAGAGCCAGCCTTCCTGCGGCCTCTTCGCTCCTGTTGCCGGAACGGGCCATCTTGCGGGCTTCCTCGGTTACGCTGAGGTTGTCGCGCTTGGCCGCCCGCTTCACTCTTCCGGGCCTCGACACAGCCCTCTGCACCCATCGATTCTTTTTCTTGCGTCTCATTCCACGATGTTTCGCAGTCTCCCGCATTTCTCTCACCTCGCCCGTCTGGATCGCCGCGCGTACCGGCGCTTGTTCCTGAGCACTGCCGCAATCATCTGCTTTTCCGCTCTCCGCTTGCCGAACTTGCGAGCGGTCTTCTTGAAGCGGTTCCCGTGGCGGAATTCGTCGAAATTCTCCTCGGTCGCTCGTTTGGACGAACTGCGGAGCAGCGGCATAATGTGGTCAGTGTATCTCCATTTACAAGGTAAGGCGAGATTTTTGCACTAGATTCGGTTCTCCGCAGTCCCGGCAGGACCAACCGGAGCTGGGGGAATATGTCTTCCGTTCATGGATACAGGTATCCTGATTCCGGATGTAACCCATCCTGCGCATGAGCGGCGAGGCATTCCATGTGCGGGTCGGTGGAAGTCGGTCTACGATGGTGCCTTCCTTGGCTTCGCTTGGAAGCGGAAGACCGGTTACTCTCAACATCTGCTTTCTGGCAATATTCAGATACTCGAATGCCTCCGCAGGAATCTCCGTAAACGAAGCGAAATGGTAAAGCGGGTCATTCCCGGGCCACTCGCGTGGTGTCTCGGGCGGCAGGATTTCCCCTTCGACTGCATTGGTTCCGCTGCGCTCTTGGCGTCTCCAGCACAGCGCGGACTCGCCATACCCTTCTTCAAAGGGATCGAGGAGCGGCAGGAACTCATCCTTTTCATCCCGTTGCCACTCAGGATCGGGATGCTCGTATTTGATGATCTCGCTCATAAAGATTCGGCTCCCGTCGTTCCGCTTCCTGCCAGCTTCCGTTACCTTTTGGCTACGGCCTACGCGTTGGCCGGTCGGCTGCTGCTGGCACCATATCCGCCGATGGTTCCCCGTCTATCCGTGAGTGTTCAGAGC
>VFSW01000778.1_pt1 | contig 47330 bp, 40 predicted proteins | sample 5358111 | NCBI WGS metagenome assembly VFSW01 (sample SAMN11554181, study PRJNA540505) | mine drainage metagenome | isolation source: sediment from site ElyBrook_90M | place: USA: Ely Copper Mine, Vershire, VT | collected 2017 | reverse complement strand
ACTTGGGTATCCACCGGCTGTGCCTTGGCACTGGCCCGTCTGGCCCGGTATAAGGAGACCAGCCAACGGTAGCCAACAAGACCGGAAAAGTGAAATGATCAGGACAGGTTGATCTGGAGCTGGGGCAAAATGAGCGGCCACAAACCAGGTCAAAACTGTTGACCATTGGCACCCGGATACCTTGATACGCAGTAACTCCCACCATGACCTCTATCAGCGGATGACGAAAGTTCCGTCATCGGACGGGGTCCGTCTGCACTTCAGGCATCTGCCGCAACACCGGGGCGGCACGTTTCATTCCAACGATCCCAACCCCATTCATGTTCCAACTCGTTGAAAGTTGGAACAGGGCTCGAATCGGGTCATCCCTCGCCACGATCAAGCCACCAACCCATCATCCAACCTGAAAATCAGACCATCAAATCCGGTGATCACACTCACTAGATAAAGACGCCTCCGACAGTTAAATGTCGATGTTGGTCACGCCCAACGCATTGGCTTCGATAAAATGACGTCGGGGTTCCACTTCATCACCCATCAACGTCGTAAAGACCTCATCCGACTGGATAGCATCTTCTATCTGAACTCGTAGCAATCGTCGGGTTTCCGGATTCATGGTGGTTTCCCAAAGTTGTTCCGGGTTCATTTCCCCCAATCCTTTATACCGTTGCAACCCAATACCACGCCGCGCTTCATCCAACAGCCAGGTTAACGCATCCTTGAAACGCGAAATTGGGAGGGATTTCTCGCCACGCCTGACTTTAGTCCCCGGCCCAACCAAGCCCTGCAGCAGATGAGCTACGTGACGAATTCGCGCAAAGTCACCCGTCGCCAGAAATTCTCCGTCGAGTTGCGTCCTATGGCTCACTCCATGAACGACCTTGGTGATTTCGAGACGGTATCCTTGAGAACCTTCTTCGGCTTTTACTTCTACCGTCATGGATCCCGCCGCCGTGAGTTTGTCCAATTCCTGTTGCAACTGACCTTGCGCCTGTATGGCCTGCAATTCACTTGCCAGGCTTTCTAGGGGAAATTGCACCAATGCCTCTAACACTACGGGATCCATAACCCTGCTCAAACGCTGAATCACGGCCTCCACCAGGATATATTCTCGGGCGATGGTACCCAAGCCTTCGCCACTAACGATCGTGTCTCCTGAGACAAATTCAGCGCCTTGTAGCGCCAATCCAAGCAGGTATTGCTTCAGTTCAAAATCATCCTTGAGATATTGCTCCTGCTTGCCCTGCTTTACTTTGTACAACGGAGGCTGGGCGATATAGATATGACCGCGCTCTACCAATTCCGGCATTTGCCTGTAAAAGAAAGTCAGCAGCAAAGTCCGGATGTGCGATCCATCCACATCCGCATCCGTCATAATGATGATGCGGTGATAGCGAACCTTTTCTGGGGAATACTCATCTTTCCCGATGCCCGTTCCTAGGGCAGTGATCAGGGTAACGATTTCCTGGGAAGAAACCAGTTTGTCGAAACGCGCCCGTTCCACATTAAGAATTTTTCCTTTTAACGGAAGAATGGCCTGAAACCGGCGATCCCGCCCCTGTTTTGCCGAGCCCCCTGCAGAATCCCCCTCCACGAGATACAACTCACATTGCGCAGGGTCTTTTTCCTGGCAATCTGCCAGTTTTCCAGGTAAACCCAAACCATCCAACGCCCCTTTACGACGAGTCATTTCCCGCGCCCTGCGTGCCGCTTCCCGCGCTCTGGCGGCTTCGATGATCTTTCCCACAATGATACGAGCTTCCACCGGCTTTTCCAGTAAAAAGTCGCGCAATTGTTCGGCCACTACATCTTCCACCGCTGGCCTGACCTCGGAGGAGACCAATTTTTCCTTGGTTTGCGAGGAAAACTTTGGATCTGGAACCTTGACGGAAAGAATGCAGGTCAAACCCTCGCGCATATCATCACCCGTGGTTTCCACCTTGGCTTTTTTCGCCAGATCGTTTTCTTCGATAAACTGATTCAAGGTACGGGTCATGGCGGCTCTTAACGCCGTCAGATGTGTCCCGCCATCCCGTTGCGGAATATTATTGGTAAAACATAAAACCGACTCCTGATAGGCATCATTCCACTGCATGGCAACTTCTACGCCAATGCCGTCTTTTTCTCCTTGAGAATGAAATACCGTGGGATGAAGGGCCGTTTTATTTCTGTTCAGATATTCCACAAACCCTTTAACGCCTCCGGAAAAGGAAAAATTATCTTCCACTCCCTGACGCAAGTCCTTGAGAATAATGCTAACCCCATTATTCAGAAAGGAAAGTTCCCGCAAGCGACGGGCTAAAATATCGTAATGATATTCCACCGTTCCAAAGGTTTCTGGACTGGGCAGAAAATGAACCTCTGTTCCCCTGCGATCCGATGTCCCGACAACAGCCAGAGGAGCTACGGCATCCCCATGGTGAAATTCCATGAAATAACGCTTGCCACCTCGGTGAATGGTGAGCTTTAACCAAGTAGACAGGGCATTAACAACCGATACGCCAACACCATGCAATCCACCGGATATTTTATAGCTGTTGTTATCAAATTTCCCCCCCGCATGGAGTATGGTCATGATCACCTCAGCCGCAGAGCGCCCTTCCTCCGGGTGAATATCTGTAGGGATACCTCTTCCGTTATCCGTTACGGTAATGGAATTATCCAGATGGATGATGACCTGAATGGCATTACAGTGACCTGCTAGGGCTTCATCGATGGCATTGTCTACTACTTCGAAAACCATATGATGCAACCCGGTACCATCGTTGGTATCGCCAATATACATACCAGGGCGCTTACGAACTGCTTCCAATCCCTTGAGTACCCTGATATTTTGAGAAGTATAACTGGTGTCTTCTGTTGTTTGGTCCACAAATTTTCCTGATATCGAGTTGATAAAGACTTTTGCCTACCGCTCAAATACGCATAGGCATGACAACATACTTGAATTGTTCTTCTGCTCCGGGAATGGTCAACAGCATACTGCTCCCTGTCTCACCAAAGGAGCAGGTGACCTGTTCCACAGTCAAATGATTCAGTACTTCCAACAAGTAGGTGATATTAAAACCGACATCCATGGGCTCCTGATGGTAGTCAACTTCCATATCTTCATGAGCTTCTTCCTGTTCGCTGTTAGAACAGATAATGGCTAGGTTACCGCTGGTCAGGAGAAAACGAACTCCCCGTACCTTTTCATTAGATAAAATCGATGCGCGTTGCAAAGCATGCAAAAGTGCCAGACGGGACACCGTCAAATGGCGATTATGGGTAGTAGGAATGACACGGTGGTAATCAGGATACTTTCCTTCGATCACTTTGGTGAGAAATTCCAGATTCCCAATGGAAAACACCACCTGTTTTGGATAAACCATCAACGAGACAGGATCATCGTTGGGAGCCAGTAACTTGATCAGTTCGGAGACCGTTTTACGGGGCAATATCGCTTCGATCTTGGAACTTTCTGTTTCCATAACATGGGTGGTAAAGGCCATGCGATGTCCATCGGTGGCCACAGCGGTTAGATGCAACCCATCCACCCCCAAGTACGTTCCGTTCAGATAAAAACGAACATCCTGTTGTGCAACTGCATACTGAACCCGCTCTAACAAGGACTTTAACGTCCTTTGGGGAAGCGTTATGGATATTCCCGGTTCTGATGCCGGCGCCATACAGGGAAAATCCACTCCCTCAAGGGTATGTAAATTAAACCGACTCTTTCCTGAGCGTACCAATAACTTACCGTCTTTGTTTTCCATGGTAACACGGCTACCCTCAGGAAGGCTGCGAACAATATCATGAAGCTTGCGCGCGGAGACCAAAAAAGGTTTGGGATCGTTGATCTCAACAACTGAGGTCAGTGCTTTGACCTGAATTTCAAGATCTGTTCCCTGAACGCGCAAGGTATCGTTTTCCATATCGAGCAGAACATTCGACAGGATAGGCATAGTCTGACGTCTTTCAACAATGCTCAGTAACGACTGAATTGGGCCTAAAAGATTTTCTCTTATTATTACTATGGTTGTCATTTATACCTCTAATAGATAATAAATAAGTGGGAGAAATTTTGTTTACAGTACAATATTTCTTATTTAGAACAACAGCATATATGGTTTTAAACAACGGTATAAGTTACTTTGTAGGTAGGGATGAAATGTGTATAACTTTTATAAAATCTCCTTTTCAGGAATTATTCACAAACTACCCACAGTTTAATCACAGGATATACAGAGGTTTTTCAAGACTTATACCCTTTACCCATTCAGGATATGATTCAATGCTTCGAAATCTCGTTGGATAATTTGATCCGTCTCACAAAGAGATTGCACCTTGCGACAGGCGTGTAACACAGTGGTGTGATCTCGGCCCCCAAACGCTTCCCCAATGTCGGGTAAACTCATATTGGTGATTTCCTTGGCCAGAGCCATGGCCATTTGTCTGGGTCTGGCAAGGATTCGAGTGCGCTTTTTGGAATACATATCACTGACCTTGATTTTGTAATAATCTGCCACGGTTTTTTGAATATTTTCGATAGAAATTTGTCTGTGTTGTAGGGCCAGAACATCTTTCAATGCTTCGCGCGCTGATGTGACAGTAATCACTTCATTGCGAAAACGGGCATAGGCTACAACCCGTTTTAAGGCTCCTTCCAGTTCCCGAACATTCGAGCGTATATGTTTGGCTATGAAAAAAGCAACGGATTCATCGAGAAAAATAGATTCCCTTTGGGCCTTATTGATCAGGATAGCGACTCTCATTTCCAGTTCTGGAGGCTCTATGGCGACGGTTAACCCCCAACCAAAGCGGGAGATCAGACGTTGTTCCATGCCACTGATTTCTTTTGGAAAGCTGTCACAAGTGATAATTATTTGACGGTGTGCTTCAACTAACGCATTGAAAGCAAAAAAGAATTCTTCCTGGGTTCGAGTCTTGTTACCAAAAAACTGAATATCATCGATCATCAGTAAATCTAGAGTATGGTAATACTGTTTAAAACTGTCAAAAGACTTATGTTGATAGGCTCGTACCACATCCGACACATACTTTTCAGCGTGAATGTAACGTACCTTGGCTTGGGGATTGTAATGCAGTATCTGGTTTCCAATAGCTTGAATCAAATGAGTTTTTCCAAGTCCTACACCACCATAGACGAACAGCGGATTGTAGGCACGTCCCAAATTTTCTGAAACCTGAATAGCAGCTGCACGGGCCAGTTGATTGGCCTTTCCGTTGACAAATGAGTCGAAGGTGAAAGAGGGGTTCAGTTGAGAGCGTTCCATTTGGGTAGAACGCCCATGATTCATAACCGAACTTTTTTCTTCCTGAGCGGTATTGATAATTTCTAAGGGTGCTGGACTAGATTCTTTTTGTTGCAAATAAACGGCGGAGAAGCCTTGTTGTAGCGCCAGAAATTCTATACGCTGGATGTATCGATCTTTGACCCATTGCAGGATGAAGCGATTGGGCGCAACGAGGGTAACGACATCATTATCTATGATTTCAATCAGAGGCTTAATCCATGTATTGAACTGCACAGAGGGGAGTTCTGCTTGAATATCCGCGACGGTTTTTTGCCAAGCTTCAGTTTGGGAAGACACGAATTTTGTACCTGGAGTGATGAATCTGTGGGTTGTTATGAATCCCCCAAAAGCCGTTATTCTACTCCAGTGGAGAACACTTATTCAGTGCGGTACAGTTGAGCCTGTGGATATTTTTATATTGACAAAAAACATGGTTTTGTAGTTTAATGACGGGTTCATTAAGTTATAGTGGAATCTGAAAAATGAAAAGAACTTATCAACCATCCGTAACCAAGCGGAAGCGTACCCATGGATTTCGAATCAGAATGAAAAGCCGCAGTGGGCGAGCCATAATAAATTCTCGCCGAGCACAGGGGCGGGCGCGTCTGGCTGTTTGACCTGGTTTGGATCATAGCTATTCGGCTCCTATCCAAACTTACGGGACAACATTCATTTTCGGCCGTATTTTCTCACCGACAGGGCAAGTCGACGCAACATTTTAGAATTTTGTTGCGTCCGAATGGGTTGGCAATGGTTCGATTTGGCCAGACCGTCAGTCGAAAAGTTTGTCGTACGGCGGTAGGGCGGAATTATATGAAAAGATCCTGTCGCGAGCTCATTCGTTATCAAGTAGAGCGGTTGGTTGGTATGGATGTTGTTTTGGTTCACAAGCTGGAGTTTACCCCGCAAGATTGGCAAAAAATCCAAGGTGAAATCGAATTTTTGGTAGGGTATGGTCAGAAATGTCGCGAATCTTACAGTTTCTCATCTACATCTACCAATTCTGTATAAGTCCATTTCTGGGACCTTCCTGTCGTTTTGAACCCAGTTGTTCCTGTTATGCTCAAGAAGCCATTGGTAAATATGGCTCACTTAGGGGATCAGGGATGGCTATTCGCAGGCTTTGCCGGTGTCATCCTTGGCATCCCGGGGGCTATGATCCTGTTCCGTGAGAATTTTATGAAATTTCAACGAATCGTCCCCCTAGTTCTTTTCACACTTTCCAGTTTTATGTTGTGGGATGCTTGGCAAGCCTCTCATGTGAAAAAGCAAAATGTACCTGCACAAGCGACGGCCAGTATTCCCGCAACTACGGCACAAAACTCCGTACCTTCCATGGCAGGAACCCCACTCCCCTCGGTAACAACAGCGAATGCTGTGAGCAGCGAAGGATTGATTCATGGACAGCGCATTCGCATTCACACTGATGTGCTGGATGGCGATATCGATACTACCGGAGGAGATTTACGCAGCCTCCAACTGATTAAACATTTGGCAGCAGATAATGATTCCAAGCCTGTGGATTTATTTCAGGACCACTCATCTCTTATCTATGTCGCTCAAACTGGATTGCTTGGCGATCATTTCCCCAACCATACCACGACGTTCCAGTCCTCTGCTCTTCAATATTCTCTAGAACCGGGTCAGGAAGAATTGTTGGTTCCTTTGCAAGCTATTGTGCCGGGAGTAGCAGAAGTTACAAAAATCTACCATTTCAAGCGGGGCAGTTATGTCATCGCGGTAGAAACCAGATTTAAAAATTTATCCTCCTCCGCTGTCTCACCCTCTGCCTATTTTCAATTTCTTCGTGTATCCAAAGCGCCGCCCGGAGATCCCAGATTTGTCAGTACCTATACGGGACCAGCGATTTATACCGAGGCCACAAAATTTCAGAAAGTTCCGTTTACTGATATTGACAAAGGCAAAAAAGATTACCCGGTTACGGCTAATAATGGCTGGTTGGCTATGCTCCAGCATTACTTTGTTTCCGCATGGTTGCCTCAAGCAGGCGTACAGAGAGAATTCTTTACCAGAAAAATCAATAATGATTTATACACCTCTGGAGTAATATTGCCACTGGGCTCCGTAGCACCCCAGGCGACAGCAGATATTACGGTGCCTCTCTACGCAGGGCCACAAGAAGGCGCAAAGCTTAAAACGTTAGCACCAGGTTTGGATCTCACCATCGATTATGGCTGGCTGACCATCATAGCGATGCCCATGTTCAGTTTGCTCAGCTGGATTCATGGATTGGTGAGCAACTGGGGAGCGGCCATCATTTTACTAACCGTTTTTATAAAACTGGTGTTTTTTCCATTATCAGCAGCCAGTTATAAGTCAATGGCGAAAATGCGCCTGGTGCAGCCTAAAATGGAGCGCATACGTCAACAGTATGCTGACGATAAGGCTCGTATGAATCAGGCCATGATGGAGTTGTATAAAACCGAAAAAATCAATCCATTGGGTGGATGTCTACCCATGGTGGTTCAAATTCCTGTCTTTATTTCACTTTATTGGGTGTTATTGGGTGCAGTAGAGTTACGACATGCCCCTTTTATCGGCTGGATTCATGACCTTTCCGCTCCAGATCCTTTATATATTCTTCCCTTGATCATGACAGCATCCATGTTTTTGCAGCAACGCATGAGTCCAAAGCCAGCCGATCCTGTTCAGGCTAAAGTGATGCAGTTTATGCCATTGGCGTTCAGCTTCATGTTTTTCTTTTTCCCTGCGGGCTTGGTTCTTTATTGGGTCGTTAATAATTTGCTATCCATTGCTCAACAATGGCAGATTACGCGCATGATGGGTCAAGGTGGAGTTAAGTCCTGATACTATTGTAGCTCTTGCAACAGCCCCCAGCCCTGCGGGGGTGGGGGTGTTGCGTTTATCCGGTTCAAATTTGGCGGACTTTTCCCTCGCCCTGACCGGAAAGCCTCTTCCCCGTCCACGGTTTGCCTCACTCCGCCCCTTTTATGACAGTCAGGGGTTAATGATTGATGCTGGGTTACTCCTTTATTTTTCTTCTCCACATTCCTACACGGGAGAAGATGTTCTTGAAATACATGCCCATGGCAGCATTGCTGTTCTACATGCGTTGCAAGAGCACTGTATTGTTTGCGGAGCAAGATTGGCTAACCCAGGTGAATTTACGCTGAGGGCCTACCTTAATCATAAGATTGACTTGAATCAGGCGGAAGCGGTTGCAGATTTGATTGCTGCAGAGTCTTTATCTGCGGCACATTCTGCAGCGAATACCTTGGCTGGAGTGTTTTCAAAGGAAGTTCATGGCATTATTGATGATTTGATCAATATTAGAGTTTATCTGGAGAGTCATTTCGATTTTTCTGATGAAGAAGACATTGCTGAACATGGTCAGGATGAACAAAGAATTTTTAAAGACAATATTCGACAAGTAATCAGTCGGGTGGATCAATTGTTAGAAAATTCTGCCCATGGGATGCTATTGCGTCAAGGAAAGACTATCGTATTAATCGGGTCTCCTAATGTAGGTAAATCCAGTTTACTTAATGCATTGACGGAAGAAGATCATGCTTTGGTTACCCCAATTCCGGGCACGACTCGTGATTTGATTCGTGGGCACTTGGTCATACAAGGCATACCTCTGCATTTGATTGATACGGCAGGTATTCGAGAAACCATTGATCCTGTTGAAATAGCCGGTATAGATAAAACATGGCAAGCAATTCAATCTGCTGATATTGCACTCATTGTCCTGGATATTCGCTTCGGACTAACGGTTGAGGATGAGAACCTTGTTAATAAATTGCCACATAATTTGCGACAGGTTTTTGTCTTAAATAAACGTGATTTATTGGTTCCTGATGATCTCTCTTCAACTTGTGAGGGGATCATGTTTACAACTTCCCATGCGGTTTCAGCTAAAACAGGGGAGGGTCTTGCTGAATTAAAAGGTGCATTATTAGACTGGGTGGGTGGTGATCTCGCTGCTCAGGAAGCCCCCCTTATTCTTGCCAGAGAGCGACATATTTTCGGGCTCAAAGAAGCACGCGCCCATCTTATGCAAGCCCTAGAAGTTTCGTCAGTGAATGAATTTGCGGCCGAGGATTTACGCCTGGCGCAGAATTCACTATCCTCCGTGGGGGGAACTGATTTTGTGGCAGATGACTTGTTGGGAGAAATATTTTCTCGATTTTGTATTGGGAAATAGTTATTTCCTGAGATGTTTCACGTGAAACATCTCAGGGATTTTTCATCGGTTTGTTCAACAGGGTCCTGCTCTATGGAATATTCAGACAAATTCTCAGTGATAGTGGTGGGAGGGGGGCATGCCGGTACAGAAGCAGCCCTTGCCTCAGCCAGAATGGGGCAAAAAACGCTGCTATTAACACAAAATATTGAAACACTTGGGCAAATGTCCTGTAATCCCTCAATTGGCGGAATTGGCAAGGGTCATTTGGTCAAGGAAATTGATGCGTTGGGTGGCATCATGGGGCGCGCGGCAGACGCGGCAGGGATTCAATTCAGAATACTCAATGCCAGCAAAGGGCCTGCAGTACGTGCAACCCGGGCACAAGCAGATCGTCAGTTATATCGCACGACTGTTCGCGCGGCCCTTGAAAAACAGGAAAACCTTTGGGTATTTCAACAACCTGTAACCGGACTCAAAGTGGAAAATGGTCGAGTGATTGGTGTTGAAACTCAATTGGACGTGTGGTTTCGCAGTAGAACCGTGGTATTGACCACGGGTACATTTTTAGCGGGACTGATTCATGTGGGGCTACAAAATAGTCCGGGTGGGCGAGCGGGCGATGCGCCTGCAATTCCATTAGCCCATCAGTTACGCGAATTATCATTACCTGTTGGGCGCTTAAAAACAGGAACACCGCCAAGAATTGACGGGAGATCGATAGATTACTCTAAAACCATTGAACAACCGGGAGATGTTCCCACTCCAAGGTTTTCTGTATGGGATGATGGAAACATGGATGGAGGGGGGCGCCCTCAACAGATGTCATGCTGGATAACCCATACGACAGAAGAAACTCATGAAATTATTCGTCGTGGATTGGATCGATCCCCCCTATATACTGGCGTGATTGAAGGAACTGGACCGAGATATTGTCCATCCATAGAAGACAAAATTCATCGGTTCTCAAGCAAAACTTCGCACCAGATATTTCTTGAACCTGAGGGGCTGCACACACAGGAAATATATCCCAATGGAATATCCACCAGCCTTCCATTTGATGTTCAAATTGACCTGGTGCGTTCCATCCCGGGATTACAATGTGCGCACATATTACGACCAGGATATGCCATCGAGTATGATTATTTAGATCCAAGGGGGTTGTTCTCCTCCCTTGAGTCAAAATCCATTAAAGGATTATATTGTGCGGGTCAGATCAATGGAACCACGGGATATGAGGAAGCTGCTGCGCAAGGACTGCTAGCGGGGATTAATGCAGCTCGCGCAGCATCTGAGCTGGAGCCTTGGTCCCCACAACGACATGAAGCTTATCTTGGCGTTATGGTGGATGATTTGGTTACGCGGGGAGTTACTGAACCCTATCGAATGTTCACCAGTCGAGCTGAATATCGCCTACAATTGCGTGAGGATAATGCTGCCATACGACTGACAGAGACAGCATGGAAGATGGGTTTGATAGATGCGAAAAAATGGAACCAATTCGAGCGTATGAGATACTCTATTGAGCATGAATTGGCTCGCTTGGGTTCCCTGCGCTATCAGCCATCCATGTGGTGCGATGAGGATAATCAAATTTTTGGGGAAAATATTCCGGATCGAGATCAGTCTCTTTTGGAATTACTCAGACGCCCTGAAATCACTTACGCAACAGTACAGAAAGTTGCCCAAAGAATAGAAGGTAATAATGACACTGTCCCTGAAAATGTGGCAAATCAAGTCGAAATATTTATTAAATATCAGGGATATATTGAGCGTCAGAAGGATGAAGTGGAGCGTCAGAAGCAACAGGAACATCGGCAAATTCCGAAAAGCATGAATTATGAACTAGTCAAAGGGCTGTCTGTGGAAGTACGTCAAAAATTATCTGAATACCGACCAGAAACCCTGGGGCAGGCCAGTCGAATTCCTGGGGTCACTCCAGCGGCAATTTCTCTGATGATGGTTCATTTGCGCCGTCAATCTGCTGGAGAATGGAATCAATGACCTCAGAGTTTCAAACCCTCAAAGAGGGGCTGGCATCTCTTGATCTCAAGGTACCTGAGACGCTACTTGAAAAGTTCATCGGATACTTGACGTTGCTTGAGCGCTGGAATGCCACCATTAACCTGACCGCTATTCGTGATCGACAACGGATGGTACCATTACATATTCTAGATAGCTTAACAGTGATTCCATGGCTGACAGGGCGGAAAAACCTGTTAGATGTTGGCACCGGTGCGGGACTACCGGGAATCCCTATCGCCTTAATTCTTCCGCAATTAAGAGTCACCCTGCTGGAATCAAATCAAAAAAAAGTGGCATTTTTGCGGCAATGTAAACTCGAACTGAACCTGAATAATGTATCTATTGTGGGCGAAAGGGTGGAGCAGTGGACTCCGGAGCTGCCCTACGACACCATTATTTCTCGAGCCTTTTCAGATTTGCCTGAATATGTATTGAGTACGCGACATTTACTGGAGGAGGGCGGGGAATTGCTTGCCATGAAAGGAACCATTCCCTATGATGAAATTAATCGTCTTCCGGCTGATGTGGTCACCAAAATAACTCCGCTACATATTCCTGGTTTGACGGCAGAACGCCATTTAATTCAGATTAGCACATTGATTTAAATGGGTAAAATACTTGCCATTACAAATCAGAAGGGCGGTGTGGGAAAAACCACAACCGTGGTGAATGTGGCTGCCAGCATGGCCCGTCTGGGAAAAAAAATACTTCTCGTAGACTTGGATCCGCAGGGTAATGCCACCACGGGAAGTGGGGTAGATAAGAACGCACTCAAACATTCGGTTTATCATGTACTTCTAGAACAACAATCCGCACAAGATGTTATTGTTCCATCCCCCTCAGGACACTATGCAGTACTTCCTGCCAACCGAGCGTTGGCAGGTGCTGAAGTGGAACTGGTGGATGGTGTGGAGCGCGAATACCGACTGAAAAAAGCTCTGGCCCAGATCTCGGCAGACTATGATTTTATTCTAATCGATTGCCCTCCTGCACTGAATTTATTGACCTTGAATGGATTGACAGCGAGCTGGCGATTGGTCATACCAATGCAATGTGAGTATTATGCCCTGGAGGGTTTATCGGATCTGCTTCAGACCATTAGAAGAGTCCGATCCCATCTCAATCCAGGGATTGCTATCGAAGGACTTTTACGAACCATGCTGGACCCACGCAGTGCCCTGGCACAACAGGTTTCTGCACAATTGGAACGTCATTTTTCAGGAAAAATATACCGAACTGCGATCCCACGAAATGTGCGCTTGGCAGAAGCGCCTAGTCATGGAAAACCGGCGCTAGAGTATGATCCTTCTTCCAAAGGTGCACAGGCTTACTTAGAACTTGCCCGAGAAATGTTGCTGCGATTGGGCCATGAAGTCTCAGGGGTACAGCCCCACAGCAGTGCAACCGAATAGAGGAAAACATGGCGAAACCAAAAGGCTTGGGGCGAGGACTGGATGCTTTGCTTGGCGATGATGACAGCCAGAATGCCCCAAAAGGCGGATCTGTCTCCCAACTGTTACTGACCCAATTGAGACCGGGAAAATATCAGCCCAGAACACGCATGGATGCAGAATCTCTGGGTGAACTGGCCCAATCCATACGAGCACAAGGACTATTACAACCGATTCTGGTCCGACCCCTTGAGTCAACCGGCGAATATGAAATTATCGCAGGAGAGCGTCGCTGGCGCGCAGCACAAATGGCAGGGATTAAGGAAGTTCCAGTATTGATTCGAGATATTCCAGATGAAGCGACTCTCGCGGTGGCACTCATCGAAAATATTCAGAGGGAGGATTTGAATCCTCTGGAAGAAGCACAAGGACTGGATCGATTGATTGGCGAATTCGGTCTGACGCACGAGAATGCAGCCAAAGCTGTCGGACGCTCTCGCAGTGCTGTGAGTAATATCCTGCGCCTACTACAATTATCTGAGAGTGTGCGCTCACTTCTAATGGATGGGGTGATAGAAATGGGTCATGCCCGAGCCTTACTACCGCTCTCAGAAGTACAGCAACGACAACTGGTCATGGAAATCGTTGATCGTGGATTATCTGTACGAGAAACAGAGCGAAGAGTGAAGCTGATTCTGCAACCAGCTAAGCCTGAAGCCATAGTGACACCTCAGCGCGATATCCTCCGACTGGAGGAAAATCTCGCAGACAAACTGGGTGCGCAGGTCATTCTTAAAGCAGACAAGCGAGGGCGCGGAACCATGACCATACACTATACCAGTCTGGATCAACTGGAGGGAATCCTGCTCCATATGGGCGTCACACCAACATCAAAACAGTAGATATCCTCCCAGCAGAGAACCGGGCACTAAATATAAATAAAACTCAATCCGGAAACATCTGGGAAAGATTTTCCTGATAGGCGGCAATCTGTAGAAAAACCCAGAATAGATTTGACGATGATCAACAAATTCAACTATAATCTCGCTGTTTGCCATGGGCTTGCATGATCCCTAGGAAAATACTTAAGCTTATCCTGGTTCAAATCCTCATTACCCTAGGCATATCTGGGCTATGTGGTCTCGGATGGGGGAGGACAGCGGCCTTGTCCTCTGCGCTTGGGGGGGCTGTCAGTGCGATATCAGCACTGGCCTATGCGGTACGTTCTTCAGTCGTTAAGGGAAAAACCGCAGAGGATTGGTTACAAGCGCAGTACGCAGGTGAGCGTTTTAAGTTTATGGCAACCGTAGTATTGATCGTGGCGGTGGCAAAACTCTATCCGGCATTGCGTTGGTTGGAGTTCCTTTTGACCTACATAGCCACCTTGGCTGCATATTTTGCAGCACTATTGTGGGATAAATAAATTAACTGAGCGCGATGACAGTCATGACCGAAAGTGCCGCACCCACCTCAAGCGAATATATTCATCATCATTTGACTAATCTGGTGATTGGACACGGTTTCTGGTCGATTGATTTGGACACCGTGGTAACTTCGGCAGTGATGGGGTTGATCGTCTTCGGCTTTCTTGCATCAGTGGCGCGCCGTGCTACGTCGGGTATCCCTGGGCGAGTTCAAGCAGCCTTGGAAATCGTTCTGGAAATGGTGCAAACACAAGTTCGCGATACATTTCACGGCGACAGCGGTATCGTGGCGCCCCTTGCGCTGACCATATTTGTCTGGGTATTTACCTTAAATGCTTTGGATCTTTTACCAGTAGATCTGGTGCCCCTGATTATGGGTTCTGTGGGTATAGAGCACTGGAAAGTGGTGCCCACTACAGATCCCAATCTTACCTTTGCCATGTCTATCACGGTGTTCTTCTTGATGCTTTTTTATAACTTTAAAGTCAAGAAGTTTGGTGGATTTATGCATGAAGTACTGACCGTACCTTTTGGCGCAAAAATGGCCCCATTCAACCTCTTGTTTAGACTTATCGAGGATCTGGCAAAGCCAGTATCCCTGGCGTTGCGGTTGTTTGGAAATATGTATGCTGGAGAAATGGTATTCATACTGATTGCACTTTTGCCGCCCTATTTGCAATGGGCCTTGGGCGCACCATGGGCAATATTCCATATTTTGATCATTACCCTGCAAGCATTCATTTTCATGATCCTCACCATCATCTATTTGAGCATGGCCCATGAAAGTCATTGAGAGCAATTGATAAATTTGGTTTCACTTTTTTCATTCACTGGTAGCACTTCATTAGTAGATTTATTCAAGGAGATAACATGGAACACCTCGCATCCCTGCTCGGCAGCACTGCCATCGCCGTATCCATTCTGATCGGCTGCGGTGCCCTGGGAACCGCCATTGGCTTCGGTATTCTTGGCGGACGCTTTCTGGAGGGCGCAGCGCGTCAGCCTGAAATGATTCCAACGCTGCAGGTCAAAATGTTTATTGTTGCTGGTCTGCTGGATGCGGTAACCATGATCGGAGTCGGTATCGGCCTGTTCATGCTTTTTGCCAATCCCTTTGTTCCGATGTTGAAAGGTTAATTCGGACAACGAACAGGGAGTAAAGGCATGAATATCAATGCCACATTATTTGGCCAAGCCATTACATTTGCCATCCTAATCTGGTTCACCATGAAGTTTGTGTGGCCACCAGTGGTAGCAGCATTGGATGAGCGGGCTAAGAAGATTGCAGAAGGTTTAGAGGCTGCCGAGAGAGGCAAGCAGGATCTCGCCAAGGCGGGAGTACGCTCTCAGGAAGCTATGAACGAAGCAAAGGCCCAGGCAGCAGAAATCATTGCTCAATCAGAGCGCCGTGGACAAGAAATCGTTCAGCAGGCACGAGATGAAGCCTTGGTAGAAGCGGCACGAGTCAAAGCTCAAGCGCAGGCCGAAGTAGAACAGGAAGTCATTCGTGCTCGGGAAACATTGAGAAATCGAGTGGCAGATCTGGCTATGGCGGGTGCAGAAAAAATTCTTCGCCGTGAAATCAACCCTCAGGCTCATGCAGATCTTCTGACGGCCATTCAGGCCGAACTGTAAGGAAAGCCCCATGGCTGAAATGACCACCATTGCCCGTCCCTACGCGGAGGCCGTATTCCGCCGCGCTATGGAGACAAAGAATCCCGAAGCCTGGAGTGATCGACTGGCATGGCTCGCAGCTGTGACGATGGATCCCCAGGTCGTCGGTGTGATTGGGGATCCGCGTTTGACTCGTGAGCAATTGACCCGGTTTATCCTTGATCTGGGAGAAAATCGCCTTGATTCAGAGGCTAAATCTCTAGTCGAACTGCTCGCTGACAATCATCGTTTGGCTGCCTTAGGAGAGATCGCTGCGCAATTCGAAGCCTTAGTGCATGAGCAGGAAGGAATTCTCGATGCGGAAATCGTCTCTGCATATGCCATGGACGAAGCACAGATGCAGGCAGTGGTGAACCAACTGCAACGCCGATTTGGTAAACGGGTGCGGGCTCAGGTGACAGTGGATGAATCCTTGTTGGGAGGAGTCTCTATCACCATCGGCGATACGGTTATCGACGGTTCAGTGCGGGCGCGCCTGCAACAAATGGCGGTTGCCCTAAAACATTAAGTTAAAGCAGGGTGCCGCAGGTGCGGCATTCTCATTAGGAGATCGAGAGCATGCAGTTGAATCCATCCGAAATCAGCGAACTGATCAAGGCGAAGATACAAAATCTTCCCATCACCGCCGAAGCGCGTACGCAAGGAACCGTGGTATCCGTGACAGACGGTATCGTCCGCATCCATGGTTTGGCAGATGTGATGCAAGGGGAAATGCTGGCATTCCCGCAAGATACCTATGGCTTGGCGCTAAATCTGGAGCGAGATTCCGTAGGTGCCGTGATTCTTGGGGAATACGAGCACATCAGCGAAGGCGATACAGTCACCTGTACGGGGCGCATTCTGGAAGTTCCCGTTGGTCCTGAATTGGTTGGCAGAGTGGTAGATGCACTGGGAAAACCCATAGACGGGAAGGGACCCATTCATGCGACAACCACCTCACCCATTGAAAAAATTGCACCAGGGGTGATTTCGCGTCAGTCCGTGACCCAACCAGTACAAACCGGCTTGAAGTCCATTGATTCGATGGTTCCAGTAGGGCGGGGACAGCGAGAGTTGATCATCGGTGACCGTCAAACCGGAAAAACCGCCGTAGCCATTGATACCATCATCAACCAGAAAGGTCAGAACATGACCTGTATCTACGTGGCCATCGGACAAAAAGCCTCATCCGTAGTCAATGTGGTGCGGAAACTGGAAGAACATGGCGCCATGGAATATACCATCGTCGTGGCGGCTACGGCCGCGGATTCCGCAGCCATGCAATTTATAGCCCCTTATGCGGGTTGCTCCATGGGTGAATATTTCCGTGATCGTGGTGAAGATGCGCTGATCATTTACGATGATTTGACCAAACAAGCGTGGGCGTATCGTCAGATATCCCTGTTACTGCGCCGTCCTCCTGGTCGCGAAGCTTATCCCGGAGATGTATTCTATCTGCACTCACGATTGCTCGAACGGGCAGCGCGGGTCAATGCTGACTATGTAGAGCAGCTGACCAAGGGAGAGGTAAAGGGAAAAACGGGTTCATTGACCGCATTGCCTATCATCGAAACCCAAGCGGGTGATGTGACAGCTTTCGTACCCACCAACGTGATTTCAATCACCGATGGTCAGATTTTTCTGGAAACCGACCTGTTCAATGCGGGGATTCGTCCTGCCATCAACGCTGGAGTATCTGTCTCCCGCGTGGGTGGTGCAGCCCAAACCAAGGTCATCAAAAAACTCGGCGGCGGGATTCGGCTGGCTTTGGCGCAATACCGCGAGTTGGCCGCGTTTGCTCAGTTTGCTTCGGATTTGGATGAAACCACACGCAAGCAACTGGAGCGGGGACGAATGGTCACCGAACTCATGAAGCAAACGCAGTATGCTACGTTATCCGTGGCTGAAATGGCTGTGACACTTCATGCGGTCAACAAAGGGCACTTTGATGGCATCGAGGTTAAGCGGGCATTGGATTTCGAAGCGGGCTTACAAGGTTTTCTCAAGAGTAAGTATGCATCGATCATCGACAAGATTGCTGCTACCAATGATCTCGACAAGGATACGGAACAAGCACTTGAAGCCGCCATTGAAGATTTCAAAAAAACCGGTGTATATTGATCTCGGCTAAGGAGCGCTAAATCATGGCGGGATCAAAAGAAATCCGTATAAAGATCAAGAGCGTACAAAATACGCGAAAGATCACCAAGGCCATGGAGATGGTGGCCGCAAGCAAGATGCGCAAGGCACAAGAGCGCATGCGTGCGGCACGTCCCTATGGCGAGAAAATTCGGAGAGTGGCGTCTCACTTAGCTCAAGCGCATCCAGAGTATAAACACCCATTTCTCGTGGCCCGGGATTCTGTCAAAAATGTCGGTGTCGTGGTTGTGACGTCCGACAAAGGGTTGTGCGGAGGGTTGAACTCAAACTTGCTAAGACAAGTGACCAATGCCATGAAACAGTGGGAGCAGCAAGGAGCCAAAATTCGTGCAGTGGCTCTGGGCAATAAAGGCCTAGGATTCCTTCATCGTATCCATGTCCCAGTGGTGGCCCAGGCCGTCCAATTAGGGGATAAACCTCATCTGGAAACGCTGATTGGACCCATTAAAGTTTTGCTGGACCAATACCGCAATGGTGAAGTGGATGCCGTTTATCTGGCCTATAACCGCTTTATCAATACGATGAAACAGCAAACCACGGTAGAGCAGATTTTGCCTCTGCCGTCGGATCGGGTTAACGGTGAATCGAAGCAGGAAGCCGCTGCATGGGATTACATCTATGAACCGGATCCTCAGGTGGTTATCGATGAGCTGTTGTTGCGTTACGTGGAAGCATTGATATACCAAGCAGTAGCAGAAAATATTGCCTCCGAGCAAAGTGCACGGATGGTAGCCATGAAGGCGGCTTCTGATAATGCGGGCAGCGTGATCAATGAACTTCAACTGATTTACAACAAATCTCGTCAGGCCGCTATTACCAAGGAACTGTCGGAAATCGTCGGTGGCGCAGCTGCCGTTTGACCTTATTTACTATAGAACTCACCATTAGGACTCGCAAATGAACCAAGGAAAAATTGTCCAGTGTATCGGGGCGGTGATCGATGTCGAATTCCCGCGTGATCAAATGCCCGGCATCTACCATGCGCTTACCATGGAAGGCAGTGAACTGACTCTCGAAGTCCAACAACAGTTGGGCGATGGGGTAGTGCGCACCATCGCACTCGGTTCCTCGGATGGTTTGCGACGGGGCATGATGGTCAGTAACACAGGAAAACCCATTTCGGTTCCTGTGGGCCCAAAGACCTTAGGCCGGATCATGGATGTACTGGGCCGTCCCATTGACGAAGCGGGGCCGGTGGGCGCTGAAACCACCGCATCTATTCACCGTAAAGCACCCAGTTACGAAGAGCTGTCACCGAGTCAGGAACTGCTCGAAACAGGGATCAAAGTGATCGATTTGATTTGTCCTTTTGCTAAAGGGGGTAAGGTCGGATTGTTTGGTGGTGCCGGGGTGGGTAAGACCGTGAATATGATGGAATTGATCAATAACATCGCCAAGGCTCACGGAGGATATTCTGTATTTGCCGGTGTGGGTGAGCGGACTCGTGAAGGAAATGATTTCTATCACGAAATGAAAGATTCCAATGTTCTGGATAAGGTTGCATTGGTGTACGGTCAGATGAATGAACCCCCAGGAAATCGTCTACGGGTGGCACTGACCGGCTTGACCATGGCGGAGTATTTCCGCGATGAAGGTCGTGATGTGCTGTTGTTCGTGGATAACATCTACCGCTTTACCTTGGCAGGAACCGAAGTTTCTGCACTATTGGGCCGGATGCCTTCGGCAGTGGGATATCAGCCAACACTGGCAGAAGAAATGGGGCGCTTGCAGGAACGCATTACCTCTACTAAAGTAGGATCCATCACCTCAGTTCAAGCGGTTTATGTACCTGCCGATGACTTGACGGATCCGTCACCTGCGACCACCTTCCTGCACTTGGATTCTACCGTCGTTCTGTCGCGGGATATCGCTTCCCTTGGGATTTACCCTGCTGTGGATCCTCTGGACTCCACCTCGCGTCAGTTGGATCCTTTGGTGGTGGGTGAAGAACATTATAATGTCGCTCGTTCGGTGCAATCCACCTTGCAACGGTACAAGGAGTTGCGTGACATTATTGCCATTTTGGGGATGGATGAACTTTCTCCAGAAGATAAACTGGTGGTGGCACGCGCCCGTAAAATTCAACGGTTCCTGTCGCAACCCTTCCACGTGGCCGAGGTATTCACTGGCGCCCCTGGAAAATATGTGTCACTGGCTGAAACCATCAAGGGATTCAAGGGTATCGTTAATGGTGACTACGATAGCTTGCCCGAACAGGCGTTCTACATGGTTGGCGGAATCGACGAAGCTGTCGAAAAAGCCAAGACCATGCAATAAGGGGAATCAACCATGGCCAATGTCATCCATGTGGATGTCGTCAGCGCAGAAGCCGAAATCTTTTCCGGGAGCGCCGAATTTGTGGTGCTTCCGGGAGAAAGCGGTGAGTTGGGGATATATCCTCGACACACGCCACTGATCACCCGGATCAAACCCGGTTCTGTACGCATCAAATTGGCTGGAAATCTGGGTGAAGAACTCGTATTTGTGGCTGGGGGAATACTTGAGGTGCAGCCGGATAGCGTGACTGTTTTGGCAGATACCGCCATCCGTGCCCATGATCTGGATGAAGCCAAGGCGATGGAAGCCAAACGCACCGCTGAAGAGATTTTAGAAAATAAATCCAGCGATATTGATTATGCTCGTGCCTCAGCCGAATTGGCCAGTGCAGTGGCTCAGTTGGCTCTGATTAACCGTCTCCGCAAGGATACCCACTGATCGGCGCGTCAGCAAAATCGTTAGCCGTCGTTGTTCTTGCTGCAGGCCAGGGCAAAAGGATGAATTCATCCTTGCCCAAGGTGCTTCAACCTTTGGCGGCAAAACCCTTACTTTCCCATGTTCTAGATATTTCCGATAAGCTCCGCCCAGATAAGAAGGTGGTGGTTTTTGGGCATGGGGGGGAACAGGTTCAGAGTAATTTCTCGAATAAACAGATTGAATGGGCACATCAGGCTCAGCAAATGGGAACGGGACATGCTGCGGCACAAGCCCTGCCTTATGTGCACGCCTCAGAGGTGGTTCTAATTCTTTACGGAGATGTTCCGTTACTTCAGGCTGAAACCCTCTTGCGAATGGTCTCCGCAGCCACGAATTCCCTGGTCCTACTGACTCAGACAGTAATGCAGCCTCAGGGATATGGTCGAATATTGCGAGATTCTCGTGGTCAAATTTTGGGGATTCGCGAAGAAAAAGATGCCACCCCAGAGGAGCGTGCAATTCGCGAAATCAATACGGGAATCATGGCCCTTCCGTCAAGATATTTAAGCAATTGGCTGGGACGACTCACCTGCGATAATGCCCAAAAAGAATACTACTTGACTGATATCGTTGCCTGCGCTGTGGCTGATGGGGTAGCCGTTGCTACAGTCAATCCTGAGTATGAATGGGAGGCCCTGGGCGTCAACGATAAAATTCAGTTAGCCCAGTTGGAGCGCATTTATCAAACCCAGGCAGCCAGGAAATTAATGGAATCTGGCGTGACCATCGCCGACCCAGAACATCTGACCGTACGTGGAGAAGTGACTTGTGGGAAAGATGTTTTCCTAGACGTTGGAGTGGTTCTCGAGGGAAATATCGTACTAGAGGATAAGGTCAGCATTGGTCCCTATTGTGTTCTGAAAAATTGTCACATTGGTGTCAATACGGTCATCCAGGCCTATACCCACGTAGAAGGAGCGCAACTGGGTTCGGACAACAAAATTGGACCCTATGCCCGCATTCGTCCAGGAACGCAGAGCGCCCAAGGAGTTCATGTGGGCAATTTTGTTGAAATCAAGAACAGCCATATCGGCGTAGATTCAAAAGCCAATCATTTAAGCTACATTGGGGATTCCACGGTGGGTGCGCGGGTCAATGTAGGTGCTGGGACAATTACCTGCAATTATGATGGGGTCAACAAGCATCGTACGGTGATAGAAGACGATGTCTTCATCGGGTCAGACACCCAGTTGGTGGCCCCGGTGACGGTTGAGGCTGGAGCCACCATAGGCGCCGGTTCCACCATAGTGACCAAGGTCCCTGCCCATCAACTGACTTTGTCACGAAGCAGACAGGTCACCATTCCCCAATGGGTTCGACCAAAAAAGAAAACCTGATCACCGTTTTGCCGCCAGCTCTGTGGCGATTAACTCATTCAACACCGGAAAAAGCGCAGCATTGCTCCCAGCCTGAGAGGGGGAAGTGGAATACTTTCCATCCACAATGACGGTGGGGACTCCATCGACACCATAGGACATGGCGCGTTGATCCCCCTGCTGAACTTTTGACTGCACGGCAAAGGAACGGTATAGATCGATGAATTTGGTGCGATTGACTTTCTGAGCCGCTACCCAGTCAAAGAGCACGTCTTCCGAAAAAAGATTGATCTGTTGCTCGTGCAGGGCAGCAAAGACTTTTTCCTGTAACCGATTGACTTCATTCATGGCTTCCAGCGCATAGTAGGCGCGAGCCAATACCGTCCATTGGTCGTGACCAAAAGTAACTGGAATGCGACGATATACCACACCGGCAGGCAATTTGCGCGACCAGGGTTCGATAAATGGGGCCAGATGAGCGCAGTGAGGGCAAGCGTAAGAAAATATCTCTAACACCTCAACGGATTTACCTGCTAAAGGGGTGGTACTGATGATTTGGTAATCCTGGCCCGCCACAGCAGCAAAGAGGGGGCGAGTGATAGAACCCATAACGAGTAGGGTAGCAAATCGAGATAAGAATAAGCGTCTTGGGGAAATCATACGACAATTCTCCTTTCGTGTTTCAGACTGAGGAATGACCTCAGCGCGGGATCAATGAACTATGACTGGTAATGGTTTCGCGCAGAACCTGCGTGGGAATGGCGTTATCCTTGAGGGTCTTGACCAGAGTACGGACCTCGTCAACAGATGAGAATGGGCCAATTCGAACGCGGAAATACAGGGCCTTACCATCGGTTTGAGTGGGAAGAACTGTACTATCTATACCCAAGAGCGCGAGGTTGGCGCGCTGTGCCTCAGCTTCCGAGGTTTGACCAAAAGCTCCTGTCTGCACAAAATAACGAACGGTCACCGGATGCAATTCATCGCTTAACGGACTGGGTACGGTATTTGCAACAGAGGAGGAGGGTGGGGTCAGTGAATCAGAAGATTCCAGAGGGCCAGCAAGGGGAAGTTGAGTGCTAGGAGCGGAAGTGGGTAGAGACACGGGAGGATTGGTGCTCGAATTGTCAGGTGCACTGCCAGCAGTAATCGGCTGTGGATTGAGCATGCCGCGCTTGGTCAAATCGATGCCGCTGGGTTTTTCCGCAGAAACCGGAAGCGCCGTAGAATGAGGAGGAATGGGCGTCGACAGGTGGCTGACATACAAAGCCACGCCAGCAGCCAGAAGGACTCCTCCGGCCAAGCCAGCCATCATACCGATGAATAAAGAATTACCCGACTTATTACGAGGCTTTTTGGGGCTTGAGTCAGCCATGATTCCATCCTTTACTCGTACGTGGGCATGGCGGGATGTTAGCAGAAAAGCGCAGGATCTGTGATAAACAACGAGGAATCATGTCACATGGTCTCGGGAGCAGAGACCCCCAACAGGGACAATCCATCCTTCAAGAGCTGCGCTATAGCGCTGAGCAACGCCAAGCGGGCAGCAGTGATGACCGGTTCGGTGTCGAGGAAGGGTACTGCATTGTAATAGGCATGGAACTCTGCCGCCAAATCACGTAGATAAAAAGCCACGCTATGGGGAGCATAATCGACCGCAGCTTGGTCCACCACACTGGGGTAGGCGCGCAGAGATTGCATCAGAGCGATTTCTGCAGGATGGGTCAATGGCTCCAAGGTGCAGTGTGACAACAAGGACTGGTCACCATTCCAACGCTGTAACACGCGGTGGATACGCGCATGGGCATATTGAATATAGTAGACAGGATTGTCTTGAGATTGAGAAGTTGCCAGGTCCAGATCAAAATCAAGGTGCTGGTCTGACTTGCGCAGGACATAAAAAAATCTTGCCGCATCATTTCCGACTTCCGATCGCAGTTCTCGTAGAGTAACGAATTGGCCCTTTCGGGTGGACATCTGGGCTTTTTCGCCGTGACGAAACAGGCTAACAAACTGAACCAGAGGCACCTTCAGGCGTTGGTCGTCGTACCCCAGGGCGCGCAATGCCGCTCGAACACGGGGAATGTAACCGTGATGATCGGCACCCCATAGGTCGAGAACCAGATCAAACCCACGGTCAAACTTATTGACATGGTAAGCAATATCCGATGCAAAATAGGTAAAAAGACCATTATCTCGCTGGACAACACGATCTTTTTCGTCCCCAAAAGCGGAGGAACGGAACCAGCGTGCACCGTTCTGTAGATAGATGTGACCTTCAGCCTCGAGACGGGAGACAACTTCAGCGACAGCGCCAGAATCAAACAGGGACTGTTCCGAAAACCATTCGTCAAAGGAAACGCCGAACTCCTCTAGGTCTGCTTTGCAATCGGCCAGTTGAACGGCCAGAACAAATCCATGGAGTTGATGGTAGGCGGGACCTAACAGGGATTTTGCCGTAGCGATGAGCGCGTCCATCTGGGTTTCTTCATCCATCGTACCGCTGATCGCCCAAAATTGAGTCAGCGGATCCATGGGGAACTGATCCAAGGAAAACCGTTGCAGCGCTGACACTGCCATGAGCGTCACATAGTCGCCTTGGTAACCATTGGGAGGAAAGGGACCTTGAGTCAGTCCCGCATGCTGAAGCGCTCGCAACCAAGTGGAGACCGTGAGGATATCCATTTGCCGTCCCGCATCGTTGACGTAGTACTCACGATGGACCGAAAACCCCACCTTAACCAGAAGATTGGCCACCGAAGCACCGAAAGCAGCGCCTCGGCCATGCCCCACATGCAGTGGGCCTGTGGGGTTGCTAGAGACAAATTCAACCTGTATGCGCTGTCCTTGGCCGCGAGAAGAGGAACCAAAGGTTGATCCCATGCGCAAAATATCTGAAATAATGGAATGGCGTGCAGCAGCGGTGATAAATATATTGATAAAACCGGGGCCGGCCATTTCTACTTTTTCGATCCATGGACTGGCCGGCAGCGCCGTCATCACGTCATGGGCGACATCCCTTGGAGCGCGCCGTAAAGTTTTGGCCAATTGCAAGGCCACTGGGGTAGCATAGTCGCCATGCTGCGCCTGCCGAGCGCGCTCCAGAACCACAGGCATGGCGGCGTCAGGAGCAACGGCTGATACGGCTTGTGTCAGCAGTTTTGTGAGGCGGACTTCCAGAGAATCATGGGGGTCTGGTATCTGTGGGCTGGCTGTCGTCATACTTAAATTTCAATCAGTTCGAAATCTTCCTTGCGCGCACCACATTCTGGGCAGACCCAGTTGAGGGGCACATCTGTCCAGCGGGTTCCGGCGGGAACGCCATCCTCTGGGGCCCCCATTTCTTCGTCATAAATATAGCCACAAATCAGGCACAGATAGGTTTTGAAGCTGGAAGTGGAATCCATGAAAGTCTCGAATGGGTTAGAATGATCAAACGCGATGCGCTATCGTGAACGGGAAATTGTTGTCAGCTTCCCATGATAAAACCACTCCACTTTTAGAGCAACCCGCCCATGATGCCTGCTCCTCCTGCCGTACTGGTTTTTGCTGCCACCGATCCCAGTGGAGGTGCCGGCTTGCAGGCGGATTTATTGACTTTATCCAGTATGGGTTGTCATCCGCTGTCGGTGGTAACTGGGATCACGGTGCAGGATACCACGGGGGTGGAAGACATATTTCCGGTGGACGCGGAATGGGTGGTAGATCAAGCGCGATGTATTCTCGAAGATGTACCCGTGGCAGTATTCAAGCTGGGGGTGCTGGGTAGTGTGGAGGCCATTGCGGCCATTGCGGAAATCGTATCAGATTATCCCGAAATCCCGCTCGTTCTCGATCCGGTATTGACCAGTGGCCGGGGAGATGAACTGGCCTCCGAAGAAATGCTCGAAGCATTGCGCGATCTCATTCTGCCGCAAACTTCTCTGGTGACCCCCAATATCATGGAACTGCTTCGTCTGGCCTACGATGACATGACCGAAGAGGACCTGGCCGACTATGCCAAAGCTGCGCAACATCTTTTGTCCGGTGGTTGTGAGTTTGTCCTGGTTACCGGTACCCATGCACCCTCTTTGCAGGTTGTTAACACGCTGTATGGGCGCGAAGGATTGATTCGGGCAGATCGTTGGGATCGTTTGCCCGCCAGCTATCACGGATCGGGATGTACCCTGAGCAGCGCCATTGCAGCTGGACTGGCGCAAGGTTTGGCAATGCCTGAAGCGGTAGCAGAAGCGCAGGAGTACACTTGGCAAACCCTGAAGGATGGTTATCGCTTGGGTATGGGGCAGATCATTCCAGATCGCATGTTTTGGGCCCGCGATGAACCCCATGACGATGTCCACTGAGCCCAACAGGATTCGTGGACTCTATGGCATCACTCCGGAACTGGCTGACACAACGGAATTGATTCGACGCGTACATTTGGCCCTGCAGGGGGGCGTGTCGCTGCTCCAATACCGTGCAAAAAAACTTTCCCATGGATTGCGGCAAACGCAAATTCAAGCATTGCGCATCCTTTGTGATGAATTTTCAGTGCCGTTGATCCTCAATGATGGGCTGGAGGCAGCGTGGATGTCTTGGGTTGATGGCGTGCATGCCGGCAAAGAAGATGCCTCTCCCTCAAGCTGGCGCGATCTGGCGCAGCAAAGATTGCTCGGTGTATCGTGCTATGCCGATATTGAACGGGCGCAAGCGGTGGAACATGCAGGGGGTGCGTATGTGGCATTTGGCAGCTTCTATCCTTCCTCCACCAAGCCCGATGCACCCAGGGTATCCCTGGCGGTGCTGGAAGAGGCACGCAGTCGTTTGCATATTCCTATCGTGGCCATCGGCGGCATGACTCCTGAGCGTGCGGTTGTCATGTATCGGCATGGGGCGAACGCCGTGGCGGTATCATCGGATCTTTTCGAAGCTTCAGACATTACTGCGCGGGCACGTGCTTATCTGTCGTCTTGGCAGATCGCAGGAATGAGCTAACCCAGGGGAATTTCATCAGCCTATAATGTCGATATATTCCCTTCACACTGATGAGAAAGTTAGGCCAATGATAACCAACCAGCAACTCTTCGATCGTGCTCAAAAATTTATTCCCGGTGGCGTCAATTCACCTGTCCGGGCATTCCGTAGTGTGGGCGGAACCCCGCGATTTATTACCCGTGGACAGGGTCCGCGAGTGTGGGATGTGGAGGGAAAGGAATACATCGATTATGTGTGTTCCTGGGGCCCCTTGCTCCATGGACATGCCCATCCCTCAGTCATCAAAGCGGTGCAGGCTGTAGCCGAAAGGGGTTTGAGTTTCGGCGCGCCCACCGCTTTGGAAGTGGAATTTGCCGAGAAGTTGAATCAACTCATGCCCTCGCTGGAGCAGGTGCGCCTGACCAGTTCCGGAACGGAGGCTACTATGAGCGCCATTCGTCTGGCGCGAGGTTTTACCGGACGCAGTTATATCGTCAAGTTTGAGGGGTGTTACCACGGTCATGGTGATGCGCTTCTAGTCAAGGCGGGTTCTGGGGCATTGACTTTCGGCCAGCCGGATTCTGGAGGAGTTCCTGCGGAGCTCGCAGCCCAGACTTTGGTACTGGAGTATAACCATATTGGTCAGGTGGAAGAACTGTTTGCCACGCAGGGTGACAGGATCGCTGCGGTGATCGTAGAACCGGTAGCAGGGAATATGAACATGGTACTTCCCAAACCAGGATTTCTCTCCCGTTTGCGCGAGTTGACTACAGCCCATGGAGCACTGCTCATTTTTGATGAAGTGATGACTGGGTTTCGGGTGGCACTGGGTGGGGCACAGTCGTTGTTTGGCATCCATCCAGACCTTACCACCTTGGGGAAAGTGATCGGTGGTGGAATGCCGCTGGCGGCTTTTGGGGGACGGCGCGATGTCATGCAATACCTTGCCCCCGTAGGGCCAGTGTATCAGGCGGGGACCCTTTCAGGTAACCCTGTTGCCGTGACGGCAGGGCTGGTGAATTTGCATTTGGCTGGAGAAAATGGGGTGTACGATCGCTTGGGGGATATGACTCGAGCCGTGACCGAAGGTATTGTCGATATTGCCCGTACCCAAGGTTTTGCCATGTCCACCTGTTCCCTAGGCGGCATGTTTGGATTGTACTTTCGTGAAACATTGCCGAGTAATCTGACGCAGGTGATGGAATCCGACAAACTGACCTTCAATACCTTCTTTCAGGGGATGTTGGAGGAAGGGGTGTATTTTGCTCCCTCAGCGTTTGAAGCGGGTTTTGTTTCTACAGTCCATACCAGTGTCGAATTGGATCAGACTCTGACAGCGGCTGAGCGTGTATTGAAGCAGATGCGATGAATACAGAGACACGTACGGAAGCTACGGTCAATTGGCCCGCCTTTTTTCAGCGGGCCCAGTTCCACATTACCGTCAACGAGCGGGCTGGATTGCCCCCAGAGGGGTTGGCCGAGGTGGCTTTTGCCGGTCGCTCCAATGCCGGAAAGTCCACGGCCATCAACGTGTTGACGCAGCGCAATCGGCTCGCATTCACCAGCAAGACGCCGGGGCGAACGCAGCACATCAATTACTTTGGTTTAGGGGAAGAGGGTTTTCTGGTGGACTTGCCAGGGTATGGCTATGCGGAGGTTCCCAAGGCGGTCAAGCTTCACTGGCAAAAGCTCCTCGCAGATTACATGGCGACGCGCCATTCTCTGGCTGGCCTCGTGGTCCTGATGGACATTCGTCATCCCTTGACCTTGCTGGATCAGCAGTTGCTCGAATGGTTTTTGCCGCGCCAAAAACCCGTGATCATTCTCCTGACCAAAGCAGACAAACTGGGGCGCGGGGGGCGTCTGGAAACGGCCCGCCAGGTGCGCCAAGCGTTGGTCGACAGTGGGGTTCCTTTGAGCGTGATCCCTTTTTCCAGTCATAGCCGTGAAGGGGTGGAGCAGGCTCAGGAAGAAATTGGGCGTTTGTTTCGTCCTTCAGGAACAGAGATCACCGTTGGGATTTGAGCCACTCGCCGGCACGCAGGGCAAAATAGGTGAGAATCCCGTCCGCACCGGCACGCTTGAAGGCCAGTAGACTTTCCCAGATACACTTTTCATCGAGCCAGCCCGCATCAATCGCGCTTTGCAGCATAGCGTATTCGCCACTCACTTGATATACGAAGGTTGGAGCTTTGAACTCATCCTTGAGGCGGCGCAGGATATCGAGGTAGGGCAGGCCAGGTTTTACCATGACCATATCGGCGCCCTCAGCCAGATCGAGGCCGACTTCCCACAGGGCCTCGTTACTATTGGCCGGATCCATTTGATAGGTTTCCTTGCTGCCTTTGCCCAAGGACTGACCGGAGCCCACTGCATCCCGAAAGGGGCCGTAGAAAGCCGAAGCATACTTGGCCGAATAGGCCATGATGCGGGTATGAATCTGACCGGCGCCATCGAGTTGCGTGCGCACAAAACCGATTCGTCCATCCATCATGTCTGACGGGGCAACCACATCGGCACCTGCGGAAGCCTCCACTACCGCTTGGCGACCTAGAGCCTCTAACGTTTCATCATTGAGTACATAACCCGAGTCATCGATTAAACCGTCCTGTCCGTGAGAGGTATACGGATCGAGAGCCACATCCGTGATCAGGCCCAATTCCGGGAAGCGCTGTTTCAGGGCCATCACTGTACGCGGTAAGAGACCTTCCGGGTTCCAGGCTTCAGCCGCATCCAGAGATTTCTTTTCGGGGGAAATGACGGGAAACAGAGCCATGGCTGGAATTCCCAGGGTGAGACACCTTTCCGCTGTGCGCAGAAGCGGTTCCAGGGACTGGCGCTGAATACCTGGCATGGAGCGGATGGGTTCTTCCCGGGTTTCTCCATCCAGTACAAATACGGGATAGATCAGGTCTGAAGCATGGAGTTGATGCTCTTGAACCAGACGGCGGGAAAAATCATCGCGACGGTTGCGCCGCATTCTGCGCGAGGGGAAGGCGCCAAGGGGTGTCATCTACAAATCTCCTCAGTTATTTTGAGCGGGGGCTGCGTAAGTATAATCGTCAATGTGATCGGGGCCCGTACTGGGTTGTCCGGTCACCGGATCGATGGAGACGACTTCCACTCCTGGGGGAATCACGGGTTCACTTTCCGGGATGGTCTTCAACGCCTCTTCCATGTAGTCCATCCAAATGGGAAGGGCGGCTTGCGCCCCCGTTTCTTGCGGTCCCAAGGAAGCGGGTTTGTCGAATCCCACCCAGGAAACCGCCACCAAACTGGGTTGAAACCCGCAGAACCAAGCATCCACATGATCGTTGGTGGTGCCGGTTTTCCCTGCCAGATCATGGCGTCCCAAGCTCATGGCTTTGGCAGCAGTCCCCATGCGTACGACATCCTTCATCATGCTGGTCATGATGAAGGCGTTGCGTGGGTCGATGACCTGCTCCGCTCCTTCACCCGCAAGAACGGGGTGGGTACGACTTAAGGTGGCTCCAGAAGTATCGAGGATGCGATCGATGAAATAAGGCATGACGCGAAATCCGCCGTTAGCAAATACCGCGTAGGCCGAGGCCATTTGTAGGGGAGTGGCTTCTCCCGCACCCAAAGCCAGACTGAGATAAGCCGGCTGTCGATTGGCTTCAAAGCCAAAACGCTTGATGTATTGCTGGGCGTAACTGGGGCCGATGGCTTGCAATACACGGATGGCTACCATGTTTTTGGATTTGGCCAAACCGATGCGTAAACGGATGGGGCCAAGGTATTCGTTTTCGTAATTGTGAGGTTCCCAGGTTTCTCCGTTATTCATGTTTGGGTCATGAATGATGATGGGAGTATCATCTACCAGAGTGAAGGGGGTGAATCCTTTTTCCAGAGCAGCCGAGTAGATGAAAGGCTTGAAACTGGAACCCGGTTGTCGATAGGCTTGGACCACATGATTGTATTTGCCGCGATTGAAATCGAACCCGCCCACTAACGCACGAATGGCTCCATCGTGGCTGTCTAGGGATACCAGAGCGGCCTCACCCTTGGGATACTGAGAAATGGCCCAGCCCCCTTTTTCAGTGCGTATGACACGGATCAATGAGCCGCGTTTAAGACGTCGATCGGGCGTTGCTTTGGCGCTCAGACTGGGCCGGGCAAAAGCCAGGGCAGTATCTTTCAGAGTGACCATTCCAATGGTTTTTATGTAAGCACTCACTTCCTTTTCTGAGGCCGATTCAACGAGTGCTGGGTAAAGATCGTTGGTGATTTCGACATCGCTCAGGGCATCTTCGAAATCGGCATTGGTTGCGCCCGCAGGGGGGAGGTCTAGGGTGGCTTCGGGGCCACGATAGCCATGACGCTGATCATAAGCCATGACACCCTGACGAACGGCTTTGGAAGCAGCCTCCTGGTTTGCTTTGAGCAAGGTAGTGATGACGCTATAGCCCTTGGTATACACCTCGTCGCCATAGGTTTGAACCATGTACTGACGTACCATCTCGGCGACATAATCCGCCTGGGTGAGGGTGTTGGCATGGTAGGCTGAGGCATGTCCCGGTTTGTGCAGGGCCAATGCGTAGTCGGCATCACTGACGTATTTTAATTCATGCATGCGTCGCAGGACATACTGCTGGCGCAGGGCGGCACGTTGCGGGTTGATGATGGGGTTGTAACGCGAAGGGGCTTTGGGCAGTCCTGCCAGCATGGCCATTTCGGCAACACTGAGCTGGTCCAGGGGTTTGCCGTAATACACTACAGCAGCTGCGCCAAAGCCATAAGCGCGCTGTCCGAGGTATATCTGGTTAATGTAAAGTTCGAGAATCTGATCCTTGGATAAGCTGCTTTCTATTTTGTAGGACAACAGGACTTCGGATAATTTTCGTGTCAGCGTTCTCTCGTTGGTCAAAAAGAAGTTGCGTGCCACCTGCATGGTAATCGTGCTCGCGCCTTCTTTGGCCGAATGGGAAAATACGTCGGCCAGCATGGCTCGCAGTACTCCCTGAAAATCCACTGCGCCATGTTCGTAGAAGCGGTCATCTTCCGCAGCCAGGATTGCGTGACGCATATTGAGGGGAACTTCTGACAGTTTCAGGATGGCACGCCGTTCTTCGCCAAATTCGCTGATCAATTGGTGGTCTGCGGTATAGACACGGAGCGGCAGTTTGGGCCGATAATCGGTGACCGCATCAAGGCTGGGTAATTTGGGATAGAGCAGCGCCAGAATCAGGACCACGATTCCTACAGCCACGGTGCCAAGGGTGATCAGAAATGCCAGCGGGTAAAGGAGTAATTTAGGCAAGATGTAACCATTTGTCAGAAATAGTCGAGGATTATACCCGTGGAGTCGCTAATAATTTGTTAGTTTTCAACAAAACTGCTTATTCCGGGCGTGAGTGTGGCTTTTATGAGTGAATGGTCGGATACCGTGGTCAGAATGGCTTCTCCGAGTTTCTTGAGAAGCACAAAACGAAGGGTTCCAGCATCCACTTTTTTATCATTGCTCATGAGATCGAGGTAGCGATCTGCTCCCAAGTTCGGGGCACGGGTAGGCAACCCCGATTGGTGAAAAAGCCTCGTCACACGAACCACATCGTCTTCGGTAAGCCATCCCAGGCGCTGGGAAAGATCGGCAGCCATAAGGCTGCCGGCAGCTACGGCTTCGCCATGGAGCCAGGTGCCATAGCCCAAGCCAGCTTCAATGGCGTGACCGAAAGTGTGACCGAGGTTCAGCAGGGCACGGATGCCGCTGGTTTCGAGAGGGTCGGCGGCGACGAACTCGGCTTTGTTGCGACACGAGGTCAGGATGGCATGGGCCAGGGCATCAGGATCGCGACGCAGGAGGGCGGGCAAGTTGCTTTCTAGCCATTCCAGAAAGGGCAGATCGCTGATCAATCCGTACTTGATGACTTCTGCCAATCCCGCATGAAATTCCCTATCCGGCAGTGTAGCCAGGGTCGATGTGTCCGCCAGAACCAGGCGCGGTTGGTGAAAAGCCCCGATCATGTTTTTACCCAAGGGGTGGTTGATGCCGGTCTTGCCCCCCACGGAAGAATCCACCTGTGCCAGCAGGGTGGTGGGGACTTGAATCAGTGGTGCACCACGGAGAAAAGTGGCGGCAGCATAGCCGGCCAGATCGCCAACGACTCCTCCTCCCAAAGCGATAATGGTGGTTTTTCGTTCCCCACGTTGTTGTAGCAGGACGTCGTGAATATGGTTGAAGGAGTCCCGGTTTTTATACTGTTCGCCATCGGGAAGAATGATGGGAATGACCCGTTGCCCGGCGTGAAGCAAAGTTTGGGTCAGAGATTCCAGATATAAGGGGGCCACCGTGGTATTGGTGACGATGGCACTTTGTTTTCCCGCAAGATGGGGGGTCAGCAGGTCGGAACGAGCCAGCAGATTCGGGCCCACCTGAATGGGGTAAGGGGGGGAGACCTTAACGAGAAGGGTGTGCAACGACATGGGCGGCAATTTCCGTTTCGAGTTGACAGACGAGGCGTTGGGGGCTTTGTTGGGTGGTGTCGAAGATCAGATGAGCGACTTCGCGATAGAGTGGGTCCCGAGCATCAAAAAGCTGCTGCAATTTGCTTTTGGGATCAGCCGTCTGGAGCAGGGGGCGGTGGTGGTCGTGGCGCGTTCTTTGCCATAATTGATCTACGCTTCCCCGCAGATACACCACGAGGCCATGCTGACGCAGTCGCTGACGTGTGAGAGGGCTCAATACGGCACCGCCCCCCGTAGCAAGAACAATACCGTCACGCAGCATCAATTCCCCCAGAATGGCCTCTTCGCGCGCACGAAAGCCGCTTTCCCCTTCCAATTCAAAAATGGTGCTGATGCGGACTCCGGTATGGGCTTCGATTTCATGGTCTGAATCGACAAAAGGGACGTGACGGCGGCGGGCCAGTAACCGTCCCACCGTAGTTTTCCCCGCGCCCATCAAGCCCACCAGAAAAATGTTCGATACCGTATCCATGCGCCCATTGTAGCCTGAAAGAGGGCAAATAATCCCACGGAGTCCCAGAACACGTAGACTACTGTACAGCAATTGCTTGATCGGTTTGCGTGGCTAGGGTATGATCGCAGACCCGCTGCAAGTGTCCATTATTGTTCCGAACTTCGGTTTGCTGTCGGCAGAGCCGTACTCCGACTTGTTTGCTCGTTGAGGTGTCCCTTTGAACCATCCATCCGTTCCGTCCGCCCAGGGGTTGTACGATCCCGCCCATGAACATGATGCCTGTGGCGTGGGTTTTGTAGCCCATATCAAGGGAGTCAAATCCCATGACATCGTACAGCAGGGTTTGCAGATTCTGACAAATCTGACGCACCGGGGGGCCACGGGAGCAGATCCGTTGGCCGGAGACGGAGCGGGGATCCTGGTGCAGATGCCGGACGCATTTTTGCGTCGTGAAGCCGAGGATTTGGGGTTTTCTTTGCCTGCTGCAGGAAGTTATGCCGTAGGTATGATATTCCTGCCTCAGGAACCCCATGCCCGGGAAACCTGCGAAGCCATTTTTGAACGCTGTGCCCGCGAAGAAGGCGCCACCATATTGGGGTGGCGCACCGTACCCACCAACAACAGTGGTTTGGGCGACAGCGTTAAGCGGGTAGAGCCTTTCATTCGTCAGGTTTTTCTAGGGCGAGGGGAAACCCATGCCGATCAGGCCGCTTTCGAACGCAAGCTATTTGTCCTGCGTAAACGGGCAGAACATGAGGCCGCAGTTGCGGGATTTGACCGCACCCATTTTTATCTGCCTTCTCTTTCCTCTCGTACGCTGGTGTACAAGGGGATGTTATTGGCGGATCAGGTGGGGCAGTACTACCTGGATTTGGCGGATGAGTCATTGGTCTCCGCTTTGGCTTTGGTCCATCAACGTTTTTCCACCAATACTTTCCCCACATGGGATTTGGCTCACCCTTTCCGCTTGATTGCGCATAATGGGGAAATCAATACGTTGCGGGGTAATGTGAACTGGATGGCAGCGCGTCGGGGCACACTGTCTTCCGCGTTGCTGGGTGAGGACCTCACCAAGATTTGGCCCTTGATCGTCGAAGGGCAATCAGATTCGGCGGCATTTGATAATGCACTAGAGCTGTTGGTGGCAGGGGGTTATCCGCTGGTTCAGGCCATGACCATGCTGATTCCCGAGGCTTGGTCAGGAAATCCCCTGATGGACGAAGAGCGTCGCGCCTATTATGAATATCATGCGGCGTTGATGGAGCCGTGGGATGGTCCGGCTGCCGTGGCTTTTACCGATGGACGCCAGATTGGGGCCACCTTGGATCGCAATGGATTGCGTCCTGCGCGCTATTTGCAAACCAGTGATGATCTGGTTCTGATGGCTTCGGAAATGGGCGTGTTGCCGATTCCCGAACATAAGATCGTCAAAAAATGGCGTCTACAGCCCGGCAAGATGTTTCTCATCGACCTAGAACAGGGACGGATCATCAGCGATCAGGAAGTCAAGCAGCAGTTGGCGGCCCAGCACCCTTACCGCCGTTGGCTGGAAGTCACCCAGACACGTCTTGAGTCCCTGCCTTTTCCGGCGGAGGAAGAAGTGCAGGTTTCGGGTTCCTTGCTTGATCGGCAACAAGCGTTTGGTGTGACGGAGGAAGAAATCAAATTCATTCTTGCGCCCATGGTAACCACGGGTCAGGAAGCCGTGGGCTCCATGGGAGATGATACTCCTCTGGCAGTGTTGTCCAATCGATCCAAATCCCTGTACCAATATTTTCGGCAACTTTTTGCGCAGGTGACCAACCCCCCCATTGATCCAATTCGCGAAGAATTGGTCATGTCTTTGGTATCATTTATCGGGCCACGACCCAATTTGCTGGCTGTGGATTCGGCCACCCCGCAACCACGGTTGGAGGCTGAGCATCCTGTGTTGTTGCCGGAGGACATGGCGCGTTTGCGTCATGTGGCCGAAGCTACCCAAGGCCAGTTTCGGCCGACGACGTTGTCCATCTGTGCGCCGTTGGATCTGGGCGTGCCCGGGATGGTGGTGGCGTTAGAATCCCTTTGTCATGAAGCGGCAACGCAGGTTCGTTCGGGAATCAATGTACTGATTCTTTCAGACCGCGATATGAATGCGACAAGGGTGGCCATTCCGGCGCTTCTGGCGACGGCAGCCGTGCATCATCATCTGGTGCGCGAGGGCTTGCGCACCACCACTGGTCTGGTGGTGGAGACGGGATCAGCGCGCGAAGTTCATCATTTTGCTTTGTTGGCTGGGTATGGTGCTGAAGCCATCTATCCCTATCTGGTGTATGACACCCTGGCGCAGGATGCGGTTTTGCCCACGGATGTATCCTTTAAGGATGGCTGCAAACGATTCTCCAAGGCGGTCGCCAAAGGGTTGCTCAAGGTGATGTCCAAAATGGGCATTTCCACCTATCAGTCCTATTGTGGAGCGCAAATTTTTGAGGCCATCGGCTTGAGTTCGGGCTTGGTGCGCCGTTTCTTTACCGGCACAGCATCTGTGGTAGAAGGCATTGGTTTGAATGAGGTCATGGAGGAGGCTTTGCGTTTGCATCAAGCGGCTTATTCCGACGACCCCTTGCTGCACTCCGCGTTGGACGCGGGTGGGGAGTATGCTTACCGGATTCGCGGGGAAGCGCACATGTGGACACCGGAAAGCATTTCCAAGTTGCAACTCGCCACACGTTCAGGAAGTTACAGTACCTATCGGGAATATGCCCGTATCATCAATGAACAATCCGAGCGCTTGATGACTTTGCGGGGGTTGTTCGAGTTCAAACCGGCATTGCATGCTGTGCCTTTGACAGAAGTGGAATCTGCTCAGTCCATCGTCAAACGCTTTGCCACTGGGGCCATGTCCTTGGGTTCCATCTCCCAAGAAGCTCATAGTACCCTAGCCGTCGCTATGAATCGTCTGGGCGGAAAGTCCAATACCGGCGAAGGCGGGGAGGATCCGGCGCGTTTTCAGCCTTTATCCAATGGAGATTCCATGCGCTCCGCCATCAAGCAGGTGGCTTCCGGGCGCTTTGGAGTGACGGCGGAATATCTGGTCAATGCGGATGATATCCAGATCAAAATGGCACAGGGAGCCAAGCCTGGAGAAGGGGGGCAACTGCCTGGTCATAAAGTGAGCAGGTACATTGGCAAATTGCGTCATTCTGTTCCCGGAGTAGGACTGATCTCGCCACCTCCCCACCACGATATTTATTCTATCGAAGATTTGGCACAACTGATCCATGATCTGAAAAATGTCAATCCGCAGGCCCGTGTCAGCGTCAAACTGGTGTCGGAAGTGGGGGTAGGCACAGTGGCGGCAGGAGTCGCCAAGGCCCATGCCGATCATGTCACGATTTCCGGACATGATGGCGGGACGGGAGCTTCGCCGCTGTCCTCTATCAAGTATGCCGGTTCTCCGTGGGAACTGGGCTTAGCAGAAACCCAGCAGACCTTGGTGCTGAATCGCTTGCGGGGACGCATTTGTGTGCAGGCCGATGGGCAGATGAAGACCGGACGAGATGTGGTCATCGGTGCCCTATTGGGCGCTGATGAGTTTGGGTTTGCCACAGCGCCCTTGGTGGTGGAAGGGTGCATCATGATGCGCAAGTGCCACCTCAACACATGCCCCGTAGGGATTGCGACCCAGGATCCAGAGTTGACCCGGCGGTTTGCCGGACAACCCGAGCACGTCATCAATTTTTTCTTCTTTATTGCTGAAGAGGTGCGTGAGTTGATGGCGCAGTTGGGTTTCCGCACCTTCGAAGAGATGGTGGGGCGCGTGGATCGTTTGGATATGCGACGCAGTTTGGCGCATTGGAAAGCCCAAGGATTGGATTTCTCCAAAGTTTTTCACAACCCCGATATGCCACCACAAGTAGCCCGCTCTTGGAAGGAGCGTCAGGATCATGGGTTGGAACAGGCCTTGGACCATCAATTCATTGCTCAAGCTCGTCCCGCCATTGACCAGGGAATTCCTGTGGTAATTGAGACGGCGGTGCGTAATGTGAATCGATCCATTGGCGCTATGCTGTCTGGTGAAGTGGCACGCCATCATGGTTTTGCTGGATTGCCTCAGGACAGTATCCTGATTCAGGCACACGGTACTGCGGGGCAAAGTTGCGGAGCATTTCTGGCCCACGGCATTACGCTCAAATTGACGGGGGAAGCCAACGACTATGTGGGCAAGGGGTTGTCTGGGGGGCGTATCGTGATTGTGCCTTCCGCCGATGCGCCACTCGTGGCCGAAGAAAACATCATTGTGGGCAATACGGTGCTCTATGGTGCCATTGCCGGTGAATGCTATTTCCGAGGGGTCGCTGGTGAACGATTTGCAGTGCGTAACTCCGGTGCCATTGCGGTTGTAGAAGGCGTGGGGGATCATGGATGCGAGTATATGACCGGTGGGACCGTAGTGGTGCTGGGGGAAGCAGGGCGCAATTTTGCGGCGGGTATGAGTGGCGGTATTGCCTTTGTTTTTGATGAAGCAGGGGATTTTTCCAAACGCTGTAATTTGGCTATGGTGGCCCTTGAACCGGTTCCGGCAGAAGACTGTGAGGCGGAGTTGCGCGGCGTGCTGGACAGCCATGGGCGGGTCAAGGTCAATCATATTGAAGCCCGCGATGAATATTTGCTTAAAACTCTCATTGAAAATCATGTGCGGCATACCGGAAGCGCTCGGGGACAGTATATTCTTGAACACTGGGAGCAATCTCGGAACAAGTTTGTCAAAGTGATGCCAACGGAATATCGCCGTGCCCTCGAGGAGATGGCAGCAGAACAACAAATCGCACAGGTGGCCTGACATGGGCAAGATTACAGGGTTTATGGAAATCGAGCGGCAAGATCCAAAGAATGCCGCGCCTCAGGAACGGCTGAAGCATTACCACGAGTTCGTTATCGATTTGCCCCTGGAGGCCATCAGCCAACAGGGCGCGCGTTGTATGGACTGTGGGATTCCTTTTTGCCAGACGGGATGTCCGGTAAACAATATCATTCCCGACTGGAATGACTTGGTGTACCGTGGCCTATGGCGAGAAGGTCTGGAGAAACTGCACTCTACCAACAATTTTCCCGAATTCACTGGACGAATTTGTCCGGCGCCCTGCGAATCGGCATGTGTTCTGAATATCAATACCGCGCCTGTCACCATCAAGAATATTGAGCATACTTTGGTGGATCGTGGCTGGGAAGAGGGGTGGATTACGCCACAAGTTCCTTCCCATAAAACCGGGAAACGGGTGGCGGTCGTGGGTTCTGGCCCATCAGGACTGGCTGCAGCCCAGCAATTGGCTCGTGCTGGACATGATGTAGTGGTATTCGAGAAGAATGATCGTGCGGGTGGGTTGATGCGTTACGGTATCCCCGATTTCAAATTGGGAAAACAGCATATCGATCGTCGTCTCGAACAAATGAAGGCGGAAGGTGTGGAATTTCGCACGGGGGTTTATGTGGGTGTGACCCTTTCAGTGCCGTCCTTGATGGACGAGTTTGATGCTGTGCTGTTGACGGGAGGCTCCGAGCATCCCCGCGACTTGCCCGTGCCAGGCCGGGAGTTGGCAGGAGTTCATTTTGCCATGGAGTTTTTGCCCCAACAAAACCGGCGAAATGCCGGAGACCAGGTCGAACAGGACATCCTGGCCACAGGCAAGCATGTGGTGGTTATCGGAGGCGGCGATACGGGTTCCGACTGCGTAGGCACATCCTTGCGCCAGGGAGCGGCATCGGTGACACAGTTTGAAGTGATGCCCCGACCCCCAGAACAGGAGGATAAGCCTTTGGTATGGCCCCAGTATCCCCTTAAGTTTCGTACTTCTTCATCCCAGGAAGAGGGGTGTGAGCGGGACTGGAGTATTTCCACCCAGGCTTTCCTAGGAAAAAATGGTCACGTCGAGGAGTTGCAAGCCGTTCGATTGGAGTGGGTTAAAGATGAAAAGGGCCAGATGAAACCCCAGGAAATTCAGGGGAGCACCTTCACCCTGAAGGCGGATCTGGTACTCTTGGCTATGGGTTATCTCCATCCGGTTCATGCTGGGTTGCTAGAACAGTTGGGTGTAGCCCTTGATGCGCGAGGCAATGTGCAGGCCGCGGTGAGCAATTATCAGACTTCGGTCACCAAGGTGTTTGCCGCAGGTGACATGCGCCGGGGCCAGTCTTTGGTGGTATGGGCCATCCGTGAAGGGCGCCAAGCGGCTCGTGCCGTAGATGAATTTCTTATGGGGAAGTCATACCTGCCCCGGTGATGAATGTAGAAGGTTGACCCGTGGGTTTCTGCGGAATGACGAGGTTTCTGTGCTAAAAAATGATACTTTTCTGCGTGCCTTAATGCGCGAACCCGTTCCCTACACGCCAATCTGGGTGATGCGGCAGGCGGGCCGTTACTTGCCCGAATACAATGCGACACGGTCGCGGGCAGGCAGCTTCCTGAATCTGTGTAAATCGCCGGATTTGGCTACGGAAGTTACCTTGCAACCCTTGGCTCGATTTTCACTGGATGCGGCTATTCTGTTTTCCGATATTCTCACGATTCCGGATGCCATGGGATTGGGGTTGTATTTTGCTGAAGGTGAGGGCCCCAAGCTGGAACGTCCGCTGCGCGACGAATGGGAAGTGCGTAATCTGGCCGCTCCGGATCCTACGGTCAGCCTGCGTTATGTCCTTGATGCAGTCGCACAGATCCGCCGTGCTCTGGGAGGTTCGGTTCCCCTCATCGGATTTTCTGGGAGTCCGTTCACCTTGGCTTGCTATATGGTAGAAGGCGGAGGATCAGATGATTTTCGTCACATCAAGGGAATGCTTTATCGTCGCCCTGATCTGCTCCATCGGATTTTGGAAGTCACTACGGAAGCAGTCATTCACTATCTGAATGCCCAGATTGAAGCCGGCGCTCAGGCGGTGATGGTATTCGATACGTGGGGAGGTACGCTGACGCCCTCGGCATATCAGGAATTCTCGCTAAATTATCTGTCCCGTATCGCCGCAGCCCTCACCAAGCATGCGGGTGGTCGACGGGTTCCCAGCGTGGTATTTACCAAGGGGGGCGGATTGTGGCTCGAAGCCATTGCGGATGCGGGTTACGATGCAGTGGGTTTGGATTGGACCATCGATATTGCTCAGGCGCGGCAACGCATCGGTCACAAGGTGGCTTTGCAAGGGAATATGGATCCCATGGCATTGCTCGGTACTCCCGAGACCATTCGGGCGGAAGTGGCTCGAGTGTTGTCAGGGTTTGGCTCGGGTAACGGCCATGTATTCAATCTGGGGCATGGAATCACGCGTTTTACCGACCCAGAAAATATGGCTGTATTGGTGGATTCGGTGCATGAATTGAGCAGACGCCCAACGTAATTTTGGGTTGACAAAAATACACTTCTCTGTTTTTCGGGAAATTTAGCTGGGTTCTTATGCACAGTTTGGTCGCAACGAAAATAACCCTTACGAATCAGTGGCTTTTTTTGTAGTGTATATATAACACATTGATTAATATGTATAAAATACATAGTTCCGCGCGAATTGTATGGGAAAATGGTTGCGGTAATGAGCTTGACAGAGATCAAAGCTGCAACTTATAAACAAAGTTATCCACAGGTTTGTGGTAAGAGTATGTTCTAACCCATTGTCACTAAAGCCCTCATGATTGTTCAGGTCCTTCTTGACCTCCCCTTGGAACAAAGTTTTGACTTTACGATGTCCGAGGCGACCGTGGCGGATATTGGTTATCGTGTCTTGGTTCCCTGGGGGAAGGGGCAACGGGTGGGGGTGATCCGAGGTGTCAGCGAGGTTTCGGAGCACCCCCCGGAAAAACTGAAGGAGGTGGTGACTCTGTGGCGTGATACAGGGCCACTAACTCCCCATGACTGGAAGCTTCTGGAGTTTTGTAGCAGCTATTACCATCATCCCCTGGGAGCAACGGTACTCAATAGTCTGCCTCCCGCTTTACGTCGTCCTGCGGGATTAAAATCTGCGAATAGACGTCGTTCCTCGGAAAAATATGTGCCAGAGTATGTGATTCCGGCACTCACCCCCGAGCAGAGTCAGGCTCTGGAATGCGTCACACTACATACCGGTTTTCGCACCCACCTGTTGTTTGGAGTCACGGGGAGTGGCAAGACAGAGGTCTATTTCCATCTGATCGACCGAGTTTTGGGGCAAGGAAAGCAGGTGCTCTTGCTGGTGCCGGAAATCAACCTGACCCCTCAACTGGAACAACGGTTGGAACAACGCTGGAAGGGAGTGCGCTGGGTCAGTTTGCACAGTGGGGTGAGCGAAAAGGAACGGGGTTTGCGCTGGCTAGAAGCCCAGAGCGGAGAGGCGCGTATCGTACTAGGGACACGACTGGCAGTATTTACCCCGCTGCCGGATTTGGGTCTGATCGTGGTGGATGAAGAGCATGATGCTTCCTACAAGCAGCAGGAAGGACTGCGCTATTCTGCACGTGATGTGGCCATTGTTCGTGCGCAGCAACGAAATGTTCCAATTATTCTGGGTTCGGCCACGCCCTCTCTGGAAACTTGGGACAATGCTCGACGTGGGCGTTATGACTTGCACTATTTGCGGCATCGCGCCGTGGCTGGGGCCCAGCTGCCCACACTTCGTTTGGTTCGTCCAGCACAGGATATTCAGGATGGTTTAAATCCCATCATTCTTCAAGCGCTTAGAGAGGCCCTATCGCGAGGGGAGCAGTCTCTGGTATTTATCAACCGCCGTGGGTACGCCCCAGTTTTATATTGTCCAGGCTGTGGCTGGCAGGCAGTCTGCAACCGTTGCAGTGTTCGCCTAGTGGTGCATCGACGATCCCAATTTCTGCGCTGCCATCATTGTGGGGCACAACAACCTTTGCCAGCGTACTGCCCCAGTTGTGGCAATCTTCATCTGGAAACTCGCGGAGAAGGAACACAGAAGATCGAGGAATGGCTGGTCAAACAATTACCGGATGCCCGATTGCTGCGGTTGGACAGCGATAGTTTGGGGCGCAAGGGAACCTGGGAGGAGGCACGTCAACGCATCCTTGCGCGCCAGGTAGACATCCTCGTGGGGACTCAGCTTCTGGTCAAGGGGCATGATTTTCCAGGACTCTCTCTGGTGATCGCGTTGAATGCTGATCAGGCATTGTTTAGCAGTGATTTTCGGGCAACGGAACGGCTCTTTGCACAATTGATACAAGTGGCAGGCAGAGCGGGGCGGGGAGCAATCCGTGGCGAGGTCTGGATTGAAACTGAATATGCCGACCACCCGTTGTACCATGCTTTGCAGAATCAGGACAGCGAGGGATTTCTGCAGCAGGAACTGGAACAGCGGCAGCAGGTGGGTTGGCCACCCTACAGTTATTTGGCGCTGCTGCGTGTAGAAGCTGAAAAGTCCGAGGTCATTGCAGAATTTTTATCCAAGGCGCATCAACAGGCAAGACAATTCGCCGCTGCCGGAGAAATTCAGGTGTACGATCCCGTGCCTGCTCTGATGGCACGGCGGGCGGGCTTGCAACGTTGGCAACTGTTGATACAGAGTAATCATCGTGGGAATTTGCAGGGATTCCTGACTCTTTGGCACAGTGCACTGATGAACTTACGTCATCCTCGAGAATTGCACTGGATTCTCGAGGTGGATCCTCTGGATTGCTAATCATTCTGGATATTTCGTACTTATGGTTGTGACCCAAGGGATGTGGGTGCTTGCGGGCCATCTCCTTCCCACCCCCCTCCCAGGGCTAAAAACAGAACGATTTGATCTGCGGAAATTTTTGCTTCGGCCTCTGCCAATCTGTGCTCAGCAGCAACCAGTGCACGCTCTGCAGCGACGACCGGAACATAGTTCACTCGACCTTGATGATACAGTGTCCATGCATCTTGCTGGGCCTGAGCCAGATGCTCATGACTGGTTCGTAATGCATCTCTGCGATTGACGTCTTGGGAGTACATCGTAAGAGCGCCTTCGATTTCCTGTAAAGCATTTAAAACTGCGCCATCGAAGCGAGCAAACGTGGCTTCCTGGTCAGACTTTGCTAGTGCTATATGGATTTTTGCCAGATCGCGGTCAGGGAAGCTCCAGGAAATTAGGGGCCCAATCCCAAAGCGCATCGTATCAGAGCGAAATAGATGATTGGATAATCCAGTTGAGCCTATGGATGCGCCGAGCTGGATATGGGGATACATGTCCGCCATCGCTACACCAATACGCGCGGTGGCTGCCGCCAATGCGCGTTCAGCACGGCGTACATCAGGTCGACGCTGAATTAATGAAGCCCCATCTCCAATGGGGATGGGCGCTTTCAATTCGGGTTCGCTGGTGCAACTCGCCACTTGGCGGGGAAATTCCGCAGGGGGTTTGCCTGTCAGTACAGCCAGGCGATAGAGCGCCACCTGTTGTCGGGCCTGTAATGCCGGAATCATTGCCTGCTCTTGATCTCTTTCTGCCTGTGCTCGGGATACCTCAAGCGTCATGGCGCGACCACCATCATACAGTCGCTGCTTGAGTGCGACGGATTCCTGTTGCAGCGACAGGGCATGCTCGGCAATCTTCAATTCGCGTCCCGTGGAACAGGCGGCAGCATAAGATCGTACAGTTTCTGCGGCAATGGTGATTTGCACCGTATCGTAAGTTGCCTGGGATACTTCCTGATCACCTCGGGCTGCCTCCAGGCTGCGGGAGATTTGACCGAACAGGTCGATCTGGTAGGCAGCATTGAAGCCAATGTCATACAAACCGCCATCTGGCAAGGTCTGCATGATCAGATATTGCTCTCCAGAGATACGTCCATACTGAGCAGTACCGCTGAATTGTGTCGAAATATCTCTGGCGTGATCTGCGCTACGCAATAAAGCATTTGCGCGTCCAATATTGGCGGCGGCAATTCGGAGATCCGTATTCGTTGTCAGTGCTTGTTCAACCAGGGAATTCAATACGGGATCGTGATAGAGTTCCCACCATTTGGTCTGTAGGTCACGATTTACCGTGATTCTTGTATCAGCTCCCCTAAATGGGGCAGTGACGGAGGCTCGTTGGGCCATGGCGGTAGCTGGCACATGATAGTCTGGGCCCAGGGTCGTACATCCAGTGGCAGTCAATGTCACCATCACAAGCGCCAACTTTAGCCATGTTTTCAATTATGTCTCCCGCTTTGAAGAAGCGTTGCAGAGGTCCCCTTGACCACGGTCACGGTGGCGGTTCGACCGGCAATCAGGCGCATACCTCGCGGTACATGATCCAGTGCGATCCATACCGGAACGCGCTGGGCCAAGCGTATCCAACTGAATGTGGGGTTCACATTGGCCAGTAATGTGGTGCTGGGGCCGCGTTCCCTATCCTCAATACCTCCCGAAATACTTTGCACATGTCCCGTAATGTCGTCATCCTCCCCCATGAGGTGGATGACCACCGGGTCATTTATGGCAATAAAGCGCAATTTGGTCTCTTCAAAATAACCTTCTACATGCAAAGTACTGCTATCGATCAATGCCAGTCCAGGATGACCCGTGGCGACATAATCGCCCGGTCGTAGGGTAAGATTGGATACCATGCCGTCTACCATGGCTCTCACCTCTGTTCTATCGAGATTGAGGTGTGCGACATTCAATTCGGCCTGAGCCTGTTGCTGCGCTAATTTGGCCAACTCTTCCTTTTCCTGCCCTTGCTCCAAAGTTTCCGTTGCCACCAGATTTCCGAGGGCATGATTGCGAGCATTTTCCCGTTGCGCTTGTTGGAATTCTGCCCTGTGTGTGTTGAGTCTGGCCTCAGCCTGCGCACAGGCCAGCTCATACCGAGCACGATCCACGACAAACAATACGTCGCCCTTATGTACCATTTGATCGTTGACCACGAGTACTTTCGTGATTAATCCGGAAACATCCGCATCAACTTGTACGATGTCGGCTCGCACTCGACCATCGCGTGTCCAAGGATCAAATTGGTAATGCACTACCATGGGCCAGAGCAATACAAAGGCAATCACCACTACACATAGGGTAATCACGGGACGTATCAACGGGACGAGAAAGGCTTTCATGATATTTAGAAAAACGGTTTAAAAATGAATGAAAAACCCCCGTGAAATAACGTGTTCACAAGCATGACGCCAATGATCAGCATGAACGCCAGATCGAACAGACTGCGATGCCAGACCCATCGGTATATTCCCAGCATCATCAGCAAGCGTTGCAGCGCCATACCCAGCAGTCCTGCCAAAATTCCCAGTACGAGGAGTGCGGGGACATAAATCCCCTGGATGTTCAGTTCTGCGGTCATGGGATTTCACCTACGCCAGAGTAACCCGCTGCTGAAGGAAAGAGCATCCGGCGCAAACCAATCAGCGCCAGCAATCCGCCACGACGGTCAGCAGGCAAGTCGAGGGTCATGACGGTCGTCATCGCCGTATCAATATGTTGGATGATCGACTGTAACGGTACACCGGCTTTTCCCTTGAGCAGGGCACGAAAGTAGGCGGCAATGCTCTCAAGCACGCGATCTACCGTTGCACCTGCGACGTCATCCATGTTTTTGCGCAGTGTGCGCAAATCAATGACACACAGACCAAGACGCAAATCACGCAGCGGTTCATCGGTGGTAGAAGCCGGGAAATTCTTGGCGATGAGCAGACGTGGTAATAACAAACCCACACGATCCAGCATACGGCTTGCCCACACGGAACGGCTTAAGGGAATACGCTCTGTAGCCAAGGAAACCATGTCTTGCCAGCCAAAACGCACCAAACGACGTACACCCGATTCGGCTCCCAGTACGCGAAATACACGAATGACCATGATCGTTACCAAAATACCCACCAGCATCGCCAGATTGGTATTGGCAAAACCCGCAAAATCCTCGTTGAAATCGGGCGTGATGGCTATTCCTGAGATCACTCCAATGGACAGAGCAATGCCTAACAGATAAGTCGATGTTCTGGCCATCAATAACCCAATCAGTAACATCATCGGGGTCAGCACCAGTAGCAACATCGGAAAACCATCAATCATGGGAAAAATGGCAAATAAATAGATTGCGACATTCGGCATGGCAAGCAGAATATAGCGAAACATTCCGCGCAAGGCTGGGGTTGGATCATCCATATGGGCAAACAGAGAGGCAAACATTCCTGCCATCATTGCTGCCACATAGCCTTCTGGCCACGCAGTATAAATCCACAGAAAGCCACAGACCATGACCGTAATCATCGCCGCCAGACTTGAGAGCAATGCCATCCCTTGGTCCGAGTGGAGTGCGCGGGCACGAGCGGCGCTAG
>VFSW01000777.1_pt1 | contig 47405 bp, 38 predicted proteins | sample 5358111 | NCBI WGS metagenome assembly VFSW01 (sample SAMN11554181, study PRJNA540505) | mine drainage metagenome | isolation source: sediment from site ElyBrook_90M | place: USA: Ely Copper Mine, Vershire, VT | collected 2017 | reverse complement strand
CGCGCGCCATGGGAAGAAAATACATACTCATATAGGAATATGTCAAGCGGATTGTTAATCCGATTCGAAGATCATTGGCACTTGACGCCGCCGTTTGTGCTATCGACGAAGATATCTCCCAGCGCAACTGCTCGGGCAACGGACAATTTGAGCGGTCAAACGGGCAGGTATCCTGGGACCCCATTTCGGGGTCCCCGCGCTCGCCGACTCGAAAGACGCTTGTGCAGCATTCAGTTCTACACCCGCACCGAGAGGGAATGCTGTTCACAGTCGGATATTTGTGAGACTCGATCGAGCGACCAGCCTGGCCGGACTCACCACCACTTCAAATCAAGGCAAGGTAGCATGGAGGCTACATCCGATGAAGCTGAAGCCTCGCTCCAGCGCCATTCGCTCACCTGAGTGACTACAATCACTTTGAACTCTGCTCGAGGCACTTACGATGGCGCATAGTGGCAGATTGGCAGGGGAAAGCTGGGAAGGAAATTGTAATGAATCTGGGGATTATTGAGAGCAAGACATACGACGAGATTTCAGTTGGCGACACCGCCAGGACTGAGCATGTGCTGACCACGGATGATGCGATGGCATTTGCCTCGATTTCCGGATTCCACTCCGTTCTGAACTCCGATGAACTCATTGATCGCGCCGGGGGCATTCCTCCCACAGGCCCGAACATGTGGTGCGCCTCGCTCATCTCAGGGCTCTTCAGCATGAATATACCGGGGCCTGGATGCACGCTGACGGACGTATCACTCTCGTTCCATGATCGCATTCGAGTCGGAGATCGCATTCTTGTCAAGGTGCAGGTTACGGGCAAGGACGATGCCACGAAGGGCATCACATTTGATTGCGAGGCAAACAACGGCGCCGGCACTCCCATCTTCACAGGCACAGCCCGCCTTTTAGCTCCTCCGACAAAGCTGCGCTGGTCCACGCTCCCCGTGCCTCTACTTATTGTGAATAATCCCTATCGCCACTACCTTGGCATGATCGCTCGAGCCACATCCAAGCCTGCCGTCAAGACAGCGATTATCTGGCCTGGAGACAAAGTGTCTCTCGGAGGAGCCATTCAGGCGGCTAAGGACAGGTTGATTGTTCCGGTTCTTGTGGGATCTGAGGCGGAGATCCGCAGCCTCGCTGGGACTATGCAGCTTGACTTGGATTCAATCCAGATTGTTGATGTCCCCGACAGTCGCTCGGCCGCCGTGCGGGCGGTGGAACTGGCGCGTAAGACCGAGGTCCAAATGCTCATGAAGGGATCACTTCACACTGATGAACTCATGAGCGCTGTCGTTTCACGCGACGGCGGGATGCGTACCGGTCGCCGCATCAGCCACGTTTTCGCATTGGATGTGCCGTCCTATCACAAGACGCTCTTCGTCACCGACGCGGCGATAAACATCCAGCCCGACCTCGAAACCAAGATAGACATTCTGCAGAATGCAATCGACATGATGGTCAAGTTGGAGGTTGTGAACCCGAAGGTGGCAATCCTGTCGGCGGTGGAGTCGGTTAACCCAGCCATACCATCTACGCTCGATGCAGCTGCCCTTTGCAAGATGGTCGATCGCGGACAGATTACAGGTGCGATCGTGGATGGTCCGCTCGCCTTCGACAATGCCATTTCAAGCGATGCAGCACGTATCAAGAAGATCAAATCGCCGGTCTCGGGAGATGTGGATCTTCTGATGGTTCCCAATCTGGAGGCCGGTAATATCCTTTTTAAGCAGCTTCAATATCTGGCAGGGGCGCTGGCAGCAGGAGTGGTTGTTGGCGCAAAGGTTCCGATTGTTCTCACCAGTCGCGCCGACGGAGAATTGGCTCGAATGGCAAGTTGCGCCCTTGGCGTTCTGCTCGCGAAACCGGCGCCCAGCCTGGTGTAGTCTGCATCCGCCGTGGCCGTTGGTGCGAATTTGTGGGGCATGTAACGAACATTGCCGATTACGAATGAGCTCTGTTTCGTAGTTTCGGGCGGGTTGCCCCAAAAACGGTATCACTGCGGTAAAACGATAAGCAGATTCGGCTAAAGAGAACCGTTTGCTGGCGATGGAGCGAGGATTCTTTGCGCTCTCCTTTGAGGAACGGCTGCGGGTGACGGGATCACCACCCATCAGCCAAAACAACTGCGCAGGCATATGCGTTCGCAGGAAGCTTGTCCGCGCAACTCGACTGGTGAATCGGCAGCGGGCTGAAAGCTGACCTGAAAGAAATGGACGCTTTGTTTCAGCGCAGGACGTGGAGCGGTATGCCAAATCGCGCGGACACTGGCAGCAGTCAATGAATCGAGGTTGTTTCTTCCTCTACTGTCTCGATAACCGATAAATACTGTCCGTAAGTGGGCGGGCCCGTTTTGGCAGGCGTAATCTGTTCTGTGGGTGGGTTGTCGCTATTTTCTGTTGAGCAAGCTGGATTCAGCTGCGTTCAAAGCCGACCACATGGGATGATTCAGCGCCCAAAAATGAAAGCGTTATCGGTGAGCCGAATGCGAAACTCCATGAAAAGTAATCTCCTTTCCAGCACTGACCAGAAGCATCAGCTAAGCCTAAACTTCCTGAGAATGTCAATTGGTGCCACCCGAAACGCGCTGCTGTGGATGCTCTGTTTCGGAGCCATTGGAAGCATGGCCGTTCTAGCACAGGACACCAAACTTGTCCTAGATCGTGATGGAAGAACGATTGTGCTCGAGCCTTACGCGTCCAACATTGTTCGAGTCACTTTGAGCAAGGACAAAGCATCTGCGGCTGGAGCCGCGGGATACGGCCTTATCGGAACACCGTCGACGGCCGGCTGGGTCCACCAGAAAGGTTCTGACGGTGACGATGTCTTTCGCTCCGGTCAACTGGTCGTCCGCGTCTCTGCTGATCATCTGCTGAAGTCGCGATTGTCGCATACCATGCCGCTCGACGATCTGAATCAGTCCCTGCGAGATCACTACTTCGGCGGCGGGAATGGGAGTCGACGGAACGAGGATATCGTTTCCGTCACAACAGCTTCGGGCAAGGAACTTCTGACCATGCGAAACTGGTCGATGGTTCCCAACAGGGCCGATAACGGAGCGGCGAATGCAGCTTCGCAGAACGACGCCGGCTTTCGTGTCTCCGCAATCTTCGACTCGCCGGTAGACGAACATTACTACGGACTTGGTCAACAGCAACAGGGCGCCCTTGACCTCCGCGATCATCGCGTGAACTGCTGGCATGACTATTCCGCCATCGGCGGAGAGAACGTTTGCGTCCCGTTCATGGTCTCAAGCCGCGGTTATGGTCTGATCTGGGACAACCCCTCGAAAACCACCATCGATCTCGGCTTCAATCAACGCAACGTATGGTCGTCCGAAGTCGGAGACCGAGTTTCGTTCTTTGTCATTCAGGGCAAGAACTGCGACGAGATATACACCGGCTATCGCCTGCTAACCGGGGTCACCCATCTGTTGCCGAAAGCGACCTACGGCTATATTCAAAGCAAGGCAATCTATCCGACCCAGGATCAGATCATGGCGGTTGCCAAGGGATATCGCGACCGCAACCTGCCCTTGGACGTTCTGGTTGTGGACTTTCTCAACATGACCCGGCAGGGTGAACTCGATCTCGATCCCGCCCGGTGGCCCGATCCAGCCGCCATGAACCAGCAGCTCCATTCCATGGGCATCGGAACCCTGCTCAGTGTCTGGCCACACTTTTCAGCCGGCACCCGCTACTATGACATGCTGCGAGAAAAGGGCTGGCTCATCCACACCGCGGATGGAACTCCAGACGTTGGCGGCTTCAAAGACGTCATTGGCCCCAATATCGATACAACTAATCCTGAAGCTGCCAATTGGTTTTGGGAGGCCATTCGAGATCGCTACATCAAGCCCTATCATTTTGATTACCTCTGGCTCGATGAGACGGAACCCGATATCGATCCGGCCAAGGATTTCTTCTCCATTGGTTCTGGAACTCGCTACTATAACGTCTATCCCTTGTTCCACACCGCTTCCGTCTACGACGGATTCCGGCGTGACTTCGGCGACAGCAAACGGGTCATGATTCTTGCCCGCGCGGCGTACCTCGGAGCGCAACGAAACGGCACTGTTTTCTGGTCGAGCGACATACTCTCGACCTGGGACATGCTGAAGCGTTCCATCCCTGCCGGCTTGAATTTCACGGCAACGGGAATGCCATATTGGGATACAGACATTGCCGGCTTCTTCTCGCCGTCTATTCCCGCCAACTACAAAGCACCCCATCCACCCTTGGTCGATCCTTCCGATGTTCGCAGTACAGTGGGGAACTACGAGGACTATCCCGAGCTATTTGTGCGCTGGTTTGAGTGGGGCGCTTTTCAACCTGTGATGCGCGCCCACGGAGAGCGGAACCACAACGAGGTTTGGTCCTATGGCAAACAGGCCGAACCGATCCTCGAAAAATATCTGCGTTTGCGATACCAATTGTTGCCATACACATACTCTCTCGCGTACGGGAGCTACCAGACAGGCGCCCCGTTCATGCGCGCGCTGTTCATGGATTTCCCTGACGACCCCAACGTTGCCAACATCCCGGACGAATACATGTTTGGTCCCGCCTTCCTGGTAGCGCCTGTGTCGGAACAGGGCGCCACGCACCGTTCGGTCTACCTGCCTTCCGGCTCCGATTGGTACAACTACTGGACAAATGAAAGGATCAAAGGCGGTCAAACCATTACTGCCGATGCTCCAATAGATACCATCCCGCTGTTTGTTCGAGCGGGGAGCATCATTCCGCTTGGAACTCCCGTATTAAGTGCACAGCAGAAACAAGATATTGCTTCGGTACGGGTCTATCCGGGAGCAGATGCCAACTTTACGCTTTTTTCAGACGATGGGAACACTTACTCGTACGAGAAGGGGACCAGTTCCATCACCACACTTCACTGGGACGAAGCTACGCACCAGTTGAAGCACGAAGGAGCCGCAGCCTGGAGCTTGCCAGATAAGGCGATTGTGCAAATTGTCGGTCGTTAGGTAAGGACGAGAAATCGTATTTGGATTCGGTGGGCGACAATGCTGCGAGCCACGCCGCAGCATCGAGAATCGCCTTTTCGCAAGGCCAGTTCGGCTGATAGAGTACCGGTCAAGACGGCGCTCCGGAATAGCATGGTCCTGGTCGAGTCGATTTATCGGAGGGCAGAAACGGGCACCGGCAAGAACGGAATGAAGTACCGCCCTTCTAAGCCGGGGAGCGATTCCTGCCTCGCTCACCAGTAAATTTTCAGGAGTTCAGCGGGTGAGAACCCCTGCCAACCGAAGAACGTCGAAACACCGCCCCGTCGTGATCTCAAACCAATGCTTGGCTCGAGGTAAGCGCGCTCGCAATAGCCTTCCCCGCGGTAGACGTGTCGGCCGTACCGCCTACGTCACGGGTACAGAGGGACTTGTCTACCAGGGTGGTCTCGATGGCTTTGATAACTGCTGCTGCGGCTTCTGCCTCGCCGAGATGATCGAGCATCATTGCGGCCGACCATATCTGGCCAATCGGATTCGCAATGCCTCTTCCGGCGATGTCCGGGGCGGAGCCATGGACCGGCTCAAACATAGAAGGGAAGCGGCGTTCGGGATTGATATTTCCGGAGGGTGCGATGCCAATCGTGCCGGCACAGGCCGGGCCGAGGTCGGAGAGGATATCGCCAAACAGGTTCGAGGCCACGACGACGTCAAAGCGATCGGGATTGAGCACGAAGTGCGCCGTGAGAATGTCAATGTGGTATTTATCCCAGGCGACTGCTGGAAACGCCTTGCTGATTTCCTCCACGCGCTCGTCCCAATAAGGCATCGTGATGGAGATTCCGTTGGATTTGGTGGCGGAAGTGAGGTGCTTTCTTTCTCGGCGATTCGCAAGTTTGAATGCGAAATTGAGGATCCGGTCGATACCCACGCGGGTCATCACGGTCTCTTGGATAACCACTTCGCGCTCAGTTCCAGGAAAAATTCTGCCGCCAATCGAGGAGTACTCGCCTTCCGTGTTCTCGCGGACCACGTAAAAGTCGATGTCGCCGGGCTTTCGACCAGCGAGAGGGCAGGGAACTCCGGGCATGAGTCGAACCGGCCTTAGATTGACGTATTGGTCGAATTCACGGCGAAATTGGATTAGCGATCCCCAGAGCGAGATGTGATCGGGGACCTTCTCCGGCCAGCCCACCGCGCCGAAAAAGATGGCATCATGGTGTCCGATCTGTTCTTTCCAGTCATCCGGAAGCATCTTGTTGTGCTTCAGGTAATATTCGCAGGAGGCGAAGTCAAATTCGTCGAGCTGCAGCCTGAAGCCGAAATGGCTGGCAGCGGCTTGAAGGACGCGCACACCTTCTGGAACCACTTCCTTGCCAATTCCATCTCCCGGGATGACGGCTATTTTGTAGCTCCGATTTGTATGCTCTGTATGAGCACGGTCTTTCGCGCTGGCATAAGTCATCTTAGTGAGTCTCTCCAGGTTCGAAGGTTTTTCGCAGCATCGCCTTCCGTGCGATACCCATGACAATGATGGTAATTGCGGACACGATGAGCGTGCCGCCAACAAGATAAAGGCCGCGACTGAAATGACCGCTGGTCTCGTCGGATGAGCCAATGATGTAAGGTCCCACGAAACCTCCCAAGGTGCCGAGTGAGTTGATCAGTCCAATGGAAGAGGCGGCCGCAGTGCCGGCAAAGAAGGTGGTAGGCAGGCTCCACAGCGGCGGTTTGGCTGCGCTCACACCGAAAGCGGTTAGCGAGAGTCCGGTGATGGCGAGAATCGCAGAGGAGCCTGCACAAGCGGCAACCGCCATTCCGATTGCGCCGATGATACAGGCGATCGCGGCATGCCAATAACGTTCTCCTGTGCGGTCGGAGTTGCGCGACCAAAGCACCATGCCAACGACTGCTATGAGGTTCGGAATTGCGACAAGGAGACCAATGCTTAAGGCCGAAAAACCAAGTCCCCTGACAATAAGCGGAGCCCAGAAGCCTATCGTGTAAAGACCGGCGGAGGTTCCGAAGTAGGCGAGCGAGAGCGCCAGGACCTTCCAGTCCATCAAGGCACGCCAGGCACTGTGGCTACGCGGATCCTTGATGGCAGCCTGTTCCCCGGAGATCGTCTGCGATAGCCAGTTTCGCTCGTCCTCAGTGAGCCACGCGGCGTCTTCTGGGTGATCGGTGAGGAAGTGGAAGGTGATGACTCCAAGCACCAATGCGGGAATTCCTTCGGCGAGAAAAAGCCATTGCCAACCCCGCAAACCAAGCAGGCCATGGAGTTGCATAAGGGCGCCCGAGACCGGTGAGCCGATGAGTCCAGCGAGTGGCGCCGCGGCCATAAATACTGCCGTGACAGCCGAGCGATGGTTTGAAGGAAACCAATAGCTGAGATAAAGAATGATTCCGGGAAAGAAGCCGGCTTCCGCAAGGCCGAGCAGAAATCTGAGGACATAGAAACTGAGGGGGCCTCGAGTAAAAGCCGTTGCAATCGAGACCAGGCCCCAGGTAATGATGACCCGGCCAATCCAGAATCGCGCTCCCACCTTATGCAGAATGATGGTCGAGGGCACTTCAAAGATAAAGTAGCCAATGAAGAAAATACCTGAACCGAAACCAAACATCTGCGGCGTCAGGCCAATGTCCCTGTTCATGGTCAATGCTGCAAACCCAACGTTGATCCGATCGAGAAAAGCTACGAAATAGAGCAGCATCAGGAATGGGAGGAGTCGCCAGATAACCTTGCGAATCACACGATCTTCGAGGGGGCCGCAAACACGCGTTGCGATGTCGCTCATTCTGTATACCTGGCAGTTGGCGCGGCTTCGAACGCCGAACTTCTCGATTGTATCCGTGAAGCTTGCGTTGGGGGTGAATGTGGGGCTCGTCCTGCAAAGCGGTGCAACTCACCTCGATCTGTGTTGCGCAGGATGCGGGATTGCAACACTTGCGTGTGGTCGGAGGCGGCGAGACCGGTGACGCACCATCGGCCTTCGGCGATCTCGATCTCTCGTGCGAATTACCCGGGATTCAAAGATCGTTGGTTTCCAACGAAAGCTCCTTCACTCCGCAATGCAGACGGAGGGAGTGCCCTCTACCGGCGATTCTTAACGGATGGGACTCGCAGGTTCTGAAGTCTGTTCACGTGAATTTTTCAGCAGCGTCAATCTCGTCCGAACATTGCGAACCTTGCGCCCGCTTTGTTTCTCATTACGCCCGCACAGAATCACGCCTATACCGCGGGAATCAGTATTTCGGTGATCAACTCTTCTTCTGGCGTAGAGTTCGGATCGTTGGCATAGCTTTCGATGCAGAAGTCATCACGCTGTTCAATCTTCTTCTCCGCAACAATTTCAAAGACCCGGCGAGACGCCTGGGGAAGATTCTTGTAAGGTCCAGTCAGAACGAACCGGCTGAATTTGCCCCCTTTGAACCTTACGTACCGCAGTTCCGGCGGCAGTTCAACCGGGGGAGCTGCGAGTGTAAACCCAGCGCGATAGATCTTCGGACCTACCTTGTAGAGGCTCATTGCCCCGGTTATCTGGTTGTGTTTTGACAGTGCTTGGGCATAGGAATGCACGTTGCTCCAGGCCTTGGGAGCAGCGTTAGCGAACGGGCCGATCTCTTCTAGAAACACATAATGAGTCTCCGGCCTGTTCACGATTTCAGGTTGTTCTGTAAGATTCATGATGCCTCCTCTTTTCCTTCGGATAGTTGGATGAGTATTTTCAAGTACGGTCTACGGCGATCAATACAGTCGGCAGACTTCGCAGTGCGACTGCTGATGGAATGTTTGCATGCTTCTATGATCATGGGGTCTGGTCCTTCTAACTCCCGGGTCAAAGTGCCATCAATACATGCGAATTCAGCCAGGGCGTGTTGCAGCATTGCCTTTCGAATATCGATGTAGGCCAGCAGTCGATCAAGAGGGTTCGCCTCTGCGTGATATGGTATCGCGGAAAACTACGCACACGTCGTCTCGCTTCAGTAATCGGTTGCCGCAATGAGCATTTCCCCCTTGCTGTTGAAGCGATGAAAGAAGCTGCCGGTCGTGAGCTCGGCCGCCACACAAGTATCCTTAACGGCTGTCGCGAATGCCCTTCGCGCGAACAACATCAAACGCCGCCCTCACGCCGGCCGTCGAAGGTTAATGCTCAACGCAAGTGTCTAGGCGAAAATAAGTACATGAATTTGAAGGTGATCGAAGTATTAGCTGAATACGAAGTCAGGCTCCAGCGGGAAAACCCAGTCGTTGCTGGTTTCACTGCCGACGAGTATCTCTTAAATCGCGACGGATGCCTTTTGGCAATCGGAGCCGACACAGGCCGTTTTCTTAACATCCTCATTAAGACCGCGCGACCGCGCACCATCGTCGAAGTCGGAACCTCCTATGGCTACTCGACCATTTGGCTTGCCGAGGCGGCTGCTGCCGTGGGAGGACACCTCGTGAGCCTGGAGATTAGCGAAGCCAAGATTGCCTATGCGCGGGAAAAGCTCGCGATGGCTGGTTTATCCTCATGCGTGGACTTTGTCACGGGCGATGCATTGCACAACCTCGAAGCCATGGATGGACCCATCGACTTTGCCTTGATCGATTTGTGGAAGGAATTGTATATTCCGAGCTTCGACCGTATTTACCCCCGACTGGCGGAGGGCGCCCTTGTAGCCGCCGATAATGTGTGCTTTCCTCCGCGGCATGCCGCTGAAATGAAGACCTATATCGCGTTCGTTCGAGCGCACCCGGGTATCGATTCGGTAACGGTTCCGGTGGGAAGCGGATTAGAGTTGAGCAGGTTTACACGAAACGCATAAACGCTGCGTGAATTCATTCATTGCCGCAGCCACATTCTTCATCCTTCGACAGGGCATGAGCCTCCCGGCATAGCACGCTCTTGAAAGGCCAGGCATGCCAAGCGTCTGCCCGCTTGGTTGCGTTGCTGATCACACAGTGCGCATCCCGCGGAGAAGTAAGATAATAGAAAGGGCGAAACATCACGGGCGAAAATTTACCACACCCCATATATCAAAATGCGAGGTCAGAGCAAAGTATAGGCGATGGATGCAAACCCAGTTTCATCCTCGAGCAGGGGTGAGTAGCTTTTCGAACCCTGAATTGCTTGTCCATTCTCTCCCGGCACTTCGGTTTTTGAAGTATGTAAGGCTGAATCATCCGAAAGTTTTTTATGAGGACATACGCATGACTGCTGGCGGGCAAACATCATCTGCCGAATTCGCGCCCTTTCTTATCGCGCCAAGCTTTGTAACCAGGGTGTGGGGTTATCAGGATCTTCGCCCCTGGTACAACTTCGTCGTAGGCGCCAATACCGATTCCGTCGCAGAAGGGACCTCTCAACAGCGGAACGAGCCCATCGGAGAAGTCTGGCTGAGCGGCGACCAATGTCGCATCGCCTCCGGACCTCACACCGGGCGCGCACTCGGCGATCTATTCCGCCAATTTCCTCATGCCATGCTCGGCGCCACTGCCCCTTCGCCTGAATCTCCTCTGCTCGTCAAAGTGATTTTCGCCCGCGAAAAATTGAGCGTGCAAGTCCACCCCGATGATCGATTAGCGCAGAAATACGGTCAGCCGCGCGGAAAGACGGAGTGCTGGTACGCACTCGCCGCCGATCCCGGAGCACAAGTCGCTGCGGGTCTCAAACCTGGCGTCACCATGGATCGAGTCAGGGCAGGCATCCACGACGGCACCCTGGAAGAGAGCTTGAATGTGCTTTCAGTGGAGCAGGGAGACATGATCTTCGTTGACGCTGGCACAGTGCACGCCATCTGGCCCGGCTCCATCCTCTTAGAAGCTCAGCAGAACTGCGACCTCACCTACCGCATGTATGACTACGGCCGTCCACGAGAGTTGCATATCGACAAATCGATTGAGGCAACACGCCTCGTGACCCGCGCCGGCAAGGTTCCCTCCCATGTCCTCGACGACCGCACGATTCTCGTCGATGTCGAATACTTTTGTGTGGAGCGCGTTCCCGTCACCGGTTCTCGCGCGTCCGCCACGTTGCCGGCCGCCAACGAACCCGCAAACGGTCTTGCCTATCTCTTCGCAGCCGCCGGCGCCGCCCGTATCACCGGACCTGGCTTCGACCCAATTGAATTGCCGCCCCGCGGCTTCGTCGCTGTCCCTGCCTCGTCCCCCGAGTTCATCGTCGAAGATCTCGGCCAACTCGATCTGATTCGTATCTCGCCTCGCTGGCCCGGTAAACCCAAATGAGCCAGCCGCTCCAGCTCTCGTGGCGCGAGTCGGTGATTGCTTACATCCGCGCTGAAGCGCAGCCCGAGGACAAGTATGGCCACCAGCCGCGGCTCTATGCCTTGGCAACCAAAGTGGGTCAGGGCATGGAATACGACGACGACATCGTCTTCGCCGCCGCCTGGATGCACGATCTAGGCGTGTTCCTTTCCCATCGCCCCAAGCATCCGGATGAATTGGCGCGCTGGGATCACGTACCTTACACCATCTCCCGCGCACGCGAGCTGCTTGCCGCCTGGGGATTTCCGCCCGAGAAGCTCGAACGTGTAGCCGAGGTCATCCGGACCCACCAGCCCAAAGACAATCCAAGCATCCCCGAAGCCATTATCCTGCGCGACGCTGATATTCTGGAACAACTAGGCGCAATCGGAGCCCTGCGTGCCATAGTTAAGGTAGGCCGCGACACCCGTTACCCTACCTTCTCGGCAGTCTTGCCCGTCTTGCGATATTCTGTGGAACAGTTGCCGGATAAACTACATCTATCGACTTCAAGAAGACTGGCAACATCCCGAATTGAAGTGCTTCTCTCCTTGATTTGCGCCATCGAAGACGAGGCAGGGCTCTTACTCTTTTGACAGGTCTTTACCTGCGGTTCCAATTTGCTGGTGTACCCTGCTCCTGCAAGAACCGCCTCCGGAACTTTAGAAGCATGAAGGAGATCCTAGATTGCGAATCAAAATAGTACTTACCCTTTTCGTTGCCATGTCTATTGTCAGCGCTGGCAAGTTCGCTCACGCTCAGGCAACTCAATCGGCTGAGGAGCGCCATATGCCATTCTCCGTCGGCGTTGGTTTTTCCGATTTTGATACCTACTTGCCCGGCAACCGCATGTGGGGAGGCACATTCTGGGCGGGCTGGGATCCGAGTATGGTTCCGGCAAAACTGGGCGGCCTGGGTCTCGAGGTCGAAGCACGCGATATCAGCCGCGGCCGTTCTGCCAGCCAGAACAACCTGCGCGAAGATACTGCGACCGGTAATGTTATCTATCGCTGGAGGAGGTACCGCAATTTGCGCCCGTACGGAAAACTCGGGATGGGCTTTGGAAGCATAGATTTTCCTACCCCTTCCCCGGGGTATTCTCATGACACTCGTACCGTATTCGACTTCGGTGGTGGCCTGGAATATCGCGTGTACTCAAACATCTGGGTGCGTGCCGACTACGAATATCAGAGCTGGGGCAAACTGTTTGGATCTCCGTTTCATCCACAGGGCCTCACGCTGGGCGCCATGTATCGTTTCAGGGGCGTGCGCTGAAAGCTCTGGAAAACTGAAATCTCTATCCTTTCGGGTCGATGCACTCACAGCTTCCAGCGGACCTGTGCCGAAATTTGTCCGCGCGGTCCTTTCCCCAATGCGCGGTTTTGAGGGAGAATCTATATCGATATGAATTTCCGATTCGCATTACCCGAACAACTTCGCGACGTCGTCGATCAAGCCGCCGCAAACTGGCAATCAAACAACAAGGTTGACCGCTTCTGGCAGAAGGACCCCTCCCTTTGGACCAGCGACGGCGAGGAGAAGTGGCTGGGTTGGATCGACATTGTTGAGCGCGAACAGAAAGGTGCCTCGGCGCTCGCCGCGCTCGCTGCGGATGTCAAATCCGCCGGCTTTGAGTCCGTTCTGCTGCTCGGCATGGGCGGCTCCAGCCTGTGTCCTGAAGTCCTGGCCGTGACATTCGGCCAGCAGGCCGGTTTTCCCGCGCTCCACATCGTTGACTCCACTGATCCGGCGCAAGTCAAAGCCGCCCGCGCCAAGGTCGACCTGGCCAAGACACTCGTCGTCGTCGCCAGCAAGTCCGGTTCCACCCTCGAACCCAACGTCCTCAAGCAATACTTCTTTGAAGAGATGCAGAAGGCCGTAGGAGCCGACAAGGCCGGCAGCCACTTTCTCGCCATCACAGATCCCGGTTCCAAAATGGAGCAAGTGGCCAAGGCCGACGGGTTTCGCCACATTTTCTATGGCGATCCCCAGATCGGCGGCCGCTACTCTGCGCTGTCGAACTTCGGCGTCGTAGCCGCCACAGTCGCCGGCCTAGACACCCCTAAGCTCCTTGCCGAGGCCGCCAAGGCAGTAGCGTCCGCCAAGCAGCCCGTCGCCATCAATCCAGCCGTGCAACTCGGCCTCATCCTCGGCTCGGCCGCGAACGCCGGCCGTGACAAGATCACCATCTTCACATCGCCCGAAATCTATGACCTGGGTGCATGGATGGAGCAGTTGATTGCCGAATCCACCGGCAAGCTGGGGAAGGGGATCACTCCCGTCGACCGCGAAGCCATCGCAACGCCGGCCGTCTACGGCGACGATCGAATCTTTGCCTATATCCGCCTCAAAGGCACGGCAGATTTCCGGCAGGATACCATGGTCGCCGCTCTCGAAACCGCCGGTCACCCCGTCATCCACTTCGAAATCCCCGACCTCTATGAAGTATTCGGGCAGTTCTTCACGTGGGAAGTCGCCACCGCCGTGGCCGGATCCATCATGGCCATCAACCCCTTTAACCAGCCTGACGTCGAATCAGCCAAGATTGAAACCCGCTCGCTCACCTCAGCCTACGAGCAGACCGGCAAACTCCCAGAGCGCTCACCCGTATTGACGGATGGCGGCATCGAAATCTATGCCACCGATGCCTACGCCGCTACGCTCAAGGCAGCGGCCCCGTCAGCCACCCTGGCTGGCTATCTCCGCGCTCATCTCAATCAGATACATGCAGGAGACTACTTTGCGACCCTCGCATTCCTGCCCATGTTCGCCGACCACGAAGCCGTCATTCAGGCCTTCCGTCACAAGGTGCGCGACGCCAAACACGTTGCTACCTGCCTCGGATTCGGCCCGCGCTTCCTGCACTCCACTGGTCAGGACTACAAAGGCGGACCAAATACCGGCGTCTTCCTTCAGATCACGGCGGACCACGCTACAGACCTGGCCATTCCCGGTCAGAAGTACAGCTTCGGCATCGTAATTGATGCCCAGGCAGCCGGTGACCTGGCTGTCCTCGAATCTCGCGGCCGCCGTGCCATCCGCGTCCACCTCGGTGCCGATATCACTGCGGGTCTCAAAACCCTCGCAGCCGCAATCGACTCTGCAATCAAGTAAGCTGCGGGAATCGATCAATCATGTGATTCAGGGACGTAGGAAACTCCGTCCCTTGTCTCACTGGAAATGTGTCTGGGGCAAGACCAGGATGAAAGCGAGAATCTGGATCAAAACAAGTTCAGTCTCCGCGCCCGAAACAAACTCTCCGGGTTGAAGTGATCAGGGTCCCCAGCCGCCGCATGCGGCATGCAGTGTCTCGTCGATTGCAGCGGAATCGCGTATGAACGAGTCACATGTAAGCGATCCATCACCACATAGCGCGTGCGAAGGCCGCTGATGGTCTGCGGCAGATACGCGGGAAGCTTTCTCCGATCCACATAGATCACCAGTGCCGCATCGCGCGGATTGTCCAGGCTCTGTCCCACGCCCACGCCGAACATCTCCGGGTTCTGCCGCATCAGGTTTCGTGCCACCCGTTTCTTGATTTCCACCGCCTGCGTCAACACGGCTGCAGGCAACGCCGGCCCTCCCGATGCCGCATTCGCAAGCGGGGCTGTCCCGAACGCTACAGCATGCGCCGTCGTCGGAATCACCAGCGTTCGCACGCCCTCCACAGTCAAGGGCACATTGGCGTTTTCGTTCTCGTCCACATAGACAAGCACCGCCGACTCGCCCGGATGGTCGCTGCTCTTGCCCATGCCTACGCCCAGAATCCCGGTCGCGGGGTTCACCAACAGCCGCGCAGCAGACAGCGCCTTCTGCCCGCGCGAAATCTCCATGTTCGCAAGCGAAATACCTTGGGCTGCCGTTACCGTGCTGTTGCCATAGCTCAGGCAACTTACCGCGTGGTCGGCGCCGCCCACAAATGTGTAACTCGTCTCGCTACCCGCCTGTGCGCCCAGTTCGCTCAGCACATCCGGCGCCGGGTTCGCAACCCCCTGGCTCACACCGGACACATCCGTGCCGCCCGCAAAAAACAGGCCTACCGGCTCCGCATCGCCGGCATCTACCACCAGCGCTCCGGAATCACCTGCATCGCTGAATCGGTCCCCGCTGATCGCCAACTGGTTTGTAAAGACCTTCGAGAGATACGGCTTGGACTCTGCGCAATCGCTGAAGTAGTCCACGGAGACATCCAGACTCAACGCCGAGACGCTGGCGCACGTCAATCCGGTGGTCCGTCCGCTCTTCGCCACCTTCATTTGCAGCACGGCGGCTTTGCCCTTTCCGCCAGTCGATGAAGTCCCGGGAGGCGCCGCGGCCAGTGTCCCATCCGCCTGCCGCATGCCCAGTTCGAGTATGTTGCCCGTCGCATCCACGGTGCGCGAAGCAACCTGCGCAATCGCCGCATCTGCATTCGTCGCGCTCGACTTCAGCGGAAGCCAGGCGCTCAGCGAAGCCACCGGAACGGTCCCCGGCCCTTCTCCATTGGGAGTGCAGTTGTTGTCAATCAGCCCCGGCTGCACAATCGCGTCACCCACGCTTGCGTGGTCGCTTCGAGCCAGCACATGGTTATTGCTCAGCAGGAACTGCTTTCCGGCCCCATCCTGGATCAGCGCCCCCAGCGTTCCGCTGCAGCAATCCACAATCGTGTTGCCCCGGGCATCAAAGTCATTGTTGTTTCCGCCCGAACTTCCCAGCGCCATCAGCGTTGCCAATTGTCCTTGATGGCCGGTCGGGGTGCTCGTCACCCCCGCCGTGTTCAGCAAAATCTCCGCCTCCCTCTTCGACGACGTATCACCCACGGTCGCCACCACGTAGGTCACACCCGTCGCGCCAATCGTTGCTGGCGCCGTGTATGTCACCGTGCAGGAAGTGAAGGCCTTTGGCGAACGCTGGCAAGTCGTCATACCCAGCGATCCCTGCCCCTCGCCCTCGCCCGTGGCCGAGTTCGCCAGTGTGAAGTGGATCGACCCGTTCCCGCCGACCTCCGTCAGCCTTCCCGTCAGGGTTACGCTCCCATTTGCGCCCAGCGTCGCGTTCTCTGGAGTGAGAGGCTGCAGAAAGCCCGCCGTCACCACAACATGCGCGCGCGCTGCCACCCTTGGGTCAGACGCAAGCTGCGCCGTCACCACCACATCCGCGCGATCCCCCGTCAAATAGTTCGGTGGAGTGTACTCGCCGGCCGCGTCAATTGTTCCCGCCCCTGCGCTCGCGTCGCCGCCAGAAACCGACCAGGTCACCGCCGCCGCATCCCCGCCCGCCAGTCTGGCCGTAAATTGATGCGCCGCAGCGCCGCGCGCATCCTTCGCGTTGCACCCAGTGCAGTTGGTGTCGATACTGGCGCTTCCCGGCGAAAGCGAAAAGCTAGGATTGGAGGGATCTGCCGTCACGGCGGTCGCGCCGCACCCCGCCAGCATGATCATGGCCGGAGCGATCAGCAATGGAATCAGAAGTATAGGCGCAAATCGGCGTTTCACCGCGCCGGTGTTCTTTCTCTCACTCGTGGCTGAGTGGGTGCGCCGCAATTGGTTTCAGACTTCTCTCCGCCGCAGAGCAGTTTTTGACCTCAATCGGATCCACGGTCCGTCGCGGGGAGCGCAATCACCCACGCCCGCAGGGCCCACACCTCTCAGCGCGAGCTCAAATCAATAAGGTCTGCAAAGATTCTACTAGAGCCTGAATTTTCCAGATTGTGCCGGCGCAATCTCCCATCGAAACGGCCCCAGGCCTGGCCCGCCAGTTAGTGCGCCGCCATCGCAACGCTAGTGCCGATGCTCGATGCAACTTGGGCCACGCGCCGGTAAGAGTCCAGCCTGTCCTCGTGTGCATAAGTGTCGGTTACCACGATTACCTCCGCTGCCCCCGTTTCTCTGACCAGTTTTTCCAGCCCCGTCTTCACCATCGCGTCCGATCCCACAATGGCCGCTCCCAGTTTGCTCATCACGGCCGCGCGTTCCCACTCCGTCCACAGCGAATCCATCCGGTCCACAGGCGGCAGCAGTTCCACCGGCTGATTCCGAATCAGTCGCAGAAATCTCTGCTGTGGCGTCGTAAATAGCCGCTGCGCCACTCCATCCGTCTCCGCGGCAATCACCTGCACCCCCACCATCATGTAAGGCTTTTCGAGCGCCGCGCTGGGCCTGAACTGCTTCATGTATAGCTCCGCCGCCGCATACAGATATTCCGGCGCGAAATGTGCCGCAAACGCAAATGGAAGCCCCAGCCGCGCGGCCAGTTGTGCGCTAAACCCGCTTGACCCGAGCAGCGTCACCGGCACATGACTGCCTTGCCCCGGAGTTGCTTTGACCGCCTGGCCCGGCTGCTCGTCGCCTAGATAGGTCCGCAATTCTTCCAGCAAATCCGGAAAATCATCGCCCGTCTGCCGCGAATCTCGCCGCAGAGCCCGCATGGTGTTGAAATCCCCGCCAGGCGCCCGCCCCAGTCCCAGGTCGATCCGTCCCGGATAAAGCGCCTCCAGCGTCCCAAACTGCTCCGCTACCACCAGCGGAGCGTGGTTCGGCAGCATCACTCCGCCGCTGCCCACCCGAATCGTCTTCGTCGCCCCTGCAATATGCCCAATCAGGACCGGCGTCGCCGAACAGGCCAACCCCTGAATCGCATGATGTTCGGCCAACCAGAACCGTTTGTATCCCCACGCTTCTACATGGCGCGCCAGGTCAACTGATCGCGCAATCGCGCTCCCCGCCGACTCGCCAACGCCCATCCCCACCAGGTCCAGAACCGAAACCGTCAACCCATTCGCCATGTTCTTTTAGATTCACCATCCTGAAAAGCGATGCGAAGCGCCAATCCGCTCACCTTTCGCGGGCTGGCGGATCTGTGTGAGGTCGAAGAAGTGTGCATTCCGGAGTATTCTCTGAAGCAACGGCAGCATTCGAGCTGCACCAAGCAATGCCCCAACTCATCCCTCTTCCGGGCGCCATCACCAGCCTCCACGTCGATGCAATCGTCAACGCAGCCAATACCTCGCTTCTCGGCGGTGGAGGGGTCGATGGCGCCATTCACCGCGCCGCCGGTCCTGAACTCCTCGCCGCCTGCCGCAAGCTGCATGGCTGTGCCACCGGCGACGCCAAAGCCACGCCCGGCTTTCATCTTCCTGCCCAATGGGTCTTTCACGCCGTCGGGCCCGTCTGGCATGGTGGCGCGCAACACGAAGACGAGATGCTTGCCGGCTGCTATCGCCGCTGTCTCGACCTCGCCGCCAAGCACCAGGTTCGCTCCATCGCCTTTCCGGCCATTAGCACGGGCGTCTACAGCTTCCCGCCCGAACGCGCCGCCCGCATCGCCATCGCCACCGTCAATGCCCACATCGCAGGCACCGGTGTCGAGCTCGTGAACTTCGTTTGCTTCAACAACGACACACTCCAGATCTACAAACGGCTCCTTTCCACTATCGCATCGTAATGAGCCCATCTCCGCCCATTCGCCTGCGTCGCCTCGCATACGACTTGGCGCGAGGACCAGCATTCTTTCCCACCCATCTGCACTGATTTGCAACGTGGAGAACCGATGGAATACATCAATCTAGGTAAGACTGGACTCTAAGTCTCTCGCATCTGTCTCGACTGCATGACCTACGGAACCCCCGCGACGGGCGAGTTCATAGTCGGCCGTGACGACTGGACCCTCAATGAGGAGCAAAGCCACGGTCGCGGCTTGTCGCGCAAAGTCATCATGTTTGAGATGGATCAGAGCCTCTTCCGCCCCAGACTGACTACGTCGACCTCTACCAGATCCATCGTTGGGACCATGAAACGCCCCTCGAAGAAGCCCTTGAAGCCCTCCACGACCTCGTCAAGGAAGGCGAGGTGCTCTGCAACGGCGCCTCCACCATGTCCCCCTGGCAGTTCGCCCTGGCTTGGCTGCTAGCCAAACCCTCCGTCACGGCCCAGATTGTCGGTGCCACCAAGTCCGACTATCTGGAGGATGCCGTGGCCGCCCTATTCCTTCGCCTCTCACCTGAAGAGATCGCCGCACTCGAAGAGCCGTATTCCCCCCATCCCGTCCTGGGCTTCAGCTCAGCCGACTTCCCCCGCTGCGAAGGGCATTTCAAAAACCTGAAGTCGCGAGGGGTGGGAACAACCCGCGAAGCCATCGTCCACATCTCACCTGCCGTGTGTGATTTAGACAAGGAGATAGTAGAGATGAAGCATCCATGGTTGTCCCGTCCTTTCCTGCTGGGCTCCGCCGCCCTTTTGTGCGGAGCCCTGCTTGTTGCAGGATGCAACAAGCCGTCCCATCCCGATGAAAAAGCCGCCGTCGACAGCGCGATGACGAGCAATAACCTCGGCGTCGTCAGCGTATCCCAGGATCGCGACAAGGGCGTCATGACCCTCAAAGGCGATGTTGAATCAGATGCCAAGAAGGCTCAGGCCGAGTCCGTTGCAAGGCAGGCGGCGCCCGACTACACCATCGCCAATGAAATTGGCGTCCGTCCTCCGCAAGCCGATAATGCCGGCGCAGTCGCGTCGAATCTCGATAGCGGCATCGAGGACAATTTCAAAGCCGCAATCAAGGCTCACAAGAATCTGGATGACCAGAGCATTAGCGGCTCAGCCAAGAACGGCACCTTGGTGGTCAAGGGGACCGTGAAAACCACGGCGCAGAAGAAGGAAGCCGGAGAACTGGCCAAAAAGGTTCCCAACGTGCAACAGGTCGTCAACGAGCTTGAAGTCAAGCCCGGCAAGCACTCCACCCCCAAATCCTAAAGGCTCGCGCACAATCGCTTGCGCCCAATGCTTGTGCCGAAATGCCCCAGGTCTGGTCTTCCGCAAGGTCGCACGCGAGTGGATCAAGACCTGTGGCACTTGCTTTTAGCCTACCGTCATCACCAGCTTGCCCAGGTGGCTCCCTTCTTCCATCCGTGCCAGCACCTGCCGCGCCTGGGACCACGGAAAGTCCTCCCCTACCGGCCGAAGCTGCGTCAGAGAGATGGCCTTGTTCATCTCGATAAAGTCCTGCCGCGAGCCCACATAGATCCCCCGTAAGCGCGCCTGTTTATGCAGAATCACCGGCAGAGGAATTGGTTCGCCAGGCCCCGAAAGCACACCCACCTGGGCGATCGTACCGCCCATGCGGATCGCGCGAAGCGAGCGGGGCAGAGTTCCCACGCCCCCCACTTCCACCACCAGGTCGACGCCTTCGCCCGTTTGGTCCACCGCCCAGCGATCCCAGTCCGGAGTTTCGTTGTAGTTCAATCCGCCATCCAGGCCCAACTCATACGCGCGGTGCAACTTTTCATGACTGCCGGAAATTCCCAGCACGCGCGCGCCCCTCAGCCGCGCAAATTGCAGAGCAAAGATCGAAACCCCGCCCGTCCCTTGGATCAGCACCGTTCCGCCCGGCTTCAAATCGCCGGCAGCCAGCGCGTTCCAGGCCGTCACTGCGGCGCAGGGCAGAGTCGCCGCCTCCTGGTAGCTCAGGTGCTCTGGAATTGCGACCAGACCCGTCTCGTTCAATACCACGAACTCGGCCAGCATCCCGTCCACGTCGCCGCCCAGTGCGCCCTTCACCTTGTTCGGGGTGGGGGGGCCGTCGAGCCAGTTCTGCATGAAAATTCCCGCCACGCGATCTCCGCGCTTCCACGCCGTTACCCCTGTACCCAACGCCACCACTTCGCCCGCCCCATCCGAGCAGGGGATGCGCGGCAGCTTCAATTTCGGGTTATACAGGCCCTTCACCATCATCAAATCGCGATAATTGAAAGAAATCGCATGAATTCTAACCACCACTTGCCCGGGCCCAGGTTCCGGATCTGGTCGCTCCGCAAACTCCAGAAAATCAACGCCAAACGACGAAATCTGCCAAACACGCATGCAATCTCCTCCGCTTCCAATGGGGTAAAGATACTGAGCTATTTAGACATCCCCTCCACTCTGCGGGATGCATCGAGGCAAAACACTCGTAGAATGAAGATATGGCTCGTGGTTGGGAAAGTAAATCCGTGGAGGAACAGATGGCAAGTAGTCAGCAGCAAGTGAGGGCATATCCCGGTACTGAATCTGGTAACGAGGAGACCCGGCGCGAAGCGGAACATCAGCGTACGGCCCGCGAACGCCAAAAACAGTCCCTCAGCCTTCAGAAGGAAAATATCCTCTCGCAGCGAACATCAAACGCAGATCGACGTGCGGCCCTGGAGTCCGCGCTGGCCCAGATCGAGGCCCGAATCGCGGAACTCAGCTGATTCCACCCGCCATTGAGCGGGTTTTTTATGGTCTCGGCCGGCCCGTGGTTCGCGCCGGCCAATTGCACGTCGTCATGCCTGGCTTTCGTGATTAACTCTCGCGGTGAAAGAGCAGGGAATTGGCCTGTTGCAGCGGCGTCAACACCACCCGCGCGATATTCACATGCGCCGGACGGTTGGCGGACCACACAATTACATCGGCAACGTCTTCAGCCGTGAGCGGCTTCACGCCTTTGTATACTTTGGCTGCCCGTTCGTGGTCTCCGTGAAACCGCACCAGGCTGAAGTCAGTTTCCACCATGCCCGGGTCCACGCTGGTTACCCGCACCGGCGTTCCCAACACATCCTGGCGCAGCCCATCGTTGATTGACCGCTCCGCAGCCTTGGTCGCGCAATAGACTGCTCCGTTCGGATAGGTGATCTCTCCCGCGGTCGAGCCAAGGTTGATTACGTGTCCGCGCCCGCGCACCACCATGCCTGGCACCACCGCTCGCGTCACATACAGCAGGCCCTTCACATTGGTGTCGATCATCTCGTCCCAGTCGTCGATGCGGCCCATGTAAAGCTTGTCCAGCCCGCGGCTCAGGCCCGCATTGTTCACCAGGATGTCGATCTCCGCCCACTCCGACGGAAGCGAATCGATCGCGTTCTGAACCGCGCGATGGTCGCGCACGTCCAAGTCGATGGAGTGCACGGAAGGCGCGCCCCGCACTAGTGCGGCTGAAGCCACTTCCGCCAGTTTATTGGCCCGGCGGGCCGCCAACAGCAGCCGCGCCCCCTCCGCCGCAAAGGCAAGTGCCGTGGCTGCACCAATACCTGCGCTGGCGCCCGTAACAAAGACAATCTTTCCCTTCAGACTCATGCAATCATCCTAACCAACTACTGGTCGGCTTGAGCGTGACGGCAGCTACGTCTGCTCACTTTTCTGGTGGAACCATCCTTCACCACATTCGGGGAACCGACCCGGGAGCCGGCTCGCAGCCCCGTTGGGACCCGCGGTTTACTTCTCAATCCCACTTCTCCGCTGCGCCATGCGATACTGTCCAACCGCCCAGTCTTCGTTGCCCAAACCCATTCGTTCGGCCCCCTCAAACACCTCGGCGAGGTTATCTGCCAAACTCAGACGGGCGTTCCGGCTCTTCGCAGCCTCGCGCAAAAGCCGAAGATCCTTCGCTCCCAGCTCGATCGTCGCCCCAGGCTGCTCCGGCGGATGCAGCATCACTTTTCCATACGCCGCATAAAAGGGAGACTGGAAGAGCGCGCTGTTCACCGTCTCCAGAAAGACTTCCGGATCGATGCCCTGCGACTCGGCATACACAAACGATTCGCTGAGCGAATGAATCATGGCGCTGATCAGAAAATTTCCGCCTAGCTTCAGTGCGTGTGCCTGCCGCGGTTCCGCGCCCACTACCGAAATCCCTCGGGAGAGCGGTTCCAGCAGCGGCTTCGCCTTCGCCACCGCGTCCTCCGTCCCGCCTGCGACGATCCAGAGCCTGCCCTCCTTGGCCACGTTGGGCCGCCCAAACACCGGCGCACCCACAAACGCCAACCGGCGCCGGCTGTGCTCCTCCGTCAACCGCTCCGACAACGCCACGCTGATCGTGCTCAGCGAAACGTGCAGCGCGCCCGGATCGAGCGCCTCGAGCAATCCCTGCTGTCCAAAAAGCACTTCCTCGTGCGCCGCATCGTCGAACAGCATCGTCATCGCGGCGTCCTTGCCCCGCGCGGCTTCCGCCGGCGTTTCCGCGACCTTGGCGCCCGCTGAAACCAGCTCTTCAGCGCGACCGCGTGTGCGATTCCAAACCGTTACTTCATGCCCTGCCGCCAGCAGTCGCTTCACCATCGGCGTTCCCATCTTGCCCAAACCGAGAAAACATATCTTCATGTGCAAAACTCCCCAATCTCAATTTCAGATGCCAGAATCGCGGCTTCAATCAAGATGTCACATCGTAAGTTGTGCCCGATCCACCGGGCACGCCACTCGCCGCCCTTAAACTGGATGTTCGATGCTGCGAACCGTTCAAGCGACGCGTTATGTGCTCCCTCTGCGAGAAGGCGGATCGCTCCCCGCCATCGTTGAGGCCGATGACCTGGGACTCTACGTGGTCAAATTTCGTGGAGCAGGTCAGGGAGTCCTGGCGTTGATCGCCGAACTCATCGCAGGCGAAATCGGCCGCGCCCTCGGTCTTCGCATCCCCGAACTCGTCTTTATCGAGATCGACCCCGCCCTGGGCCGAAACGAGCCCGACTACGAGATTCGCCACCTGCTCAAAGCCAGTCCCGGCCTTAACCTCGCGCTCGATTATCTCCCCGGATCAACCATGTTCGATCCTGCGGCGCGCGATTCCGCTCCGCACGACGAAGCCTCGCTCATCGTCTGGTTCGATGCCTTCACGCAAAACGTGGACCGCACCCCGCGCAATGCCAACTTGCTGGTCTGGCACCGAAAGCTTTACCCCATCGATCACGGAGCCGCATTGTTCTTCCATCACGACTGGGCGAGCATGGGCAGGAAAATTGAGTCACCCTTCTCCGAAATCGAGCACCACATCCTGATGCCGTGGGCCTCTCAAATCGCGGAGGCGGCGGCCATCGCCCAAGGCAAGCTGACCCCCGAGGTTCTGGCTCAAATCGTCGCCAACGTCCCCGATGCGTGGCTTGAAGCCATTCCCGGCGGACTCACCGCATCCGACCGTCGCGCGGGCTATCTGGACTTCTTTCGCCGCCGTCTCACTACCGCGCATATATTCCAACAGGAGGCAATCCGTGCCCGCTCCCGCCACGTTTGATTACGCCCTCCTGCGTGTCGTGCCTCGCGTCGAGCGGCAGGAGTTCATCAATGCAGGGGTCGTCGTCTTCTGCCTCGAGAAGCGTTATCTTGCAGCCCGCATCCAACTGGACCCGGCGCGCCTCAAGGCTCTCTGGCCCGAAGCCGACGCCGAACTGGTCCGCGAACACCTTGAAGCCATCCCCCGCATCTGCGCCGGAGACCCCGCCGCCGGCCCCATCGCCAAGCTCTCCCAGCGCGAGCGTTTCCATTGGCTCACTTCCCCGCGCAGCACCATTATCCAGCCCTCGCCCGTGCACACCGGGGTCTGCGAATGCACCGACGGCATGCTCGACCGGTTGGTCCGGCAGTTTCTCGATATCGGATAATTCAGATCGGTTCAAGCAGTGCTACTGCGGCGTCACCAGGTGATGGGCAATCGCGAAGAGCGCCAGTTCCAGCCGCGTCGAAACGCCCGTCTTGTCAAAGATATTCGACAGGTGTCGCTTCACCGTTTCCTCGCTCAGACCGAACTGCTTAGCGATGTCGCGGTTGCTGCAGCCTTCTACGATGGAGCCCACCACCTCGAGTTCGCGCGGGGTAAGGCCATACGTCTTGCGCTGCGGCAATACGGCTTGCTGCATCAGGTCATGAAGTGCGGAAACCAGGTTGACTACACGCTTGCCGCCAATCCAGTAATCTCCATTGGAGACGGTCTTGATCGCGGTCTGCAGATGTCCGGCAATTGCATCCTTGAGCACGATCCCCCGCGCGCCGATCTGCAGGGCTTCAATAATCTGTTGTGTCGTAATCGTGGAAGTAAGCAGCAGAATCTTGACCGTGGGCGTGCCGTTCATAATGGCTCGCATGGCCTCCAGACCCGGCAGCCGCGGCATCTGTACGTCCAGCAGCAGAATGTCCGGTTCCAGTTCCAGAGTCTGCGTGATAGCTTCGTCGCCGTCTGAAGCGTCGCCCACCACCTCGAAGCCATCGGTCTCAATGAGCATATTGCGCACGCCAATGCGCACTACAGGGTGGTCGTCGGCCAGCACGATACGAATAGGTCGTTCCACTTTAGGGACTAACCTCCAAAGTTCAACACCCAATGTAACCCCAGCTTATGATTGTGCGGGTCTGAGCTTGCATTGCCAATTAAATTTGGGTACACAATCCCTAGGCTAGGAATTCAGCATCCAGCATACGCTGCAGATTCCGTGTCGATGCGCGCAAATCCCTCAGGATCGCTTTGCTGTTATCTAAGTGATCACCCTCAGACTCCAGCAATCCGCCCAACCGAGCCGCCTGGAGCGCCCCCGCCATGCCGCAGCCGCCTTTGATCGAGTGCCCGATGCGGCGGATCTCGGCTCTGTCTCCTCTTTCGATGGCCGATTTTAAGGCGATCGCACGTCTGTCCAGATCGGCCACAACCGCGGCGTAAATCTCGCGCACCGCGGCCTCTGACATCATTCCTCGAAGTTGCGCCAAAGTCTCGGCGCTCACCACTGGCTGATCCGACCCCGGAAGCGGCGTCCTTTCCGGCGCGTGCCTTTGCAACAGCCTTTGCAGGGCTTCCGGTCCAAATGGCTTCATCAGGAACCCGTCGGCGGCGGTCTTCACCTCGGGCGGAGCGTCACTGCCGCTCATGGCATAAATGCCCGCCTTGCTGCGAGTTCGCAGCTTCTCAATTAACCGGATCCCATTGACCCCCGGCATCTGGGTGTCCATTAAGATCACCTCGGGAATGCACGTTCCCGCATCGAGCAATGCCAAGGCCTCTGCGCCATGGGCCGCCGTGTATACGGTGTATCCACTCATCGTGAGAACCGTAGCCGACACCTCCCGGCTCACCATGTCGTCGTCCACAATAAGCACCACGGGAAGCCTGCGATTCTCATCGATTGCTGGCATGCTGGAATTTTCCACCTTTGCTTAAGCTTCCGTGCCCGATTCACCGTTCTGCTACATGCATCTCTAGGTCAATCGGCAGCCGAGGTAGCTCATCCCGAAGTGGGACGCCGGGCCTGTTGGCCGATCATCTAGCTTCCACAATTTCGCTTTCGCCAATTACTCATTCGCCGCGACCTCGTGCAGCCAGCCCGGCGCCTTCAGCAACTCGCGCGGACGCGATCCGTCCGCTGGTCCCACCAGTCCATCGCGCTCCATCAGGTCGATTAAATGTGCCGCGCGGCCATAGCCGATTCTAAGCCTTCGCTGCAAAAGCGAAGTAGATGCTTTTCCAAATTCAAACACCAGCCGCACTGCGTCGTCGAACATGGGGTCGTTCTCGTCCGGATCGCTGTTCGAGCCTTCCACCCCGGGACGCTCGTCCTTTGGTGATTCCAGGAAGCCCTGGACGTACTCTGCCTGGCCTTGATCCTTCCAGAAGGCGACCACCGCGGCAGTCTCCTTCTCGCTTACATAAGGCGCGTGTAACCGCATCAGCCGGCTCGTGCCCGGCGGCAAAAACAACATGTCGCCGCGCCCCAGCAGCGCTTCAGCCCCGTTGGTGTCAAGAATGGTGCGTGAATCCACCTTCGTCGCCAGCCGGAAGCTGATGCGCGTCGGCACGTTGGCCTTGATCAGACCGGTAATTACGTCCACGCTGGGCCGCTGCGTGGCCAAAATCAGGTGAATTCCCACCGCTCGCGCCATCTGCGCCAGCCGCGTGATCGATTCCTCCACGTTGGAACGATCCAGCATCATCAGGTCCGCCAACTCGTCGATGATGATGACGATGTAAGGCAGTGGCTCCTCCTCATCGTCATCGAAGAGCGAGGGCATCGAGCCTTCAAAGAGCTTGTTGTACTGGTCGATGTTGCGCACGCTGCGGCTAGCCAGCAGCTTCAGCCGCCGCTCCATCTCCCGCACCGCGTTGCGCAGTGCATTCGCAGCCAGCTTGGGCTCCGTAATGATCGGCGTAAACAGATGCGGCACTCCCTCGTACATGCCCAATTCCACGCGCTTCGGGTCCACAAGGATGAGCCTAACCTGCGAAGGCGTCGTCCGGAACAAAAGGCTCATGATCATCGCATTGATGGCCACTGATTTGCCCGAGCCCGTAGAACCTGCGATCAGCACGTGCGGCATCGACGCCAGGTCGGCTGTCACAATGCGCCCGTTGATATCCTTGCCCATGGCCAGCGTCAGCCGCGCCTTGGACTTTCCGAATGTTTCGCTCTCCAGCACGTCGCGCAGGTGAATAGTTTCGCGCTCGTGGTTGGGTACCTGAATACCCACCGTGCTCTTGCCGGCCATCCGCTCAATCAGGATGCTCTCTGCCCTCATTGCCAGGCAAAGGTCGTCCGCCAATCCGGTCACCCGACTATATTTCACGCCTGCCTCGGGCTTGAACTCGTAGGTCGTGACCATCGGCCCTGGGTTGATCTGCACCACTTGCCCGCGAACATCGAACTCGCCACACTTCTCCACCAGCACCTTTGCCTCTTCGCGCAGGTCATTCTCGTGCACCGCCTGCGGGCCGCCGCCAGGGTTCAACAGCGTGCTGGGTGGCAGCTTGAATCCGCTTAAGTGCTTGGGAGGTACCGTGGTCGTGCGCACATCCGCATCGGCGCGCTCGTGGATCGCGATCGTCTCTTCCGGATGCGACTGAGGCGGCGCCGAAATGGGCTCCGGTCGAGGTGCCGTGGGCCGCGCCTCCGTTCTCGCCTCCGTTCGCGCCAATGGTTGCCGCACTTCCACCGGAATTGGCCGAACTGGAGGAGCCGGCTGCTGCGCTACAGAGGCCGCTGCGGGAACGGGTGCTGGTATACCCTTGTTTGTCGCGGATTCCGGTGTACGTTCCCATATGCTCGTCCGCCGCACCGGCTCCGCAATGGGAATCTGCACTTCAGGGGGTTTTCCGGACACACGCTGAAACGCCGGAATTTCATCCACCGGGTCCGGTTCCTGCGCACGGTTGCGCCGCCCGAAAAGTGCGGCGAGACGGCTCGGTCTCGGCGCATACTCCTCGGCAGCCGCGTCCGCCGTACCCCCACCAATCGCGCCCGAGAAAATTCGCTGTGCCGGCCCGGGCTGCTGCTGCTCCGCCAGCATCTCGTCGCGTTCGGCCCTGCGCTCCGCTCGCAACTCGCGCCAGTTCCGCCAGCGGTCGTGCCACGACTGGAAGAGAATCAAGCGGTCCGCCAGGGTCTCCTTCAGCGCCCACAAACTTACCGCTGAGGCAAAGTAGAGCCCCGCCACGGCCAATACCCCGGTCACCAGCCACGCGCCCTGAATGTTGAGGTAGGCCACCAGCACCCCGGCTACCAGCCTGCCCACCACGCCCTCCACCGGAATCGCATGCACCCAGCGCCAATGCCATGGCAACAGCGCGAAGAGAGCCGGCACAAAACATAGCGCCATTAACGTGCCGATCCCGCGCAGCAGCGCCGACCCGCCAGGCCGCGAACGCATCCAGCCCCACGCCACAGCACCCATCCACAAAGGAAGTAAAAACGACGTGAATCCCAGCGTCTGCAGTAGCAGGTCGCTCGCGAAGGCCCCAAAGGGTCCAATCCAGTTGCCCACCATCGCGGAGGTTCCAGGATCGGTCGATGTATTCACCGACGGGTCCGTGGGATGATAGGTGGCCAAAGCTAGCAGAAGCAGCAGGGATACCAGAGCCAGCAGCACCCCCAGGAAAACATTCAGGGGTCGGCTGCGTGTGGGTGCGAGGGCTATCTGGATTGGCTTGATCATGGGGACGCCTCCGCGCTCCTTCGACTCCGCTAACCTGTTCTGCGATCAAGCTGTCAGGGGCGGTGAAAAGAATCCCAGAGCAGTCTTAATTATCCCCGGCAGCGAGGCGAATTTCAGGCAAAAACCGAACGAGGGGAACCTTGCTGTGGACCCCCGCTCTCTCCGCAGCCTAGGATCGCAATACCTGGCAGACAGAAACCAGCGCAGGCAGGCTCTCTGCCATCGATCATTCAACTCCGCGGAAAACCCGCAATCGGAAACGCTTCTCGTGATACTATTTGCCTCGCTCCACGGTAGCGCATCCACTTCCCCGGAGAACCAGTGGCCAACATCTTTGTTTCGCACTCCAGTCGCGATAACGAGCCCGCCTCGCGCATGAAAGAATGGCTGCAGAGTCAGGGCTTCACCACCGTCTTTCTGGATTTCGACAAGCATGCGGGCATCCCTCCCGGAGCCGATTGGGAACACACCCTCTATCACCAGATCGAGATCTCGGAGGCTGTCATTGTCATCCAGACGCCAAACTGGCTCGAATCGAAGTGGTGCTTTGCCGAATTCACCCAGGCGAGGGCGCTGGGCAAGGCAATCTTCCCCGTCATTGAAGCTCCCACCGGCGACACTCTCATCGCACAGGACATTCAGGCGCTCGATCTGTGTAGCGATCGAAACGGCGGTCTCGAACGGCTTTCGCGGCAACTCACGCGTATCGCGCTCGACGCTCAAGGCGGCTTCGACTGGGATGCCACCCGTCCTCCTTTCCCGGGCCTTGCTTCCTTCACTGAGGAAGAAGCCGCCATTTATTTCGGGCGCGATGATGAAATCCGCCGCCTCATCGAGCGGCTCAACGCGAGGCGGGCGCAGGGCGGTGCCAGGCTCATCGCGCTGCTGGGGTCGTCGGGATCGGGAAAGTCTTCTCTACTGCGCGCCGGTGTGATTCCGCGAATTAAGCGCGATCACAGCAACTGGATCGTTCTTCCGCCCTTCCGCCCCAAGACTCAGCCGTTGTCAGAGTTCGCCTGTGCGCTGGCCGTGGCCTACGGTCCATACACCGATATGCGTAAAGTGCTCGCCGATCTCCAGGGCAATGATGCCGGCAGGGTCCTCAGTGGCATGGCCCGCGATTTGCTGGTTCGCGCCGGAGCCAACGAGGCCAGGATCCTCATCCCCATCGATCAGGCCGAAGAACTGTTCAGCACCGCCGAACCGGGCGAGGCACAGCGCTTCCTCGACGTGTTGAGCCTGGCGATGACCGAGGGCTCCCCCTTCCTTGCGATCATGGCGATGCGGTCTGACTATCTTGGAAAGCTGCAGTCAGCGGAGCACCTGACCGCGAAATTCGAAGAGTTTTCGCTGGGACCGCTGCCGCTGTCGCGGGTGCCCGAGATCATTCACGGACCTGCGCGTGTCGCCGGCCTTCGCGTTGAAGATACCTTTGTTCAGCAGGTGGTCCATGATGCGGAGGGCGATGATGCTCTGCCCCTGATGGCGTTCGCGCTCCGTCAACTGTACGAAATGGACCAAGGTGAAAAATACCTGAGTTTGCAGGCCTACAAGGCTATGGGTGATCCCAAGGCCGGACTGAGCCCGCTCGAAAATGCGGTGCGTCAGGCGGCCGACGTCGTCTGGGCAGATCTCAAGCCCGAGCCCGAGGCAGAAACTGCACTAAAGGACGCCTTTGTACCCGCGATGGTGCGGGTCAACGATCAAGGCGAATATGCCCGGCGAGCTGCGCGCTGGGACGAATTGCCCGCCAAGGCCTATCCTTTGCTTCAGGGATTGGTGGATGCGCGCCTCCTCGTTGTGCAAGGTGATCCACGCATGGTCGAGGTGGCCCATGAAGCTCTCCTGCGCAAGTGGCCTCGCCTCCGCGCATGGTTGGACGAAGCGCGCGAATTCCTGATCGGTAAACAACAGCTTGAAGATGATCTGCGCGATTGGCATACCGCTCCCGAAGCCGACAAGAACGGCGCCCTGCTCACCGGTCTTAAGTTGAGCCGCATGCGCGTTTGGATGGTCGAACGTCCGCAGCAGTTGACGCCTGAGATGCGCGAATTTGGTCAGGCAAGTATCGAGCAGGCCGAAGCCGAGCAAAAACGCAAGCAGCGCCAGCGCCACATCATCACTCGCGCGTCGCTCGCCGCGGCCGTGATCCTAGCCTGTTTCGCTGCGTTTGCTTTCTATCAGTGGCGCGCTGCAAAAGCTGTGTTGGGGCAACTGGCTGCGGATGTTTTTCGCTATTCGTGGATCGACGTCGCCCACCAGCAGGAGGAAAACGCAATCCTCGGTTACCTGGGCAAACAACTCGGCAAACCGCTCTACGAGGTATTGCCCAAGGCCCCGGTCACGCCTGACAATCAAATTCCCTTTCTTGAGATTGGGGGATTCAATTGCCACACCTGGCTTACCAATGGCTTTCGTTACATGTTCTGTCCGCTTCACGACGTCCTTGGATTGCAGAAGCTCCAGTCCGACTCGCGGCAGAGCGTCTTCCTGCCCGGTGGCCCACATGGCAGTGACATAAATTTTGACGATAAGAAGCAGTTTGGCCATTACAACCCGGCTTTCCTCAACTGGGTTGAACAACACATCATTCCCGAGAATTCCAACGATCCGCGATCCAGGAAATTGATCAGTCTGGCGTACGACTCCCAGATTGGACCGCTAGTGCGGGCTCTCTATCACACGCATCAGATTCTCTACGCTTCGCCTGACGCCGCCCGAGCTTTTCTTGATCAGTACAAATCCGCCCAGCAGCGCTACCTCGCGACCAACCCGAAAGAGGGATATCTCGATCCGAGATTCACCCCCGATCCCAGATCATTCGAGGAAATCAAGAGTGAATACGAGAAGAGCCTCCAGTCCGGTTCACCCATGGATACCGGCGAAGCCTTCCGTTGGCTGTCGGACTACACGACGGTTGCAGAAAAGGACGACTGGTATCTGGCCAATACAGCCGGAGGATTTTGGGTGAGGCGATCTCTCGACGGCACAGAACCCCAGTTTTTCCGGCTTGTAACAAAGGTATTGCAGGCATACGAACCCTCAGTACTTCAGCATTGACCTTGGGCCCATAAACTCGCGCCGAGCAACTTCACTGGGACGGTAAAGATCGCCAGTAACCTGAGCGCCACCATCCCTCACCCGCCGATGAGCTTCGCTCCCCACAAAAGCAGAAACCCGCCGGCCAGGATTCGGTAGATGGCAAAGATCATAAATCCATGCCTCCGCACCCACAGCAGGAACCACTCCACCACCCCAAAGGCCACCACGAATGACACCACAAACCCGATCGCCAGCACCACCCAGCGTTCTCCCGTCATCGTCACGTGCGCCACTGCCACCCCCGATGCCAGCGCCGACTTGCTGGGGTGAATCTCCTTCAGCAGGTCGTAGGCAGTAGCAGCCAGCATCGTCGGAATCGACAGCAGAAAGCTGAATTCCAGCGCCGTGGGCCGGTCCATTCCCACCAACTGCCCCGCCGCAATAGTCGACATTGACCGTGATGTTCCCGGAAAGATTGCCGAAAGCGATTGGCAAAGCCCGATCCATACAGCTTGCACCAGGCTCATCTCTTCCACGTGGATCGTGTTCGGCTCAAACCGTGTCGACCACGCATCAACCATCCACATAATCACGCCGCCGATCACCAGCGCCAGGGCCATCACCGTAATACTGCTCAGGTTCCTGTCGCTCCACTTCTTCAACAGCAGTGCCGGAATTGATGTGCAGATGAACGCAATGATCGTCAGCGAAATAGGGTGTGTCAGGAGGTTTCGGTCCTGCCGCTCGCCCCGAGGAAAGGTCCTTAGAAAATCGAGGATGCGCGCCAGGTAAAGCAGCAGCAGCGCCAGGATCGCCCCGGCCTGGATAACGATCGAGTACATCTTCCAGTAAGCGTCATCCAACGGAATCTTCATCAATGCTTCAGTAATACGCAGATGCGCCGTCGAGCTGACCGGCAAAAATTCGGTCAAGCCTTCCACAATGCCCAGGATGATGGACTGAATATAGACGTTCAAAAAACCTCCGGGATGCGCTTGGAGCGGTTCTCCGCTGTTCGAGCCCTTGCCTTGAATCTGCAAGACCCTCTACCGATGATAAAGCTCCTGAGCCGCGGGATTTCACATTGCAGGCATCGCGGAGGGCAAATGTCCTCTATTCGGACGGCAAGCGCGAACCCGTCAGGGTCGCTCACTGCCGGTCAATGCCATAGACAGGAATGCCCTGATCCAACTTGTATATGAGCGCCGCGGCGCGGGCGGAGTAGTCCGATTGCGCAAACTTCTCCTTCAGCCTGCCTGCGAGTTCGTGCGCATGACCCTTGGCGTTGTCCGCCTTCTTTTCGTTCCCGTCGGCGCCAAACATGTCCACGAGTACGGCCTGACGGTATGTCGCTTGGTATAGCGCCTGGGCTGTGCGTGGCCCATCCGGGTGTTCGGCCGCATACCTCTCGTAGATGTCCGACTCCTTCGCAGGGCAGTTTGGCTGCCCCTGCCAGTCCCCGCAAAGCTTGTTGTCGATCAGCTCAAATGCCGCGAGATCGGCCTGCCGCGTGCGCGGATAAAACTTGAGGATCTTCTTCATCTCGTCTTCGTCCATCCCCTCGCGCAGGTAGGCATCTTTTTCTTTGGCTGAGGGCCGCGACGATACATCCGATTTCTGCAACTGCCACAGGATGTCGGCGGCGCGCCACGCTCCCTCAGGCGCCAGAGGCGAGTTGGGAAACATCTCCGCCAGCCTGCGATAAAGAAGGCGCGCGCTCTGCGCCGCATGCGCCGGACCCCTTGGATCGCCTGCAAGCATCTCCTCGTTGGCCGCTTCGCCCATCAGCACCTCGTCCCCATTGGGAGTCGTGTCCATCACCACTCCTCTCGCCTGCATCCATCCTGAGATCGGCGGTGGTGTCTCATCCTGTCCGATCAGGGGTGCGTCCTTCTCGCTCACTTCCTCGATATCGGTGTTGGCATAGACGCGCAGCCACGGGCCGCTCTTCTCCGCCACAACCATCTCACGGCCAATCTGCACCCGGTCCACCTTCTGCGCACCGGTATCCGGCGCGATATAGAGCCAGGTCACGCGTAGCGCTGTAGCCCGTGGACCTGCCATCGGCTTTTGCAAGTCGTCTTTCTTTGGTTTCTGTGCGCCGAGGGGCAGGGGAGTCCACAACATAATCAGGCAGAACACGATTAGGCTTGACACAAGGATTCGAGGCGAGAACACGCGCAGTTTCATCAACGGCATCATAGATCAAACGACGTTACAGCGCGTCTTCCGTAAGCACTTCCGCCAGCAGTTTCGGGTCCACATTTCCCCCGCTTACCACCGCCACAGCCTTCCGATACGCAGGCAACTCCGCCGCGTGGAACAGCAAAGCCGCGGCCGCTACGGCCCCGCTCGGCTCCGGGATCAGTCGTACCGTGGCCACAATTGCCCGCATCGCCGCACGAATCTCCGCCTCCGTCACCGTAATGATTCCGTCAACAAATGCCTCGATGTGCGCAAAGTTCCGCACTCCCACACTCTGCGTACGCAAGCCATCCGCAATCGTGCGGCTCGTCATCTCCGCCGGCCAGGTAACAATCTTCCCAGTGCGAAAACTCTCCTCCGTATCGCCCGCCAACTCTGGCTCCACACCGAACACCTTCGCCTCGGGCCGCAGTCTCTTCACCGCCGTCGCCGTGCCGCTCAGCAGCCCGCCTCCCGACACCGGTGCGAGCACCAGGTCTACATCCGGCAGCGCTTCCATAATCTCCAGCCCGCACGTCGCCTGCCCCGCGATAATCTGCTCATCGTCATACGGCGGCACCACCACGTACCCGTGTTCACGCACCAGCTTTTCCGCCATCGCCAGCCGCTCGCTTGAGGCCAGGCCCACATCCACAACCTCGGCGCCAAGTGCAATAGTCGCTGCCCGCTTGATCGCCGGCGCATTCGACGGCATCACGATCACCGCCTTCGCGCCCACCTCCCGCGCCGCGTACGCAACGCCCTGCGCATGGTTGCCGCTGGAGTACGTAATCACTCCGCGCTTGATCTCTTCCGGCGTCAACTGCAGAATCTTGTTTGCTGCTCCGCGCAGCTTGAAGCTTCCAATCGGCTGCAGGCTCTCCGCCTTCAGCCACACTTCACCCGCCACTCCCGCAAACGGCGCCCGCACCAGCGGCGTCTTTACGGCCACTCCCGCAATCCGTGCCGCAGCCGCGCGAATCGCTTCGATCGAAACAAGAGTTTCAGTCATTGTGCTCATGGCAAATATTTCTCCGGAACAGGCCCGGCCGAGGTGTTTGGCTCCCACAAAATCGACAGAACTCGCCAACGCGCTCCGTCGAATACTGCCTGCACGCTATTGATACCTGTCACTTCAGCTTTGCCATCGGGTGTTGGCCGTATCTCGTACGTGCTCCACAAGTTCGCGAAATGTCCATAGCTCTCCGCCCGCACCTTCACTTGCCGTTCGTAGAAAGCATCTCTTCCGCGTTTGGCCACAGCGTTGATCCAGTCGTCGAGAGTCAGCGTGCGCGGCTCAAATCCGCCGCTTTCCGTCTTCCGGATCGGCGTGAGTCGTGCATCCGGCAACACGAGTTGCCGCAGACAGGTGCGGTCCTTGTTCCCTGGCCCGCTCACCGCATCGTCAAGCGCCTTCGTGAGTTCTTCAAGCGTGGTCGATGGCAGGCACATCTCCGACGTCGATACGGGGGCCGTTATAATCGATTGCGAATGAATAGCCGGCGCTAGAACGGCGCCGGTGAGAAAAAGCGCAGCAACGATGCGATTCATAGCGCGATCCTATCGAACGTCAGATCTCCATAATTACGGGCATAATCAACGGCCGGCGGCCAGTGGTCTTCTGAATCAGGCGCTTTAACTCCACCCGCACCTTCTCCTTCACCATGCCGTAATCGGTCTTCTGCTCGCCGCTCAAACTGTCCAGCGTCTTCAGCACCGTCTCCCGTGCCTGTTCGGTAATGTCCGCACCGCCAAAGCCGCGCATGACCACCTCGGGTGGCTGCTCCACTTTCCCTGTGCGCTTATTGATGGCCAGCACCGCGAGCACAATCCCGTCTTCGCTCAGAATCCGGCGATCGCGGATCACCAGATCCTCCACCACATCGATCGAAGATCCGGAATCGATCAGCACCCGCCCAGCCGTTACCTTCTCCGTCTTGCGGGCGTCGTCCTTGCTCAACTCCAGTACGTCGCCGTCTTCAATCACCATAGCGTGTTCCACCGCGCCCGTCTCCATCGCTACCTTGGCATGCAGTCGAAGGTACCGATAATCGCCATGCACCGGCACAAAGAACTTTGGACGCACCAGGTTGATCAGCAAGCGCTGCTCCTCCTGGCTCCCATGGCCGCTCACGTGAATCAGCCCATGCGATCCGTCGTCGTAAATCACATTCGCATCGCGGCGATACAAGTGATCGATCACTCGGAAGATGCTCTTTTCGTTTCCGGGAATCACGCGCGAACTCAGAACTACCGTGTCACCCGCGTCGATATGCGCATGCCGATGGTTGTCCACTGCCGCGCGGCTCAGCGCGCTCATCGGCTCGCCCTGCGTACCGCTGATCAGCACCATCAACTGGTCCACGGGATAGTCGCGCATCTGCCCCGGATTGATCACGAGCCCGTTCGGCACATCGATGTACCCGAGGTCCTGCGCAATCTCCGTGCTTTCCACCATCGAACGTCCGATGATGGCCACTTTGCGCTTATGCTCCCGCGCCAGTTCCATCGCAATCCGAATGCGATAGATTGACGATGAAAAGCAACTGAAGAACAGCTTCTTCTTGGCGCGCGAAAAAATCTCATCCAGCCGCGGTCGCACTGCCCGTTCGCTCGGCGTATAGCCGTGCCGCTCCACGTTCGTCGAGTCCTGCAGCAGCGCCAGCACCCCGCGCTTGCCGTACTCGGCAAAGGTGTGCAGATCGAACGCATGATCGTCCAGCGGCGAAAGGTCAATCTTGAAGTCGCCCGTATGGATCACCACGCCGACCGGCGTATCCACCGCCAGGGCAACGCAGTCCACCAGCGAGTGAGTCACGCGGATAGGCTCAATGGTGAACGGCCCGACTGTGAACTTCTCTTTCGGAGAAATCTCGATCAGGGTCGTCTCGTCCAGCAGGTGATGCTCTTCGAGCTTGCCTTCCACATACGCCAGCGTGAACTCCGTAGCGTAGACCGGAACCTTGATCTCGCTCAGAATCCATGGCAGGCCGCCAATGTGGTCTTCGTGGCCGTGCGTCAGAATGATCGCTCGTACGTGCTGCTTGTTCTCGATGAGATACGTGATATCCGGAACCACAATATCCACACCAAGCAACTCCGACTCCGGAAACATTAACCCGGCGTCGATCACGATGATGTCGTCTTCCCATTGAAGCGCCAGGCAGTTCATGCCGAACTCGCCAAGGCCGCCTAAGGGTATGATTTTTAGTTTCTTAGTTTGCATCTGGTCAGGTTTGATGCTAACACCTTCAGGAATCAGCGCTGTCTCTAAGTGGACGGTAAATTAAGTTGCGGAGTTTCAACATCACCTCGGGCGTCGGGGTTGTCACCCCTTGGAACGCCGTATAATCGGCGCCAACAGTGGTGAGGTCAAGGTGAAGCGTTTCTTTTTCCTGTTTGCGGCTGCGTTGCTGGCTTGCGCAATGGCGCGGGCGCAAAACGAACCATGCCCGGAGCCCGGCTACAACAACGCGTTTTTCGGTATGCAGACCATTCGACTGTGGCCGGGCGATGCTCCACAAGCCAAAGGCAAAACCTGTCAGGACATCCCGACCCTCACCATCTTCGAGCCCCAGAATGGCCACTCCAACGGGTCGGCAGTCGTCGTGCTGCCCGGCGGCGCCTACGTGGGTCTGGCCGCCAACCTTGAAGGCCGCCAGGTCGCCGACTGGTTCACCGCGCGCGGTTTCCACGCCTTCGTCCTGCAATATCGGCTCAGTTCCAACGGCTATCTGCTCCCCGTCCCCCTGCTCGACGCCCGGCGCGCCGTCCAGATGGTGAGAGCCCGCGCCCGCGACTATTTCATCGACCCCAATCGTATCGTAATCATCGGCTTTTCCGCCGGCGGACACCTGGCTGCCCTCGCCTCCACACAACCCGTCGCCGCCAAACCCGATGCCGACGACCCCACCGATCGCGTCTCCAGCCGACCCGACTTCCTTGTCCTCGGCTATCCCTGGATCGGAGCGATCTCCAGCGACACCTCGCACCTCAGCTACTGCAAGCTTTTCAACGTGATGGATCGGTGCGAAGCGCTTCGTGTCGCCTATTCTCCCGATCTCTTCGTCACCAAAGAAACGCCGCCCACCTTCTGGTATCACACCTTCAATGACCAGACGGTTCCCGTGGAGCAGGGTTTGCGCTTCTACGAAGCACTCGTCAAGTCCGGCGTCCCTGCCGAGGCCCACATCTTCGCCAATGGCCCCCACGGCACCGGCCTGGGCAAAGGCGACGCCGCCCTCGACCAGTGGCCCAACCTGCTGGAGATTTGGCTGCGTGCGCAAGGCCTGTTGACCCCCGCCAAGCTCGATGGCCCACCCCATCCCTGATCCTTGCTCGGTCTCGGTCCGGACAACCGCCGACTGAGACATCAAATCCGTTGAGACCGCGTAAATTGGTGATATCATCCTCGACTATCGGTAGCACGTACTTTCCCTCGTTCGATTAGCTGGCTATCTCCACCGTGATATCTTTCCCCTCTCCTCTGGATTTACTGCTGCTTCATTGGGGACATCGGGACAGGTGTCGTCGCATATTTCCTCCTTTCGAATGGAAGGAAACGGAAGGTATTTGAATGAATGAATCGCCCGATTCCAGGATTGGCGCGCAGGTCCTCACAGTAGAAGAGATCACAGCTCTTTTTGAGGAAGGCGGCAAGCCCGCCGAGACGCTCATGAACGTGGTCGCGATGATTGCTACGCGTTTCAACACCGATGTCTGTTCCGCCTATCTGCTCGAACCCGATCGCTCCAATCTCGTACTCGCCGCGACTCTGGGCCTCCACCCCAGTTGCATCGGAAAACTGCGGATGCCCCTGAACGAAGGCCTCGCTGGCCTGGTCGCAGAAAGCGTCCTCCCCGTTGCGGTCGCCGACGTCAAAAGCCATCCTCGTTTCAAATACTTCAAGGAGTCCGGGGAGGAGGAGTACCACTCGTTCCTCGGCGTGCCTCTCATCGATCGCGGCATCCTGCAGGGCGTGCTCATCGTTCAAACCAAGGAGCCGCGCGTCTTCCTGGAGAGCGAAATCCGCATGCTGGTCGAGGCTGCCGGACAGGTCGCTCCCGTCATCAGTGAGGCTCGCACTGTCGATCGCTTCATTGCTCCGGCCCAGGAGCGGCTCTGGTCCCTCGCCCGTAACATTTGGTGGAGTTGGGATCCTGACTGCATCAGCCTGTTTCGCGACCTCAATCCAACCCGTTGGCGCCAGCTCAATCAAAATCCCATCGCACTACTCTCTGAGATTCCCCTCGGCGAAATCGAACGCCGCGCAACGGAACTCGTCCTTCACAGCCGCATCAACTACTGCTACCGCCGCCAGCAGGAGTACCTTCTTGCCGATCAGACCTGGGGTGCGGGAAATGCCGGCGTCCTCCGGCCTCGCCCTGTGGCGTACTTCTCCGCTGAGTTCGGACTGCACGAGTCCCTGCCCATCTATTCGGGAGGTCTGGGCGTTCTCGCGGGAGACCACATCAAGAGCGCCTCCGACCTTGACATCCCGCTTATCGGCATCGGCCTGTTTTACGGCCAGGGCTACTTTCTGCAGCGCCTTGATCAGGACGGCTGGCAGCGCGAAGAATACCTCCAGACCGACGTCAATCAGCTCCCCATGCAGGCGGCCATTGGCGAGAACGGCGAACCGGTCGTCGTCGAGATTGTCACTCGCAGTGGCTTTATCCGCGCCAAAGTTTGGCGTGCCAAAGTGGGCCGTTGCGACCTTCTGCTTCTCGACTCTAACGTCGCCGGCAACGCACCCGAGGATCGCGAACTTACATCGCGCCTCTATGGCGGCGACGGCCGCACGCGCATTCGTCAGGAACTACTTCTCGGAGTCGGCGGCTTCCGCGCGCTTAGGGCCATGGGCATCTCTCCCGGTGTCCTGCATCTCAACGAGGGACACAGCGGGTTCGCCGTCCTTGAAGCCGTTCGCGCCCGCATGCAGGATGAAGGCATCGACTTCAGAACCGCCGCCAGCCAGGTCGCTCGCGAGGTCATCTTCACCACCCATACTCCCGTGCCTGCCGGCCACGACCGCTTCAATGCCGATCTCATCGAGGAGCACCTCGGCCCTCTGCGCGATCAACTCGGCCTGTCCCACGAAAATCTCATGGGCTTCGGTCGCGTCTACTCCAATGACAGCCTGGAAACGTTCTGCATGACCGTTCTTGGACTCAAGCTTTCGCGCCGCGCCAACGCCGTCTCCTCCCTGCATGGCGAGGTCTCCCGAGCAATGTGGTGGGGCCTCTATCCCGGGAAGCCCGAAGATGCCGTGCCCATCGGCCACATCACCAACGGCGTGCACGTTCCCTCCTGGCTTGCTCCGCAAATGTGCCGACTTTACGATCGCCATCTCGGCGTCGGATGGCAGAAGCATAGTGGCACAGCGGAAACCTGGGCCGAGATCGAAAGCGTCGATGATGCCGAGCTTTGGGAAACTCACCTCAGCCTCAAATCGCAGCTCCTCGACTTCGTGCGCCATCGCGCCAGGGAGCAGGCTGCGCGTCGCGGCGAACACCACGAAATCCTCACCAGGCTCGGTAAACTACTCTCACCTGATGCACTGACCATCGGCTTCGCCCGCCGGTTCGCCACCTACAAGCGTGCCAACCTTGTCCTCGCCGATATTCAGAGACTTGCGGCCATGGTCAACGATCCCAAGCGCCCTGTTCAATTCCTTTTTGCCGGCAAGGCGCACCCCCACGACGAGCCCGGAAAAGCAGTTCTCCAGCAGATCGCCCAGATGATGCGCGATTCAGAACTCGGCGACAAGTTTGTCTTCATTGAGGACTATGACATCAACGTCGGCCGCCATCTCGTCCAGGGTGTCGATGTGTGGCTCAACAACCCGAGGCGGCCCCTGGAGGCCTCCGGCACCAGCGGCCAGAAAGTCGTCCTCAACGGAGGCCTGAACCTCTCCGTCCTCGATGGTTGGTGGGCGGAAGCCTACGACGGCCTCAATGGATTCGCCATCGGTACTGGCAGAACTCACTCCAACATGGACGTACATGACCAGCGCGACGGCGAAGACCTCTACCGCGTTCTTCACGACGAATTGATCCCTCTCTTCTATCAGCGCGACCGCGATGGCCTTCCCCGAGGATGGATCAAGCGCATGAAGCGGACCATCCGCACACTGGGCTGGCGCTTCAACGCCGATCGCATGGTCATGGATTACACCAGAAAGTGTTACGTTCCCGCGGCCGGAGGCACATCAAGCGAAATCCGACCGCCTTCCTGAGATGATTTCGGTCAATGCGCTCCCCGCTTCCCATCGCTCCGGCTCAGCCGCGCTTGCGCCGCCTGGCATCCATTGCCGCGAAAAGCCGAAGGCGTCGCGATCAGTCGGCGGGGAACGGTCTACCCCCGTTCACAAGCCGTTGCGGGCAGAGTATAGGCTTAACCGTTCACGCTCTTCCCGGGGATGAAGAGAGCCCTTGCATCTTCTTTCCCGCCTCCTACGTCTTTAGTACCAATCGGTTACCAACGCCTTCGCGCTCGAGATCCAATTCCATTCCGTTTCACGAAAACCTTTCGGAGGGCTCGTCTTCCCATGAAAACTGCTCATGGTCTTGCTGGTTGCCTGCTTATCCTCGCCGCATCCTTGCTTTTCGCTCCCGGGCAAGCCAAGGCTCAGGAACCTCGTACTCCCACGCAACCTCCTGCGGCGCAGTCCGGCGACCAACGCAAGGACAGTGAGAAAGAGACGCCTGTCCCGCCCGAGAAACCTTCTGTCACGCACCATGAAATGGTGTTGGGCTCCAAAACCCTGCGCTACACCGCAACGGCCGGCACCCTTATCATTCGCGACGAAGAAGACAAGCCCTACGGCAGCATCTTTTATGTGGCCTATACCCTCGACGGCGTCGAGCCAAAATCCCGCCCCCTAAGCTTCCTCTACAACGGCGGTCCTGGCTCGGCTACCCTCTGGCTGCACATGGGATCGTTTTCGCCGGTGCGCATCATGACTGACAGCCCCAACCCCACCCCCGGGCCGCCCTTCAAGCTCATACCCAACGAGTATTCGCTCCTCGACAAGTCCGACCTGGTCTTCATCGACGCGCCCCTCACCGGATACTCGCGCGCCGTCGGCAAGGCGACACCGAAAGATTTCACCGGCGTTGACCAGGATCTGCACGCGTTCGACCGATTCATCATCCGCTATCTCAGCGTCAACCAGCGCTGGAACTCACCCAAGTTCCTCATCGGCGAATCCTACGGCACCACGCGTTCCGCCGCACTGGCTGACATGCTCGGCAACGACGGCGTCCAACTCAACGGCGTTGTGCTCATTTCCTCCATTCTTAACTACAACATCCGTGCCGGCGGATACGACATCCTCTACATCTCCAACCTGCCCAGCTATGCTGCTGCGGCCTGGTACTTCAACAAGATTCCCAACAAGCCCGCCGATCTTGCCGCCTGGGTCCAGCAGGCGCGCGAATTTGCATCCGGCCCCTATGCCCACGCCCTCTTCCAGGGGCACAACCTCTCCGCCGCCGAACTCGATTCGGTCGCCAAAGAGGTGAGCCGCTTCACAGGACTCAGTGTGGATTACGTCAAGGAAGCCAACCTGCGCGTCTCTCCCACACGCTTCCGGAAAGAGGTGCTCCGCGATGACCGCAAGACCTTGGGCCGCTATGACATGCGCTTCGAAGGGGTGGATGAGGATGCCGCCGGAGAAAATCCCAGCTATGACGCTTCCGACACCGGCATCAGTGGAGCTTTCGTTGCAGCCCTGCACGATTACCTCCAGGGTGAATTGAAATATCAGAGCGATGATGCCTATCGCCCCAGCGCCGGATCAATCGGACAATGGGACTGGAAGCATCGTCCCACCAGCGGCGGTCCGGGCATGGGCGCGCGCGAGCAGCCCCAGCCCTACGTGGCCGCCGATCTCGCCAGCGCCATTCGCAAAAATCCCCACCTGCATGTGTTTTCGGCCAATGGCTACTTCGACTTGGCCACGCCCTTCTTCGCCACCGAGTACGACCTGGCGCACATGGACCTCGCGCCGGAACTCCGCGGGAATGTGCAGTTTGGCTACTACCCGTCGGGCCACATGATCTACCTGAACGTGGAGGCCCTGCACAAGCTCAAGGACGATTTGGCGGCATTCATCACCAACGCCCAAAAGTAGCTCATCCATTTCCAAAAATCTGGGTGCCCCACCTTCAGCGCAGTTTCATCGCGCTTACGGTGGGAGTCCAGCAGCCCCAAACGCAGCGCGGTCCGACCCCTGATTCACCCCAAAAATTAAGAAGCGGGCTTCCTGCTTCGGGAGTGGAAGGACTTCCCGAAACCGGCCGCCCGCTGGACCCTGAACCGGGTCTAGGTGGTAATGTTTAGTTTAGGCTTGTTGACCAGGAATTCAAGTGTTTTTTTGAGTTAATTCACCGAATCGTGACAGCAGTCACAGGTGGTCGTCCAAACGTCTGCCTGCGCGTTGACTTGAGCGCATCGCCCTGATACAAAAAAGAGTTCCTTCCGAAATGAGATTGAACTGACCGCCTGAACGAAAATCGATACAAGCATGGACGAAATTCTCAGACAACTCGGGACACTTTTGCTCGGCGCCGTGCCCACGGTTTTGCTGTTCATCGTGATGGTCATCGCCTACCAGTCTCTGGTGCAGGGGCCGCTGACCCGGACGCTCAAAGAACTCCCCGCCCGCACCGAAGGAACCCTCGAGGCCCCGCACAAGGCCATCGCCGACGCTGAAGCCCGCACGGCCGAGTACGCCGCCAGGCTTCGTCAGGCTCGCGCCGAAATCTACAAATTGCGCGAGCAGCGCATCAAGCAATGGAACGCGGAACGCGACGCAGCGTTGGATACGGCCCGCAAAGTCGCTGGCGTTCGCGTAAGCCAGGCAAAAGCTGATTTGGATGTCGAAGCCGGTCAGGCCAGGCAAGCGATTCAGGGCTCTGCGGGGGATCTGGCCAGTCAGGTGGTTCGCGCTGTTTTGCCGCAAGCCGCCGGGGGTATCCGTTGAGAACCCAACATTCACGTTTCGCCGCACAGGTCTCTGCCCTTTTGCTGATGGCTGGTTTGGTCCTAGGGGTCGCGTTAACCCCATCGCCCGCCGATGCACAAGACAACGCCACCGCGCCCGCCGCACAGCACAGCGTCTCTGCTCCGGCTCCGACGGAATCAACTGCGGCCGGGAAGGATGCGAAAGGCGAGGATGCTACCGAGGCTTTCCGGCACACGCCGCTGATGGTCTCCATCGCTAGGGCCCTTCATCTCCCCGTCGACACCACGGCACGCCTCTTTGAGATTTTCAACTTCGCCATCATCTTCTTCGGTATCGGGATCCCACTGGTTCGCTACGTACCCCGGCACCTGAGCCAACGCAAGCTGACTTTGAACCAGAGCCTCGAAGATGCCCGCAAAACGACTGCGGATGCGACCGCCCGCCTCAGCGCGGTCGAGACCCAGCTCTCCCACCTCGACGAAGAGATCGCAAAGATTCGCGCCCAGGTTGAAGAAGAGAGCAGGCTGGACGAAGCTCATATCAAGGCATCCATTGAAGAAGAAGGCGCGCGCATCGTTGCCGCGGCAGAGCAGGAAATCAACGTGGCAGCCGCCCAGGCCCGTCGTGGCCTTCGCTACTTCGCCGCCGACCTCGCCATCGAGCAGGCCGCACGCCAATTGAATCTGACACCGGAAATCGATCGCGCCCTGATCGCCGAGTTTGTCAGCAGCACATCCACCAACAGCGCCGGCGGAGGGAAGAACTAAATGGCAGCCTTTGTCTCCCGATACGCTCGCGCCTTTGCAGACGTCGTTGCTTCCGCGAAACTGGATTCCGCGGCGATCGACAGGCAACTCACCGATTTTCTCGCCACTTGGGACGGCAGCGCCGAGTTGCGGGCGCTGTTTGCCAATCCTGCCGTAGCTGGCCCCCTGAAAGTGGCGATTCTTGACAAGTTGAACGACAAAATGGGGCTTCAGAAGGAATTGCGTAACCTGATCGCAGTTCTCATAAACAATGACCGCATCGTGCATATTCACGAAGTGGCCATTGCCTACCGTGCCGAACTTCAGGAGCGCATGGGCATTCGCCAGGCGGAGATTGTGACCGCCCGCGAGATGAGCGAGCAGGAGCGCAGATCTTTGATCGATGGCGTCGGCAAGCTCGCCGGCTCAAAGATCCAGGCCAGCTTCAAGCTCGACAAGACGATTCTCGGCGGTACCATTGTGCGCATCGGATCCACAGTCTACGACGGTTCAGTGCGCGGAAGGCTGGAGCGGCTAAAGGAAGCACTGACCGCCGGCTAGGCCGGCAGGAATCAGCGGGCAGTAATCGGTTTCTGACCGGCAGTCGGTCAGCAGGAATTGGCACCGCGCAGTCAGGATCGTAAGTCAACCACGTCATCAGCCAGCAGCACAGCAGCGCTGACCACTGACCACCGATCACTGATCACTAAAGGACAGAGATGGCTCAAATCAAGGCAGACGAGATTACGCAACTTCTACGCGATCAGATCGCGAACTATGACTCGAAGGTGCAGGTCGACGAAGTAGGCACAATCACCTCCCTCGGCGACGGCATCGCCCGCCTCCACGGGCTCGACAAAGTCATGGCCGGCGAGCTGCTCAGCTTTCCGCACGGAATCGCCGGACTGGCCCTCAGCCTCGAAGAGGACCAGGTAGGCGCAGTCGTGCTCGGCGACTACACTGAGATCCGCGAAGGCGACGAGGTTAAGCGCACCGGCAAGATTCTCAGCGTGCCAGTGGGCAATGGCATGATTGGCCGCGTCGTCAACGCTCTCGGCGTGCCCATTGACGACAAGGGCCCCATCGCTTCCACTGAATCGCTCCCCGTCGAACGCCTCGCTCCCGGCATCATTGATCGTCAGGGCGTACGTGAGCCCATGGCCACCGGACTCAAGGCCATCGACGCCATGATTCCAATCGGCCGTGGCCAGCGCGAACTGATCATCGGCGACCGCCAGACCGGCAAGACCGCCGTCTTGCTCGACACCATCATCAACAACGCCAAGAACGATCTCATCTGCATCTACTGCGCCATCGGGCAGAAACGCTCGTCCATCGCGCAGGTCGTGCAGACACTCACTGAAGCCGGCGCGATGGGACACACCATCATCGTCGCCGCCTCGGCCTCCGAGCCCGCGCCCATGCTGTACCTGGCCCCCTACGCGGCCACCGCCATCGGCGAATACTTCCGCGATTCGGGCCGACATGCCCTCGTGATGTATGACGATCTCTCCAAGCACGCCATGGCGTACCGCGAAATTTCGCTCCTCCTCCGTCGTCCTCCGGGCCGCGAAGCCTATCCCGGCGACGTGTTCTATCTCCACTCCCGCCTTCTCGAGCGCTCCTCCAAGTTAAGCAAGGAAAAGGGCGGTGGATCGCTCACGGCGCTGCCGGTCATCGAGACCCAGGCGGGTGATGTCTCGGCCTATATTCCGACCAACGTCATCTCCATCACCGACGGCCAGATCTTCCTTGAAACCGATCTGTTCAACTCCGGCGTCCGTCCCGCGGTCAACGTGGGCCTCTCGGTTTCGCGCGTAGGCTTCTCGGCTGCCGTTAAAGCCGTCAAGCAGGTCGGTTCCACGCTCAAGCTCGACCTCGCTCAGTACCGCGAACTGGCCGCCTTCGCGCAGTTCGGTTCCGACCTCGATCCACTCACGCAAAAGCAGCTCAACCGCGGCCAGCGCCTCACTGAATTGCTGAAGCAGCCCCAGTTCCATCCGCTCACCTGGCAGCAGCAGGTCGTGGTGCTCTTCGCCGGAACGCAGGGCTACCTCGACGATCTGAAGGTCAATGATATTCGCGCCTTCGAGGATGGCTTGTACAAGTACTTCGACAACGCGCAGTCTTCGCTCCTTGACGACATCACAAAGAAGAAGTCCCTCGACGACGACCTCCGCAACCGCCTGCATGAAGCGCTCAAGGAGTATAAGGAACACTTCAAGGCACAGCAGCAGACAGAAACCGTAACGGCGTAAAGACAGTTGTCAGTGATCAGTGTCCAGCGGTCAGCAAACGCCAGATCGGCGGAGCCTCTAGGAACTGATCACTGAAACCTGACCACAGATCACTGGAAACAATATGGCAAACGTCCTCGATCTACGGCGGCGCATTCGCAGCGTGAAGAACACGCGCCAGATCACCAAGGCCATGAAGATGGTCTCAGCGGCCAAGCTGCGCCGTGCGCAGGAGCGGGCACTGGCGGCTCGACCCTATGCCCGCATGATCACCAGCGTGCTTGAATCGCTCACCCGCCGCATCGAGATCATCGATCCGGTGACCGGCAATCTGCGTCACCCACTGT
>VFSW01000776.1_pt1 | contig 47524 bp, 32 predicted proteins | sample 5358111 | NCBI WGS metagenome assembly VFSW01 (sample SAMN11554181, study PRJNA540505) | mine drainage metagenome | isolation source: sediment from site ElyBrook_90M | place: USA: Ely Copper Mine, Vershire, VT | collected 2017 | reverse complement strand
CGGTCGTTATAAGGCTGCGCCGAGTTAGGATCGTACCAGAGGAGGCCCGCGGTGCTGCCGCGGCCGGTGGCCGCGCCCTGGGTTTTTCCGGGTATGGGGATGAGAGGGTTGGTGTTCGGAGGATATGGATTTGAGAACGTCTGTTGCGGCACGCCGTTCAACAGGCCGAGCGTAGACTGGTTCTGCGTAAATCCGTAGAATGGTGGTTCCAGGATATTGATGTCCTCGAAGCCGGGAAGGGGTGCGTGAGTAAAGTCGAGCTCAATCGGCTGGACGTAACGGGCGTAACCGAAGCGAATAGCGGTTTTATCGTTCAAGCGGTAGGCCACGCCAAAGCGTGGGGCGAGGGAAAGCTTCTGCGGATTCCACATGCCGGGGTGACTGCCGCTGGTAAAACTCCACGCTCCCGTGTAGTGAAAGTACTCGCTGCCGAGCAGCCCGAGAGCTTGGGCCGGCATCTGAGGCGGATTGGCGGAGAATGCGGGTATGGGCGTAGAAAGATTCAAGCCCTGGGATAGATAGTGATTGGGATCGCTGAACGCGGTTTCGTACTCGTCTCTTAGGCCGATAGTTATGGTAAGCTTCGAGTTAACCTTCCAATCGTCCTGGACGTAAGCTCCAAACCATGTGGAATAAGGAGTCGGAGCCGGGCCGCCGTAAACGCTCGAACTGCCATCGAGCGCGCCGAGGAGCATGGTTGCGAATCCGTCGCCCTGGGTTACGGGCGGATTGTTGAACGTGCCGGCGGTAAGCGCCGCGGGAAATGAGAAATTGGTTGTGTTTGTTACGAGCGTGATGCCACCAGCTTCGCGCTGTTGGAAGCCAGCTTTCAGGTAATGCGAACCGTGCTGGTGGGAAACAGAGATATCGATGGACTCCGCGTTGGGTCTCTGTAGCCAAAAGAAGCCCGGCCCCCCCAATCCCTCGCCGCCGATATTCAGGCCCGGCTCATAAACGGGAACGTTGGGAGAAGCCGCTAGATAGGAAGTGTACCAAGGGTTGTTCGGCCAAATTTTTGCGTAACCGCTCGCGCCCAGGACGGGCGCTGCGTAGGAGTCGGTGAAATTGTGCCAATCGCCGTTTATGTTGAAGATCGTGTTCGGGCTGGCCACCCATACTAAGTCGGCAGCGGCTTGATTGCCTCCCCGCAGCGAACCGGTCGGTTGAACCAGGAACGACTTGTTTGGCGTAGGGTTGGACGCCGTGTTATTTGTATCGTACCTGGCGAAGTGGCCCGAAAGTCTCCACTTTTCGTTGATATCATAGTCCACCCGGTCCATGAAGTTGTAATAGCTGAAAAAGTTGGGCTGCGCCGTCTGGTAGTTATTCTCGCCGGTGAGATTGCTGCCGGGATTATTAGCCGCCCAGAAGTCCTGCATGAGTGCATATGCTGACGGATCGAACCGGGTCGCCGGGATCTTATTGCCTGGAAAGGGGGTGCGCGTGACGTTGCTGCCGTTGACGATCGTGCTGAACGGGTCGTAAATCACTCGGAGGCTGCCGTCGGCGTTGAGGGATTGGGAGAAGTCGCCGGTCCGCTCCAACGGAGTGGGCACGGTGCGGTTGAAGGCGCCCGGCGAACTGATCTGCCAGTCCTCGATCGAGAAGTAGTTGAACAGTTTATTATGGATGATGGGATTTCCGACCGTTCCTCCGCGCATGTCCTGGCGGATCGAATTCAGGACGTTCTGTGTGCGGTCTTCCTTCGCATCGAGCTCCGGAAAGCGTCCGAGGTAAAACCCCATAATGTGCCAGTCGTTGGTTCCGGATTTCGTGGTGACGTCGATGGTTCCGCCGGCGCTGTGGCCGCTTTCCGCCTCCACGCTGTTGGTGGAAACAATCGTTTCCTGGACGGCGTCAGGATTCGGAATGTAGGAGTCCTTCTGGCCGATGCCGTCGGCGATGCCGTCCACCTGAAGCTCGTTCTTTAAATTCGTGCCTCCACCAAGATCCACGCTGTTGGCCGCCCAGGAGTTGTACGGCTGGACCTCGCCGCGCGTGTTGACGGCCTGTGGTTCGATCAACGTCAACTTGAACGGGTTGCGGTTGAGCATTGGCGTGTCGTTCGACATCTTGGTGTCGATGGTGACTTCGTCATTGGCGGAGTTGAATTGCACTTCCTGAGCGGAAGCGTTCACGGTCATGGTTTGTTGCAACGCACCCAGACTCAGGACGGCATTGACGGTCACATCGCCGCCAGATTGGATCTGGATGCCGGGCTGGGTAAATTTGGGGAAGCCGCCCGCTTCCACCGTAACCACGTAATTCCCTGGCTGAACCAAGTCGAACAGATATAAGCCCGTGTCGCTAGACTTGCGCACGGTACTGACGCCGGTATCGATGTTCAATAACGTGACAACGGCATTGGGAATGGCCGAGTCGGTACTGTCGGTGACCAAGCCGCGCACTTGCGCGAGATTTGATTGGGCAAGCCCTCTGAAGGCGAGCGTCACGAAGAGCAACACGGCAAGGATCCACGTGGTCTTGCTTGCGGATACGTTCATTTGATTCTCCCTTAGGGCCGTAGCGAACAGCAGCTAAACCATCTCAAAATACGTTGACAGCCGAGAGGCGTTCCGGAAGCGCGGCAAGCCGTACGAGTGGTTGGTACGGCCCGGAAAGCGCGATAGTAAGCTCTTCCGGGCGACGACGTTGCCAGGGTTGGGGCCCTCTTTGCTGGCGGACGTGAGTGCATGATGTTTGCATCCGTCGTGCCCTTGCTTATCCTCTGAATCGCTTTTTTCTCGGGACTACGCAGCCCGGTGACGCAGCTCTGAGCGCGGCAAACCGCGCCACTGGAAGCGATGACTTAACTAGTGCAGACTAACGCGTTTCCAGCGCGCTTTCAAGGGCCCTTTCAAAATACTTGAATGTTCGAGGCGGACATTCGCATCCTGTCCCTTCATTCTTCCGAGGCCGGATCAAAAGATCGTCTCGGGGTAATCCGTAAGTCAGCAAAGGCGGGGCAGGATGGGGAGCGTGTTCGGGAACTGGCCGCCAGCGGCCGGCGCGGGCAGCTCGTAATGCCGCAACGTCTTTCCATCGATTGCCGGAATTGTATGGGGGGTGCGGTTATCTCTCGAATGGGGGGACTCTGGCGGGAGGCCGCTAAGTGAGCCGGGCCGTGGGTTCGAAAGCCCTCTGGAGCCCTGTTCCGAGAGCCAAATTCCCTCTCCACACGGCTTTCAAAGCGAGTCGGAGCCGAGGCGCCGTTTCGTGCTTCCGATTGTCCCCTCGCTGCCGGCGCCATGCAGGAGCGCCAGGCGCCCCCGCCGATGCAACGCGCCCCAATTCGCGGGCGTCAAGGGCCTCGCCGCGCACATGGAGGAACACGCCGGCCGCTTGATCGGAGCCAAACCCATGATGCGCAGATGGTTCGCCCCGCAGCCCACAACCTGCATCATGGGTGTTCACGACACGGGATACCGTCATCCGGGATTGCAACCTGTGATGCTTCGGCAGCAAGCTTCCCATGGGCCGACGGAAGAGCATCCTTGGTGACGGTGCTGTCCAGCATGCAAGCGACCGCCGGGCACGACTCCTGCCGTCGCGGCAGGTACTGCGCGACCGGCACGCCCGCCCCAGTAAACAATCAGGCCGACTCAGGGGCCCGGACGGGGTGGCGGAAATCGAAACGCACCCTGGCGATGGGGGCGCCAACGACTTCGATGCGCGACAGATCGCGCGTGCCTACGCCGAGGGCCTCGGCCAACCTGAGCGTGCTGTCGCTCCGCTCGAAGGGCGCCTGGCCGCGATCGGCTCGTGGGTCGAAGCCCATGACCGCCATCCCCACCGCATCCGTGCAAACACAATTCGTGCCAGCGATGACCACGCCCGGGGCAACCGGGATGGCGCCTCTGACGCCCGCGGTTTCGCCCCGAGTCTGAGTCCGGATGCCATCGATGATGGCAAGATGGATCGGGCGCGCGGCCACCAGATCGGCCACGATGGCGGGCACCCGGTAGCCGGGGTCGCGAGGCGAACCGGGATCGTTCTCGGAGGGAGAACTCCTCGTCGGCTGGCGGGAACCGCTGTGCAGAAAGCCGCGCCCGCCCTGCGGCAGCAAACCCGGTTCCTCTTCCCCGGCGCCATCGCCATATATCGTGCAAGGCGTGATGCCGAAGCAGTTCTTCATAGACAGCGTTACGCCAGCGGTGAGGTGTTCCTTAAGCTTGGCGATCGAGACGAAGGCATCACAATCCCGATACGAGTGATTGAGGTCGAACGCGCGGAAGACGTGGCCTCCCCGCGGAGTAACTAACCGTACGTATTCCTTTCCCTTGCCCAAAAAGTTGGTGTTTTCGAACTCGACCCGGGGCGCGGCGTTAAGAAAATCGCGCGGCTCCCAACCCGCCTGGAGCATATACTCTTCGATCGGCTCCGCGCTCTTCCAAGGGCTTTCCAAAATGCGGATGCGGCGCGCGCCAGCTTTCCCCATCAAGTGCAACGTCGCGCCGATCACGGAGGGGTGGGTCCAATGGGTCAGCCCGTTGGAAAGGTGGCCGAGACGATCGGTGGGTGAACCGGTAAGATTCACCTTGATCGCTACCGTCTTGCCTTTGACGATGGGCCCTAAGCCGCCCATTTGGTCAAACATCTTTTCGAGCGCAGATACAAGTTCCGGCCCGTATGAGCGGCAACCGGCAACGGCGACCGGGGAAGCGGCCGCCTCGAAGCTCAACATGCGTTCGGGGAACGCCAGTGAGCCGGCGAGAGTGCCTGCCCCGGCAATCCACGTTCGTCTGGTAATGCGGTTCGACATGAGCGCTCCTAATGCCGCAATTCCAAGGCCGCGAAAACTTCAAACGGCGGTAATGCCAATTCTACTCCGTCCCTGACCTTCTTCGGTGGAATGTCGACTGGGTCCGGCGCTTCCAGGGTCGACAGCTTCGCGGACGAGTAACTGCGTCGCAGCCGGAGCGAGACGGGCTGGCCCTCGGACCGGCCACTATAGCGAACCAATTCCACCAAGTCCCCGCGCCCGCCGGATACAGCCAAATACCATGCCATAAGCGAACCGCCATTGAACACGATTAACGGATCTTCGCGATGGCCGATCAGAATTTGGGCATCTGTCGCAACCCGGTAAGGGTCTTCCCAAGGGGCGCCGGGATACGCGATGCGCCCACGTCCGACGCGCCATACCACGTACCCGGGAATCGGGCTGTCCACCGGACTCCCCGCAGCGCACAATCTTCCTGCCCAGGCCGGAGCAACGAGCACTCCACCGGCCCTCACGTAGGCCGCAAGCTTGCGGAGCAACGCCTCCGCGGGGGGCTCTTCATCCACCCAAACGATTGCCTTGAGCGTTTCGAAATCGGCAGATGCGGCTTTGCTCGTCAGCAGCACGGAGTGAAGCAGGTCTCGACGCGCCGAGAGATTCAGTACTTCGGTGGCCAGGAACTCGTTGGCGCCGCTAAAAGTGGAAATGACGGCTACCACCGCTCGCGGCTGGCTATCGGCCCAGGACCGCCGCGCCTCGAAGAAGCGGAGAGCGGCGACCAGTTTGCGCCAGTGGGCCATGGCGGTCGCATCGCGGGCCTCCATGTCTTTTCCCAGGCGCTCATCGAGAGACACCAGCCACCGGGCGCCGCCCGCCGCCGCATCCGCAATCGCCAACTGATATGCGTTTCCAAAGACGAGATCGCCGCGGTTCGTTTGGGGCTTGCTTACCAGCCAGATGGTTTTCCCGGGCGCCTTGGCGTGGGCCAGTTGGATCAGCCATCCATTGGAGTCAATCCAGGGAGCGCCGGTCGGCCCGGCATCCACGCCGTCTCTGTTTCGAGCGGAACTCATTCGGACACCTGGGAAAACGGCATCCGTAATTGCGGCTACGGGGAGTTCACCCGTCCAGGGAATCTTCGCCGCCTCCCCGGCGGCAATGCCGGAGGAGGCAGTGTCGCGCCAATCCACGATTGCCACTCCGCGGCGCCGCGCCTCGCCCAGGAGCAAATCCGAATCGGGAAGACCGGCTTCGAAGACCAGGCAATTGATGGGAGTTCCCGCAATCCAATCGAGCGATTTCGGATCCTTCCAGCCTGACGGCCAGGACATAGGCACCCAACCACTCTGCGGACGCACTACCGGCACTTGGTTTTCCACCTACCTATTGGCGAGTCCAAAATCCTTGGGTGACAGATCTTCACCCGTCGCGAACGGCGCCATAACGTCGAAACGCCCCTCAAGTCCATGTTTTCACATTTTCACGCACGGTGATCGTTTGACTATTTCATCAGCATAAAATATACTTTCACGCAAGGAAGGAGTCCTTTGCGACTCTTGGGGGCGTATCATGAAAATGGCCACAACGGTGACCAAGATCTGCCGCATAATGCAGCAGTTTCAGGAAAGTAATGCGCTTGGAATCACTGACTTGGCGCAACGCACAGGGCTCCTGCCGAGCGATGTCCACCGGATTCTCACATCCCTGCGGGCCAGCCGTTATGTCGATCAGGATCCCGAAACCAGGAAATATCGGTTGGGTGTCACGCTGATGCGTCTCGGCCTTATGGCGCTGGAGCACAATCTGCTTCGAGAGGAGGCCCAGCCCGTTCTTGCGGAGCTTTCGAAACGAATCCGAGCAACCACCCAACTGGGATTGCTGGATGGGGAAAGGCTGGAGTTGATCCTGATTCATCAGGTAGACGGCCCGGGCGGGGTCAAGTTTCAGACAAATCTGGGTGAGGTCGAACCGCTTCATTGCACGGCTCTCGGCAAGACAGTCCTGGCCAGTCTGGACAGGCAGACACTCGGTCGTGCATTGCAGAACAACGGCATGCCCAGGAGGACGTCCCATACGATCACAGACGTCGCGACCTTGGAACAGCAGTTGGAGCGAGTCCGGCGATGCGGCTACGCAGTGGAACGCGAAGAATTCACCAATAGCCTCTGTTGTATCGGGTCAGCGGTTCGCGATGGAACAGGCGCCGTTGTTGGCGCCATTAACGTGCCGATGCCGACGACGGAGTTCCTTTCCTGGAACGAACGGCGGTTAGCCTCAATTGTCAAGGACTCGGCTTATCATCTATCGACGATTCTAAGCCGCACCGAATCCTGAGCTCGCGTGTTGTCCCTGGACGCCCGACGGCACTCCACACGGTCAGCAGGCGACTCGCGCGGCCGGAACATCTTGCCTATTCAACCCTACTGCCTGAGTGATGATTTGATTCGCTGGATTCGTTTCCGCACCTTTGTTCGGCCGGCCGGCGGCCGCGAACCGGCGCTCAGTCCTCCCCTTCGAACAAATCACGATGACGGCCCGAATTGCCCCCTAAGGCATTCAAGTATTTTGAAGTACCTCTCGAAACTCGAACGATCAATCAGATCATAAGTAAGTATAAATAGCGCCGGGGAATCAGGCCGCCGCGTACTGGGTATCCGGCGTGACGGTAAACTGCTGACCAGCCCGCCCGCGCATTTTCCCCGTGGGGTTACCGATTGGACAGCTTGGCGAAGCCGGTGGCGTGAGATCGAATATCTCTACGACGAACTCTGCGCCGCCGTCGTGCCGCGCGGCAGCCTCGCCGCAATTCCCGGCGACTGGTGCGACATCTAGCGGGATCAGGCGGATTCCAATAGGTGCGAAAATTCTGCCGCCGACCGCCGGTCAAGTCGAGCCGATCGCCCGACGGCGCGCGATCCAGTCCATCCAGTCGTCGAGGCCGGCGCCCGTTGTACACGAGGTTTCGATGATCTCGATGTCCGGGTTGATGCGGCGCGCGTTCTCGCGCGCGAGTTCGATTTTGAACGGCACGTAGGGCAGCAGGTCGACCTTGTTCAGGATCATCAGCCGGGACTTGTGGAAGATGCCGGGATACTTGAGCGGTTTGTCTTCGCCCTCGGTGACGCTCAGCACAACCACCTTCGCATCCTCGGCGAGATCGTAGCTCGTCGGGCAGACAAGATTGCCGACATTCTCGATGAGCAGCAGATCGAAATCGTCGAGGCTCCAGCCTTCGAGGGCGCGCTCGATCATGCGGGCGTCGAGGTGGCAGGCGCCGGCGGTGGTGATTTGCTTCACCGGGAAGCCGTACGGAGCGAGACGCGCGGCATCGTTGTCCGTCTGAACGTCGCCGGTGAGCACGGCGGCGCGCGTGGAACGGTCGAAGCGATCGAGGGTGCGCTCGAGCAGCGCCGTTTTGCCGGAGCCGGGCGAACTGATGAGGTTCAGGCACAGGATGCTGCGCTCGTGGAACTGCTGGCGCATGGCTCGGGCGATGCGGTCGTTCTCGCTCAGGACCTTCTTTTCGAGGGGGACGCGGTCAATCATTCTTCGAACTCCAGGAAGGACATTTGCAGCTCGTCGAGGGGGGTGTGTTCAATCTCCAGCTTAACCGGCTCGAATTCCGTGTCCTTGACGATCGCTTCATAACAGAACGTGAGCGATCCCACGTCGATGCCGGCGAGATCGCCGAGGCGGAGGCCGATCTTCGTGAGCCGGCTGGATGCGCGCAGATCCCACTGCTGGCGGGCGTGGTCGAGAATGGCGGTCGCAATGGACATCTCGTGCATGGCGAGGCTAGCAGATTCGCGGGAGTTGGTCGCCGGAGAGCATGTCGACGATGCGCGTGGAGCCGAAACGCGTGCGCATGGTCACGAGGCCCGGGTGGCCTTCGGCGACCTCGCCGATGATCCGCGCCTCGCGGCCGAGGGGATGCTCGCGCATGGCGGCCAGGATCGCATCGGCGGCGGAGCGAGCCGCAATGGCGACGAGCTTGCCCTCGTTCGCGACATACATCGGATCCAGACCCAACAGCTCGCAAGCGCCGCGCACCTCCTCGCGGACCGGGATCGAGTCCTCTTCGATGCGAATGCTCGCGCGGGATTGCGCCGCAATCTCGTTCAGCGTGCTGGAAAGGCCGCCGCGCGTGGGGTCGCGCAGGCAGCGGATCTCGTGGCTGGCCGCGAGCATGGTCTCGACCAGCGTGTGCAGCGGCGCGGAATCGCTCACGATGGGGCACTCGAACTCGAGCCCTTCCCGTTCCGAGAGGATCGCGATGCCATGATCGCCGATGGGCCCGCTGAGAAGCACGGCGTCGCCGGGGCTGGCGTGGCTCGCGGAAAGATCAAGTCCGTTGCGCACCACGCCGATGCCGGTGGTGTTGATGAAGAGCCGGTCGCCGCTGCCTTTTTCGACGACTTTGGTGTCGCCGGTGACGACGCAGACGCCGGCCTTCGACGCCGCGGCCGCAAGCGAATTCACGGCGCGGCGCAGGGTCTCGATTTCGAGTCCCTCTTCGAGGATGAAGGCGGCGCTGAGGAACAGCGGGCGCGCGCCGCCCATGGCGAGATCGTTGATAGTCCCATGCACGGCGAGCGAGCCGATGTCGCCGCCGCGAAAAAATAGCGGCTTGACGACGAACGTGTCGGTGGTGAAGGCGAGCCGCGTGCCGTTCACCTCGACGATGGCCTGATCGTCCATCCTGCCGAGGATGGGATTCGAGAATGCGGGCAGGAAGATCTCGCGCATGAGCTCGGCGCTGAGCTTGCCGCCGCTGCCGTGGCCAAGCAGGACGGTTAGGGCACGCACACGAGGCTCCGGCGGTAAGCGTAGTAGGCGGCGCAGGCGCCTTCGGTCGAGACCATCGGCGCGCCCAGCGGATTGTCGGGCGAACAAAGGGTTCCGAAGGCGGAACAATCGACGGGCTTCTTCAGGCCCTTCAGCACCTGCGCGGCGATGCACTCGGGCGGCTCGTTGGCGGTTAAGGCGGCCACGTTGTAGATACGCTCGGCGTCGTAGGCCGCGAACTCGTCGCGGATGCGCAGGCCGCTCGCGGGGATGGCGCCGATGCCGCGCCACTTTCGATCGGCGACTTCGAAGACCCGGTTCATCGCGCGTTGCGCGGCCCGGTTGCCATCGCGCGTGACGGAGCGGACGTATTGATTTTCGACTTCCGCGCGGCCCGCCTCGAGTTGCTCGACGAGCATGCGGATCGCCTCCAGAAGATCGACGGGCTCGAAACCGCCCACGACGAAGGGGACGCGGTATTCGGCGGCGAGCGGCTCGTACTCGCGGTAGCCCATGATGGTGCAGACGTGGCCGGGCGCGATGAAGCCCTGAACGCGATTGTCCGGCGACGAGAGCAGCAGCCGCATGGCGGGCGGAACGAGGACATGCGAGGCGAGCATGGAAAAGTTGCGCAGGCCTTCGCGATGCGCCTGGAGCACCGCCATCGCGTTGGCCGGAGCGGTGGTTTCGAAACCTACGCCAAAGAAGACCACCTCGCGTTCGGGATGCTCCCGCGCGATCCTGACCGCTTCCATGGGCGTGTAAGCGACGCGAACGTCGCCGCCGGCGGCCTTGACGCGGAACAGATCGCAGCGCGAGCCGGGCACGCGGAGCATGTCGCCGTAGGAGACGAAGACGACGCGGGGGCGGGAGGCGATGGCGATGGCCTTGTCGACCATTTCGAGCGGCGTGACGCATACCGGACAACCCGGGCCGTGAACCAGCTCGACCTCGGGCGGCAGCATCTGGTCGATGCCGTACTTCATGAGCGTGTGGGTCTGGCCGCCGCAGATCTCCATGAGCACCCAGGGGCGGGTTACGCGGCGCGCGATGTCCGCGGCGAGGGCGCGGGCGATGGATACGTCGCGGTATTCGTCGAGGTACTTCATGGCGAGCCGGGTTCCTCGAGCAGACCCATCTGTTCGAGAATCTCATAGGTCCGCCGCGCCTCGGCCTCGTCCACGCGGCTGATGGCGAAACCGACATGCACCAGTACGTAATCGCCAGGCTGGGCTTCAGGGACCCAGTCGAGATAGGCTTGGCGCGTGATGCCGCCGAACTGGACCCGGCCGATGCGGCTGTCGCCGATCTGTTCGGTGTCGAGGATCTTACCGGGCACGGCTAGACACATGCGGGATCTCCTTCTGAAGTTCGGAAATGAGGCGGCGGATCGTTTGGACGGCCTCGGGAACGGCGGCCGATACGGCTTCGGACAAGCCGATGCCCGTCGAGAGCCGTTCCGGTTCGATCCCGGCGATCCAGACGCTTGCGGGAAGCTCGCCGAGCAGGGCAGCGAAGCGGAGAAGCTCGAGCGCATTCGCCTCGTGGGCGGTGGTCGAGCGCGCGGCCGAGGAAGAGAACGGAAAGCGGAGTACGTGGAGAGTGCCGGGCGCGTCGCCAAGAGCGATGGCGTCGAGCACGATCACGGCCTCGCGGCCCGAGAGCCGCGCAAGGAGAGTGAGACCCAGCGTCCCGCCGTCGACGAACTCGACGCCATGGGAGGACGCGGCATCGCGCGAGAGTTCGTCGAGCAGCGCCAGGCCCACGCCGTCGTCGGAGAGTAACTGGTTCCCCACGGCCAGGACGAGGAGCGGGCGCACCGTCGTCACGGGTTCGCCGGACGCCGGCTCGCGAATCGCGCTAGCTGACCCAGCGGCCGGGCTCAAGATCGCCTTCCTCGTAGAACTTGAAGCCGGAAACAATCGACGAGAGCAGTCCGTTGCGGTACTGGCTCGAGTCAAACAGCACGACATACAGGTGGAAGACGAAGAAGACGAGGAACCCCCAGGCGAACATATGGTGCCACATGTGGACTCGGTAGGATCCGCCGAGCAGAGGGATGACCCAGCCGGTGGCGTGGTCCCAGAATCCGCCGGGGCGCGATTCCGAGTACAACGCGAAGCCGGTGAGGATCTGCGCCCATCCGAGACCGATCACGAAGACGGTGTAAGCGAGTCCGGCCAGGGCGTTGTGGCCGAGGTGGACGTGTCCGCGGTCGAGGCGCAGGTAGGCGTGGGACTGACCCGCAAGGTCGCGCCACCAGCCGGCCCGCCACACGAAGGGAAACCCGGAGCGGGCGTAATTGTTCCCCATGTAGAACCAATATATGCGCGCCAGGAAGGCCACCAGGAACACCATGCCGGCGGCGAAGTGGATCTCGCGCACACGTCCCATGACGAAGTGGTGGTAGGCCTCACCGGCGGGAATCAGTTGGGGGAAGGCGATGTAGAGCCCGGTGGCGAACATCAGGGCCACGGTGATGGCGTTCACCCAGTGGGTGAGGCGAACGGGCAGCTCCCAGACGTACATGCGTCCGTAGCGCGCCACGGGACTGGTTAGATGCAAGGCTCGGGTTGCCATGACGCCTCCGTTACCGCACCACAACTTCGGCCAGCTTGCGGCCGTCCGCGCCGATCACGTGCGACGCGCAGGCGAGACACGGATCGAACGAATGGATGGTGCGCAAGATCTCGAGCGGGCGCATCGGGTCGCTCATCGGCGTTCCGACGAGCGCGGCTTCGTAGGCGCCGTGCTGGCCTTTGGCATCCTTGGGCGAAGCGTTCCAGGTCGAGGGCACCACGATCTGGTAACTCGCGATCTTCCCATCGTGGATCTTCACCCAATGGCAGAGGCTTCCCCGCGGCGCTTCGGCGAAGCCGAAGCCCTTGGCGTCGGCGAACCAGGAGGACGGCTCCCATTTGGACGTGGACGCGGTGCTGGTGTCGCCGCTCTTGAGATTGGTCATGAGCCGATCGAATTCGTCCTGCAGCCAGGCGACGGCGAGCTTGGTTTCGAGCCCGCGCGCGGCCGTCCGGCCCAACGTGGAGAAGAGCGCGGAGGCATCGAGTTTGAGGCGCCCCAGGGCGTCGTTGACCACATCCTTGAACTCGGCGCGGCCCGAGGCGTAGCCAACGATCATGCGGGCGAGCGGACCGACCTCGACGGCGTGGCCCTTCCAGCGCGGACTCTTTATCCAGGAGTATCCGGCGTTTTCGTCGAGTTCTTTGTAGGGCGGCTTCGGGCCGGTGTATTTCGGCACCGTGACCCCGTCCCACGGATGCAGCGCCTCCTGGCCGGCGGGATAGGTATACCAGGAATGGGCAACCTCCTCGCGCACCTGCGAAGTGTCGGTAAGGTCCAACGGAAGCACCTCGGAGAGGTTCTTGTCGAGCACGACGCCACGGGGGAAGCGGAAGTGAGACGGGTCGCCGATGCCGTTTTGCGGGATGTCGCCGTAGACCATGTAACTGCCGAGGCCGCCGCCGTACTTCGTCCATTCCGGATAGAACGAGGCGACCGCGAAGAGGTCCGGAACATAGAGGTCGTTTACGATGTCGGCGGCCTGACGAATCAGGTGTCCGACGAGGTTCAGACGCTCGATGTTGATGGCATTGTCGCCATTGAGGGAGATGGCCGAGGCCACGCCGCCGACAAGATAATGCGGGTGCGGATTCTTGCCGCCGAACACGGTGTGGATTTTGACGATGTCCTTCTGCCACCGCAGGGCTTCGAGATAATGCGCCACGGCCATGAGGTTGGCCTCGGGCGGCAGCTTGTAAGCCGGGTGGCCCCAGTAGGCATTCTGGAAGATGCCGAGCTGGCCGCTGTCGACGAACTTCTTGATGGTGTTCTGGACGTCGGCGAAATACCCGGGGGTCGATGTGGGCCAGTGAGGAGAGACGTTTTGGGCGAGTTCGGCGGTGGCCTTGGGATTGGCCTTGAGCGCCGAGACCACATCGACCCAGTCGAGGGCGTGCAGGTGATAGAAGTGAATCACATGGTCCTGAACGAGTTGCGTGAGGGCCATGATGTTCCGGATGGACTCGGCATTCTTGGGCACGCGGATGCCGAGGGCGTTCTCGACGGCGCGGACCGAAGCCAGCGCGTGGACGGTGGTGCAGACGCCGCAGATGCGCTCGCAGAAGGCCCAGGCGTCGCGGGGGTCGCGGCCCTGAAGGATCACTTCGATGCCGCGCCACATGGTGCCGGACGAGATGGCGTTGTCGATGACGCCATGGTCGTTGAGCATCGCCTCGATGCGGAGGTGTCCCTCGATGCGCGTGATGGGATCGACTACAACTCGTTTCATGCCTCGCCTCCCTTGGTCCCGTCCGCTGGAGTGGCGGCAGGCGTCTGTTTCGCGCCGGCCTTGCGCACCAGATGGGAGGCAAGGTGGGCGGCGACGCCCACGCCGGCGACGACCGTGAGCGTTTTGCCAATCTCGTCGGGCGTGGACTCGATGCCGGGCACGAGCACGTTCGAGAGCCGCTGATAGAAGGGGCCGTTATCCCAGAAGTTATCCGCCGCGCAGCCGATGCACGGGTTGCCGGAAGAGATCGGGAAACCGCAGCCGTCGTTCCAGCGCATGCTCGAGCAGGCGTTGTAAGTCGTGGGTCCGCGGCAGCCCATCTTATATAGACACCAGCCCTTGCGCGCGCCCTCGTCGTCCCAGGATTCGACGAACATGCCCGCGTCGAAGAAGGCGCGGCGGTAACATTTGTCGTGGATGCGCTGGCCGTAGAACATTTTCGGCCGGCCCTGGCGGTCGAGCTCGGGAAGCGTGCCGAAGGTCAGGATGTAAGTGAGCACGCCGGTCATGACTTCGCCGATCGGAGGGCAGCCGGGCACGTTGATGATGGTGCGATTCGGGATCAGTTCGTGGATCGGCTTGGCGCCGGTCGGATTGGGCCGCGCCGCCTGCACGCAGCCATTCGAGGCGCACGAACCCCAGGCTATGATCGCCTTGGCCTTTTCGGCCGTCTCGGTGAGGACATTGAGAAAGGTGTCTCCGCCGACGGTGCAATAGACGCCGCCGTCGCGCGTGGGGGCGTTCCCTTCGACGGCCAGCAGGTACTCGCCTGGATGTTCCTTCATGACGCGCTGGCGAATCTCCTCGACCTGGAATCCGGCGGCGGCCTGCAGCGTGTCGTCATAATCGAGTGAGATCATGTTGAGCACGATGTCCTGGGCGATCGGATGGGCCGAGCGGATAAAGGACTCGCTGCAACAGGTGCATTCGAGGCCGTGCAGCCACAAGACCGGGATGCGGGGTTTTGTGTCCATGGCCTCGACAACGCGAGGAATCATGACCGCATCGAGGCCCATGGCCGCGGAGATCGTGGTGCAGAATTTGAGGAAGGCTCTTCGATCGACGCCGTGTTGCTTTAGCACGTCGTAGGTCGAAGGCGGGCGGAAGAGAAGAGGCATGGCGGCCCTCCTACGTTGGTGTCGCGCCTATGGGCGAGCACGGCGGAGGCCATTCCGGTTGGCCGGCCGCGGTGGCGGGTGTCCAATGCGGGCTCCCCGATTCGGGGCACATCGAGGCGTTAGGCGAGACCGCGCGGAAGATGCACCGGGTGAAAGACGTTGCGCGAATGCGTGAGATCGCTCACGGTTGCGTGCTTGTGCGGGAAATGGCGCAAGGTGCGCGAAGGCGGAACGGGGTGTCGAATGCGGAAGCGAATCCAGGTTCAGGGCATCGTGCAGGGCGTCGGATTTCGACCCTTTGTGTACATGCTGGCGCGCGCGGGCAACCTTGCGGGGTGGGTTCGGAACTCGTCGGAAGGGGTGTTCATCGAGGTTGAGGGCTCGGGTGAGGCGATCGGGCGGTTCGTGGAAGGGCTGTCGAGCGCAGCGCCAGTCCTGGCTCAGATCGACCGTGTCGAGTCCAAGGATGTCCCCGAGGAGGGAGCGCTACGGTTTGTGATTCTGGAGAGCGCGGCCGCGGCGGGAGAATTCGTCCTGGTTCCACCCGACGTGGCCACGTGCGCCGACTGTTACCGGGACTTTACGGACCCGCGGAACCGGCGCTATGGGTACCCGTTCACCAACTGCACGAACTGCGGTCCGCGGTACACGATTATCCGCGACATTCCCTACGACCGTCCGAAGACCACCATGGCGGAATTTTCGATGTGCGCCGACTGCGAGGCGGAGTACCGGAATCCGGCCGACCGGCGGTTCCACGCGCAGCCGAACGCGTGTCCTGTGTGCGGGCCTTCACTGTCGGCGCCGCTCGGCGAAGCGCGGCGGTGGCTGCGGGAGGGCAAGGTGGTGGCGATCAAGGGCCTTGGCGGATTCCATCTGGCCTGCGACGCGGAAAACGAGAGGGCGGTGCGGCGGCTGCGTGAGCGCAAGCGCCGCAGCGACAAGCCGTTCGCGATCATGGCGCCGGATCTGGCGGCGGTGGAGCGCTTCTGTGTGGTGACGGAGGCGGACCGCAAGGCGCTCGAAGGCCCGCGGCGCCCGATCGCGATCCTCGAGCGGCGGCCCGGTGCGCGGATCGCCGAGGCGGTGGCGCCCGGGAACAAGACGCTCGGCGTGATGCTGCCGTACACGCCGTTGCACCATCTTCTGTTCGAGGCGGACGGGGACGCTCGCTTCGAGGCGCTCGTGATGACCAGCGGCAATGTCAGCGAAGAGCCGATCGTCAGCCGGGACGAGGAGTTGGCGCGGATCAAGCCGTTCGTCGACGAAGTGCTGACGCACAATCGCAAAATCCAGACGCGCGTCGATGACTCGGTGGTTCGGACCTTCGAGGGACGCGAGCGGGTGATCCGGCGCTCGCGCGGATTCGCGCCCCATCCGATCGGCCTTGGCTATGAACTGGCGCCCGCCTTGGGCGTCGGCGGCGAGTTGAAAAATACCTTCTGCCTGACGAAGCGGCGCTACGCCATTCTGAGCCAGCACATCGGAGATCTGGAAAACTTCGAGACGCTCGAGTTCTTCCACGAAACGCTCGAGCACATGAAGCGCTTCTTCCGCGTCGAGCCGGAGATCGTCGCGCACGACCTGCATCCCGGCTACCTGAGCACGCGGGCCGCGGGCGAGATGAGCGTCGCGCGCAAGATCGGCGTGCAGCACCATCACGCGCATATCGCCAGTTGCATGGCGGAAAACGGGTTGCGGGAGAAGGTGATCGGCGTGGCCTTCGACGGTACCGGCTACGGAACCGACGGCCAGATCTGGGGCGGCGAATTTCTGGTCTGCGATTTTGGGGGATTCGAGCGCCAGATGCACCTGCGGTACGTTCCGTTGGCCGGCGGCGATACGGCGATTCGCGAGCCATGGCGCGCGGCGCTGAGCTACGCGCGCGACGCCTTCGGCAAATGCCCGCCCGAGCATTTGTTCTCGCGAATCCCGCATCGCAAGCGGGCGCTGGTGGAGAGCATGATCGAGCATAAGGTGAACACGATTCTTACTTCCTCCTGCGGACGCCTCTTTGACGCGGTCGCGTCGCTGGTGGGCCTGCGGGACGAGACGAATTACGAGGGCCAGGCGGCGATCGAGTTGGAAGCGATCGCGGAGGCGGGCGTCGAGGCGCGGTATGGTTTCGAGATTGCCGGCGGCGAAATCGACCTGCGGCCGGCCATCGGGGAGATCGCCCGCGCGTTGGACTCGGGCGAGCGCCAGGGGCAAATCTCGGCGGCATTTCACAACACCGTCGCCGCGGCGATCGTCGAGGCGTGCGATCGGATCCGCGAGCTTCACGGCATCGGCCGCGTATGTCTCAGCGGAGGCACGTTCCAGAATTTTTACCTGCTGCGGCGCACCGTGGACGGCCTTCGCTCGCGCGGGTTCGAAGTGTATCTCCACTCGCAGGCGCCAGCCAATGACGGCGGAATCGCTCTGGGGCAGGCGGTCATCGCGGCCGCCGCGATGGCAAGCACGTGAAGCGGCGCGCATGAGCGGCCACGAACCGCACGGGCTTTGACATTGCTTTGACGTTGCGGGCCCGTCCTGTTTCCTTCTGATACGATCGGCAATGACCCCAGGACAATCGTTCAGGAGAGACGCCATGCCAGGTTCGCTTCGGACTTACTTCGCTTCCCTGCTGCTCGCCTCCGGACTTCCAGCACAGACCATGAAGGCGCCGGATATCGAGAAAGAACCGGCGCTCTATGTCGTGCCATACGCGCACCTCGATACGCAGTGGCGATGGGAATTTCCCCAGACCATCGGCGAATATCTTCTGAAGACCATGCGCGTGAACTTCTACTTGATGGACAAGTATCCGCACTACGTCTTCAATTGGAGCGGCTCGAACCGCTACCGCCTCATGAAAGAGTACTTCCCGTCGGATTACGCCCGAATCAAGCACTATGTGGATAACGGCCAATGGTATCCGGCGGGATCGTCGGTGGAAGAAGGCGACGTCAACTTGCCGAGCGCGGAAGCCATCCTCCGCCAGGTCCTCTACGGCAATAACTTCTTCCGGCGGGAGTTCGGCAAAGCCAGCGCGGAATATATGCTGCCGGACTGCTTCGGATTCCCGGCTTCGCTGCCCAGCATTCTGGCGCACGCCGGCGTGAAGGGCTTCTCCACGCAGAAGCTGTCGTCGGCGTGGCAGCCCGCCCCGAAAGTGGGTGGGCCGGATTCGCCGGAGCAGACGCCGGAAGGCATCCCCTTCAACGTAGGCATCTGGGAAGGGCCGGATGGAAAGACAATCCTCGCGGCGCTGAATCCGGAGGGATACGGAAGCGTCATCCGTACGGACCTGAGCAAGGAGCCGGCGGCGTCCGATGGCGGACCGGGCGAGCAGGACTGGGTGAAGCGCATCGAACTCGATGGCAAAGTCACGGGGGTATTCGCCGACTACCACTACATCGGAACCGGCGACATCGGCGGGTCAGTGGATGAGGAGTCGGTGAAGCTGCTGGAAGCGATGGTCACTAAGGGCCAGGCGTCGCTTCCTCCGCCGGAGTTCGGCCGGCGCGGCGGGCCGGAGGCGCAGCCGCCAGCGCCCGGTCCGGAAATCGAGATGGGTGACGGCCCGGTGCATGTGATCTCCGCCACCGCCGACCAGATGTTCCTGGACATCAAGCCCGACATGACCTCGCGTATGCCGCGCTACAAAGGCGATCTGGAATTGATCAACCATTCGGCCGGGTCGCTGACCTCGGAAGCCTACCACAAGCGCTGGAACCGCAAGAACGAAATCCTCGCCGATGCCGCCGAGAAGGCCTCCGTCGCGGCACAGTGGCTGGGTGGGCGACCGTATCCGCGGGAGCGCCTGAACGACGCATGGACGCTGGTGATGGGCGGCCACTTCCACGACACCGGCGCCGGCACGGCGACGCCACGCGCTTACGAATTCGCCTGGAACGACGACGTGATCGCCATGAACCAGTTCGCCGGCGTGCTGACCAGCGCCACCGAAGCCGTGGCTTCCGTCATGGATACCCGGACCAAGGGGATTCCAGTGGTGGTCTACAATTCGCTGAATATCGCGCGCGAGGACGTGGTGGAAGCCGCTGTCGCGCTGCCCGCGGGCACAGCCGCGGTACGGGTTACCGGCCCCGATGGCAACGAGGTCCCCGCGCAGTGGGAAGACGGGAAAGCCGTCTTCGTGGCCAAGGTCCCCTCGGTTGGCTACGCCGTCTACGATGTGCAGCCCTCCTCCGCGCCGGCCTCTTCCATGCTCACGGTGACGGCCCCGCCAACCGCCGTCCGAGGGCGGCGCGGCATGGCCGAGGGGGAACGGTCGCTTGAGAACGCCCGGTATAAGGTCACGTTGAATGGCGCCGGAGACGTCGCCAGTATCTATGACAAGTCGCTCGCCCGGGAACTGCTTCGGGCGCCCATCCGCCTGGCGATCTCGAGCGACCATCCCTTGCAGTGGCCGGCCTGGAACATGGATTTCGACCAGGAACAGGCGCCGCCGCGCGCCTACGTGCGTGGCGGCCAGGTGCGCATCAAAGAGAATGGGCCAGCTCGCGTATCGTTGGAAGTGACCCGATCGGCCGAAGGGTCGAAATTCACCCAGACCGTCAGCCTGTCGTCGGGCGATGCTGGGAATCGGGTCGAGTTCGGCGCCGCGATCGACTGGTCCACGCTGTACGCCAATTTGAAAGCCACGTTCCCACTCAGCGCGGCCAATCCCAACGCGACTTACAACTGGGGCGTGGGAACCGTTGAGCGGCCGAATGCCAGCGAGCGCCAATTCGAAGTGGCTTCCCACCAGTGGATCGATCTGACGGATCAAAGCGGCGCATACGGCGCCACCATTCTGACCGATTGCAAGAACGGCTCCGACAAACCCAACGACAACACGATTCGCCTGACGCTGGTGCGGTCCCCGGGAACCGATTCCTCATACACGGATCAGGCCAATCAGGACTGGGGCCATCATGAGATCGTGTTCGGCATCGCCGGGCACCAGGGCGATTGGCGCGAGGGCCAGACGGACTGGCAAGCGTATCGGCTGAACGTTCCGCTCATGGCGTTCGAAACCGCGAAGCATGCCGGCGCGTTGGGCCGGGAATTTTCGTTGCTGAAGATCGACAACCCACGCATTCAGGTGATGGCGCTCAAGCAGGCCGAACTCAGCGACGAAGTGATCCTGCGCATGGTGGAAGTGGACGGCAAACCCGCGCCGGGCGTGCGCGTGACGTTCCCGGGCCCCATCGCCGCAGCCCGCGAGGCGAACGGGCAGGAACTGCCGGCGGGCCCGGCCAGCGTGCCGGATGGCGCGCTGGTGACATCGTTCACGCCTTACGAGATGCGCACTTTCGCTCTGCGGCTGGGCACCGCCCCGGCCAAGGCGCGGCCGGTCCGCTCGCAACCCGTGGCGCTGGCTTACGACCTGGCCGTGGCGAGCAACGACGACCATCCGTCCACCGAAGGCTTCGACGGCAAGGGCAATTCCATGCCGGCCGAGATGCTGCCTCCGGAGATTGCCTTCAATGGCGTGCGGTTCAAGCTGGCCGCGGCGGGTTCCGGCATGCGGAACGCCGTGGCCGCCAAGGGCCAGTCCATCCGTCTGCCGGAAGGCGAGTTTAACCGCGTGTACCTGCTGGCGGCCGCATCGGATGGCGACGTCAACGCCTCCTTCCAGGCCGGCGGCACAACGGCCCGCCTGAATATCCAGAACTGGGGCGGGTTCGTCGGCCAATGGGACACGCGCATATGGAAGAACGATCCGTTCACCGCAAAGGACTGGGCAGTTTCGGCGAATCACGCCGTGTGGGATCCCGATCCGGCCAAGCAGCGCTCGCAAGGACACCGCGATTGGTCGCCGCGATACCCGGACGACTACGTGGGACTGCGGCCGGGTTACATCAAGCGCGCGGACCTGGCCTGGTATTGCTCGCACCATCATACGGCCGAAGGGTTGAATCAGCCTTACCAATACTCGTACCTGTTCGCCTACTCGATCGAACTGCCGGCCGGAGCGCGCACGCTGACACTGCCGGACAATGACCGGATCAAGGTGCTGGCGGTTTCGGTTGCCCTGGAAGATGCCGAAGTTAAGCCCGCGCACCCGTTGTACGACACGCTCGGCGGCGAGGCGCCGCGCGCGATGGCCTTATCGCACGGGCCGGTTGCGGCTCGTTAACCCGACGTTTGCAACGCGCGCCGCGCGGGCTCGGCCGCTATTGTCCGCCGGCCCGAACGTCTCTCGTGGTGGGCAACTGCGAGGTGTCCCAGCCCCCGCCGAGCGCCTGGATCAAGAGCACTCCGGAGGTCAGGCGGCGGGTCAACAGGTCCACCTGCGTGCGCTCGGCCGCGAGCGCCGTGGCCTGCGCGGTGATGACCGTTAAATAGTCCGTGGTGCCGGCCTTGTACTGTGCGGTGGAAAGAACCAGCGCGCGCTCCGCCGACTTCACCGATTGCGCGACCGGGACGAACTCCTCGGACATCACGCGGAGAGCGGCCAGCTCGTCTTCGACCTGTTGAAACGCGGTGAGGACGGTCTGCCGGTAGGCGGCGACGGTCGCCTCAAAAGCGGCTCGCGTTTCGGCCTCCGCCGCGCGGCGCAAGCCGGCGTCGAAGATGTTTTGCGCCACGGTGGGGCCGACGGCGAAGAAGCGGCTGGGCCAGTCGAGCCATGTGCCGATGTGCGCGCTTTGAAAGCCGCTGGAACCCGACAAGGCGAGCGCTGGGAAGAAGGCGGCCTTGGCAATGCCGATCTGCTCGTTGGCGGCGGCCATCAGGCGTTCGTTCTGGGCGACATCGGGGCGGCGTTCGAGCAGCACCGAAGGAACCGCGATGGGCACGGGCGGCGGCGGAGTGGTCAATAATTTCGGGGTGATGGTGATGGCGGCGGGCGGGCGGCCGGCAAGCACGGCGATGGCGTGCTCGAACTGGGCGCGCGCGACGCCGAAATCGACCAACTGGGACTGCGCCGTGTAGAGCTGCGATTCGGCCTGGGCGACATCGAGATCGGACGCGACGCCGCCCCCGTAGCGGGCGCGCGTGAGTTGCAAGTATTCCCGGTACGATGCGACGGTGCGCGTGAGCAGGTCGATATCGCCATCCACGCCGTGCAATTCGAAGTAGTCCACCGCCAGATCGGCCTGGTAGAGCAGCCGAAGATTCTCGATGTTGGCGGCCGAGGACTGCGCCTGGGCCGAAACGCCCGCCACGTTCCGCCGGATGGCGCCCCAGAGATCGACGGTATAAGAGAGGTCGATCGGAAAGCTGTAGGCGGTTCGCAGCGCGCCGGCGCCCGCGGTAGAGCCTCCGCTCAGGGAGCCCCCCGAATTGAAGCCGCCGGGCGAGCGCGATTCGATAATGGAAGGGCCGAAGGAGGCCGTGGGGAACAGCGCCGAGCGCGCGATCCGGACCGCGTCGCGGGCCTCGCGGTATTGCGCCTCCGCCACCAGCAGGTTCTGGTTGTCGACGCTCACCATCTCCTCGAGCGCGTTCAGATCGGGATCGTTGAAGAGCTCCCACCACTTGCCTTTGAGATGGTCGTCGGCGGGCTGGCCTGGCTTCCAGTTCTGCGCCTCCTTGAAATCGGCGGGCGGCTGTTCCTTGAAGGCGGGAGGAACGGGCGCGGACGGGCGCCGGTAGTTGGGACCCAGCTTGCAGCCGGCGAAGGCGAGCACGAGGAGAACCAGAGGCGCTCTTTTCACATCGCCACCTCGGGCTCGAGCCGGTCCCGCCGCCTTCGCCGCTGATCCGCCCACCAGTGCTGCAGGCGGTCGAAGTAGAGGTAAACCACGGGCGTGGTGTAGAGCGTCAGCACCTGGCTCACGATGAGGCCGCCGATGATGGTGATGCCGAGCGGGCGCCGCAGCTCGGACCCGGTGCCGCGCCCGATCGCCAGCGGCAGCGCGCCCAGCATGGCCGCCATGGTGGTCATGAGAATGGGACGGAAGCGCAGCAGGCAGGCCTCAAAGATCGAGTCGCGCGAGCTCTTGCCCTCCTGGCGTTCGGCCATGATGGCGAAATCGATCATCATGATCGCGTTCTTCTTGACGATGCCAATCAGCAGGATGATGCCGATCATGGCGATGACGCTGAGATCGATCTTGCCGATCATCAGCGCCAGCAGCGCTCCCACGCCAGCCGAGGGCAGCGTGGAAAGGATGGTAATCGGGTGAATATAGCTCTCGTAGAGGATGCCCAGCACCAGATAGACGGTCGCGAGCGCGGCGGCGATGAGGATCGGCTCGTTGCCGAGCGATTGTTGGTAAGCCTGGGCCGTGCCCGCGAACATGGTTCGAATGGTGTGCGGCAGGCCGACCTCGGCGGCCGCCTGCGTGATCGCGTCCACGGCGTCGCCGAGCGCCACGCCCGGCTGAAGATTGAACGAGATGGTGACGGCCGGGAACAGTCCCTGGTGATTGATCGTCAACGGGGCCAATTGCGGGCCGAAATGCGCGAACGCCGCGAGCGGAACCTGGCCTCCGGCGGGAGAGCGCACGTACACGTCGCGCAGGATCTGCGGATTCTGCCAATACTCCGGCGCCGCTTCCATCACTACGTGGTACTGGTTCAACGCCGTGTACATGGTCGACACCTGGCGCTGGCCAAACGCGTCGTAGAGCGTGTCGTCGATGAGCTGCGACGAGATGCCGAAACGCGCCGCCGTGGCGCGGTCGTATTGCACGAAGGATTGCAGCCCGCGATTTTGCTGATCGCTGTTTACATCGGTGATGATGCGAATTTTGCGCAACTGCTGGTACATGCGCGGCGCGTAGGAGACCAGGTCGTTCACGTTGTCGCCTTGCATGGTGAACTGGTACAGCGCGGCGCTCTGCCGGCCGCCGACGCGCAGATCCTGCGAAGCCTGCAAGACGATCAGCGCTCCCGGGACACGGGCGAGTTTGGGGCGCAGCCGGGCCATGACCTGGTCAACCGTAACCTTGCGGTCGGACATCGGCTTCAGGGCAACGAACATGCGGCCCGCGTTGGTGCCCCCGCCGGCGCTCGGACCACCGCCGCCTCCGGTGAAGCCATTCACGGTGTCCGAGGCCGGATCGGCCGCGACGATGGCCACGGTCTGGCGCAGAATGCGGTCCATGGCCTGGAAGGACGTGTCCTGATCGGCCTGAATCTGCCCCAGCATGCGGCCGTTATCCTGTAGGGGAAAAAATCCCTTGGGGACACGGATAAAAAGGTAGACGTTCAGCGCGATGGTGGCCAGCAGAACCAGCAGCGTGGGGAAAGCGTGGCGGAGCACCATCGAAAGCGTCGTGCCGTACGCGTTGACGATCGAGGTGAAAATGCGCTCGTTGGCGCGATAGAGCCAGCCATGCTCGGAGCGCGTCCGCAGCAGGTGCGCGCACATCATCGGAGTGGCCGTCAGCGAGACGAGCATGGAGACGGCGATGGCGATCGAGAGCGTCACCGCGAACTCGCGGAACAGCCGCCCCACGATCCCGCCCATCATGAGCAGCGGAATGAACACCGCCACCAGCGAGACGCTGATGGTCATCACGGTGAATCCGATCTCGGAAGCGCCCTTCAGCGCGGCCTGGAAGGGCGCAAACCCTTGCTCGAGGTAGCGCGTGATGTTTTCGATCACCACGATCGCGTCGTCCACGACGAAGCCCGTCGAGATGGTCAGCGCCATGAGCGAGAGGTTGTCGATGGAATAGTCGAGCAGATACATCACGCCGAACGTGCCGATCAGCGAAACCGGCACCGCGATGCTGGGAATGAAAGTCGCGCGCGGCTCGCGCAGGAACACGAAGACCACCAGGATCACCAGTGCGATGGAAATCAGCAGGTTGATCTCGACATCGTGGACGGAGGCGCGAATGGTGACCGTTTGATCCATCGCGATCCGCACATCGATGGCCCGCGGAATGGAGGCCTCCAATTGCGGCAAGGCGGCCTTGATGCGGTCCACCGTGCCGATAATGTTGGCGCCCGGTTGGCGGAAGATGACCAGCAGCACGGACTTCTTGCCTTGCGAGTAGCCGGCGTTGCGGAGATCCTCGACCGAATCGACCGCGCGTCCGACGTCGGAAACGCGCACGGCGGAGCCATTGCGATAGGCGATCACCAGCGGCTGATAGTCGATGGCGTTGAAGATCTGGTCGTTGGCGCCGGCTTCCCACATGCGGTGGCCGTCCGAGAAATGGCCCTTGGGCGCGTTGGCGTTGGCGGAGTTGAGCACGGTGCGGACCTGCTCGAGGCCGATGCCGTACTTGTTCAGCGCCTGGGGATTCAGCTCGATCCGCACGCCGGGTAAGGCGCTGCCGCCAACGACCACTTGTCCGACGCCGCGAATCTGCGCCAGGCGCTGCGCCATGATGGTGGAGGCCGCGTCGTACATGTGGCCCTTGTCCAGCACGTTGGAAGTCAGGGCGAGCATGAAGATGGGCGAATCGGCCGGGTTCACCTTGCGGTACGTGGGGTTGTTCGGAAGATTCGTGGGCAGATAGCCGCGGGCGGCGTTGATGGCTGCCTCGACATCGCGCGCAGCGGCGTCGATATTGCGGTTGAGATCGAACTGCAGCGTGATGCCGGTGGTGCCGAGCGAGCTCGCGGAGGTCATTTCGGTGACCGCGGCGATGCGGCCGAACTGGCGCTCGAGCGGCGTGGCCACCGACGACGCCATGGTCTCCGGACTGGCGCCCGGCAGCGCGGCGCTGACACTGATGGTCGGAAAATCGACCTGCGGCAGCGGCGAAACCGGCAGGAGGCGGAAGGCCACGCCGCCCGCCAGCGCCACCGCGACCAACAGCAGCGTCGTGGCAACGGGCCGGCGAATGAACGGCTCGGAGAGTGTCATGCGCCGGCCCGCCTCGTGATGTCCTTCGCACTCATACGGGCTGCACTTCGCCTTCCGCCCAGCCTAGGCTCCGCCGCGAGAACCGGTGCGCGAGCCGGCCGAAGAAGAGATAAATGACGGGGGTGGTATAGAGGGTCAGGATCTGGCTGAAAATCAGGCCGCCGATGATCGTGATCCCCAGCGGGCGCCGCAGCTCCGATCCCGTACCCGTGCCGAGCGCCAGCGGCACGCCGCCCAGCAGGGCCGCCATGGTAGTCATCAGAATCGGACGGAAGCGCAGCAGGCACGCCCGGTAGATCGCATCCACGGGCGCCATGCCTTCCTTCCGCTCCGCCTCGAGCGCGAAGTCGATCACCATGATGCCGTTCTTCTTCACGATGCCGATCAGCAGCACGATGCCGATCAGCGCGATGACGCTGAAGTCGTTGCCGGTAATGTAAAGCGCCAGCAGCGCTCCCACGCTGGCCGAGGGCAGCGTGGAGAGAATCGTCACCGGGTGAATGTAGCTTTCGTACAACAAGCCGAGCACGATATAAACGGTCACCAGCGCGGCCAGGATCAACACCGGCTCGCTGGCCAGCGAGTTCTGAAACGCCTGGGCCGAGCCCTGGAACGAGGCGTCGATGCTCGGAGGCAAGCCAATCTCTTCTTTCACCCGGTTCACGGCCTTCACAGCGTCGCCCAGCGAGGCCTTGCGCGCCAGGTTGAACGACAGCGTGACAACCGGAAACTGGCCCTGGTGATTGACGGTAATCGGAACGGGCGTGAACTCGATATGGCTGAACGTCGCCAGCGGCACCTGGCCGCCGGTGGGGAACACCGAAGACGACGCGATGGGCGCTCCAAACACGGCGCTGGATGCGGAAGTGGGCGTGGCCAGCGCGAGGGTGCTCGCGGCGGCTGTGGGCGCCGCCGCGGCGGGTCCGGAAGGAACCGTCGCTACGGACCCGCCTCCCGAGACGAGCCCGGTGGCCGCCGGAAAGCCGGTTCCGGAACGTATGAACAGCTTGCTCAGCTCGAGCGGACTGTGCTGATAGGAAGGATCGACCTCGAGCACCACATGGTACTGATTCAACTGCGTGAACATGGTCGAGATCTCGCGCTGGCCGTAAGCGTCGTAAAGCGTCTGGTCGATCGCCGAGGGCGTAATGCCCAGGCGCGCGGCCGTATCGCGGTCGTACACAAGGCGGGCGCGCAGGCCCTCCACCTGCTGGTCGCTGGCCACGTCGCGCAGCTCCGGTTGCTTCTGCAACTCGGCCAGCATCCGCGGCGCGTAAGCGTTCAACTCGTCGGCGCTCGGGTCTTCGAGCGTGTACTGGAACTGCGTGCGGCTCACGCGGTCATCCACCGTGATGTCCTGCACGGGCTGCATGAATAGCGTGATGCCCGCCTCTTCCGCCAGTTCCGGCTGGAGACGGCGGATCACGTTGCTCGCGCCGATGCCTCGCTCCTCGATGGGTTTGAGGTTAATGAGAATGCGCCCGCTGTTCAACGTCGTGTTCGTGCCATCGATCCCGATGAAGGACGAAAGGCTCTCGACGGCCGGATCCTTGAGGATCACCTCGGTCAGCGCTTGCTGCCGGTCAGACATCTCCTCGAACGAGATCGACTGCGCGGCCTCGGAGACGCCCTGAATCACGCCCGTGTCCTGGATCGGAAAGAATCCCTTGGGAATGCGAAAAAACAGGATGCCGGTCACCACCAGCGTGGCGACGGCGGCCAGCAGCGTCAGCGTCTGGAAGCGCAGCGCGACCCGCAGCGTACGGCCATAGATCTCGATAATTTTGTCGAAGGCGTGGCCGGAAACGCGGTAGAACCGGCCTTGCCGATCCTCCGGCGTGTACTTCAGCAGCTTCGAGCACATCATGGGCGTGAGGGTCAGAGAGACCACCATGGACACCAGGATGGTGACACTCAACGTGACGGCGAATTCACGGAACAGCCGGCCCACGATGTCGCCCATGAATAAGAGCGGGATGAGCACGGCGATGAGCGAAACGGTGAGCGATACGATGGTGAAGCCGATCTGCTCGCTGCCCTTCAGCGCCGCCTGGAGCGGCGTCAGGCCCTCCTCGATATAGCGCGAGATATTCTCGATCATCACGATGGCGTCATCCACCACGAAGCCGGTGGAAATCGTCAGCGCCATCAGGCTGAGATTGTTCAGGCTGTAGCCCAGCAGGTACATGACGCCGAACGTGCCGACCAGCGAGAGCGGGACGGCGATGCTGGGGATGACGGTTGCCGCGATGCTTCGAAGAAATAGAAAGATCACCATCACGACGAGCGCAACGGTGAGCATCAGCTCGAATTTCACGTCCTGGACCGAGGAGCGAATGGTGTTGGTGCGGTCGGTGAGAGTGCTCACCTCGACGGCGCGGGGCAGCGTCGCGGTGAGCTGAGGCAGCAGGGCCTTGATCCGGTCCACCACCGAGATGATATTCGCGCCCGGCTGCCGCTGGATGTTCATGATCACCGCCGGAGCCAAGTTCATCCAGGCCGCCTGGCGGATGTTTTCGGCATCGTCCCGGATCTTGGCCACATCGGTGAGTTTGACGGGCGCGCCGTTGCGATAGGCGATCACCAGGGGGGCGTAGTCGGCGCTCGAAAGCAACTGGTCGTTGGCGCCGATCTGGTACGACTGGTGCTCGCCATCGAAGCTGCCCTTGGCCAGATTCACGTTGGCGGCGATGATAGCGCTGCGCAGGTCCTCGAGATTGAGCCCATAGGAAGCCATCAACGAGGGGTTAGCCTGAATGCGCACGGCGGGCTTCTGGCCGCCGCTGATGCTCACCAGGCCGACGCCGGCTAACTGCGAAATCTTGGGCGCCAGTCGCGTATCGGCAAGATCCTCGACCTTAGTAAGTGGCAGCGTTTTCGAAGTTAGCGCGAGCGTGAGGATCGGCGTATCGGCCGGGTTGATCTTGCTGTAGATCGGCGGCGTGGGCAGGTCCACCGGAAGATAGGTCCCGGATGCGTTGATCGATTGTTGCACCTCCTGCTCGGCCACATCGATGTTCAAGCTGAGACTGAATTGGAGCGTGACGACCGAGCTGCCATCGGAGCTGGTGGAGGTCATCTGCTGCAACCCGGGCACTTGCCCGAACTGGCGCTCGAGCGGCGCGGTGACCGACGAAGCCATCACGTCGGGGCTCGCGCCGGGATAGAAGGTGACGACCTGAATGGTAGGGTAATCCACCTCCGGAAGAGCCGAAACCGGTAGTTGCTCGTAAGCCACCCACCCGGCGAGCAGGATGCCTACCATGAGCAGCGACGTCGCCACCGGACGAAGAATGAATGTCCGGGACGGACTCACCGCATCTTCTCTCCCTGGTTGCGTCCGCCAGATGCGTTTCCGGATGGCTTTGGCTGTGTCTGTTGCCGGCCGCTGCCGGCGCGCACCGCCGGAACCGGTAACTGCGCCTTCACCTTGGCGCCTTCGGTCAACTTGTCGACGCCCGTCATCACCACTTCGTCGCCCGGCTCGAGCCCCGATGTTACTTGCGATTCTTCCCCTTCCGTGGTCCCGAGCGCGATGTCGCGCACGGTCACGGTGGCATCGGGCTTCACGAGGTAAACGTAGGTGGTGGTGGTAGTCCGCTGGATGGTGGCGGTGGGAATTAAGGTTATGCCGTGCTTCTCCTGCAGAAGCAGTCGCCCGTAAACGAACTGGTTGGGGAACAAAGCGTTGTTCGTGTTAGGGAAGTTCGCGCGCACGCGCAGCGTGCCGGTTGTAGGGTCGATCTCGTTATCCAGCGTGACCAGGGTTCCGGTGGCCAGTTTGTGCGTTTGATCGCGATCCCAGGCCTCGACGGGAAGCTTTTCGCCGGCCCGGTAGCGCTCGAGCACCGGCGGAACCTGGTCCTCGGCGATGGTGAAGATCACACTGATGGGTTGGATCTGCGCGACCACCAACAGACCGGTGGTGTCGGCGGCATGGACGATGTTACCCGGATCCACCAGCCGCAAACCGAGGCGGCCCGTGATAGGGGAACCGATGTGACAGTAAACCAGGTTGACCTTAGCGCTGTCGATCTGCCCCTGATCGAGTTTGACGAGGCCTTCGTCCTGCGCGACCAGCGCCTGCTGTGTGGCGTATTGCTGTTCGGGGATGGCGTTCTGCTTGAGCAGTCCGTCATAGCGGTCCAGATCCACCTTGGCGTTGGCAAGCAGCGCCTGGTCGCGAAGCAGCGCGCCTTCGGCTTGCACCAGCGCGGCCTCGTAGGGCCGCGGATCGATTTCGATCAGCGGCGCGCCCTTCTGCACGATGTCGCCCTCGTTGTAATGAATCTGCATCAACTCGCCGTCCACGCGCGATTTGACCGTGACGGTATAGAGGGGCGTGACGTTGCCAAGGCCGGTGACGTATTCGCCAATACTGCCGCGGACCGCCTTCACCACGACCACGGGCACGGGACCGCCAAAGCCCCGTCCGCCGCCGGCCTTTGCGGCGGTCGCGTTCGAGGACGCGCCGCCGGCCGCCCCGCTCAGCTTCGGCCACTCGTAGTAAGCGGCGATGGCCGCGAGCGTCAGGACCACCAGCCAGATCCAACCCGCCCGCGAGCGCGGCGCGGCTCGCAGGGGCTTCGCCGCCGGCGCGGGCGCCACGGGAGCGGGAGAGCCCACTTCCGGTGACGATGGCGTGTATTCTTTCATCGGTGTCCTATGGCCCCTCGAAGCGCAGCCGGCGCGCCGCGATATTGTCTCATCCTATCCCGTTCGACAATCGTAAAGATTGGTATCGAAACTCGAGCGCGCGCCCCGAGGTTCGCGTGGAACGGCTACGCGGACTATTCCACGCTAAGATGACGACGAAACCGGCCGTGCGTGTTACTCGCGGCGGATGAATCTTTAGGGCTATTGCCAAGCCTGGGCGGGCGCTGGAGCCCTTGCTCGCCGGGCAGCGGCCCGGCCCGGTTGGCGCGCGTCTCAGTGCGGGAACTCCATGAAGCGCGCTTCGGTCACGGCGGGATTTTCGAGCAGGCGCGCGAGGGCGTCCGCGCCGACGGCCTGGTCGGAGACGATCACCGAGACCGCCTCGCCGAGCGCGTCGCGGCGGCCGAGCGAGAACGACGCGATGTTCACGCCTTCCTCGCCGAGGATCTGGCCGACATGGCCGATCACGCCGGGCACGTCCTGGTTCCGCAGGAACGTGACGTGTCCTTCGAGCGGCGCTTCGCAGGGAATGCCGTCCACGCCGATCAGCCGCGGCTTGCCGAAGACGACCGCGCCATCCAGGCGCGTAGGGCCGCCGTCGGTCGCCAGCTCGATGCGGATCGAATCGGTGTGCGCGCTGCGCTGCTCATGGGTCTCGGTGATGTCGAGGCCGCGCTCGCGGGCCAGTTGCATGGCGTTGATCGCGTTGGCGCGATGATAGAGCGCGCGGGCGAGCACGCCGGCCAGCGTCGAGTTGCGGATCAGGTGCGTCTCCTGCTCCGACAGTTTGCCGAAGTAGTGAATCCGCAGGGCCTGGGGGTTGCCGCGCGCCAGGTGCGAGGCGAGGCGCCCGAGCCGCTCGCCAAGGTCCACCCAAGGGCCGAGTGTGCGGTGCTGCTCGCGCGTGAGCGCCGGCATGTTCACGGCGTTCACGGCGATGCCGTTCTTCAAGTAGTCGATGATCTGCACGGCGATCCGCAGGCCGCTGATCTCCTGCGCCTCTTCGGTTGCGCCGCCGATGTGGGGCGTGGCGATGACGTTGTCGCGCGCCAGCAGCGGGCTTCCGTCGGGCGGCTCGCATTGGAATACGTCGAGCGCGGCGCCGGCCACTTTGCCGAGTTGCAGCGCCGCTTCGAGGGCCAGCTCGTCGATGAGCTCGCCGCGCGCGCAGTTGACGATGCGGACTCCGTTCTTCATGCGCGCGAACGCCGCGGTCGAGAGCATCCGGTATGTTTCGGGCGTGAGCGAGACGTGCAGCGTAAGGTAGTCGCTTTCGGCGTACAGCGTTTCGAGCGGGACCATGTCGATGCCGAGATCGGCGGCCGCGCCGGTGTGGGCGTAAGGGTCCGTGGCGATGATGCGCATCTCGAACGGGCGGGCGCGGCGCACGACTTCGCGGCCGATGGTTCCGAGGCCGAGCACGCCGAGCGTCTTGCCGCGCAGCTCGCTGCCGCTGAACTTGCGCCGCTCCCAGTGGCCCAGCTTGGTGGAAGAGTTGGCGAGCGGAATCGAACGCGCCAGGCCGAGCATCAGCGCGAAGGTGTGCTCGGCGACCGACACGGCGTTGCCTCCGGGCGTATTCATCACCAGCACGCCGGCCGCGGTGGCCGCGGCGAGGTCGAGGTTCTCGATGCTGACGCCGGCGCGGCCCACGACGCGCAGCCTGGGCGCCCGCGCGATGACGGCCGCGGTCAGGTGAATCGAGCCGCGCAGGATCAGCCCGTCGGCTTCGGGCAGATGATGCGCGTACTCGCGCGGATTGGAGAGCACTACCTCCCAGCCCGGCTGCGACTCGAGCAGCTTCACGCCGGCCGGAGCGAGGGGTTCGGCGATCACGATCTTCATGTCGAGTATTGTCTCGAATTCGCGGCTCCGGCTGAAGCGCGGCGCGGCGTTCTATAATTCAGGTAAGACGACAGACATGGATCATCGCATCCGGGTGCTGGTGGCCAAGCCGGGCCTGGACGGGCACGACCGCGGGGCCAAAGTGATTGCGCGCGCCCTGCGGGACGCCGGCATGGAGGTCATCTACACCGGACTCCGGCAGACGCCGGAGATGATCGTGAATGCGGCGCTGCAGGAAGATGTCCAGGTGATCGGGCTGTCGATTCTCTCGGGCGCCCACAACGCCATCGTCCCGCGTATCATGGAATTACTGCGCGAGCGGCGCATGGAGGACGTGGTGGTGATCGTCGGGGGAATTATTCCGGACGCCGACGCGGCCGAATTAAAAAAACAGGGAGTGGCCGCCGTGTTTCAGCCGGGCGCTTCGCTCCGCGAGATTGTTAGCTTTATCCGGTCGTCGGCCGGACAGACCGCCTGACGGACCGTCGGCGGCCATCCGGCCGGGCGCCCACTAGGTAGGAACGAATGGCGCGGAGCGCGAAGCGGCTCCGCGGGGAAGGCGGTGCGCCGCCGGCCGCTCCGGGCGGACGCGGGCGCACCAAGGAGAAAAAGTGCAAGAGAAAAATAACATCGCCGTATTCGTCGATTACGACAATATCGAGATCGGCTTGAAATCGACGCTGCGGCGGGAGTTCGACGTTGCCATCGCGCTGGACGCGCTGAAGGAACGCGGGGACATCGTCGCCAAATACGCTTACGCCAACTGGGCGCGGCAGGAAGGCGCGACGCGCCAGATGGCCGAAAACGCCGTGCAGATGGTGCAGCGGATCCCGTCGCCGCGCGGGGACAAGAACGGCGCGGACATCAACCTGGCGCTCGACGCGCTCGAGATGGCGTTCACGCACACCAACGTGAACGCGTTCGCGATCGTGAGCGGCGACAGCGATTTCATTCCGCTCGTGAATAAGCTCAAGGGCTACGGCAAGACGGTGTACGTGGTGGGCGGACGCGCGTTCACCAGCACCATCCTGCAGCAGAACTGCCACGAGTTCATCAGCTACGAGTCCCTGCTGTCGTATCCGGAGAAGGGCGGCGAGCCACGCGACAAGGCGCGCGAGCCGAAGCCGGAAATCAAAGCCGCGGCGGCGGGCGCCGCGCAGGCGCAGCCGCCGGCGCAGGGGCAGCCGCCGATGCAGGGCGCATCTCAAAGCCAGCCACCGAAGCCGCACGGAGGCGGGGGTGGCGGACAGAAGTCGCCGCGGCCCGCGCCGCTGGACCTGGCGCAGGCCATGCCGCTGGTCGAGCGCGCGCTGCAGGTGCTCGAGCGGCGCAACGTGCAGCCGCAGCTCGGGCTGCTCAAGTCGACCATGCTGCAGCTCGACTCGGCGTTCAGCGAGAAGGCCTACGGCGCCGGAAGCTTCTCGGATTTTGTCGAGCGCCTGAAGCGCGCCGACTACGTGAACGTCAGCGGCACGGGCGGGCGCTACCTGATCGAGCGCAAGGGCCAGCCGCAGGGCGACCGTCCTTCGCCGAAGCCCGAGGAATCGCTGCCGCTGCTGCGCGACGTGCTCGAAACCCACCGCCTCGAGCTCGAAAACGGCGTACTCGCCGACGATCTCGCCGGCTGGGTCACCGAGGATCATCCGCACTTCGACACCAAGAACTACGGCTTCCAGGAGTTTACCGAGTTCCTCAACTACGCTCAGGACAAGCTCGTCGTGCGCATCGAGCCCGACGAAGAGAAGGGCCTGATCGTGTTTCTCGGCGCCGAGTTTTATCCGCCCGCGCTGCCTGAGCGGAAGGAGCCCGAGTTCCCCGAGGAAGAGGACGAGAAGCAGCCCATCGTCGAGGGCCAGCCGTCGCTGCTCGAGCCGAACCCTCCGCCGGCGAAGCCGAAGCGGACCGCGTCGCGGCCGCGAAAGGCTCCGCTCGGTCCCGACGGCCAGCCGATCCGCCGCTCCCGCAAGCGGAAGGGCGCGTAAATGATCGAGCGCGTCTTTCCGGAAACGAGCCCCGCGCCGCAAGGGCCGTATTCGCCGGCCGTGCGGGCCGGGGATTTCATCTTCGTCTCCGGCCAGGGCCCGGTCGATCCGCGAACCGGCAAGTTCTCGTATGGCGACGTTCGCCATGAGACGCACATCGTGTTGGAAAACATTCGCGCCATTCTCGCCGCCTGCGGAGCGGGGCCGGCCGACGTGGTGAAGTGCTCCGTGTTCCTGAGCGACGGGGCGGACTTCGCGGCAATGAACGAAATCTACGCCGGGTTCTTCGGCGATACGAAGCCGGCGCGAACCACCGTGGCCTGCCGCTTCGCCAATCCGAAGATGAAGGTCGAGATCGACTGCGTGGCTTACCGGCCGCGCGGCTGATTTCCGGCCTCTATTTCTTCGCTTCGGCCGCCGGCGGCGGAACCGGCTCGGAAAGCACCAGGCTGAAATACGGCAGCGGGCGCGTGTCGTACAGGCTCAGCTTTCGCACCGTCGAACGCATGCCCTTCGATTCGGCGCTGACCTGATAGTCGATCTTGGGGCTCAGCCCGTCGAAGCGGTAGGCGCCGTCCTTGGCCGCGACGATCGTGCGCACACGGCCCGTACGGACGTTCTTCAAGCGCACGAGCGAAAACGGAACGGCCTGATCGTTCGCGTTGCGCACGATTCCGATCAAGGAACGGCCGTTCGGGTCGTCGACCGCGTCGTCCTTCTTCGGCGGTTCGTACTTGTTCTTTTGGCCGTCGAACGAGGCGTGCGGCTGTGACTCCTGGCTTTCCTTGGACTGCGCCGCGGCGGGAAGCGGCAGCAGCGAGGCGGCGAGTGCGAGCAAGATAAAATGGCGCATGATAAACCCTTGCCTCCCCATCATCGCGCACTACGGGCGGCGCATGCGATGGGACGGGCTGGCGCCGTTAGCGGGCGCTGGCGGCGCGGCGGCGCAAATACTGGATGAGGCCCAGCAGGGCAGCCCCGCAGAGCGTGAGTATGGTAGTCGAGGCCTCGGGAACGGCCGAGGGGTCGGCCGGCGGATCGGTCGCCGGAGGATCCGGAGGCGGCACGAGGCTCAACTCGAAGGCGCGCTCCTGGCCTCCGTAAAGCGCGGTGCCGACGATCTGGCCCGAGTTGTTGATGCCGTAAGCGTCAAGCAGATCCCAGCCGGCGGCCGGCGGCAGAATCGCGTTCAGGTCGATCATCGATCCGTTCATGTAAAGGAACGCATGGCTCGCGCCGTCCGCCGTGGTGGAGTAGCCGACGATGTACCCGCTGTCGTTGATGCCGTAGGCGTAGCTGGTTGTGCCGCCGAGCGTGCCCAGATCCTGCATCGCGCCACCGGTGTACGCGAAGGCGTTCATGTAGCCGCCGCTCGTGGTCGAGCCGCCTACGATCGCGCCGTTGTTGTTGAGATCCATCGCGTAACTCGTCGTGCCGCCGAGCGTGCCAAGCGGCACGAGCGACGCTCCGTTCCAGTAGAACCCGCGAAACACGCCCGGCGCGATGGTTCCGTAGCCGGCTGCCTCGCCCAGGTTGTTGATCGCGTACGCCGCGCTCCAGTTCCCGCCCGCGAGGTCTCCCAACAGATGCATGGCCCCGCCGCTGTAAACGAATGCCTGTCCGTTGCCTCCGGCCACCGCGCCCGAGTTGTTGATCGCCTGCCCGTAAGTGTTCACGCCCAGGTCCGTAACCGTCGAGCCGTTCCAGATTGCGCCGTGACTTTGGCCGTTCACGTAGTAACTGCCCGTGACGACGCCCGAGTCGTTGATGCCGAAGGCATAACTCTCGTCGCCATTAAGCGGCGTGGAAAGATTTGTCAGCCCGCCCGATCCAGTCGCGAACGCCTGCGTCACGCCGGAGCTGTTATTGCTCCAGCCCGCCGCCTGCCCGAGGCTGTTGATGCTATAGGCCGAGGAATTGCCGCCACCGAGCGACCCGAGATCCTGGATCACGCCCACCGGCCCGGCGCTACCCAGCCCACTCACCAGCCCGAGGATGAAGACAAATCGCATGACCACCGAACCCAGAAATCCTGTTCTGGAAAGCTGAGTATGGCACAGCGAATCGAACGAGGGAATCGAGAGAAAGATCTAATTTTGACCGAATTTTAGTACTACAACCCTAACAAACGTAAGGGATATACCCTTCCGAACTGCCTGCTTACGTGGCGCTCTCCCCGAGCTCCAGAGCCTGCTGCCGTTGCCAACGCAGCCGCCCCTGATACTCCTGCCATAGGGTCGTGAACCCGGCCCAGTAGTAGCCGCCCACAAACAGCAGCAGGAAGGGGATGGTGAGGTAGTTGAACGTATCGATGGCGAAGGCGACCATGCCGACGAAATACGTTCCGAACGCGATCTCGGCGTAAGGCAGCCATCCACTGCTCCGGCGGTATTTCGCATACGGCATCTTCACGTTGCCGGCCTCGCCGAGCGCATATTTCGGCGTGCGGGCGAAGCTGGTCTGAACGCCCAGCAGGGCCTCGAGCACCGCCTTCGTGTTGATCAGCGTGAGCGCGACGCCGGACGCCATCAGCGCGGGCAGCAGGAACACGCCGCGCTTCCAATCCTCGCGGAACAGTTCGCGGCGGGCCACCAGATAGAACGCCGAGATCGACCAGAACGAAGCGACGATCAGCGGCATGTCCATGAACAGCATCTCGAGCCAACCCATGTAAAACCGGATGATCATCACCGGCAGCATCAGCGCCGCGACGACGATCATGAGCGGGTAGGAGATGTTCGGAGTAAGGTGAAAAATCGCTTCGAGCTTGCGCCGGCGGGAGATATCGGAGCGGAGGATCGAGGGCAGGAGCTTGAGCGCGACTTGCGTGAGCCCCTTCGCCCAGCGCGACTGCTGCACCTGGAAACCGTAAGTTTCGACCGGCAGCTCGGACGGGCAGTCGACCGATTGGATATACACGAACCGCCAGCCCTTCAGTTGCGCGCGATAGCTGAGGTCCGAGTCTTCGGTGAGGGTGTCGTGCTGCCAGCCGCCCGCGTCGTCGATCATGGTCCGCCGCAGGATGCCGGCGGTGCCGTTGAAGTTGAAGAACAGTCCGCCGCCACAGCGGGCGCCGTGTTCGAGCACGAAGTGAGCGTCGAGAAGCATGCCTTCGACTTCGGTGAGCAGGTTGTAATGGCGGTTGAGATAGCTCCAGCGGGTCTGGACGACGCCCACGCCGGGGTCGCGGAAGTAATGGACCGTGCGTTCGAGGAAATCCGCGGGCGGGAGGAAATCGGCGTCGAAGATGGCGATGAGTTCGCCGGTGGCCGTCTCGAGGCCCGCCTGCAGGGCCCCGGCTTTGTAGCCCTGGCGGTTGGCGCGGTGCCGGTACTCGATCGGATGGCCTTGCGCGCGGTATTCGGCGACGAGCCGCTCGGTGAACTCGTGCGTGTCGTCGGTCGAGTCGTCAAGCACCTGAATCTGCAGCAGTTCTCGCGGATACTGCGTCCTTACGGCGGTCTCGATCAGGCGCTCCACGACGAAACGTTCGTTATAGAGCGGTAGCTGCAGCGTCACGCGAGGCAGGGCGCCCGGCGCATAGCGCTCGGGAGGGGCCGACAGCAGGTTCTTCCGGTACTTCCGGTACTCGTGGATGACCTTATAGCGGTGCATGCCATAGGCCGAGAGAATGCACAGAACCGCGAAATATGGGATCAATAGCGCATAATCGAACGGCTGCAAGCGATAGATGCCCGAGAACGTCGTGTCGGTGATGACGTTCACAAGACGGCTGGCGAAGGAAGCGGCCAGAAAAAAGGCGGGAGCTGTGGCTACAGGCAGCATCGTCAGCGATAGCTATGCGGGCGCGATCCCAGTCTATCAGAGTCCGTCGATTCTTTTTGTTAAGTTTTTCTCATTTGCGGAGCGTTCCGGCTCTCCTGCCGGTGCGCAGACCTAAAACGGCTCGATTCCCAGCTCCCGGCGCCTTCTGGCGGCCGCCGGCCAGCCTCCCCTCGCGAAGGCGGCAAACACCGAGTAGGGCTCTGGGGCGACGCCGCCGCGCGCGGTCCGAATCACCGGGTTATCCCTCCAGTTCCAAAGGCGTTCCGGACGGGCATCTACGTGGGCAGGCAGAGAGTCCCATCCTCCCTTCGGGTAACAATACACGCCGAGCGCCTGGATGAAACAGCCGTACAAGGCGGCGGCGGCGAACGCCCATTTCCAGCGGCTTCCCCGGATCGCCGGCAGGCCGGCCGCGATTAGGATCGTGACGGGCGCCAGAATTTCGGTGAGCAGACGCGGGCCCCAGCAGTCGCCGCCCCACCACTCCGGCCAGGAAGCGATGAACGCGATGTGGAATAGCGAGAACACGCCCGCCGCGGCCACCACCAGGCGGCGCCGTTCGCGCCAGGCGCGGGCGCGGGACGCAAAGGCTGCAAGGGCGAAGATCGCGACCGGTGTGTAGACGAGAAGCCCGCGTCCGGGGCTGAAGAGTATGCCGGGAAGTCCGCTGAACGGGGGCCAGCCGAGTTTGACGCGGTATCCGCCGGTCACTCTGTCGAATATGGCGAGGTTGTAGGCCGCGGTCAGAGCCGCCGCCGCGGCCAGGGGCGCGAAGACGCGAACGCTGGCTCGGAGGTTCGCGCGCCGCAGCCAAAGGACCAGCCCGAGGGCGGGCAGAAGGGCAAGATTCGTCGGACGGATCGCCAGCGCGCACGCCGCGCAGGTGCCGGCGAGCCAGTCCCAGCGCGGCGCGGCATCGTCGGCGTCCGAGCGCTCGATGGCGTACAGGCATCCCAGGATGGCAAGCTGTCCGAAGCTGTGTTGCCATAGGGCCTGGCTCGCCGTGGACCAGTTCCCGGTTCCGAGCGCGAACACGAAGGTCAGTAGCCACGCCTCGCGGGCGGATGTGAGGCGGCGCAGCAGTAGCAGCAGCACGACGGCCGCGGCGGAGGCGAGCGTCACCGCCACGAATTTTTCGGCCGTGCGCGCGATGACCACGAGCGCCGCCGGACTCTGGCGGCCGACCCACGGCACGAACGCGATCGGAAGGTACAACGGCGTCACCAGGACCGGACCCGCGACCGGATAGAAGCTGTACCAGCGCCCGCCCGCGACATACAGTCCGTACGAGCCGGGGCGCGTGAGGTAAGGCCCGAAGCGGTCGAGCGCGATGGAATGATCGAGGAGGATCGAGAAGGGAACGAGCGCGGCCGGAAGCGAATCGCCCGAGGCGACGGGACGGAGATTGGAATGGTAGACAACCGAAAGGAACACGAACAGCAGGGCGCAATGCGCCAGAGCGCGCCCGCGGCGGGAAGCAGCCCGAGGTTCCGTCATCGCGCCTTCTTCCGGGGATCACCCCGGCCTTACAACGATATCGAAGCCTTGCGGCCCGCGTGGAAGACGGCCCGGCGCGGGACCACGGGAGCGCTGCTACACTGATGGCTTCTCGACTTCCCCGATGGCAACGGAGCAACCGCTGGAGAACCGGACGGCGCTGGTGACGGGCGCGAGCAAGGGCGTGGGGCGCGGAATCGCGCTCGCTCTCGCGCGGGCGGGCTGCGACGTGGTGGTGAACTACCACGGAGATCGCGCGGGCGCGGAGTCCACGGCGGACGAGGTCCGGGCGCTCGGACGGCGCGCGCTGGTGGCGGGAGCGGACGTCGGCGATGCGGCGGATGTAGGCGCGATGTTCGACGCCATTGCCGCGTGGCCCGCGCCGGTCGACATTCTCGTCAACAACGCGGGCATTCAGACGTGGAAGCCGCTGCTCGATCTGGCCGAGCGGGACTGGGACCGCGTGCTGGCGACTAATTTGAAGGGCTGTTTTCTGTGCACGCAGCGCGCGGCGCGCCTGATGCGCGAGCGCGGCTGGGGGCGAATCGTCAACCTCGGCTCGGGATGCAACAAGCTGGCGTTTCCGGGCCTGGTCGACTACACGGCCAGCAAGGGCGGCATCGAGATGTTCACCAAGGTCGCGGCGGTGGAGCTGGGGCCATACGGGATCACCGTGAATTGCGTCGCGCCGGGGGCCATCGAAATCGAGCGGACGCGCCTCGAATCGCCCGATTACGCGCGAAGCTGGGCGTCGGTAACGCCGGTGGGCCGCGTCGGCCAGCCCGAGGACGTGGCCAACGCGGTGGTGTTCTTCGCGAGTCCCGCGGCGTCGTTCGTCACCGCGCAGACGGTGTGGGTCGATGGCGGGCTGTTCGCGCGGCCCGTGTGGCCCTATCGCGACAGAGACGCGGCCGGGGCGTGACGGCATGGCAAAATCGAAACCCGACTCGAAAACAGACTCGAAATCCGATTCAGTCGACCGCGATCTCTGCTCCGGACTGATTCCGATGCACATCCTGCGCCTGGCCGGAGAACAGCGCGTCTTTGGGCTCGGGATCGCCGAGGAGCTGGCGCGCCATGGCTACCGCATCAGCCCCGGCACGCTCTATCCGCTGCTGCACAATCTCGAGAAGAAGGGCTACCTGCGGTCCTCGGGCGAGCGCGAGGGCCGCGCCGTGCGCCGGCTGTACCGCACCACCAAGGCCGGCCGCAAGGCCTTGGCCGCCGCCCGCGATAAGGCGCGCGAGTTGATCGGCGGGAAATGAGTCCGCCCGAAACGCTCACGCGCTGCGCCTGGGCGCGGCGGCCGCTCGACATCGAATATCACGACGCCGAGTGGGGCGTGCCGGTCCACGACGACCGGCTGCTGTTCGAGCTGCTGGTGCTCGAGGGCGCGCAGGCGGGCCTGTCGTGGTCGACGATTCTGGCGAAGCGCGAGGCCTACCGCGCGGCGTTCGCGGGCTTCGACCCCGAGCGCGTCGCGCGATTCGACTCGCGTCGCGAGGCCCGCCTGCTCGCGAACCCGGGCATCGTGCGCAACCGGCTGAAGATCGCATCCGCCATCGCGAACGCCCGCGCCTTTCGCGCCATCCAGCGCGAATTCGGCAGCTTCGACGCGTATCTATGGGCGTTCGTGGACGGCGCCCCGCTTCGCGCGGGCCTGCGCGCCTCGGATCCGGCCGCAGCGCGGAGCCCCGAGTCGGACCGGCTGAGCAAAGACCTTGCCGGCCGCGGCTTCCGGTTCGTGGGCTCGACGATCTGCCACGCGTATCTTCAGGCCGCCGGCCTCATTGACGCGCACGTCGTCGAGTGCTTCCGCTCCGGGCGCGTCACTTGACGGCGATCTTGGCCACGGCCTGGTTGTCGTAGTCGTCGGTGACGCGCAGCGCGACCGTGTGCTCGCCGGCCGGCGCGGGCACAAGATACTCTTCCTCGCGCGCGTCCGAGATGCGGCTCACCGGCTCGATCCACTGCCATTCGCCGCCATCGACGGAGATCTCGGCCTTGTCGATGATGCTCGCCGCGTCGCGCGCCGTGCAGCGGACCGTTGCGCCGGAGGCCTCGCGCACGACCGCGCCCTGCGTGATGACGGGCGGCGTGTTGTCGATGGTGAACGGATCGCTCGTGAGCGAGTCGGTGAGCGCGCCGGCCGGAGGATTCGACGGCTCGTCCGAGGCCGTCACGCGCACGATGTAATCGCCGTCGGGGAACGCCGACGAGTCCCAACTGTATTCCTTCTCGCGCAGCTTGTCCTTGAGCAGGCGCCAGGCCGTGTCGTTGACGCCGCGGATTTCGATCTTGTATATCAGCGTGTCGGAGTTCGGATCGGCGGCGGTCCAGCGGACGCCCAGGAACGCTTTGGCGTAGTTCATGGTGACGGCGGGCGAGACATCGATGAGCGAAGGCGCGCCGGCAGCGGCCCGTTTGCCGCCGAGCGGAGGCAACGTGACGTTATTCGACACGCCGATCATCAGGGCCTGCGGCGGGAAGCGGTAGTTGGGCGGCGTGATCTCGAGCTCCTGCACTTCGGGCGGGAGGTTCCTGGTGAGATACGCGGCCGTCAGCATCGCCACGCGGGGCGAGGCGCCGCCCGGTTCGGGCCGGAGCGTCAGCCGGTACTGCAGGAAGCGGGACGCCGGAGACGCCATCCGTCCCGTGTCGCCGGCGAGGGGCACGCTCTGCCAGGAGCTCCAGTTCTGCTCGGGGCGGTCCAGGTTGCCCGAGCGCGTCTCGACCACGATGCCGTGCGGCTTGGGTTCGAACGAGAGAGCGCCCCACAGCGAAAAATCGCCCGCGTCGAACACGCTGCTTTCGAACGTGCCTTCCGGCTCCAGCTCGGGGCCGATGCGATAGGCCTTGCCGATGTTGCCGGTCGCCGCGAAGAGTCCGCCGCCGGGAGCGGGCACGAATGCGGTGATCTGCGTGGGCGCAACCTCGGCGAGCTCCGTGCTCAGCCAGCTCGTATCCACGCGGTAGACAACGCCCTTGTTGCCGGAGCCGAGCAGCGGCTTGCCCGCCGAGTCGAACGCGATGGCGTAGACGATTGCCTGCGGGTCGGACCAGACTTTGCGCGTCGCCCCGTCGGGCGAGATTCGCAGCACCTCGCTGCCGCCAGCCAGCGCCCGCTGCATGCGCGCCGCCGGACCGGCCACTGGCTGACCCATGGCGCCCTCGCCCACCACCGCGCCGAGCGCGGGCGCGGGCTGAGCGGGGCCCGGCTGCGGCAACCCGGGGTTCACCAGCGGCTTGGCGCCGGCCGCGGCCGCGTATATATCGCCGTTCGCGGCCACCGCGAGCGCCGTGATCTCGGTCTTCGAAGACTGATACAGCACGAAGCCGCGCCCGGCGCCCGCCTCCGGCGTCACGCGCAGGATCAGCCCATCCGGCGCGGCGCCGGCGACGAGATTGCCCTGCCGGTCGATCGCGAGCGAGCGGATGTTGGTCTCGTCCGAGCTGAAGTACGTCGAGCTTGCGCCGTCGGGCGCGACGCGGAAGATGCGGCCCGGGTCGCCCGTGGCCACGAACAGCGAACCGTCCGCGGCGAAGGCGAGCGCCCAGATGTAGCGCGCGTGGGGATCGAAGAATGCTTCGCTCTTGCCGTCGGCCGACACGCGGTACACTTTGCCCGAGGGCGACGTGGCCGCGTAGACGCGGTCCTGGCGGTCGACGGCCAGCGCCTGGATGGCGATGCCGGCCAGATCGGCGAGCTTGCGTCCCTTGCCCCCGGCATCCACGCGGAACAGCCGCGCCGATCCATCCTCGGCCCCGCCGGCGCCCAGGTACAGATTCCCTTTCGAGTCGCTCGCGGCCGACCACAGATACGGCATCGACGAATCGAAGATCTCGGCCACCTTCGGGCCCAGCAACAACAGCCCGTCGCTGCGCAGCGCCACGCCCTTGCGCGTTCCTTTCTCGAAGTCGGACTGTTCGGACTGCTGCCAGAAGCGCGTTTCGACGGCCGGGGCGTTGACCGCCAGCGCCGCGAAGGCGAGGAGACGGAGATGGGATGAGAGCATGGAATGGGAGCTTATTTCACCTGAATCCGGAGCGCGTAGCTGCCACTGACGACGAAATCGAACGGAATGCTGCCCTGCTCGCTGACGGTGGCGCCGGAGCTGGCCAGATGATGGGTCGTCGAGCGTCCGGTCTGCATTACGTTCCGCACCGAGGGCGGAAGATCGGGCAGCGCCTTGCCGCCGTAATACAGCGTTGGCACGGGTTCGATCAGCGAGACGTAGAGACGGTTGTTCACGCGTTCCTGATTCAATAGCGAAATGGTTTGCGCGATGCCGATGTTGGGATCGGCGAAGCTGGCGGCGTTCTGCGCACGATTGAGTGTGCCGGCGTCGCTGAGCAGGATCTGGTACTCGCCCTTGGCGAGGCCCGGCGGCAGCGTCACGGCGAAGTCGCGCGCGACGCGCTCGCCGCGGTACGGCCGCAGGAACACCCGGCCCTGGATGGTCGCGCCGGCCGGCGCTTCGCTGGTCGCCACCCACGCGGTGTCGATGGTCGCCGAGCGGCGGTCCGGCAGCAGATCCACGGTCGCGCTCACCGACTTCAGCTTCGGCGCGTCGATCGGGTTCAGGTACAGGCGGTTGAAGCGCTCGCCCCACCAGGTGGCAAGCAGCATCGGCGCGGGCACGGGCATCTCGCCGGGCGCCTGCATGGTGGCGAAGCTCAGGCTCGGCTGCCCGTCGAGTTCGATCTGGCCGCTCATGCGGTAGGTCGATTCCTCGGCGAACTCGTTCAAGCCTTCGATCGAATTGAACAGCGTCAGCATCATCAGGTACGGCGTCCACTTCTGGTTCTCGAAGACGCTGAAGCGCAGATCGCGCTCGCTGCGGATGTGATTCGCTTCGTCGAACGCGCGCACCTTGACGTTCACCGGCACCACGGCCGCCGTCGCGCCCAACTCGCCGAGGATGGCGCTATGGCGGTCCTGCCGCAGCGCGCCGACCACCTCCGTCGCGTTGCCGATCTTGTTCGGCTGATATGACGAGGCAAGCGTTGTAATCACCTCGCCCTTGGCCATCGGGATGTCCGCGGGCCCGAGATTGAAGAACGAGTGGCCGCAGGCGAGCACGTGCGATCCGTCGTTGTAAGTCACCGTGCACATGCCGGTGACGCTCATGTCGCCGGAGACCAGCGCGAGCGTGACGGCGTCGCCGGGCCGCAGCGCCGTGCGCCAGTCCGCGGCGGGCACGGCCGTGCGCGGCGTGCTCGACGCGCCGCCGGCCACGGCCGTCGTCATGCCCATCCGCTCGAACAATCCGCCGAAGGCCCGGACCGCGCCATCGGTAAATCCCGCGAAGGCGAGCGGCGTCTCGATCGGCGCGAGGTTCAGCCCGCCGCCGCCCGGGGAATCGAGAACGCTGGCGAGCATCGGATCGAGCGCGGCCGTCGTTCCCGCCGATGCGGCCGCCGGCGCGGGCGTGCGCGCCTCGACCGGCTTCGAAGGGTCGAACGCGTTCACCTGAAGCATCAGCTCGATCGGCGTGATGCCGCAGATCGCGTCCGGAGAAAACACGCTCATCCGCAGCGCCACGGCGCCCACCAGCTTGCCGCCGATGTACACCGGGCTGCCGCTCATGCCGCCCGCGACGTTGGTGCGGATGGCCTTGCCCTCCATGCGGGCGAGGATCACGTCCTGGCGCGGCCCCCACATGTTTTTTTCGATGCCGAGGATCTCGATCGGCACGGGCTCGGGTTCGTTGCCCGAAAACACGGTCCAGGCGACGCCGCGCATGCCGGGCCGCAGGTCGGCTTCCTTGAAAATCTCGGGCTTGCCGATCCGCGGGCGCTCGACCCCCGCCGTCTGAGCCATCAACACGGCCTGCCACGCCAGGCCCGCCGTCACCCATCGCCACTTCATAAATCGAAACCTCTAGCCGACCCGGCGTTCGCTTTCACCGGCGTCTGACTTTATTATCGTTTAGAATTCCCCGCCGATTTTGAGTATCCTGCTAGACGGGAAGCTACATGACCTTGCGCACGCGTCTGCGGATCGCCATCGTCGCGCTGGTCGTGGTGGTAGTAACCGGTCTGTCCGCGCTGTATCTTTTCGATTTCACGCGGGCCGCCTTCGACAACGCGGGCGACATGGGCCGCAACATCGCCGACAACGTGAAGGGCTACACGGTCGAGCGTTTCGGCCGCCTGTTGAGCGAACGCAGCCCTCCGCCGGCCTCGCTCGACGAATACATTGGGGCCTGGACGGAGATCGTGCGCACCGATCCATCGATCGCGGCCATGCTGCAGCGCAGCCGGGCCAACGCCTACATGGTGGCCAACGTCGCCATCGCCGGCCAGGATGGCCGCATTCTGGCGGCGTCCGATCCGACGACGCGCGGCTTGCCCGCGCCCGCGCTCGGAGATGTCGAGAACGCCGGCATGGAGAGCATCGACTCGCCGCACCCGCTCGCCAATCTGATCGAGTTGTTCCGCATGCGCCGCAACTACGCGGTTGTGCTGCCGCTCGGCGTGCCGGGCCAGACGAAGCCCATCTTCACCATCGTGGTCGTCATCGAGTCGATTTTCCTGCGCCATGCGCTCGAACCGGCGTTCCGCAACCTGGCGGCCGCGTTCGCCAGCGCGCTCGCCGTTTCGATGCTGCTCGGCTTCCTGCTGCCGAACCTCGCCCTGCGCCCGCTCGAACGCGTCAGCCGGCGCATCGACGAGATTCGCGCCGGAAAATTCACCGCGGCCGCGGCGAGCGAGGCGCGGGAGTTCGCCGATGTGCAGTCGAAGCTGAATTTGCTCGGCCAGCAGTACCGGGGCGCGCGCGAGGACGCGCTCGCCTTGCGCGGCAGCATCGAGGGCATGCTCGAACGGCTTCAGGAGACCGTGCTGCTGTTCGACGCCTCGGGCCGGCTTTCGGTCGCGGGCCACATGGTGGAGCGGCTTTTGGGGCGGCCGCGCGGCGAACTGCTCGGCCGCGCCATCGGCGAGCTGTTTCCCGCGTCGACGCCCATCGGCGCCGCGATCGCCGCCGCGCGCGATTCGCAGCGTGCGATTCGCGACGAGATCGTCACGCTCGACGGCGTGGACGGCCGGCCGGGCGCGCGGCTGCTCGTCAATACCGAGCCGCTCGGAGAGCCCGGAGCGCCGTCCTCCGGCGTTCTCGTACGCCTCTCGGACGCCGAGACGCGCACGCAAATCCAACAGCACCTCGACCTCGCCTCGCGCCTCACCGCCATCAGCCGTCTTACCGGCGGCGTCGCGCACGAGATCAAGAATCCACTCAACGCGATCACGCTGCATCTCGAAGTGCTGAAGACGCGACTGGAAGGCGAAGACCCGGAGATCGGCGTGATCCTGAACGAAGTCCGGCGCCTCGATCGCGTGGTGAAGACCTTCCTCGACTTCACGCGGCCCGTCGAACTACAGGTCCGCGACTTCGACCTCGCGCGCCTGGCCGCAGAGACGGTCGCGTTCCTCGCTCCGCAGGCGGCGGCGAAACCGGCGTTTCTCGAAACGGATCTTGTGTCGCCGCTGTGGATTCGCGGCGACGCCGAGTTGCTCCGCCAGGCGCTGGTGAACGTGCTCGTCAACGCGCTCGACGCGATCGCGCCGGGCGGCCGCGTGCGAGTGGCCGCGGAGCGCGTGGGCGGTGAGTGCGTGCTGACGGTCGCCGACGACGGCCCGGGAATCCCGCCCGAGATTCGCTCGAAAATCTTCAATCTCTATTTCACGACGAAGAAGAGCGGCTCGGGCATCGGCCTCGCCATGACGTTCCGGCTCGTGCAATTGCACGGTGGTACCATCGACGTTGCGGGCGATTCCGGCCAGGGCGCGACGTTCCGGATTCGTCTTCCCGAAGCTTCTCTTGCCGGAGAGCCGGAGGCGCCGGTCGCGGCACGCGGCTAGCGGCTGGCCCATACCCAAAAGGACCCGATTCGTGCGCATCGCTTTACGAACCTGGCTTCCGCTGTGCGCCGTGCTCGCGCTGAGCGCCTGCGGCCACAAGCACAAGGTGCAAGTGCCGGTTCCGGCCGCTCCCGCCCCCGCAGCCAGCTCGCCGCCTCCGGAACAGACGCCAGCCACAGCCGAACAGCAGCC
>VFSW01000775.1_pt1 | contig 47533 bp, 44 predicted proteins | sample 5358111 | NCBI WGS metagenome assembly VFSW01 (sample SAMN11554181, study PRJNA540505) | mine drainage metagenome | isolation source: sediment from site ElyBrook_90M | place: USA: Ely Copper Mine, Vershire, VT | collected 2017 | reverse complement strand
CGTCTCAGGGTGGTGGGGGTGTTCCGCCTCTAGGCGCGGGGCGGCAACGACTGTACGGCCCGCCCGATCGGGGGCGGCCCGGCCCCGCCCGCGGGGGCCGCGGGCCCGCCGGGAGCCGTGAGCGTCATCTCCTCCCACACCTCCTCGGATCGCTGAGCCATGCTGGTCCTCGTCCTCGTCGTGGCCTTGCTCGCCATCGCGACCGGCGCCGGGTTCCTCGGCAGCTTGGCCGGGCTCGGGGGTGGCGTCATCCTCACGCCGGTGCTCGTGCTCTTCTTCGGGATCCCGTTCGGAGAGGCTGTCGGGGCGAGCGCGATCAGCGTGCTCGCGACCTCGACCACCACGGGCGCCGCGTACGTCCATGACCGGCTCACCGATCTCCGCATCGGCAACTTCCTTCAGATCGCTACGGTCCCGGGCGCCTTGATCGGCGCCGCGGCGACCGTCCTGCTCGCCCACACGAGCTACGTGCCGTTCCTCCTGATCGCGCTCGGAGTCGTGCTCCTCTCGACCGTCCCCGGAACGGTGGCGATGGGCCACGAGGAGAGCCCACCCACCTCGGGCGGGGACCGGATCTCCCAACGACTTCGCCTCGAAGGGAACTACTTCGACCGGCTCCAGCGTCGGGTTATCCACTACCGCGGGCAGAATTCGAACCAGGCGCTCGGGGTCATGTTCGGCGCGGGGATCGTCGCCGGGCTCTTCGGGATCGGGAGCGGGGTCCTCAAGGTGCTGGCGCTCGACCGCGCCCTGCGCCTGCCGATGAAGGTCTCGACCGCGACCAGCAACTTCATGATTGGCGTGACCGCGACCGCCGGCATCGGCGTGTTGTTCGCGGGCAACCTCATCGTCCCGATGATCGCCGCGCCGGTCGCCATCGGTACCACGCTCGGGGCCTACGGAGGCAGCCGTCTCCTCCCGTTCCTGACCAACCGGCTGATTCGCTGGGTCTTCATCGGCATTCTGGTGATCCTTTCCGTGGAGACGATCGTGCGGGGGGCGGTGAGCCTGTGAGCGAGGCGGACGAGGCGCTCGCGGCGCTGCCGATCGACCCGACGTTCCCCCCGTCCGCGTATCAGCGCGTGTCCACGCTCTTGCGCGCCGGCGTCATCGGCTTCTTCATCCTCGCGACGATCGGCATGGTCAGCGGGCTCGTCCGGAACCCCTCCGCGACGGTCGGCTCGCTCGTCAGTTCGAACCCGTCCGCGGAGTACGGGTCCGTCGGGACGTATCTCGACCACCTGTTCGGGCTCGGGGGGAATGCGATCATCCTCCTCGGGATTTTCCTCATGATCGCGGTCACGGTCGGCCGAGTCGTCTACGCGGCGATCGACTTCTATCGCGGACGGGAGCGGATCCTCGCGGCGCTGTCCGTGACGGTCGTCCTCCTGCTGGTCGTCGGCCTGTTCCTCGTCGGGCCGAGCATTCGCTGACGCGTCTCAGGTACGAACACATAGGGAGGAGAGCGATGGTCGAAAAACGGAGGATCGGGGTCGCCGTCAAGCATGGGATCGATGTGACGCTCACGCGCGCCGACCGTGCGAGCGGGCTCGTCCAGCTCGCGGGCGCGCCGCGCAGGACGAGCGACTTCGACAAGAACGCGGTCGAGGAGGCCGTGCGGATCCGAGAGAAGCACGGCGGCACCGTGACCGCCATATCGGTCGGCGGCCCCGCCGCCCGCGAAGCCCTGCGGGAGTCGGTCGCGATCGGGGCGGACGAGGCGGTCCTCGTCACGGCCGACGGGTGGGCCGACTGGGATACCCGGGCCGTCGCGCGCCTGCTCGCGGCCGCGACCCGCACGCTTGGCGGGTTCGACCTCTTCCTGGTCGGGGAAGGCAGCACCGACCACTTCTCGAGCCTCGTCGGTCCCCGCCTCGCGGCCGAGCTCGGCGCCGCGGACATCGCGGGCGCCCGGCGGCTGACGGTCGAGCCCGAGGGGGTCGTCGCCGAGAAGGACCTCGAGAAGGAGGTCGAGGTGGTCCGCGCCCGCTACCCGGTCGTCGTCTCGGTCGGGCAGGAGATCAATACACCACGACTCCCGACGTTCCTGGCGAACCTGAAGGCGTCGAAGAAGGAGCCGAAGGTGCTCGGGCTCGCCGAGCTCGGGCTCGCGGCGAGCGACCTGGCCCCGAGCATCGTCGTGGACCGGGTCGCGGTGCCGGATATTCCGCGCAAACAGCTGACCCTTTCGGGCGCGTCGCCGGCCGAGGTCGCCGAGCGGCTCCGCGATGCCTTGCGGAGCGAGGGGGTCCTGCCGTGAGCGACGAGGTGATCCTCTGCTACTCCGAGGAGACGGAGCTCGCGGCGGATCTCGTTCGCATCGCCCGCCAGGCGGCGCCGACCGCCGGGGCTCGGGTCCATGCCGCGCTCCTCCCCGGGGCACCTCCCGGCGGGGCCGAGCAGCTCGGGCGGGCGGGAGCGCACGCGGTCCACACCGTTGCCGGTGCGGCCCACCCCGACCCTCACGTGGTGGCGGAGCAGCTGCGCGCCGTCGTCGCCTCCCTGAACCCCACCTTGATCTTCCTCGCCTCGACGAAGCGCGGTCGCGAGGTCGCCGGCCGCCTGGCCGGCAGCCTCGACCTTCCGGCGGCGACGGGGGTCACCGGGGTACGGATCGAGACGGACGGGGTCCGGGTCGACCGCGAGGCGCTGAGCGGCAATGCGGTCGCCACCGAACGCATCGTGCGACGCCCCGCGATCGTGGCGATCCTCCCCGGCACCTCCGCGCCGAACCCGGTTCCCGCCGGGGCGGTCGAGGCCCGCTCGCTCGCCGCCCCCGAGGTCGCGCCGCTCACCGAGCGCACCGAGGTCCGACCGAAGCCGGGCGGACAGCTCGAGATCGAGAAGGCCGAACGGATCGTGACGATCGGCCGCGGGCTCAAGAAGAAGGAGGACCTCGGGTTGATCGAGGCGCTGGCGCGATCGCTCGGAGCGGAGGTCGGTTGTACCCGACCCCTCGCGGCCGAGGCCGGATGGCTCACGGACGACCACTGGATCGGACTCACAGGTCACCGCGTACATCCGAAGCTCTACGTCGCGGTCGGGGTCTCGGGCGCGGTGCAGCACCTGGTCGGTATGCGTTCCGCCCAGCTGGTCGTGGCGATCAATACGGACGCGAACGCCCCGATCTTCGCTCAGGCGGACTACCGCATCGTCGGCGACCTCTATGCGGTCGTGCCGGCGCTCACCAAGGCGCTCGGGGCGGGATAGGAGAGAGCCGACGGTGAGGCGGGCTCCGGCCGGGAGGCGGGCGGTGCCGAGGGCCCGAGCGGAAGAGGGTCAGAGGGTGCGCATCGCCTTCATCATGTCGCGGCCGAGCGTGAGGTAGGACACGCGGTTCCCCTTCACCGACCGCAAGAGGGCGTTCATGTGCTCGCGCTCGCCTCCGTCCACGAAGTACGCCCGGTGGAGGAGCCCCGCGATCATCTCGGGATAGAGGCCGTAGAGCCGGGGGTTCGAAAAGACCTGAGGGTACTTGCGGTGCGTCGTGAGGTCGCGGAGGACGAAGCTCGTTTCGAGCCGCTCGGGGTACCTCTGCAAGAAGGCGGCCGAGCCGTCGTGGGCCCGGCTCGCCTCCGCGGCGACCTCCCCGGCGATGCGGCCGGACTCGAGGGCGAAGTCCATCCCCCGCAGGGTGAGTCCCGCGTTCAGGAACAGTTGGCCCGCGGACCCGGCGAGGAGGAAGCCGTCCCCGCTCAACGCCGGCACCGAGGCGAGGCCGCCCTCGTTCACGACGCAGCCGCTGTACTCGAGCAGCGTCCCGCCCTCGAGGTACCGGGCGAGGACGGGGTGCTGCTTGAACTCCTCGAGCACTTCGTACATCGCGACCTCGTGGCGGACCACGGAACCGAGGTTCAGGATCATTCCGACCGAGACCGAGTCGCGGTTCGTGTAGAGGAACCCACCGCCCTCGACGCCCGCGGGCAGACCGGTCGCTGTCAGCTGGAACCCCTCGTTCCCCCGGAGCTGGAAGCGGCGCTCGACCTCCCCCGGCGGGAGGCCGATCACCTGCTTCACGCCGATCCCGACTGTCTCGGGCGCGAGCTCGGGTTCGAGGTGGGCCGCGCGCGCGGCGGTCGAGTTGAACCCTTCGGCGACCACGACGACCTCGGCCCGGAGCTCCTCGGTGCCGAGCCGAATACCGACGACCCGGCCCCCGTCGCGGACGAGGCCATCCACCTGAGAAGCGGGGACCATCGTCGCCCCCGCAGCCTCGGCCTTGGCGACGAGCCACGGGTCGAGCCGGGCCCGCAGAACGCTGAAGGAGTTGAACGGAGGCTCGGCGAACGCGCGATCGTAGAAGTCGATCGACGTCGCCTGGGTGGGCGTGAGGAACGTCAGGACGTTGCGTGAGATCGCCCGTTCCACCGGCGAGGGTTCCACCTTCCAGAACTCCGGGAACATCCGCAAGAGTCCGTGCGTGTAGAGGAGACCGCCCGAGACGTTCTTCGACCCCGGTCGGGCTCCGCGCTCGACCAGGATGACCTGGGCGCCGGCCTTCGCCGCAGCGTAAGCTGCGGCGGCCCCCGCCAAACCCGCGCCGACCACCACGACGTCGACCTTCTCCACGTCCCGCCGAGGAACCGGCCCTCCTCTTGTGGCTTTCGTCCGAGCCTCGGTTTCCCCACGGCGTTCGGATAGACCGAGGCTCCCGCCTCGCCCGGGGGCTCGCTCGGACCTGCGGCGGCGCGCGGGGGGTGCGGAAGACGAACCGAGCGTGCGGACGCGCGAAGCACTGGGAGGTTAGGACGGCACGGGCCGACCCGTTCGAGAGCCGTTCGGCGCCCGCTCAACGGAGGGGAGCTCCCCGGCCCCCGTGAGGGTCTGGCAGACTTCGTAGAGCCTCGCCGCAGCCCGCAGATCGCTCGAGGCACGCGAGCCCGACGCGAGGCGGCGGTTCACAAAGTACGCTCCCGTAGTGCCGGGAAGGGCCGGGTTGCTCGCCACCCAGATCGGGGTGTCCGCCCCGCTCCTCAAGCTCCGTGCGAACAGCGCGGAGAGGATCCGGATCCCGAGCGCGGGCGCCCCTCGGTTGTTCTGCCCGAAGCCGGAGCGAATGAACCCCGGGTGCACCGCGTTCACGACGACCCCCGTTCCCTTCAAGCGATGGGCAAACTCGCGCGTCAGCAGGAGAAGTTCGAGCTTGCTCCGACCGTACGCCCGGTAGCCCGCGTAGCGGCGGGTCCCCTGAAGGTCGTCGAAATCCACCCGATAGGTCCGGTGCGCCGCGGAAGAGACGTTCACCACCGTCGCGGGGGCGCTCTCCACCATGCGCGGTACGAGGAGCGAGGTGAGCAGGAAGGGCGCGAGGACGTTGAGGGCGAAGGTGCGCTCCACTCCCTCGACCGTCACTTCACGTCGGTGATAGTACGCACCAGCGTTGTTCACGAGGATGTGGAGCCTCGGGTACCGGTCCAGGAGCTCCTTCGCGAGAGCTCGGACATCGCTCATTAGCGACAGGTCGCCGACCGCGATCGAATCGACCACGGCCCCCTCCGTCGACCGGGCGATCTCGCCCGCGGTCGCGGCCGCCCGGTCCGCCCCTCGGCCGACCACGACGGTCGTCGCGCCCCGGCGCGCGAGCCCCCGAGCCACCTCGAGCCCGATCCCCGACGTGGCGCCCGTGACGACGGCGACCCGGCCGGTCAGGCCGCGTCCGGCGGTCGTCGTCGACATGCGGCCCCCGAGCCCCGGACTGAGATAGGCCCTTCGGAGCGGTTCGGTGTTGCGCGGCGAGGGTCGCGGAAGAGAATCGACCGGTGGTACGGGCACCAACGCCCTCGGGAACTCGCGAGTATCCACGGAGCGGCAGGGCCCGGGAACGCCCTGACGACCCTCAGTAATCGCTCGTTCGAGGAGCGTCGGCGAAGCCGCCTCGCGGCCGCCACGTCCGGCCTCCTCACCTTTCCGGGGCTCCCCTCCTCGGACATCCTGGCCGGAGGGCGTGGAACCGCGTCCCTTCGACCGGAAACCTGCGTCGGTGCAGATGCGACGCATGGTTCAAGTACCACATATGTAGATGCATATGTATGTCGTCCCGGAACATCGCGGTCCAGAGGACCGTGTACGATGCCTTGACCCGCGAGAAACGGGCCGGGGAGAGCTTCACCTCGCTACTGCGTCGCCTGCTCGAGCAACGCGAGGGGCTTGAGGAGCTCGTCGGTGCCTGGGGGAAGGGTGGATCGCGGGGCCGCCGCACTGCCCTGCGCAGCCTGCGGGACCCCGGACGGAGGAGACCGTGAAGGCGCTCGACACCCCCGTCCTCCTCGCGCTCCTCGAGGGAGACGCCTCCGTGAAGGCACTGCTTCGGCGATTGCGGGGGGTCGAGATCGCCACGACCGAGGCAAACCTCCTCGAGCTGAGCTACCTCGCCGCCCATGGGGATGCCCGAACCCGCGGCGAGCGCCGTGAGGTGCTCGAGCGGCTCCGGCGGAAGATCACCGTGTTGCCGATCGATGCCCCCGCGGTGGACCAGTCGGGGCGGCACCTCGGGAAAGGCGGAGAACGGCTAGCCCCGCTTCGACTCGGGATGTTCGGTGCCCTCGAGGTGGGAGGATGTGACGAACTCTTCTCGACCGAGCCTCCCGCCGACTTCGGCAAGTGGAAGTTCAAGGTGACTCGACCCGATGGTACACTTACTAAATAACGTGTATAGCGTTCTCTACTAGACTCATACACCGAAACCGTATGACGCAGCGAGCCGATCTCTGTCGGAGAACGTCGGAAAGGCCATCCGGAGCCGTTTTTGGCCCCCGGCCCGCCCGGAAGGCCGATCGAGCCCCCGGACCCCCACTCTTGTGGTTAGATGGTCTTAGACTAGTAAGTAACGATTCCACAACAACTTACACACGATAACCATCAGAATGCGGAGGCAGTGGGTCGGGACCGCCTCGGCATTCTCTGACGAGAGTTCGTATAACATGAGTTATACATCCTCCCGCGTCCCCTCTCCCGGCGGCCCTGAAGTCTCGCATTGTCGGGGGGGAGTCCGTGCAGAGGGGGGTTCTGCCTGTCTAAGGGCCCGAAGAAGCGGTAGAGGGCCACCGCTTGGTCCCGGGCGCGCGATCCGCGGGACTTCCGTCATGGGGTCACCGGAACCGCGCCTCCGCGGGGACAGGCAGACGGCGGTGGGCCGTCGGTTCGGAGCCCCCGCGCCCTATCGTTGTAGACTCTTCGGGCGCGGTAGGCGATGGGGTCGGCGAATCCCGAGGGAGGCCCACTGTGCGCACGGACCGTTGTCGCCGGAATCAGGACGATTTCTCGGCGGGGACACCGCCCGAAGTAACCTCGCAGTGGAGTCGCCCGTCCCGCCTCGCTCGCGCCCCGGGGGCACCCGCGGGGACCCGCCCTCCGTCCGGTCTCCTGCGGGCTCGATCCATCCGTAGCCGGGCCGCCCCACCTCGGGAGAGTCCCCCTCAACGAGATACGGACGATGCTCGGCCATGACGTATGGGCAACGCAGTATCCGTTGACACGATACGGACGCTACGAAGACCACCATCGACAATCAATCGAACCGGGCTACTGGCTGGGGCGAGGGGGAACCGATGTTTCGCGGACGTCGGTGTCCGACGATCCGGGGTCGAACCGAACGGCCCGTCGGTCGAGGGCGTCGGAAAGCATCAATATATGCATATGCGTATGTCTATCCTTTCCCGAACGCAAAGACGCGTCGTGGTTTCGCGCGACGGCCCCTGCGAGCAACCGGCTACCGGCCGACGCGTGACGGAGTCCCGTCACCCTGCGGAGGAGGTCGCGACCCGCGCGGGAGGCGGGGCGGCCGTTTGCTGCAAACGCGCTAAATTCTGCGCGTACGGCTGGTCGTTTGTCCCTCGCGGCTAAAACCAAGGCACGCGGTCGACGAGCTTCGGCGCGGAGGACCGATCCTCCGGTGCGGCCGGGACGGGAGGTCTTTTAGCGAGGGTCGTTTTCGGAAGCGGGAGGAGTCTCCGAACCTCCTCGGCGCAGTCGACCATGATGGCAGCAAACGGGAAGAAGATCTGGATGGACGGACGACTGGTCGACTTCGCCGACGCCCACGTTCATGTCCTGAACCATTCGCTCCACTACGGGGTGGGGGTCTTCGAGGGCATCCGGGCGTACGTGACGCCGCGGGGACCCGCGATCTTCCGCCTGAAGGAGCACGTCGCGCGATTGATCACCTCGGCCCGGTTCTACCTCATGCAGATCCCCTACTCGGCCGCGGAGATCGAGCGGGCGGTGCTCGAGACCCAGGCGGCGAACCCCACCTACCCCTCGTACATCCGGCCCCTCGTCTACCGGGGCGAGCCCGCGCTCGGGGTCAAGAACCTCACGGGGAAGGTCTCGCTCGCGATCGCGGCCATTCCCGCGAAGAAGTACCTCGGCGAGGGCTCCGAGGCGGGGATCCGGGCCAAGATCTCGCCGTTCCGCAAGCCTCACTCGGACGCCCTGCCGTCGTATGCGAAAGCGGCCGGGAACTACCTCTCGGGCTACCTCGCGGGGGCGGACGCGACGCTCGACGGCTACGAGGAGGCGATCCTCCTCGACTCGAATGGGTACGTCGCCGAAGGCACGGGGGAGAACATCTTTGTCGTTCGGAACGGGACCGTCTACACTCCGGGCCTCGAGTCGGACATCCTGCTCGGGATCACCCGCGACACGGTGATCCGGATCGCGACGGACCTCGGGTACCCGGTCGTCCAGAAGCTCGTCTCCGTCAACGAGCTCCTCTCCGCGGACGAGGCGTTCTTCACGGGCACCTACGCCGAGATCGCCCCGATCAAGTCGGTCGGCCACAATGTCATCGGAATCAAAGCCCCCGGACCCGTGACCCAGCAGGTCATGAGCGTCTTCCAGCGGGCGTTGGTCGGGAAGGAGCCGAAGTATACGGACTGGCTCGCCCCGGTGCCGCAGCTCGCCCCAGCTATGACGCGAACGCGCCGCTAGGCGACGCGCCGGCGGGCTAGTCCTCTTCAGGCTCGGGCGGCCGCATCACCGGAGGCGGATGCGAGCAGACGTGGCTGTGGGGGTCGGGTCGCCAGACCAGTTCGATCCGGATCCCCTCGGGGCCGCGTAGGAAGAGCGAGCGGGAGTCGTTGCGCTCCTTCTCTCCCGTGATCACCACGCGGGACCGTCCGACGCGACTCTTCAGGCCCGTCCACTCGCTCACGCGGAACGCGATGTGGTCGATCCCCTTCGGGCCGTCGGCGCCGTCCGCCGCGTCGCGTAGGCCCAGGACTTGGTCCCCAAAGAGCAGGAACGTGTGGTCCATCCCTTCGCCGATGACGTCCATCCCCATCTGCTCCACAAAGAACCTCCGGGCCTTGGCGCGGTCCTTCACGCGGACGTCAACGTGATCGAAGCCCACGAGACCAAACTCTCGGGGCGCCGTCTTCTGCGGCACGGGTTGGCGAGAGACCTCGCCCGCTATATCGGCTCGGTTGAGCCGTTCGGAACGGAAGGGCCCCCGGGACCCGCCCGAGGTCGACCGTCCCGGGCCGCCGGGCCCGTTCGCGGCGACCGCCCGGGGCGTAGCGGGCCCCGGGCTCGCGGCGTACCGGGCCCGCGAGGTATCGAAACGCCCGATACTCCGGGGCGACAGTGCGACTTATGGGAGCCCACTTCTTGGGAGGGCTACTCATGCGCGACCTTCGAGCCCTCGAATCCGACCTCCTGCATGCGCTGCAACGGCTGGAGCGGATCACCAAGTTCGCCGACGTGCTCGTCGAGGCTTCCGAAGGAGAAGGGATCCGGATCGAACGCAAGGCCGTGACCCCGTCCCGGCAGCCGACCTTGCGGGGCGCAGTGTTCCGCGCATGGGCCGGCGAGCGCTGGGCGGAGGTCGCCACTTCCTCCCTCGATGCGCTGGCGATCTCCCGCACGGTCGAGGCCCTCGAACGGGTTGTCTCGAAGGCGACGCGTAGCCCGGACCCCCCCGGCGAGGCGAACACCGCGCGGAAGGAGTGGATCGACCGTCCGGCCCGTCCGATGCGGGACGTTCCCTTCGAGGAGACGATCTCCCTGGCGAAGGACGCCCAGGCCTGGGCGATGGGAGTCCCGGGAGTGCACGATTGCCAGGTTTCGATCGCCTGGTCGGAAGAAGAGCGGTTCTACCTCAATACGGCCGGAGCCCGGTGTTACCAGGTCCTGCCGAGGGTACACGGCCTCGTCGTCCCGCTCGCGATGGAGGGAGGCCGGGTGGAGTTCGACGCGCTGATCGACGGCGGCCTCGGTGGTCGGGAGCGCCTCGACTTCCTCCGTCCCGAGACCGTCGCCCAGTTCGGCCGCAACGCGACCGAGCTGCTCCACGCCGCGGCGCCGCCCACCGGCGAGATGGAAGTGCTCCTCGACCCGAGCACGACGGGGACCCTCGCCCACGAGTCGTTCGGCCACGGCACGGAAGCGGACCAATTTGTCCGGGATCGCTCGTACCTCAAGCCGATCCTCGGGAGCGTCGTCGGCCCGGAGTTCCTCACGATCGTGGATGACGGGGCGTACCCCGGTGGTTGGGGTACGATCCCCAGCGACGACGAGGGTCATCCGGGCCAGCGGACGGTCCTGGTCGACCGGGGCCGCTTTGTCGGGGGACTTCACGACCGGGAGACCGCCGCGGCCTTCCACGTTCCCGCCACGGGCAACGCGCGGCGCGCGGACTTCCTGAGCCGGCTCTTCGTCCGCATGACCAACACCTACGTCGAGCCGGGCGACTGGTCGCTCGAGGAGCTCGTTCGGGAGACCAAGGACGGGATCCTCATGGAACGCGCGACGAGCGGGATCGAGGACCCGCAGGGAGGTCAGATGCAACTGAAGGTGAAGAAAGGCCACCGCATCGTCCACGGGGAGCGGAAGGAGCTCGTCACGTCGATGGCGCTCTCTGGAAAGGTCCTCGACGTGCTCCGGGCCGTCCGGGGCGTGAGCCATCGGCCCGACTTCGAGATCAGCCCCGGATTCTGCGGCAAGGGCCAGACCGACCTCCTGCCGGTCGGATCCGGTGGAACGTACCTTCTCACCACGGCCATCGTGGGGCCCGCATGAGCGCGGGTGGCACCGCTGCGGACACCGCGTTTCGGGTCGCCGATCGCGTGCGGGCGGCGGGACCGTGGGACGTCTTCGCCGAGCGGACGCGGCGCTACGAGATCCACTTGAACGGTCGCTCCATCGAAATGGTCCGCGGCCCGATCGAAGTCGAGGGGTACGGGCTTCGGGTGCTTCGGTATCGAGACGGCCGGACCGGGGCGGGCTTCCAGGCGTCGACCGACGGGTCGGACGCGGGGATCTCGGCAAGCTTCGCCTCGGCGGAGAAACTCTCCCGGTTCTCGTCGTTCCCCGCGAAGAAGGTCGACCTGCCGTCCCCCCGCTCCGGAGCCCTACCGGCCACCGAGGTGCTGGACCGGACGCTCTGGGACGACCCGCTCGGGAGCCTCCAGGAGTACGTCCACGTGCTCCTGGGAGCGTTCGATGGGAAGACGGACGTCGCTCCCAGTTTCGGCTCGGTTCGGGCGACCCTGACCGAAACGACGCTCGCGAACTCCGCGGGGTTACGGACCGGCTACGCCCACACGACCGTCGACCTCGAGGTGGCGGTGAAATCGTTCGGAGGGGCCGAGGGAGCGCCTCCCGGCGAGTACTGGGTCAACGAAGCGACCCGTCGGCTCGAGCCGGGGCGGCTCGGGCCGCTCGTCGAGGAGTGGTGCCGATATGCCCGGGACGTGCGAAGGGCGGGTCCGACACCGTCCGGCGATCTCCCCGTGGTCCTGCCGGCCTCGGTACTGACCGGCATCCTCCCGAGCGTGATCGGTTTCCGACTGACCGGGGGAGCCCGACTGCTCGAGATCGCGCCGCCGTTGGGGTCTCCCTGGGCTGCCGAGTCGATCTCGATCCACGACGACGGCCTCGCGCCATGGGCGATCGCATCCTCACCGGTCGATGACGAGGGAACCCCCCAGCACCGTCGCACGGTCCTCGACCGGGGCGCGGTATCCGCCCTCCTGTACGACACGATCCACGCCGGAGCGTTCGAGACGGCGTCCACCGGGAACGCCCTGCGCGGCATCCAGCTCGGAGGGTTCCGCGACTGGCGACGGTTCCTCCAGCCGGCCCACGCGATCTCCACGACCGTTGCGATCGAGCCCGGTTCGGGAGGGACCGACGCCGAGGTGATCGAGGCGGCGGGCGACGGGATCTGGGTCCAGCAGCTCGGCTGGGCGATCCCGGACCCGATCTCGGGGGCGTTCGGTGGGGAGCTCCGCATCGGATACCGCATCCGGAACGGTCGACTCGCCGAGCCGATCCGGGGCGGTTCGGTGGGCGGCGTCGTGATGGCGCCTCCGGGAGCCCCTTCGCTCCTCTCGCGCATCGAAGCGATCGGGTCGACCGCGACCCTGTGCGAATGGGTCCGGTCACCGACCCTTCTCGTGCGGCCCCTGACGGTCGTAGGCGTTCGCGGTTAGTTCGCCCGGGCACGGCGGGGCCCGGCAGTCCTACTTACGGGGCGCCGGAAGGGCGAGGAGGACCGTGTTGCACTTTGGGCACCGAAGGCCGGGCAAGTTCGCGGAGAACGTCCCGCCGAACCGGGTACCGACAATGACCTCTAGGCCACTCGGCCGGAAACGGCTGGGGACCGCCTCCTGGCTCCAAAAGAGGCCCGACCCATTCGACGTCGCGACGAACCCGCTATCGAGAGGCCCTCCGCAGGTCGCACAGTGGGATTCCGCCATCGCTGCCACCGCCCGCGGCCACTAACCTCAGGTATCTTTGGTTTGCGCTTTGCCCGCAGCCGTACGTCGACGCGGGTGGGGGTCTCGAGGGCCCGGAAAAGAGCGGTCCCCGCGGAGCCGGGTACTCCGCGGGGACCTGAGCATCGTGATCGGTGCGGAACCTCAGACGGGCCGCATCAGCGTTTTTCCTCAAGGAGCCGAACCACCGGGCGGTGGGCTCCGTATCGGTAGGCGGGAACGAGCCAGCTGGGCCAGCCGGCGATCGAGTAGGAGGACGGGGTCTTCGGTGGGGGGGCGACCGCGAGCAACACCTCGCGGGCGCTCGGGACCGGCGACCCGCGAAGGCCGAACTCGGCGGAAAAGCGGGACCGCTCGGCCCGCAGCATTAGGCCACCTCCACCGGGAAGGTCGGCTCCGAGAACGCTTCGGCCAGGAAACTTCGAGGAGTCACGCGGCGGAGCGGGGCCTCGAACTCGCGGATACGCCGGCCCGCGAAAGCGAGGAGGGCCCCTTCGCCCGGGTTCGTCATCACAGCACCTCGCCGAGGTCCGGGGGGCGCAGCCAAGGCACGCTCAACGATCGGGGGTGCTCGACCAACGGCTCTCGGTGCGGCACGGGGAGGGACCCGTAGGCGACCTGGACAGGGATCTCGAAGTCGCGGATCTTCTGCGCCGCCGAGGCGCGGAGCACGGGCGCGGGGACGGTCTCCGGCTCGAACTCGTCGAACACGGGGAAGCTGCCCATGATCACCCGCGGGCACTCCCTAGGACCCCCGTGGCTGATACCGAACTGGGGCTCAGGGTGCGTCTCCCCGCACGAGGGGCAGACGTCCGCCACCCCGAGCATCGTTCCGATGCCTCCGAGGTAGGCGCCGCTTTCCTGGGTTCGGCTCATGATGAGTAACAATGGGCCGGTTTGCCTACTTAAACCTCGGGAGCTAATTTGTACAAAATAAATCTAAGTAGCAGGGACTCGCTTACCCTGGCTGGATGGGCGCCCAGACCTACCTCCCGATCGAGATTCTCGACTATCTCGAGACCCACGCTCCTCCCGAGGAGGGTTCGTTCGGGATCAGTCAGCGCGAGCTCGCCAAGGCCCTCGGTTACCACCCGTGCTCGATGTCCCGACCCCTGAGCTCCCTCGTGCGGGAGGGCCTCCTCTCGGAGAAGCGGGGACTCGTTCGGGATGGCCAGCGTAAGCAGCTCACGTACCGGCTGACCGAGGACGGTCGCGGGCGCCTCCGCCGGGAGACCCGGGAGGTCCCACTGCTCTCGGGCGATATCCCGCCGCCTCCGCACCCGTTCCTCGGGCGGAAGGACGAGCTGGCTCAGCTCGCGGAGTTCTCCCAGGAGGGGGGCTCCCTCGTCTTTGTGGACGGCCCCCCCGGGATGGGCAAAACGGCCCTCGTCAGCCGGCACCTGCGGCGAGCCCGCCGGGGCCGGATCCCGTTCTGGTTCACCGTCCGCTCGGCGAGCTCCCCCCGACAGTTCGTCTCCGCTCTCGCCCACGCCTTGTCGTTCCTGGGAGCGCAGCAACTGGCATACTATTCGCAGCTCCCGCGGGCCCCCGTAGCCCGGGAGGTCTCTGACCTGACCTCCCGCGCGCTGGGTGACCGCGCGCTCGCCGCCGTCTTCGACGACATCCAGATGGCCAGCCCGGACATGCTGAAGTTCCTACAGGACCTCGTGGCCAGCCTACTGCGGACCCGCGACGACCAGTTCTACCTTGTCGGCCAGGAGGCGCCGTCGATCGATGCGGGCAAGTCCCGCAACTACCACCTGACCGTGGGGGGGCTCGATCGGGTCTCGGCGCACGACCTCACCGACCGCCAGGGAGGGCTGGCCGACCGATTCGAGGCCGTCTACCAGTCGACGCTCGGCTCTCCCCTCCTGCTCCAGCTCGCGGTGCTGAACCCGGGCGTAGAGGCGGATGCGGCCCACCTCCCGAACGCGGTGGTCAAGCGCCTTCCGATGTCCGAGGTCAAGGCGATGCTGCCCGCGGCGCTCGCGAACGAGTCGCTCCCGGTGACGTTCCTGTCCGAGGCCCTCGGCCTTTCCGCCGCGCGGGTGAACGAGCTGGTCCGGATGGGGATCCTGCACGCCACCCTTCAGGGCCGGGTCGAGATCCTGCAGGTGGTTCGGGCGGCGCTGCTTGGACGGGTGGGGACCGGCGACGAGCGGGAGGCTCATCTCCGCTTGGCGCAGTTCTACGCCCGCAGCCGACGCCCCGAGGCGGTCCGCGAACGTTTCCTGCACCTCGTCGAAGGAGAGGCCTGGAAGACCGCGGCGAACCTCCTCACCCAGCAGGAGCGGACGATCCTCCGCCCGGGGTACTCCGAGACGATGAGGAATGCCCTCCGTCACCTCGCCACGGTCCTGCCCCGCGGCCAGGCGAAGGTCCGGGTCCTGATGATCGAGGCCGCGCTGCTGCGGCACCATTCGGACTACTCGGAGGCGATCATTAGCTTGCGGCGCGCGATCTCGGAGGCCCACGACGACCCCCGTATCACGGGGGAGTGCCTCTTCACGATCGCGGACCTGCACGTCCGTCTCCGCCAGCTCGACGAGGCCCGCAAGGCGCACGAGGACGCCCGCCGCCTCGGGCCGATGAGCCGACGGCTTCAGGCGTACCTCCTACTCTCCGACGCCCGCATTACGGAGGCCGCCGGGGACAATCACCTCGCACACCAGAAGTACGAGGAGGCGTTCGAGGCCGCCCGGCGGTTTCGCATCCAAGACCTGTCCCTGGAAAGCATCGCGGCCTGGTCGCGCCTCGCTGAGCTACAGAGGGGGCCAGACGTCGCTCTTCGGATCATTGCCGAAGCCCTGCCCGCGGCCCGCGACGCGGGCCGGATGGACATCGCGTTCAACCTCCAACTGGTCCGCGCCCGCGCCTACGCCGAAACGGGTCGGGAGAGTCTGGCCGAGGCTGAAATCAAGATGATTCGGTCGGAAGCTGAAGCCCTTGGCTACCTTAACCAGTTGACGTACACGATGAGCGGCCTCGCTGCCATGGCGATCGAGGGCAAGCGCTGGGGGGAGGCTGTGGGATACGCGAAGCAGGCGAGCGCGCTCGCTGAGCGACTGGGCAACGACCTTGTGCTCGGCCACACCCTGGCGCTGTTGTGTTCCACTGAATTTAGGGAGGCCTACTTCGGTGGCGGCACCCAGCTGGTGCAGGAATCGATTGGGCACGGTGAAAGGGGAGTGGAAATTCTCGAGCGGCTGCCAGGTTCGGACTCTCTTGTCCTGGCACACAGCTACCTAGCCGAAGTCTATGCCTACGTGAAGGACGCAGCACCTGCGCGGATGCACTATGATCGAGCAGTCACGTTGGCAGAAACCCTGGGCCTGGGCTGGCTCAAAGACCGAACCACGGAAGAGGTAGGACCCAAGGTGATTGCCGCGGAGGAAGGCGAGGCAAGCCCGGGGACCCCTAGCGCCGTGTCGGAGGGAAGTCAGGCCCGTACCGGAGGAGGCGGCCGTGCCGCCTCCTCGTGAGGCGGGAAAGAATTTAGAGCTGCTCGCGGGGCATCGGGGGGAGTGCAGGCATGAACATTGCCGAGGTTCACCTCCGAAAGGGACCCCGGATTTGTCGCTATTTAATCTCCTCGATTTCCGTCAGTAGAATCGGGCCAGATATACCGCCCGTATCCATACGGGCGCATACGTATCAAAGCGTGTTTTCTGTTGCGGTGAGGTTGGACAGGGGGATTCCCGATTCTTCGGCGATAGCGGACACAACGGGCTAGCCATGCGCCTGCGGTGGTCGAGCCTCGCATGGCCCACCGCGTGCCGCGCTTCCCGCCTCGATGGAGTAACCCCGATCCTCCCAGGACCCCGGTTCGTCGACCCGGACGGACTTGATGCCCGGTAACCACCTCACTGACTTGTATAAGTATCGGTCGAGCGCCTTACTGTGAACGGGTCGCTTGGGCTCGGAAGCATGCGGCCCCTCTCCCCAGTGGGCGTGAAGGACGGCCTCTTCTCGGACGGCCTCGTACGGTTGGAACGTCGTGCAGCCCTCCTTGCTTCCCATCACCCGAACTGGCCGGTCGATCGGACCCCGACCGAGCGGGCCATGGCGCGGAAGGGGACGCCTGCGAGCGCCTCCCGATCTTCGATCGAGAGGTCACAGAGGGGACGTTGTCGATGGGCTCGTAGGGGGAAGGGAGAGCAGGTCGTCGTAACAGAGCGCCGCGGGCGGTTCGACCTCGGGGCGCACCGACCGACTCCAGATGGTCGGGCCGAGTTCGGACGAGACTGAGGCGGGGGGCATCGCGGGTCGGCCGATCGTCCGCGCCGGACCGGGTGGTGGAAGGGCCGGTTGGCTCTGAAGACCCCGTTCGGCGGTATAGAACCGTTCCGTTGCAGAAGCGGAGCTAGGGACGGTGGGCGGACCGGCGGCGTCGTCGGATCTCGACCTCGTCCCCGGTCCAGTCGAACACGAGCCGTGGATGCCCCCGCCACTTCGCTCGGCGGTCCCAGAGGGCTCCCGCAAGGAGCGGGAGGCCGATCGAAGCCTCGACGTGCGCCATCGCGCGAGTCGCGGTCCGGGAGATCTTCCCCCAGGACTGGGCTTCGTCGAGCGTACTGCCCGAAAGACCCCCCCAGTGGGGGACGTCGGTCGTGATCTGGAGGGCGTAGAAGTGCCCCTCGCCCTCGCGCCCGAAGGCGTAGTTCGCCATCACGATCCCGTCGTTGATCCAGTTCTTGGGGGTGCCGCCCCCGATGTAGATGACCGCGGTACGGGGCGAGTGGGTGAGGATCTGGACGAGCTCGTAGTTGTCCCGGACCGCATCGAGGAGGAACCGTTCCGACTTCCCCCGGTTCGCTTGATAGTGAAGGGTCAGTCCGATCCCGATCGAGCTGTCGATGAGCGCCGGCGAGAAGACCGGCACCCCCCGTCGCGCCGCCGTCGCGAGGATCGACTCGGGGTCGGGGAAGCGCGAACCGAGGAATCCGAGGTACTCCCGCGAGGAGGCGGGTCGCGGGGGGAACTCGTTCGTGATGCGTCCGATCGCCCGGTCCGTCTCTTCGAACTTGAGCTCGTCGACGTAGGTGTCGTAGATCCGGTCGAGGTACACGTCGCGCAGCTTTACGTCGTCCGCGGTCGGGCTGCCGACCCAGTGGCGTCCCCCGGTCGACTGGTAGAGGTCCTGGTACAGGACCGCGCCGGTCGAGACCACGACGTCGACCACGCCCCAGTCGACCAGGTCGCGCAGTACCTTGCGGAGCCCCGCCGCGATAAGGGGGCCCGAGAGTCCGAGGAAGATCGTGGGCCGTTTGGGGTCGCGGAGCGCGTTCTCCCAGACCTCGAGACACCGGCCGAGGTTGCGGGCCTGGATCGACGTGCCCTGGAACTGCTCGAGGAGGTCGCCAAGTCCCCGGACCTTCTCCACGTCCACGGCCCGGACGGCCTTCGTGAGGTACTCCCGGCGGCGCGAAGCGAACGACCGCGTCACGCGCGAGCCAAGGTGGTGGCCCTGATAAACGCTCGCGGAGGCGTTCTTCCGACGCTCGGTCGGCGGCGTGAGGATTAAATCCTCCGGGCGGGCATCCTTCGGTGAGGTTCCGGGTGCCTACGCTTCCCCCGCCGGTCCTCCGCGCTTTGGAAGGGATCGCGGAAGGATCCGGCCGCACGGTCGCCATTACCGGGCCGCCCCTCAGCGGAAAGACGGCCCTGCTCGAGGAGCTGAAGGGGTTGTTGCGGGCTCGGGGCGCCCGCGTCGTCGAACTCCGGGGGAGCTACCGGACGCGGTCGGTTCCGTACGGCGGTCTCGATGGGCTCCGGCCGGACGCGGTGCCGCCGGGACTGGCTCCGTTGGCGGGTGGCCGCGAGGACACCGACGCTGAGGAAGAGCCGGACTTCGCGCTCCCACCGGCCCCGGCGGTCCCCTACCTCACCGAACGGCTTCCCCGCAGCCGCCGGGGCGACCGGCCCCGTATGACGTTCCTCGGTCAACCCATCCGGGGGCGGTCGGCGAACGAGGGGGACCCCGACACGTACTGGCGGGAGATCGTCCTCGAAATGCGCGGACCGAAGGGGCATCCGGTCGCGATCCTGATCGAGGACGGGGCCCTCTTCGATAGCGAGAGCCGGGAGTTCGTGGCGTCGCTCTCGAAGCGCGCCCGCCTCCGGCCCCTGCTCATCGTGATCGCGCTCGACACCTCCGTCCCCGGCTTCGTTGCCTGGGAGGAAGCGTTCCTCGGCCGCGGAGACGTCGACTGGGTCCGTTTCAGCGAAAGCGTCCCCGACGCCCGGGAGGCCCATCGCTTGAAGGGGATCTTTGACGAACTGCCGTCGATCTCGCAGCGGCTCGCGGGGTACGTGGCGCTCCTGGGCGGCTCGGCCGGGGAGGTCGTGCTCTCGCGGGTCTCCCGGCTCCCCTTCCCCCAGCTCACGGAAGCGGTGCTGCCGGCGTCGGGGGTCGGGCTCCTCAAGGTCCAGGACGGGAAGGTGGGGATCCCGCACCGGGCGTGGATCCCGCTGACCGCCGACCTCCTCCCGGAGAAGCAGCGACGCGAGATGGAGCTCGAGATCGCGAGCGCGCTCGCCGCGCTCTCGCCCGAACCGAGCCTCGCCCGTCGCGTGGAGGTCGCCCACCACTACCTCGCCGGGTTCCCGGGTCCGATGGCGCTGAAACACCTGCTCGGCGCTGCCGAGATCAGCCTCCAGCTCCTCGCGTTCGACGCGGCGGAGGAGCTCCTCTCCGAAGCGATCGGGTGCCTCACGTCGATGCCGCCGGTGGAGCGGGACGCGGTCGCGCCCGAATTGAGGCTCCTGCACGCGCGGGCGCTGTTTGCCTCCGGACGCCTCTCCGAGGCTGAATCCGAGGTGCGGGAGGGGCTCGACGGCGCGATCCGCGCGAAGATACGTTCGGAGACCCTGACCGAGTGGATCGAGCCCCTGATCCTCGTGATGCGGGTCATCGGCCCGCGTCCGTCCTTGTCCACGACCGTGCTCGAACTCATCGAGCGGTGTCACGACGCCGGTATGCTCGACGTCGAAGTACTGCTCGAGGCGCTCGTCGCCGAGTTCCACTACGAACGGAACTGGCCCGAGAAGGCTCGCGCGGAGTCGCACCGAGCGGCGCTCCTCGCCCGCAAGCTTCCCGAGGGACATCTGCAGGCGGTCGCCCTGCTCACGGTCGGACTCTCGCGCATCGAGGGGAGCCCCGAGGAGCAGGAGGTCGCCGAGCGATTCCTCAAGGCGGCACGGCTCGTGCTCGGCCGCTCCCGTCGCTGGGAGCTCGACGCGCTCGCCGAGGACCTCGAGGCCCGACTGCTCGAAGCGCGCGGCGACGCCCAGCGGGCCCGCGAGGTGCGCGAGCGCAGCCTTCCCGCGCTCGAGCGGATGCATCTCCTACCCCTCGAACTCTCCCAACAGCTCGGGATCGCGGAGATCCTGCTCGATCGCGAGGGCCCGAGGGACGTCGAGATCCCCCTCAAGCGGGCGCACGAGATCGTCGACACGTTGCACCTCTTGCCTCCGAGTCCGGGACTCTTGCGGCTCTGGCTCCTCGAGGGCCGGTGGAACGCGGTCCAAGACCTCCCCGACGCGGCGCGCGAGCGGTGGGAGGCGATCGTCGATCTTCCGGGACCGGCCTCGATCCCCCGGATCCGCGCCGAGGCGACCGTGCGGCTCGCGCTGCTCGAGCACGTCCATCGCCCCGAGCGTGGCCGCGCGCTCGCCGAGGAGCTCCGCTCGCGCGAGCTCCTCGCGGCCCTGCCGGCGGGTTGGTCCGCCTGGGTGCGCGACCTCGCGACCCTCGCTCCGGCGAGCGAGAATGGCGGGGCCCGGCTCCCTCCCGCGGTCAAAGGGCCGGCGCGCCCATCGTCACCCCAACGACGGGAACGCCCCCGGCGCGAGCCCGTAGGCAATCGTCAACGCGCCCACGATCGTTAGTACGACCACCACCACCCGATGGAGCAACCGGGGCGGGATCCGTCGGCCGATCCGCTGGCCGATGAGGACGTTCCACGCCGCGACCAGGACGAGCGCGGCCGAGCCCGCGGCGAGGACCACGAGCCAGCCCCAGTCGGGAACGAAGAGGATCATGAAGATCATCGTCGTATCCCCGAGCTCGAGCAGGGCGATCGTCACGAAGGCGGCGACAAAAGCGGAGCGCGCCCCTTCGCGCACGTGCGGCGCCTCCTCCTCCTCCGGATGGAAGAGCACCCAGACGGCGTACCCGATCAGGAAGACCCCGCCGCCGACGCGCACGAGGCCGATGTTCCCCGGACCGAGAGCGGCGATGAGCGCGACGCCGACGGTGACCGAGAGGACGCTCGTGAAAACGAACGCCGAGGCGGCGCCGCCCCACGTCCCGACGCCGTGGTGGCGCGCGGCGAGGGCGATCGTCGCGAAGCTCGTCCGGTCGAAGATCTCAAGCCCGCCGATCACGAGGAAGACGACGGCGAATCCCGTCGCGATCCCGAGGTCCACGGTCGAGCCCCCGCCGTCAGGCGAGGTGATGGAGGAAGTCGTCGAGCTCGCGCTCGCAGTAGACGCAGCTCAGGATCACCGGGCGCCGCGACGTGAGCTCGAACTCGCTCTCGATCGGCTCGGACTGGTTCGAGATGCAGTTCGCGTTCGGGCAACGGACGACCCCGACGATCCGCTCGGGAAGATCGACCGATCGCTTCTCCCGCACCTTGAAGTCGCGGATGATCGAGATCGTCGCGGTCGGCGCGATGAGCGCGATCGCGTTGACCTTGCGCGGGGAGAGCTCCATGTTCTCGACCTTGACGATATCCTTCCAACCGATCTTGTTCGACCGCACGTGAAGGGCGACGCTCACCGTCGAATCCTTGTCGAGGGTCTGGGCCCCGATGATGCGAAGGACCTCGAGGGCCAGGCCGTTCGTGATGTGATCGATGACCGTCCCGTTCGTGATCGGGGTGATCTTGAGCCCGCGCGCCGACATTTAGTCCCCCTTCCGTCCGCCCAGGATCATGTCGAGGAGCGCCATCCGGACCGGCACCGCGAGGGCCGCCTGCCGGAAGTACACCGCGTGGGGGGTCGAGTCGACCTCGGGCGCGATCTCGCCGGCTCGGGGGAGCGGATGCATCACCGCGAGGCGCGGCTTCGCATCGGCGAGGACCGAGGCGTCGACCCGGTAGGACCCGGCCACCCTCCGGTACTCTGATTCGTCCCCGAACCGCTCCTTCTGGATGCGGGTCACGTAGAGGACGTCGGCGTCCCGGATCGCCTCGTGAAGGTCGGCCTGCTCGCGGACCTTCGCGCCCATGTGCTCGAGCTGCCGTCGCGCTTGGGCGGGCAGGCCGAGCGCCGGGGGGCTCGTGAGGACGATATCGCTGCCGAACAGGGCGATCGCGTGCGCGAGCGAGTGCACGGTGCGTCCGAACTTGAGGTCGCCCAAGAGGACCACCCGGAGGCCGCTCAGGGTCCCGAACGCCTCCTGCATGGTCGCAAGATCGAGGAGCGTCTGCGTCGGGTGCTGGCCCGAGCCGTCTCCGGCGTTCAGCACCGGACGGTCCGAGGCGCGGGCGGCGAGTCGGGCGGAGCCCTCGTTCGGATGTCGGATCACGATCGCGTCGGCATAGGAGCCCAGCATCCGGATCGTGTCGTGCAGGCTCTCCCCCTTGCGCATCGAAGTGACCGACGCGTCGGCGATCGTGATGCAGCTGCCCCCGAGACGCTGGACGGCCGCCTCGAAGGAGAGGCGCGTGCGGGTCGACGGTTCGAAGAACGCCATCGCCACGATCTTGTGATCGAGCGAGTGGGAGACCTTCGCGCCCCCCGCATACGGGACCATCCTCTTCGCGGCGGCGAGGACGTCCTCGATCTCCTCTCGCGACAGGTCCCGGATCGAGATCAGGTCGCGACCGTGGAGCGACATCCGGCGCGCGGAAGGGGGCCCTGGTTTATGCGCTTATCTCCGCCGGTACGCGAAACCGCTAGAGGCCGGTCGCCCCTCGCCCCCCGACGCCCGGTCTCCGCAACCCCTATGGCCCGAGCCGGATGGGTCTCGCCGTGGCCCGGATCTCCTGGTCGTGGACGACCCGGTTCCTCTTCCTGTTCGTTGGGGTAGTGTGGGGGTTCAACTTCCTCTTCATCCGCGTGGCCCTCGCCGACGCGAGCCCCCTGTGGCTCTCCTTCCTACGGGCTGCGGTGGGTGCCGCCGCGACCGCGGTCGTGATCACGCCGTTCGAGGGTTGGCACCAGCTCGACGTTCGGGGCAAACGGGACGCGCTCCTGCTCGGGATCCCGAACACGATGGCGTTCTACGCGCTCCTGTTCGTCGCGGTCGAGTCGATCCTCCCAGGGGTCGCCGCCGTGCTCACCTATACGTTCCCTCTTTGGGTAGCCCTCCTCTCCCCGGTCGTACTGGGCCATCGCCTCGGCGTTCGCCACTGGGCCGCGGTCGGCGCCGGCTTTCTCGGCGTAGCGCTCATCTCCCAGGCGTGGTCCTCGGTCGCCTCCCAGGTGTCGCTCGTTCCGGTGCTCGAGGTGCTGGGAGCCGCGGTCTCCTGGGCGATCGGCACCGTGGTCTTCCAGCGACGTTTTCCCCGACACCAGATGCTCGAGGCGAACGCGTACCAGCTGATCGGAGGGACCGTGGGGCTCGCGATCCTGGTCGCGGCATTCGCGCCGGTCCCATTGCCCCGCGCGTCGTGGACCCTCGGGCTGAGCCTGGTCTGGCTGGGCGTTCTCGGGACGGCGCTCGCGTACTCGATCTGGTTCGACCTGCTCGGCCGTACGAAGGCCGCGACGCTCTCGGCCTACGCGTTCATCGTCCCGGTCGTAGCTCTCCTCGGCTCGGTCGTGTTCTTCGGGGAGCGGCTCTCCCTATTCCAGCTCGGCGGCGTAGGGCTCATCCTCGTGAGCATCTACGGCATCGGCCGGGCCGCCGCCTCGATGCCGACCGAGGACCGGGCCGTCGCACCACCCGAGGGCTGACGTCTCGGCCCGTCGCTCTCCGAGCGCCCGGTACCGCCGAGCGTCGTGCTCGGAGACGCGCCTCGGATGCCGCGAAGCCCCACCGATTACGGGCGGTGCCGGCGCGCGGAGTCAGTGCGCGGCGTCCGATCCAAGGAATCCCAGTTGCTCGAGCGGCAGCGCCTCGACCCGGTGGTCTTCGAAGCCCACCATCGGTTCGGCCGCGACCAAGCAGTTCACGATCGCTTCGTCGGTCGCCTGCACGACGGCTTCGAACAGGGGGTCGAGGGCGTCGTTCGGAAGCGCCTCCAATCTCTCGAGCGGGGAGCCGCCCCGTTCGCGCCTCGCGGTCGAGAACGCGAGGAAGAAGTCCCCCGAGGCGTTTCCCGAGATGCTGCCCGAGCGAGCGAGGCCGAGACCGGCCCGTCGCGCCAGCCGACGCAACTGATGAGGCAACATCGGCGCATCGGTGGCCACGAAGACCAGGATCGACCCCGCTTCGGGTCGGGGAGAAGGCCCGAGGGCCCGACCAACGGGCTGGCCGGCGATCCGGAGCTGCTCGCGGCGGCCATGGTTCGCCTGGACGAGCACTCCGACCTGATACGGACCGGGAACCTCGAGCACTCGGGACGCCGAGCCCATCCCGCCTTTGAACCCGTAGCAGATGGCGGCCGTCCCTCCCCCCACGCTCCCTTCCGCGACGGGGCCCGGTCGGGCCGAGTCGAGCGCCTCGCGGACGTGCTCTTCGTTGAGGTGGCGGCCGCGGACGTCGTGAAGATAGCCGTCCCAGGTCTCGCCGACCACCGGGAGCGCCCACGCTCCGGGAGGCAGCCCGTGTTCCCGCATCCATCGCACGAGACCGTCCCGCACCAGGCCCACGCCATCGGTGGCCGTGGAGGCGATCGGTCCCAACAGCTCACCGGACTCCTCGACCCACGCCGCACCGGTCAGTTCGCCATTTCCGTTCAGGGTCGCGAGCCCCGCGAACACGGGACCGAGGTCCCTCGGCCCTTGGGGGAAGATCGTCGTGACCCCGGTACGCACCCAATGGCGACGGTCGGCAGGGATCGAGGTCGCGGGGCGTACCGTGACCTGGCCTACCTCGACCCCCGGCACGTCCGTGATCGCGTTCCACGGACCGGGGGTCCCGTCGAAGGGGATCCCGCGATCCCGGGCCCTCGGTCGCATGACTTCGGGCATCCGTCGCGACTCAATAGACCCACCTGAGGCCGGTTCTGTCCCTTTTCGGACGTTGAAGGCTCCCCGTCGGGGTGCGTATCACAACGGCCGGTCACACGTTAGGAGCGTGCCCCCTACTCTTCCCTGGGGACCTTGGCCTTCTCCAGCCGACGAAGAAGGGGGGGTGCTTCCTCCGTTGCGACGTCCCACACGACCTGTCGGCTCGCCGTAGTATAGTCGTGGGTGAGCAGTTGGCGAACCTCGCCGATACGGTATCTCTTGATTGGCGGGTTCGCGCTCCAGAAGGAAACACCGAGCCGATTATTCGACTCGAAGGCCTTCCACAGTTCCGCCTCAACGGCAACGGAAAGAACAGGGTCTTCCTCGGCGAAGAACTCATCACGGCCCCGCTTGGCATAGCCGATCGCCTTCTGCAAGTGCTCGATGCCGAGAGCGAGGTTGGTTTGATTTGATGCGGGTCCGGTCTTCACAGAGGAACCGCCTCCGTGACAACTTGTGGTTGAACGAGCCAGAAGAGGTCGTCCTCCGCCGCCGGATCCACCCTTCGCTCGAGGGTTTCGGCGAGTGCCATAGCGAGGTCGAATTGCCGGAACCTGCGACCCTTGGCCCGGTCGATGAGATTGTCGACATCGCTCTCCGCCGTTGCTTCCTTCCGCGCGACGGACCCGAAGATGCGGACGTTCGTTGCGCCGTGTAGTCGTGCGAGACGGAAAACTCTCGCCCGCTTCGTTCCGATTACTTCCCTGATTCCTAGCCCGGAGCCGCCGGTGGGAACCCGAGTCTTTGGGAACCAGTAGAACGGGGACTTGCACCGGGCGCAGATGCGTACTCGGGACCGGCGGGGGGTCCATACATACCCGCAGCGGTAGCAGTGTGCCTCTTCCCGCGTCATTCTCTCGGCCCAGGTAAGAAAACGAGGTAGGATACACTTACCTAGGATGAGGCTCGGTCGCGTTTCGGCTGACGAGACCGGCGAGCCGAATGGTCCCGCCCTCGCCGAAGGAGGGACCACCGGACGATTCGGGGTGGGGACCCCTTGGGCCCGAGCAGCGCGGGAGGGATGCAGAGGCCCCCGGCACTCCCCGGGCCGCCGGGGGAACGCGAGCCGCGGGTTCTTAACGGGGGCCCGCATCGCCCTTCCCGTGCCCGACGCCCCGTCGCCCGAAGTCCCGAGCCTCCCCACGACGATGGCCGCGTCACCCGGGCCGCTCGACCTTGACCTGAGGGCGGAGGCTCGCCAACTGGTGCGGGGCCACCTTCCGACGACCGGAGTGGGACTTGGGTTCGGCGCGGTCTTCGTCGGGGTCGGGAGCTACGAGCTCTCCACGAACGGCCTCCAGGCTCCGGTGATCGACCTGGTCGTCGCGGGGCTCTTGATCGTGCTCGGCCTCCTACTGGCCACCCTTAGTCTCCGGGCCGGGCTGCTCGACCCCATCGTGCGGATCCAGTTGGACGGTTCCGGCGTGCGCCTCCAGCGGCGATGGAGGAACGCCGAAGTGCTTTTCCCCTGGAAGGACCCGGCGCTCGACCTTGAGCTCGAAGATCCGGCCCCGGACCCGGCCGTGCCTCCGGAGAACAAGCGCCACGTCTTCTTCACGGTCTCCTCCTCCCTCTACGGGAGCCTCGACCGGGCGCAGTGCGGACCGCTGTTCGACGCGGCCCGTGCGCACGGTCTTCGGGTGCGGATGTGGAACGATCGGTTCCGCGCGGGCCGCCAGGACCGAGTGGTACGACGGATCCGCATCTCCTCGTCCGACGCGTAGGACGAGAGATGGGGATTTGTAGGTCGACCCGCTCGCCCCGATAGAGGAAGCGATGGTCGCGCCGGGCGAACGAATGGCGCCCGAGAAGTTCTGGGAGCGGGTCCGCTCGGAGTTCGGGCACCGCTATCCGGGCTTCCACGACGAGGCGCCCACCGACCCGCCGACCGGTCAACGGCGGAAGCGGACCTCCCCGTCCGTGGTCGGCAACTTTGCGGGGCGACTCTGGGAGATCGGCTTCCGGGAGCCCCGCGTGCTCGCCCCGGATCTCCAGATCGGATTCACGACGGCGGCCCGCCTAGTCGAGCCGGCCCAGATGCTCTCCCAGTGGCTCCCGTGGGTCTACGCGGGCGAACGACCTCGCGTGCTCTCGAAGAACGTCTTTGACTTCGACCGCATCATCATGCGCTACCGGCGCCGGGAGGGCCACTTCAAGGGCACCCTGACGGGGGACCCCGAGCTCGACCGTCGGTGGGGGATCTACCCCTACCTCGACGAGGCCGGGGAGGTCTTTCGAGAAGAAGAGGTCCGGGCGGTTCTACGGCTTTCCGCTCGGCTCTCGCCGAACCCCAAGAGCGCGATCCCGACGCTGGCGGTGTTCGGGACCGAGGCGACCCTCACCCTGCTCGTCGACCCCCTTCCGGGCCACGTACCTGAGCTCACGTCGGCGTTCGAGGGGTTCAGCCGCATCCTAGACCGCCTCGAGGTTCGGCTGGGGTCCACCTCGGCCCGCCAGCGGCCGATCGAGATGGACATCGTTCGCGACGAGTTCGGTGGGCCGTTCCCGGTGGCGCGCTTCGAGTGCCCGGTCTGCCGAGTGCCGACCCACCCCCGCTATCAAGCGAACCTCGAGACCGAGGTCTGCGAGAAGTGCGGGAAGATGTTGTACCGGTGGACCTGACCGCGACAGGGGGTCCGACGACCCTCACCGCGAGCAATCGCGGTGGGCCCGACCGGCCCAAAGGAAAGGGTTTGGGGGCAGGGCGCACTCCGGCCCTACGCGGGCGGGCTCTGCGAGATTCCCGGGGCCTCGACGAGTCCCGCTTCTTCCTCTTCCTCGGCCTTGATCACTCCGCCTTCCGCTACGACCGCCTTGAGCTCATCGGTCTCGAAGGCCGAGAGGGCCGCCCAAACGAAGAACACGGCACCGAGGATCACCGCGAGGATCGTTCCATCGGGGAAGAGATTGACGTTCCCCGCGCTCGGGTACCCCGTGGGGCCGAACTCCGTGAAGTACGAGAGTAGATAGAACGCGAAGGTCCACACCGGTACCCAGAACGCCGCAGAGATGTGCTTCTTGAACTGGGGCTTGACCATCACCCACAGGAGGAGCGGCATCCCGATCGTGAGCGCGCCGAAGATCCCGAAGTAGAGCGCGTCGGTGGACCCGTTCGTCGCCGACCAGATGAAGTTGTTCGGGACGCTCTGACCGCCGTTATACATGGGCCCGAAGTACGCGAGGACCCCGAGGACGATGAACGTCAGGATCGCCAGTCCGACGGTGGCCCCGCGATCGAGCCCCATCTTGAGGGGGGCCGCATAGAGGAGGTAGAGGCCGATCCCGAGGTAGATGGCGATCAGCACCCAAGTGATGGTGCCGAACCCGCTCCAGAAGAGGACGAGGGCCGACGCGATGAACGATGCGCCCGCGAGGATCCATGGCGCGGGAAGTCGGAACGGCCGATGCAGGCCTCCCGCGTACTTCCGGAACGCCGGTATGATCGCCCCGCCCGTAACGTAGGTGAGGGCGCTCGTGCTCGAGATGAATCCGACCAACTCGTACCAGCTCGGCAAAGGAGCGAGGAATGCTATTCCCAGTACCAAGGAAACGAGGAGCGCGACCCAGGGGATGCGGAACCGGTCGTGGATCGCGTGGAGGCCCCGCGGGAAGTACCCCTCGATCGAGAGCCCGTACAGCGTTCGGGTCGACGTCCCCAGGTACACCCAGCCGGTCCCCGAAGGAGAGAGCCAGGAATCAAAGAGGAGGACCGCGGCAAAGAACGCGAACCAGGCTCCGGCGCCGGAGGCGACCGCATACTTGAGGGGCAGCGTCCCCCAATTGCTGAGCGAAAGTGCCGACCAATCCCCTTTGACGATCGGGACGCTCACGCCGCTCGCGATGGCGGCCGGAGTGCACCCGGGATAAAGTCCCAGGTTGGCCATGCTGTTCGAGCACGTGACGGTGATGTTCGCCCAGTCGATGGCGCCGATGTACGACAGCTGCAGCAGCGTGTAGATCCCGATGGCAAGGAGCACGGCCCCGATCGTCGCGACCGGGATGTCCTTCTGCGGATTCTTCGCCTCTCCGCCGTACTCGAGCCCCTGACGGAAACCGAGGTACGCGAAGAAGACACCCGAGGTGGGGATCGCGAGGAACGTGTTAGCGGTTCCGAGCGGGAAGAACGCCGAAGAGCCTCCCGGGGCGCCCGGGAGGGGAGCGAGATTGAAGTTCCCCGACCGAAACAGGCTGAACAGCGTGATGAACGTGATGATCGGGATGGCGATCTTCCACGCCGTGACGTAGGTGTTCGTCTTCCCGAGCAGTCGAATCCCGCCGTAGTTCAGGAAGAAGAAGACGACCATGAGAAGGGCGGCGAAGAGGATCCCGAGGGCATTGAGCTCCTCGACGGGAGTGCCGAGGAACGTTCCCGAAGTGGTGAGCGAGCTGGTGAAGCTCGGATTGACCGAGGCGATACCGAAGAGCACTCCTTCGACTTCGATCGGCGGAACTGTGACGGCGGTCAGGAAGTAGGCCCAACCGAACGTGAAGCCGGTGTAGCTCCCATGGCTCCAGAACGGATACCGGACGATCGCTCCCGAACGTGGCGCCATCGCCGAGATCTCGGCCCAGGCCAACGCGACGAACAGGACGAGGATACCCCCGACGACCCACGAGAGGATCGCCGAAGGCCCCGCGGTGTACACGGCCTTGTTGACCCCGAAGAGCCAGCCGGAGCCGATGATACCGCCCATCGACAGGCCCAGGAGGTCGTATACGGTCAGCGCACGTCGCAGCTTCCGGTCCGGATTAGATGCCGCCATGCTCGCCTAAGCCTGTCACGGCGTAACACGGTAGTGGTATTAAAATCGCACGAAAGCGCCAGTTCCGCGAAAAGGCGGCCTCATAAGCCCCAGAGCGCTTGAACCCTGCGGAATCATGCCGGAAGCTTCCCCGCGCCATCCCTCCGCCCAACGGGTCGACCGTACACTGTCGGAGAACGGGCTGAGCGGACGGGTCCGGGAGCTCCCTTCATCGACGCGTACCGCGGCCGAAGCGGCCGCGGCCGTGGGCTGCGACGTAGGGCAGATCGTGAAGTCCCTCGTATTCCGGACCGAGCGCTCGCACCGGCCGGTCCTCGTTCTCGCGAGCGGGGCGCACCGGGTGGACGAGGCGGTGATGGCGCGCTTCGTGGGCGAGCCGATCACCCGGGCGGATCCGGAGTACGCCCGTACGGTCACCGGGTTCGCGATCGGCGGGGTCCCGCCGGCGGGACACCCCGCTCCACTCCCCACGTTCGTGGACTATGATCTCCTCGAGCAGCCGGAGGTCTGGGCTGCCGCCGGCCACCCTCACGCCGTGTGCCGACTCACCTCTTCGGAATTGCTACGCCTGACCAGGGGTCGCCCGGTCCCCGTCGTTCCGCTCGACGCCCCGACGGTTCCTGCCCGGGCCTGGGTCACCTTCGATTGCCTGGGCACGCTGGTCGACTGGCGCCGGGGATTCCTCGATGCGATCCGGCCCCTGGTCCGTGGCGCGAGCCCCGCGGCGACGTCCGCCCTCTTCGAGTCCTACCTCGTCGAGGAACAGCGGCTCGAAGCCGGACCGTATCTCCCCTACCGAGAGATTATGGTCGCAGCGCTCCGCTCGGCGGCGGGCGCCGGCGGGATCCTCCTTTCTCGTTCCGACGCCGAACGGATTCCCGAGTCGATCCCTCAGTGGCCGCTTTTCCCCGATACCCGGGGGGCGATCGATGGGCTCCGGTCGCGGGGCCTTTGCGTCGGGGTGCTCTCGAACATCGACCGCGACCTCCTCGACCAGACCCTGAGGGCGCATGGGCTCGGGACCACGATGTCGGTCACCGCCGAAGAGGTGCGAGCCTACAAACCGTCCCCGGCCCACTGGATCCGTTTCCTCAAGGCGACGGGCGCCGATCCCCAGAGCGTCTGGCACGTGGCGGGGGAGTACGCCTACGACATCCCTCCGGCCTCGCGTCTCGGCTTCCACACGGCGTTCGTGGCGCGGTATCGCGAGGCGCCGGCCGCGTCCGAGGCCGACCTCGAGGTGCGCGACCTCGGGGAGCTCCTTCGCTCACCCCTCGGGGGAGTGACCGGAGCTGCCCCGGGGTCGAGTTAGTACGAACCTCGAGGGAGCGAGACCAAGGCGGAATCCCCATCGGCGGCGGCTCCCCGCGGCCGAGCATAGTTCGCGACCGATCGGGACTCGGGCAGCAATGGGGAACGGAGCTTCGGGATTCTTCCGAGACTCCCAGGCCCAACTCGATGCGATGCCTCCCTTCAGGGGGGCGGCCGAGCCCGCACCGGCGGGTCGGTGGGCGACGAAGAGGTAGGAGCGAGAGGGGGGGCGTCGTCGATCCACGAGCGCGACCCCAGACCGCGCCCCAGACGCTCGAACCAAGAGCCCGGTACTGGAGTGTCGGGTCTCCGGGGCCCCACCGGCGCGAAGGAGGCGGTAGGTCTTCCCCCCGCGGTGGGCCCCTCCGCCGGGGCGGGTCGTAGAGATACGAGGGCCTGGTACGACGTGTACACGCCCGCGGTAAACAGAAGCATGCTCAGAAAAGCCATTCCGATGGCCGCCAACGAGTGGGGAACGACGCACACCGTCGTGCCGGGTCCGTACGAGATCGGAATGCAGAACGTGAACAGCACGACCGCGGCGATCGCGCTCGCCGCAGAGAACACTATCAGGAAGATCGACCCGAGGGCCCAGCCGTAGAACTCGCGGAGTGGAGGAAAGGCCGACGGGCGCTCGCTCATCGCTCGAGCTGCGACCTCGGGAATGCGACGGCGAACCCCAGCGTGCGCGCAGGGTGGGAACCTCCCTCGACCGCGGGGGGCCCGGCGCGGCTCCGAGAGGGGCGAGACGTCGGAAGGCGTACACCCCGGCGGTTGCCCGCCGGAGCGGCCAGGTGGTGGTAGTAAGCCCCTTTCGGTTTCAGGCAGCATTCGACTGCGCGCTCTCCTCGACGGTCAGGGAGACTCCTCATCCCGTCCCTCAGGGCTTGCTCCCGGGGAGTCGGCCGTTTCATCATATCCCGATGGAGCCTCCGATGCACCATCTTCACCGTCCCATCGGGCTGTGTCGTTTCTGCTCCGGAGCTCGGACTCTCGCCCGTCGGGCTCCCACCCGACCCCGTGTCTCCCGGAGAGGGGACTTTCCTCAGCGGCCGGCCGTTGCCGGCTCGGTCCACCGTCAGCTGCCCTCCACCTCCTGGCGGGCCGGGAAGAGTCGGGGAGGCCCTTAGCCCTTGCCTTCGTTTCGTCCCGTTCCGGGTCGCGTCGAGCGCAGGGGGCGGGAGGGGAGTACCTTCACGGCGGTGACCATGGCTTCGGAACGCCCAAGGCGAGACGAGGCGTTCGCGTCGGCGATCTCCGAAGCTCCTACTCCCCCGGCGAGGCTCCGCGCAGGGAGGGGAAAGCCCGAAATCCTCCGTCCGTGTCGTGGGGGACGTGCCCGCTCCTCCTCCGGCCCGCAGCCCGCCCCCGCAAACGGCGGTGGTGCCGACCGAAAAGCGGGGCACCACCCCCTCCCTCGTCCCGTGCCTTCTCCTGAAGGCCGGGGAGGTCTATCGGCCCGGTCCGGACGGACCCGAGGTTGCCCGTACTCCGAAGGGGGTCCCGTTCGACCCGTTCGACGTGGTGGACCGACTCTCGCCGGACTACGCGCTCTTGTACGTGGTCGACCTGGACGGCATCGAGCGGGAGGACCCGCAGCTCGATTACCTTCAGGAGCTTTCCCGCGATATGACCCTCTGGGTCGACGCGGGCGTTCGCACCGCGGACCACGCGATCGACATCTTGGTCTCGGGCGCTCGTCGCGTTGTGCTGTCGAGCGCGTACCTCCAGGGGCCGAAGCAGCTCGCCCGGGCTTGGAAACTGAGTCCCGAGATCGTCTTCGAGATCGAGCTCGACGGCACACACGTCGCACCGGCCCACGCGGATTGGGATGCGCAGGACCCGGTCGCGCTCGCCCGCGCCGTACGCGCGATGGGACCGGACCACCTGATCCTCTCCCCCCGCGAGAAGGAACCCGACTGGGCGCTCGTGCGCTCGGTCTCGGCCGATGGGCCCACCTGGGTCGACGGCGCTTTCTCGGTCGAAGAGTCCGGCCGTCTTACGGATTCCGGCGCCCGCGGTGGGATCTTCCATCTCACCGATCTGCTCGATCATTGGGAGGGTTGACTCGCATCGGCCTTTCTCCGAGCCGGCGGCGCGACGCTGTGCGCGATGATGATGACTAGAACCAGCTGAATCATGATGAGTGATGGGCGAGCTGAGCGCACCTCGGTAGACGCGTCCTGCGAATCCCCTGGGAGAGCCTCCCGACCGGCTCGAAGCATCGGCGTTTCACCTCGGCCGTTCGGACTAGGTCGCTTCCGGAATCGGGCGGTTGTCGTCGTGCAGTCTCAGAGCGAAGGTACTCTTCATCTGCAGGAATCCTCCGAGCGGTTTCCGGATTCGTCCGCCTCCGCACCTAGCGTCGGGCAGGGGTAGCGGACTTCGGAGCTTTCCCGGGTGGCGCGGTAAGGTCCATCGTTCGCGCCCCCCTCGGTACCTGCGCTCGCCCTAGTGTGTTACGACGACCCGATGCTCGGGCGCACCGCGATCCCTGGCCGTCGCCCCCGTTACATTCTCCCGAAACGACTCGGTCTCTGCTTCGAGGGAAGTCGTGCCGGCCATGCAGCGGGCTCGGAACTGGCCGCGAGGCACGTTGCGCCGGGCAGGTTCCCCCGGAGACTGACCGCCTTTTCCAGCGCTCGTTCGGCCGAAGTCAGACGCCAGTTCGAAGCTCCCGGGACCGCCTCTTCGCCTCCCACGGCGGATTCCTTCCCTGCCCTCCCCGACCATTCCCGGCGCCGGGAGCCACCGCCTCCGGAGGGGTTGGGAGTGAGAACGGTGGGTCTGAGCCATGAGGCCGGACACCGAGACGCCGGAGTCAGCGGGGGCCAGACGTAGGTGGAGCCTACGGTTTCGATTCGAACCGGTCGACTGCTCCGAACGCGTAGACTCGCGGCGCGTCGCCGTCGAGGACGGCCCTCTCCGCCACCGTCGCGGGTCGAGGCCGAAGGCCGAACCAGAAGAGCAAGAGGAGTGCGATCGATCCCCCCAGGAACGTCGGAGTGCTCACCAGATCGGTGATCGACGGAGAGTAGTACCCCATCATTCCGAGAGTGCCGAAGACTCCCGCGAGGACGTACGTGATGGCCACGATAACGAACAGCACGGCGAGACGCGTCCGACGGCCGTGAAGGAAAACGGCGTAGGCCAAGCCGTCCTGGAGTCCCCCCGCGAGCCAGAGGCGCACGAACAGTCCAAGGCCCACGACGAGCAGCAGGGTGGGAACCAGCAGCAACACCAACCCGACGACAAGAAGGAGCGGTCCCATTCGGGCCTACCTGCCACGGTTTCGAGACGACGGTTCATAAGGTTATGTCCCAACCCGCCGTGCGAATGGCAGCGGCAGGGCGAGGGCGGGATGTCGGTAGGATGGCCCGAAGGGTCGAGGGAGATCCGCCCCCTCCACGGGCACGAAGCCTTTTTGGTAAGCCACTAAGTCCTCTCGCTGAGGCGTCATGCTCGAGGGGGAGCCCGTCCACATCCGATTCCCGGACGGCCGGGGCGTTGACGTACCGCGCGGCACGCCCGCCGGCGGGGCGCTTGCCCTCTGGGACCCCGGTCGAGCCGGCACCTTCCTCGCCGCGCTCTGGAAGGGTCTTCCCGTGGACCTCGCGAGCCCGCTCCTCGAAGGGGGGGAGCTCGCTCCGCTCTCGTTCGCGGACCGGGCCGGGCGCGACATCCTCCAGCACTCGGCGGCCCATCTCCTGGCGAAGGCCCTCGTAGAGACGATCCCCGAGGCCCGGCCGACCGTGGGCCCTCCGACCGACGAAGGATTCTACTACGACTTCGAGGTCCGGCCGCTCACTCCCGGCGACCTCGACGCGATCCGAACCGCGATGCACCGCTCCGTGCAGGCTCGCGAAGCGTTCCGTCGGCGCGAGGTGTCGAGGGATGAAGCTCGCACGCTCTTCGCACGCAATCCGTACAAGCTGAGGTACATCGCGGAGGTCCCGGAGGGAGAAGCCGTGTCGGTCTACGACACCGGCGCTTTCACCGACCTCTGCCGGGGCCCCCACGTGCCCGACACCGGATGGCTCGCGGGGGTCCACGTGCTCGGATTCTCGGCGATCACTCCGGACGCCCCCGGCTCGGTCCCGCTGCAGCGGGTGCGCGGAGTGGGCTTTCCGACCCCGAAGGAGCTCGAGGCGTACCTCAAGCTTCGCGCGGAAGCCGAGGCGCGCGACCATCGCACGATCGGTTCGCGCCAGGAGCTCTTCCTGTTCCTGGACGAAGCGCCGGGATTCCCGATCTGGCTGCCGAAGGGGATGGTCATGGTCCGCGAGCTCGAGAAGTTCGTGACGGAGCACCTCAGGGAGGCGGGCTACGCCGAGATCCGGACCCCGCTCCTGTTCGCCCAGTCCGTCTACGAGACGAGCGGCCATTGGGAGCACTACCGGGAGAACATGTTCCTGTCGACGGTCGAGAACCGGGTCTTCGGTTGGAAGCCGATGAACTGCCCGGGCTCGATGCTCGTGTTCGGGTCGCGCTCGCGCAGCTACCGGGAGCTCCCCCTGCGCCTCGCGGAGTTCGCCCCCCTCCATCGGCTCGAGGCGAGCGGCACGCTGCACGGCCTGACCCGGGTGCGGGAGCTCGTCCAGGACGACGCGCACATCTTCTGCACGGAGGAACAGGTCGAAGCCGAGATCCGGGTCCTGCTGCGCTGGATCCGCGAGGCGTTCTCCACCTTTCGGCTCACCTGGTCCTACGAGCTCTCGACTCGGCCGGCGAAGTTCCTCGGGGAGGCGGCGCTCTGGGACCGGGCCGAGGCCACGCTCGAAAAGCTGCTCAAGGAGTCCGGGATCGAGTACCGGGTCTCTCCCGGGGAAGGCGCGTTCTACGGCCCGAAGATCGACATCCACATTCGCGACTCGCTCGGCCGGCCCTGGCAGACCGGAACAATCCAGCTCGACTACCAGATCCCGCAGCGATTCCGGCTCGAGTACCAAGGGCCGGACGGCCAGCTCCACACGCCGGTGGTGGTCCACCGCACCATCCTCGGGACGTGGGAGCGCTTCCTCGGCGTGGTGATCGAGCACTGCGCGGGTCGCTTTCCCCCCTGGCTCGCCCCGGTGCAGGCGAGGATCCTGCCGGTCACCGAGCATCAGGCCCCTGGGGCGAACGGGCTCGCCGACGAGCTGCGGGCCGTCGGGCTACGCGTCGAGGTCGGGGGGACGGAGGAGTCGCTCGCGAAGCGGGTGCGGACGGCCGAGCTGGACCGCGTCCCGTACATCGCCGTCCTCGGGGAGCGCGAGATCGCCGACGGGAGCGTCGCCCTGCGGGTCCGCGGCCAGAAGGCGAACCGGCCGATGTCCCGACCGGAGTTTGTCGAGTACGTGCGGGACCGGGTGCGCCGGCGCGAGTACGATCCCTAGAGCCGGGACCGGCGGGCGCGTCGCGCCTCGATGCGGGCCTCGAGGAAGTGCTTCTCGAGGGACGACGAATCGAGCTGGTGCTCGGAGCGCAGGTGGTCGCGCATCCGAGCCATCTCCACGGGGCGTTCGCAGATCGCGCAGTAGACGCGCTGCCGGCGGGTTCCCGAGTCCCGCTCTGGCATCGATTGCATACGCGCGCGGTTGGCACTCGGGGGAGTATAGAACCGATGGTGCACTGCCAACGCGGAACGCGGCCCGCCCGGGCCGGCAAGGTTTAATTGGGGTCCCTCCTGAGCGGCCCTAACCCTCGAGGAACGCACGATGGAACTCACCACCGGACAGCTCGAAATCCTGATCTTCCTTGCCGGAGCGATCGGCCTCGTCTACGCGGCGGTCCAGACCGCGCTCGTCCTTCGCGAGGACGACGGGGACGAGCGGATGAAGGAGATCGCAGGGGCGATCCGGGAAGGCGCGATCGCCTTCCTGCGCCGAGAGTACACGGTCGTCTTCGTGGTCGCCGTGGTCCTCTCCGTCGTCATCGCGTTCGCGTTTGGGATCACCGGCGACGGCTGGAAGCTTTCGGTCGGCTTCCTCTTCGGGGTGGCCGGGAGCGCCCTCGCCGGGGCGGTCGGGATGCTCGTGAGCATCCGGGCGAACGTCCGGACGGCGGCCCACGCCCGGCGTGGGAACCTCGCGGCCACGATGAGCTTCGCCTTCCGCGGGGGCAGCGTCACGGGGATGTCGGTCGCGAGCCTGGCGCTCATCGAACTCGTCGGATTCTACTGGGCGTTCAACGGCAATGTCCTCAGCATGGTGGGGGTCCTCTTCGGGGCCTCTCTCATGAGCCTCTTTGCCCGCGTTGGCGGCGGCATCTACACCAAGGGGGCGGACGTCGGGACCGACCTGGTCGGCAAGGTCGAGGCCGGGATCCCCGAGGACGACCCGCGCAACCCGGGGGTCATCGCGGACAACGTGGGGGACAACGTCGGCGACTGTGCCGGCATGGCGGCCGACCTGTTCGAGACCTACGTCGTCACCGCGCTCTCCGCGATGCTCCTCGCCTATCTGATCGGGGCCGTTCCCGGGGCGACTCCGCTCCTTACGCTCTTCCCGAACGCCATCCTCTTCCCGCTCCTCGTCTGCGCGTGGGCGATCGTCGCGACCATCGTCGGGACGCTCTTCGTCCGGATGCGGCGGGGCGGATCGATCATGGGAGCCCTCTACCAGGGCCTCGGCGCGACGACGGCGGTCGGTCTCGTCGGCCTTTACCTCCTCGACTATTACTTCATGAACGGGAACCTGGGGATCTTTGTCGCCACGGCGGTCGGATTGATCGTCATGATCCTGATTGTCGTGTCGACCGACTACTACACGGGGACCAAGTACCGGCCCGTGCAGAAGATCGCGGAGGCCGCTCAGGCGGGCGCGGGGCCGACCGTCATTAGCGGCCTCGCGGTGGGGCTCGAGTCCGCCTGGATCCCGGGCCTCGTCATCATCTCGGGCACGCTCGCCGCGTACGCGGCGGCCGGCTGGTACTCCGGCTACTCGATGCACCCGGACCCCTACCTCGGCCTCTACGGGATCGGCCTCGCGGCCGCGAGCATGCTCTCGGTCACGGGGATGATCATCTCGATCGACGCGTTCGGGCCGATCACCGACAACGCGGGGGGGATCGCCGAGATGGCGAAGCTGCCCGAGCAGGCGCGCGCGATCACCGACCCGCTCGACGCCGTCGGCAACACGACCAAGGCGATCACGAAGGGGTACGCGATCGGCTCGGCGGTCCTCGCGGCGCTCGCGCTCTTCGCGGCGTACACGTTTGCGGCCGCGGCCCAGTGGGGCCAGCCCTGGGGGACGTTCACCGGCCTCCTCACCCTCTCCGAGCCGCTCGTGGTCGCGGGGCTCGTCATCGGCGCGGTCCTTCCGTTCTTCTTCACCTCGTTCCTGATGCGCGCGGTCGGCATCGCGGCGGAAAAGATGGTCTTCGAGATCCGCCGCCAGTTCCACGAGATCGCCGGGATCCTCGAGGGGACGGGGAAGCCGGACTACGGCAAGTGCGTCGACATCGTGACCCTCACGGCCCTCCAGCAGCTCGCGGTCCCGGCGATCATCGCGGTCGCGACCCCGCTCGCGGTCGGCTTCCTCCTCGGGCCGGTGGCGCTTGCCGGGCTCCTGCTCGGCACGATCGTCTCAGGATTCCCGCTCGCGCTGATGATGACGACCGGCGGAGCGGCCTGGGACAACGGCAAGAAGTACATCGAGAGCGGCCACTACGGGGGCAAGCGCTCCGAAGCCCACAAGGCGGCGGTCGTCGGCGACACCGTCGGCGATGCGACGAAGGATACCGCGGGACCGGCGATCAACCCGCTGATCAAGGTCGTCAACACGATCTCGATCCTGTTCATCGCGCTCATCGTGGCCCACTCGGTGATCCCGATCTAGGGGCGGCCGCGAACGTTCCTCGGCCCCGAGGAGGCTCGTGCGCCGCGCCTCCCTGCGCGCGAGAGCGCGCACCCCGCGACGTTGATAAGGGGCCCCGCCCTGGGTCTAGACGAGGTGCCCAGGATGTGCGACACCTGCGGGTGTAAGTCGAAGAAGAAGCCGTGAGGTATCGCACCGGTCGATCCCCAGCGGACGACCCCGTGCCCTCGCTCGGAACCGCTTCCGTACCCACTTTCGGGTCGCGAACCCATTCCGGAATCGACGGCAGAGTTTTTTCTGGGGCCGCTCCCTCTCGGCCCTCGCATGTCGGATCTCGCCGGGCACGTCGTCCTCGTGACCGGGGGTTCGCGCGGCATCGGACGGGCGATCGCTCTCGAGCTCGGAGCGGCGGGCGCGACCGTGGCGGTCCACTATCGCAGCCGGGCGGCGGACGCCGCGGAGGTCGTCCGCCGTATCGTCGAGCAGGGGTCGGAGGCCCGCTCGTTTTCCGCGAACGTCGCGAACCGGGCCGAAGCCGCGGCGATGGTCCGCGCTGCGGGCGAATGGAAGGGACGCCTCGATGGAGTCGTTACGTCGGCCGGGATCTATCACGGACCCGCGCTCGAGGAGGTCGGTGCCGAGGACTGGGAGGAGATGTTCCGCACCGATGTCGAAGGGACGTTCCGTACGGTCCAGGCGGCGCGGCCATTCCTCGACCGGTCCGACCGGGCCGCGGTCGTCACGGTCTCCTCGGTCTTGGGCTCCCACGCCGCGGTCGGCGGCGCCCCCTACCAGATGGCGAAGGCCGCGATCGAGCAGATGACCCGCGCCCTCGCGCTCGAACTCGCGCCTCGCATCCGAGTGAACTCGGTCGCCCCGGGGTTTATTCGCACCGACATCAACCGGACCGGGCACGAAGACCCCGCCTTCCACGCGCTGGTCGCCCGGTCGACCCCGCTGAAACGCTGGGGAGACCCGGAGGAGGTCGCGCCGTCCGTTCGCTTCCTCCTGAGCCGGGAGGCGGACTGGGTGACCGGAACGATTCTGGGGATCGACGGAGGGATCGCCCTTCGATGAGCGCCCCTACGACGCCCCCGCCGCGCGTCGCTCTCGTGACCGGTGGCTCGAGAGGGATCGGGCGGGCCGTCGCGCTCGCGTTCGCCCGAAACGGGGCCGACGTGGCGTTCAGCTACCGACGCGAGCCGGCGGCGGCCGACGAGACCGCCTCGGCGATCCGCGGGCTCGGCCGACGGGTCTTCTATCGGGCCAGCGACGCGGCCGACGCGACCGATGCGGCACGGTTCGTCGAGGAGGCCGCGAGCGAGCTCGGACGCCTCGATGTCGTAGTCCCCAACGCCGGGATCGCTCCCGACACGGGCTGGGAGGAGGTCGCTCCCGAGACCTGGACGCACCTGCTCTCGACCCTGCTCGTCGGGCCCTACGCCACGGTCCGCGCGGCCACGCCGCATCTCAGGGTCTCGGGAGGATCGGTCGTCCTCGTCGCCTCCATCGCAGGGTTCTCCGCCTATCCCGAGGAGCTGCCGTACGCGGCCGCGAAGGCAGGAGTGATCTCGCTCGCCCGCAGCCTGGCCCTCGCCCTCGCTCCTCAGGTTCGAGTGAACGCGGTCGCCCCGGGCTGGGTCCGGACCGGGATGACCCGGGAGCTGTACGACGACCCGCGCTCCCGGACCGCGATCGAGCGGAGCACGCCCCGGGGCCGATGGGGCGAGCCCGAAGACGTCGCCGCCGCCGTGATCTTCCTCGCGTCGGACGGCGCCCGGTTCATCACGGGGGAGACCCTCGTCGTCGACGGGGGCGAGAGCTTGGGCTGGCGCGTCGGACGGCTCCGTTAGATCGGGTCGACGATCAGGCGTAGTGGCTCAGGCTGCTCCGCTCCTTCTTCGAAGCGTCGCCCTGGTCGCTGCGCTCCTCCCGCCGCCGCTCGCGCTCGCACTCTTCCTCGGAGACCCACTTGAACTCGACGTCCTCGGGGTGGTCGTGGGCGATGAACGCGCCGGCCTCGAAGGCGCTCGCGAGGATCTCCTCGAAGTTGTCGGCCTCGTTGCCTTCGAGCCGACCCGCCGTACGCCAGTACCAGTCCGGTGCTTTCCCCGAGGCTTGAAGATACTCCGTGATCAGGTCGTAGATCGAGCTGCGTTCGTCCGCCAGGCGGACGTGGAGGTGGCGGTCGTGCTCGTTCGCGGCAGGGGCCTCGGGGTCCGGCATCGTCCCGAGATGGGGGCGAACGCTATAACGACCCGGCCGAGCGGTCGGTGCCGCCGCAACCCTTCAAGAGCCGCGGTGGCTTGGGGTCGAGCGTCGTGATCTCCGAGCCCGCGAATGCCGGTGCGCCGGCGTCGGTCGCCCAGCGCAATCAGCGCTACGTCTTCCTCATCGGCCGATTGCGGAGCCGGCAGATGACCATGGAAGAAGCGACGGAGCTGTTCGCGCTCATGGAGGGGATGCTGCGCGCGAGCGAGGCGGCGCGAACGGCCCTTCTGCGCACCCCGCCCGCCCCCCCGAGCCTGGCCGCGCCGGCCGCTCCTCCGCGGACGGCGCCCGCGCCGGTCGGGGGCGGAGACGATTTCCTGCTCCTCGGGATCCTCGCGATGGGGGCCGGCGCGGGCCTCATCGCGGCGATGGGGAAGCGCATGCAGGATCTCGCCTCGTCGCCGGCGCCCGGATCGGGGCGGACCGTTCCATCGGCCGCGAAGTCCCCCTAGGGAGACCGGATGGCACGCGACCGGTTCGTCTTTGCCCATCTCGCGGACGCGCATGTAGGCGCCTGGCCGCGAGACCCTTCGGTGCGGGCGGCTCTGCGCCAGAGCCTGCTCCGCGCGCTCGAGGTCGCCGAGGCCCGGGACGCGGAGTTCCTCCTGATCTCGGGCGACCTCTTTCACACGCCGGTACCGGACCCGGGCGAGGTGGCCCCGGTGGCCGCCGCGCTCCGCCGGCTGGTCGACGACGGTCGCCGCATCTACGTCATCTACGGCTCCCACGACTACGTCGCCCACCGAACGAGTTGGCTCGACGTGCTCGCGGAGACCGGCGTCTTCCTCCGGGTGGCTCCCGAGGCGGTGCGCACCGAAGGGACCCGATGGAGTCTGCCGTACCTCGTGGACGAGCCGACCGGGGCGCGCATCGCGGGCATCTCGGGCCGCTCCCACGGCCTCGACCGAGAGTATTTCCGTGCGGTCGATTCCGAGGCGTTTCGGGCGGAGCCGGGATTCAAGGTCTTCCAGTTCCACGCAGCGGTCGAGGACTACCTCCCCCCTTCGCTCCGCGAGCACATTCACGGGATCCGGGTCGAGGATCTGCCGACCGGTTGTGACTACTACGCCGGGGGGCACATCCACTTCACGTACGAAGGGACGGGCCCGGGAGGGGGACTCCTCGTCAATCCGGGCCCGGTCTTCGGCACGAGCCGGACCGACCTCGAGAACGGTCTGGCCGGGCGCACCCACCAGGGAATCGCCATCGTGACGGTCGCGAACGGGACCCCGACCGTGGAGTTCGTCGACACGGCTCCGCGCGACCTCGTGCGGCTCGTGGACGTGGACGTGTCGGGAAAGAGCGTGGAGGAGGCGCGCGCGGAGCTCCGCGAACGGGTGGAGGGCGAGGCGAGGCCCGGCACGCTCGTCTTTCCTCGCGTCCACGGGACGCTCTCCGACGGGAGCGTCGCGAGCCTCGCCCTCGCCGACCTGGGCCGAACGGCGGGCAAGGCGGCTGGCAGCGTGCACTGGGACGTGCGGGACCTCCTCCCGGCGAGCCCGGACGGAACCCTCGCGACCACCGAGAGCGACGTCGAAGGTACCGGACTGCGCGAACTCCTCACCGCGTCGCGTCCGGGCGCCTCCTGGCTCGAAGGGCCGGAAGGGGAACGCCGCGTACGGGAGCTCCTGCGGGAGCTCGGGCTCCCGAAGGGGGACGGAGAGTCCCGCCAGGACTACACGAACGCTCGGCTCTCGAGCGCACGCCACCTGCTCGGCGTCCGCGACGAGGGTGGGGCGTAGGAGCGCGGAGTCCGTGCAGCTGCGGCGACTGCGGGTGCGGAACATCCGCAGCTACGAGTCCGGCGCGGTCGATTTCCCGGCAGGAGCGACCCTCCTCTCGGGGGATGTCGGCGCCGGGAAGACCAGCCTCCTCTACGCGATCGAGATGGCGCTCTTCGGCGTCGCCGAGGTCGACGCCGCCTACCTCGTGCGCCACGGCGCGTCGCACGCGGAGGTCGACGTCGAGTTCGAGGACGCCGAGCACCGCTACCGGATCTTTCGACGCTTCCGCCGCGTGCGTCGCAAGGGCAAGCCGACGTTCGAGCCGGAGAAGATCTCGTTCCGGGTCGACGGCGCGGAGACGACCTACTCGGCGACCGAGCTGCGGCAGCGCGTCATCGAGCTCCTCGGTTTTCCGGACAATCCGAATCCGCAGGCCCACTCGGACCTCTGGCGCTGGGCCGTGTACGTCCCCCAGGAGCGGATGCGGGACATTCTCGGCGCACGCCCCCAGGACCGGCTCGAGACGGTGCGCAAGGCCCTCGGGGTCGAGCGGTACCGGATCGCGTCGGACAACGCGCAGGAGCTCGCGACCGACCTGCGTCACCGCATGGCGGGTCGTCGGGCGGAAGCCGAGCGCCTACGCCACTTCGACCTCGAGCATAGCGAGGCGACCCTCGAGGCCGATCGGCTCGGGATCGAGCGGCGATCCCTCGAACGGTCGATCGCCGAACGGACGACCGCGGTCGCGACGGCGCAGGCAACGCTCGCTCGCGCCGACGCCCTCGTTCGGCAGACCGAGGCGGACCGTCGCGAGCTCGCGAGCCTCGAACGCGAGCAGACTTCGGACGCCCGTCTCCTCGCCGACGGCGCCCGCGGGCGCGCCGAGCGGATCGAGGAGGCGGCCCGTCGGGAGCGCGAGGCGAAGGAAGCGGGCGCGGAAGCGCTCGAACGGGAACCCCGGCGCGAACGCCTCTCTGCGGCCGAGACGGCGCGCGCGGCGACGCGCGCCGCGATCGACCGGCAGGCTGCGGTCCTGCGATCGCTCACCCAGGCCCGGGCCGAACTCGCCGCTGCCGGCCGCCGGACGAACGAGCTGGAACGCACGCTCGGTGCGGCCGAGCGGGAACGGGACGACCTCCGCCGGGACCTCGCCTTGGTCGGGAAGGAGGGGCCGGCCCGCGAGCCCCCGGCACCGACGCCGCGGTCGCTCGGGGAGATCGACGGAGCGCTTGGCGCCGCGCGAGAGGCAGAGTCCGAACGGCTCGGCGCGCTCGCTCGCGGGCGCGCGGCGCTCGGCGAGGTCGAATCGCTCCTCTCGGCCGGGGTCTGTCCCCGGTGCCACCAGCCGGTCCGCTCCCAGGATTTTGAGGGTCATCGAGCGGAGGCCGAGTCGGCGGTACGCGAGCTCGAGGTGAACTACGGGACGACGGTCGCGGCCCGGGAACGGCTCGAGGAGGAGCGACGAGCCCGCGAGCGCTACGAGCGGGCCCACGAGCGATGGCAGGAGCTAGAGAAGCGTCGCAGCCTTGCCGCGGCCGCGCGCACCCGCGCTGAGGAAGCGGTGCGCTCCGCGACCGAGACGCTCGCGAGTGCCCGTGCCGCGCGCTCGGAGGCCGCCGCCCGGGTCGAAGCGCTCGCGTCGGCGGAAAGGGGGGAGACGGACCTGCGCGAGGAACTTGAGCGGCGCGAGGAGGAGTGCCGACGCATCGGCGCCGAGCTGGAGCGGGCGAACCTCGCCGCCGAGCGAGAGCGCGCCGCGTCGAACGCGCGGGACGCCCTGCGGGCGGAGGTGGGCCGACTCGACCGAGAGCTCGCGATCGCTCACGAACGCTCCGTGGCCCGAGCGGACCGCCTCTCCGCGCTCCGGACGACGCTCGTCGGCGCGGACGATCGAGACCGGCAGCGCGAGGAGGCCGAACGGGCCGTCGCGGCCGCCTCCCAAGCGCTCTCGGCCGAGCAGGTCGTCGAGGCCCGGGTCGAGGCCCGCCTCGAGGAGACCGCCCGCCGGATCCGCGCGGCCGAGCGGGGCCGGGCCGAGCGGGCGACCCTCCTCGAGGAATCGAACGACCTCGAGCAAAAGGCGGAGTGGGTCGCGGGCCCGTTCCGCACGGCGCTCCTCACGATGGAGAAGAAGCTGCTCGCCCACGCCCAAGGGCTCTTCGACCGGAATCTCGCGCGCTACTTCTCCGCCCTCCTCGACGACCCCGCGCTCGTGGCGGGGACCGACACCGCGTTCTCGCCAGTGGTCTGGATCGAGGGAGAGTGGACCCCCGCCGAGGCGCTCAGCGGCGGGGAGCGCACCAGCCTCGCGCTCGCGTTCCGGCTCGCGCTCGCCCAGGTCGTGCGCAGCCTCGGGAGCCTTCGACTCGACACGGTCCTCCTCGACGAACCGACCGACGGGTTCTCGCCGGAACAGGTCGTCCGAATGGGCGAGCTGCTCGACGAGCTTGCGCTTCCCCAGGTGGTGATCGTCTCCCACGAGTCCGAGCTCGCCGGGATCGCCGACCGGGTCGTCCGTGTCGAGAAGCGCGACGGTCGCTCGACCCTCGTGCGGGGGGGCGACGGCGGAACGCCCGATGCCCCGGCACCGCCCGAAGCGCCCACGGCCTCGGTCCGGGCGGCGCGCCGCCGGGCGTCGGGCGCCTCCCCGCCCCTCGATGGCTAGGCCAGAAGGCCCGCGAACGGCTCCGCGCCCCATGGCAGCCGGGCGGCGACCTCGAGGTTCTCGGAGAGGTGCTCGGAGCGCTTCTGACCGATGAGCGGCCCGAGCGTACCCGGCGCCGAGCGGGCGAACTGGAGCGCCGTCTGGGCGGAGGTGAGCCCGTTGCGCTTTGGGCCGGTGCGAGCGAGCTGGCCCTGGAACAGGGGAACGCTCGTAAAGCATCCGAGACCGAGCTTCCGGGCGGCGGAGAAGAGGTCGACGACCTCTCCGCCCGCCGGCTGGTTGCGCAGCGTGGCCGCTTCGGGCATGACGAGGTTGAACGGGAACTGGAGGAAGCGGAAGCCGTGGTCGGCGCCTCCGACCTTTCTCGCGACGCGGACCGCCGACTCGAGCGAGAGGTACCCCGCGTCGGTGCGGCGCGCGCGCAAGCAGTCCCAGGTGGCGAGCCCATAGAACGAGAGCCGGTCCTGCGTGCGGAACCCCTCGAAGACGCGGAACGCCGCTTCGAGCCGGGCGAGGAACGCCTCCCGACCGACGACCGGGATCTGCGCGTCCGGCCCGTTGTGCAGGTAGAGGAGGTCGAGGCTGGCGAGCCCGAGGTTGTCGAGGGACCGTCGGAACTGGTCGGTGAGGTACGAGGGGCTCATCGCGTGGCAATGGTCGACGATGTCGGCGGGGTCGAGAATGCCCGGACGCACGAGTTCTTCCTCGACCCATCGCTCGGGCGGGATCTTCGACTCGGCGTCCGGGGCGAGGTAGCCGTTCTTCGACGCGACGAACACCTCGTCCCGCGCGACCTCGCCGCGTTCGACCAGCTGAGCGAGTCCGCGGCCGAGGCTGCGCTCGGCCCGCTGGTAGCGGTAATTGATGGCCGTATCCAGCACGTTCACACGGCCCGAAGTAAGGCAGACCGTCGCCGACTCTTGGACGGCGAGGTCGGTGACCGCGTCGGGCGGTCCGATGTATGTGCCGAGGCCGAGCGAGGAGACCCAGAGCTTCCCGGGCGCGGGCCGGAAGTGCTCGAGCGGAAGACGACGGTCCCGCACGGCCCGGTCCCGGAACCGGGTCGTCCCTTCGGGGGTCGCCTTTCCCGTGAGGAGAGGCACGGGAGGCGGGGAGCGCGCATCCTCAAAAGCCGACCGGGTGGTCGCCGGCTGCGGCCCCGGCGCGTCACTCTGAAGAGCCTCGGGGACCTGCCGCCCCCCTCGCAGGGATGCCGCGGCGCAAGTACGGACGGCTCCGGAAACCGATCCCGCCAGTTCCACGCGAGAAGTGCCGCCTTTGCCGGCTGAAGCGGGCCTGCCCGCTCCACGGGCGAAGCGAGTCGCACTGACCGGCGGCGAGCGAGCGTCCCGCGGGGAGTCGGGCAGCGGGCCCGGCCGACGAGCTCAGGCGTCGGTTCGGTGTCCCCGTCGAGGGAGCGGCCGGCCGCCCGAGATCGCGCCGACCGGGCAGTACGGGACGCACCAGCCGCATTCGGTGCAGTTCGAAAGGACGAGGAGTCGTGTCGCGGTGAGCTCCATCGCGTTCGGCGGACAGACTCCCGTGCAGAGCCCGCACAGCACGCAGAGGTCCGGGTCGACCACGACCGACATCGCGTTCAGGCTCCGGTGCGCGCGAGGCGGCGTTCATTCCGTGGCGATCGGCGGCCCGGCGTGAAGCGCTCGACCGAAGGCCACGAACCCGGTGAGGGCGCACTTGATCCGAGCGGGCGAGAGCGGGATCCCGAGCATCTGGAAGACCGAATCCCGGTCGAGGCGACCCGCCTCTTCGAGCGAGAGCCCGCGGAGCTTCTCGGTCAGCAGGGAGCTGCTGGCCACGCTGATCGCGCAACCGTCCCCCTCGAACCGGACCTCGTCGATCCTCTGCGCCGCGTCATCGACCTTGAGGCGCATCGTGATGTGGTCACCGCAGAGCGGATTCGACTCTTCCCCGACCCGATTCGCGCCCTCGAGGGGGCCGAAGTTCTTCGGGGTCCGGTAATGCTGGAGGATGACCTCCTGGTACATGTCGTACATCGTCAGGGAATCACTGTTACCCAAGTCAAACCGACCTCATAAGCGCACTCTCGGAGCTTACCTCGTGGACCACTAAGTTACCAACCCTTTCGGCGGGGCCCGGGGAACCGGGTCCCGTTCTTTGTTTCATCTGCGGGATGGAACAC
>VFSW01000774.1_pt1 | contig 47621 bp, 39 predicted proteins | sample 5358111 | NCBI WGS metagenome assembly VFSW01 (sample SAMN11554181, study PRJNA540505) | mine drainage metagenome | isolation source: sediment from site ElyBrook_90M | place: USA: Ely Copper Mine, Vershire, VT | collected 2017 | reverse complement strand
GTGCAGACCCGCGCGCACGGCGATGTGAGGATGAAATGCCAGCGTCGCTTCGAGGTAGGAGCCGGCATCGTCGGTAGTCTTGGGCAAATCCATCGCGCTCTCTCTGGCCGGAGCAGGCGCGCGCCGGCGGGGCTGTCGCTGCACGGTTTGAGGTGAGTATGCCGCCGCGATCCGCCCAATGTCAAGGCGGCGGGTTTCGCTCATCAGCGCTCGATTGACCCCCGACCTCAGGGCGCATTCACGGCATGACCGGCGCGAGAGGCATGCTCCAGCTGACGAGGTTGCCGCTTGAGAGGCTAGGCCAGAAAACGATTTGCGGGTCCACCGCCGAGGGATCGGTTTGGGGCGTTACGAGAAAGGCGATCTCGCCCGATGCCGACGCGCTCGGGGCCAGTTGTCCCACGCCCAATGGATCGCCCAATGCGGCGAAGACCTCGTGAAAGACGTGCCCATCACCGCTCACGAGAGCGAAATCGCCGGCGTTATAGCTCATGGCGCGCACAGCATCGAGATCCACCAGCCGCACGCGCACGACGGCGAAGGCCATGCCCGACGGGGCGCCCACCGCGCCGATCGCCGTCGCGAGGCGCAGATCGCTCACCGTGATCGCGATGCCGTCGATGCTCTCGGTCGCGCCGATCGCCATCACCGAATCACTCGGCGGCAGCGTGGGGGCCAGGAATGTGGTGGGCAGGCCCGCGCCGGCCACCGAAAGCGGCGGGGGCGGCGCGATGGCGGATTGTAGCGCATGCCAGGCGAGCGGAGCAACGGTGATGGCGGCCAGCATGCTCAGACCGGCGACGGTGATGCCCAGGGCGGCCATGCTCACCAGGCCGACGCGCAGCCGGCGTGTGAGCAGCCGCTGATCCCACGCCGACAACGGAAAGCAATGCGTCCCCGCCAGCACCGGCGCGCGCTCCGGCAGCGTCGATAGATCAGGCGCCTCTTGGTGGTGCCTGGCAGAGCGCTTGAACTGCGCCCCGCGACGCTCGCGCTCGATCTCAGTCGCGCGAATGAGGCGCTCGACAGCAGCGCTCTGGCGCGGCGCCCGCTTGATCGCGCGCGGCTCGGTCCTCACGTGTGGCATGGCGTCGGCCCCCGTCTGGCGATGGGCCGCGCACGAGGTGCCCGGCCACTATCCTCACCATAAACCAGGGGACCAAAGGTCTAGATTTCAGCGCCTATCCGGGGAAGGCTACTCGTCGATCAGGGTGCCGTCGTGCCGCACCACGCCAGCCTTGCGGTCGGTCACGGTGCGCGTCACCAGCAGCTTGATGCGATCCCCCACGCCCTGGGGAATGTCAGCCCGCCCGACGATGCGCGCTTCCCAATGCACCTCAGGGTAATCGATGTTCGTGACGACGCAGCGCACATAGGGCTGCTCGACACCCCCAAAGCTGGCGGTCAAGCCGGTTTCTTTGCTGACAATAGTGCCTTCGAGAATCATCGTCCGCTCGATTCCATCACGCGGCTGGTGTCATCAGCCGCGCGGTTGTGTGCTCTGCTGACAGCATATATCATTTCACGCCTGATCGGGTAGCTGCGCCCGATGGCCAGTGGATTGCGTTACGCGGCTGGCGACATGTGGCCTATGACACTTGACGTTGCGCCCCGTGGCTGATATAGTTGCCCCGGATCATGCGACCCCTCGCGCCCGGTGGCGACGTTGCAAAAGGATGCATCGGACCGAAATTATGAATCATTGGCTCTCTCGGCGCGCCGCGATCACGAGCCGCGCCCGCCCTTCAAGCCGGATTTCGCGCGCCCCCGGCGTCGCTCTGGCGGTGTCGCTCGGCCTTGTCGCGCTCGCCCTTGGTGGTGCTCGACCGGCGCTGGCGCAGGGAACGCTTAGCAATCCCTCCACTCCCACCTTCAACATCGTCAATCCATTTTTCAACGGTGTGGCGCAGGGTCCGGTGGGCACGCACGTGACCGTGCAGGCGACCTCTGGATGGGATCCTTCGGCCACGATTGTCATCAGCGTCACGCCCTCATCATCCACGTGCGGCTCGACGACCCCGCCGCCGGTTCCCGCTCAGACGACCAGCACCGTCGGCCAGGACGGCAGCTTTATGGCCAGTTTCTCATGGCCTTCCGACGCCAACGCGCCCGGCAATTATCTCGTCTGCGCCAGCGAGGAAGGCAGCGGCACGCTGGTTGGCACTTCGAGCGGGTTCTTCACCGTCCTCTCGCCGGCCAACGGCCAGCCCAGCAGCGCGCCGGCTCTTTCCGTTGCTGTCACGACCGCGCACATCGGCGATCAAGTCACCGTCAGCGGCGCAAACTGGCTGCCCGCGCAGCCGGTGCAGCTGCGCTTGCAATACGCCAACAAGCCGCAAGACCCTGGTGATGTCTTGCAGACGGTCAACTCGAACCCCGACGGCACCTTTTCCGCGCAGGTTACACTGACGAGCCAGCGCACCGGCACGCTGTGGATCATCGGCCTGGGCGGCCAGCCTTTTGGCACGCAGACCATCATCTATCCGCTGATGACGCACTCGCAGCCGCTGACCATCGGCCAGGCGCCGACCCCGACGCCCACCATAGTGCCGCCAACGCCAACGGTCGTGCCAACAGCCACCACGCGCACCACTGGAACGACTCCTTCGAAAAGCCAGGAGTTGCTCATCGCTTTGCTCGGGTTGATCTCGGTGGTGCTGCTGTCGGATTGCATCGTCGTCGCGGTGCTGGCGCTGCGGGGGCGCTCGCCGCGCGGGCCAGAGATCCCCGGCGGCGGCGACGGATGGGGCGGATCAGGTCCGCGCGCCCCCGGCTGGACGCCGAATTACAACAGCCCTGGCTCGCCGTGGGATGAAACCCAGGCCGGCCCGCCACCACAAGGGAATGGCGTCGGCGCCTGGGACGACGCCTGGCAACAGCCCCCCGGCCAGCCGTGGAGCGGGCGCGGCGAGAGCCGGCCTTATCGCGGCCCCGTGTCACGGCCACCCGCGTCGCCCTTTGACGACGAGATGGACGACCCCTATCGCACGCGCATGGGCGATCCACCCGCACCGCCGCCACCTCCTCCGTCGCGACCGTACAACAGTCCGCCGCCGTCGCGGCCTAACCCCGGCGGCACTCCGTGGGACGACGACCCCGGCGCCAGTCAGCAGCCGACCGAGTGGCAGCCCCGACGGTGAGGAGAGAAGGGAAGAGATGTCATGGCCCAGACGAAGGCCGGACCAAGAACACGACGCGCGTCTGCCTCAGGGCAACAGCCGCCCAAGAGCCTTGACGACGCTATCGCTCGCGTCAAAGCCGCCACCGCCGAGCGCGATCGCGCCCGCGCCTCTGGCGAGCTGCCGTTTCGCGCGGCGCGCTTGATTTTCGACCGCGACGTCAAGATTCCGCATCATCCCCATGCCAGGCTGGTGCAGCGCGGCGCCATCATCGCCACCGTCGCCGGACTGTTGGGATTGATCATCCTGCCCGATATATTTCTTACGCATATGCTGGCGTTCGCCGCGCTTTTCGCGCTGGTGCTGATCGGCGTGCCTAATCTTGTGCTGCAACCCAGCGGGGCCATTGCTCCGGCGAAATTTGCGCTCTGGTGCGGCATCTTGCTCTTGTGCGGCGCGCTGACCACCGTCGCCACCGGCACCGATGGCAGTCTGTGGGACTGGGCGCCCTGGCTGCAACAGTTCTATCAGCACGGCGCGAGCACGGCCCCGCCACATTAGCGCAAAGGACGATCCACCACTATGCCGCGTGATCTCCCGCTGGGCAACGGCTCGCTGCTCGTCAACTTCGACAGCGATTATCACCTGCGCGACGTCTACTTTCCTCACGTCGGCCAGGAAAACCACACTGACGGTCACGTCAACCATCTGGGCATCTGGCTGGGCGGGCGCTTCGCCTGGCTGACCGACGGCGCCTGGCGGCGCCAGCTCGACTATGAGCCAGAGACGCTGGTCACGGCAGTGACGCTGCGCCACCCCGATCTCAACGTGACGCTGCGCTTCACTGACGCAGTGGATTTCGACCGCAACGTGCTCGTTCGCCGCATCAGCGTGACGAATCACGACGCCAGCCCGCGTGAGGCACGGCTCTTTTTTCATTACGACTGGCATATCTATGAGGTCGATGGCGCCAACACCGTCGCGTACTATCCCCATCTCAAGGCACTCATCGCCTATAAGGGCGAGCGCTATTTCGTGGCCGGCGGCGCTGCGGGCGACCACGACGGCATCGATGGCTGGGCCACCGGCTACAAAGAATTCAACGGCTTGCAAGGCACCTGGCGCGACGCCGAGGACGGCGAGCTGGAAGGCAACCCCATCGCGCAAGGCTCGGTGGACGGCACTTGCGCGCTGCACCTGGGGACCATCGCCGCTGGCGCGACCGCGACTGCCTATCACTGGCTGGGGGCAGGCAAGAAGTTTGGGGACGTGCGCGATTTGCACCGGCTGGTGATCGAGCGCGGGCCGGAGAGCTTCATCGAGCGCACGCGCAATTATTGGCGGCTGTGGGTCAACAAAATCAATGACATGCACGATCTGCCCCAGCCTATGATCGACCTGTATAAGCGATCGCTGCTCATCATCGCTACGCAAAAAGACAACGACGGCGCGATTATAGCCGCCACCGACGGCGACGTGTGGACGTTCTCGCGCGACAGCTATGCCTATATGTGGCCGCGTGACGGCGCGCTCGTCGCCAACGCGCTCAGCCATAGCGGCTATAGCGAGGCGACGCGCTCGTTTTTTCTTTTTTGCGCGCGCGTCCTGAGCAAAGAGGGCTATCTGCTGCACAAATTCACGCCGTCGGGCGCGCTTGGCTCGAGCTGGCACCCGTGGTCTGACGTCCAGGGCAATCCGCAGCTGCCCATTCAAGAGGACGAGACGGCGCTGGTCGTCTATTCTCTCTGGCAGCATTTCTCGCTCTTTAGCGACGTGGAATTCATCAAGCCGCTCTATGCGCCGCTGATCAAGAGCGCGGCTGACTTCATGGTCGATTTTCGCGATCCCGCGACCAGGCTCCCCGCGCCGTCGTGGGACCTGTGGGAAGAACGGCGCGGCATACATGCGTACACCGTCGCGGCGGTCTATGCCGGGCTGCGCGCGGCGGCCAATTTCGCCAGCACCTTTGGCGAAGCCGATGTCGCCGCACGCTACGCCACCGCGGCGGATGAGATTCGCGCGGCGACGTGCCAGCACTTGTGGGTGCCGTCACTCAACCGCTTCGCGCGGCGCATCGAGGTCGGCGCCGACGGCACGATCACTCCCGACCCGGTGATGGATCTCGCCATCGCCGCGCTGTATCAGTTCGGCATGTTCGCGCCCGACGATCACCAGATGGCGCTGACCATGCAAGCGCTGCTCGACCGGCTCAGCGTCAAGACGGAGGTCGGCGGCTACGCGCGCTATGAGAACGACTATTATCATCAGGTCAGCCACGACATCGATCAGGTAGCGGGCAACCCGTGGTTCATTTGCAGCTGCTGGGCGGCGCAATATGCCATCGCCAGCGCCACGACCATTGACGAGCTGCACGCGGCGCTGCCGCACCTGCAATGGGTGGTCGATCGCGCGCTGCCGAGCGGCGTGCTCGCCGAGCAGGTCGATCCGTATTCCAACGCTCCGCTTTCCGCGTCACCGCTGACTTGGAGTCATGCCGAGTACGTCTCGACCGTGCGCTGGTACGTGGGCAAGGCGCATCGCCTGCTCTATGAAGATCTGCCCCACGACCATCCTTTCTCGGCCATCGCTCGGACGACGCTGCGCGACACTACCGCCGGCAGCCGCATGCCCGGCGAGCCGCGCCTGGGGTGACCCGGCTCGCCCCTAAAGGAGTTCTGTCAACTCTGTCAGGGAATGGTATAATACAATGCGACACAGTGGGACTGTGATCATTCTCACAAAAGGATCGCGGCGCATGGTGATGCAACCTGACGGCAGCTTTATCAGCACGGGCGGCCTGCCCGTCAAGCTCACCCAGCCAGAGCCGGGACCACTCACTCGCGCGGCGTCGGCTCAGGCGTCGGCGGCGCGCGAGATCGGTGCCCTGCGCGCTGAGATGGTGAAGCTCTTGCCCGCGCTGGGCATCGCCGACGGCGCGAGCGTGGCCGCGACAGCCACGCTCGACCTCCTGCCCGCGGCGGCGCGCGATCTGGCCCCGCGCATCTTGCAGGTGTCGGCGTCGCTAGGTGAGCTTGAGCGCATCATGCGCGATGCCAATCAGACGATCGAGGTGCTGCGCTCGGAGCGCGGACAATTGCAGTCACTTTGCGTCATCGCCGAGCATCTCAACTCCATCCTCGACCGCGCCACACTTTTCGAGCACGTGCTGGCCGATCTCATCTTGCTCGTGCGGGCAGAGCGCGCCGCGATCTTGCTGACCGATCCAACCGGCCATCTGCGCTTCGAGGCCGCGTGCCAGTCCGACGGACGGCGTCTGGGACGCAGCGATTATGACATCAGCATGGGCGCCGTCGAAGAGACGTGGCGCACGCAACAGGCGATCGTCATCGACGACGCGCAGACCGACGCGCTGGTCGGCGAAAACCCTAGCGTGCGCGGGCAGATGATCACCTCAATCATGTGCGCTCCGCTGCGAGCGCAAAGCAAAGCGCTCGGCATCGTCTACGTCGATCGCCGCGCTGGCCCCGGCACGTTTACCAACAGTCATCTCGACTTGCTGGCGGCGTTTTGCAACGAGGCGGCCATCGCCATCGAGAATGCCAGCCTCTTCGCGACCCAGCAGCGCCACCTGCAAGAGATCAACGCGATGAAGACGTACCCCGACAGCATTCTCGCGTCGATCAGCAGCGGCGTGCTCGCCACCGACAACGACGGGCGCGTCACTCGCGCCAACCGCGCTATCGAGCGCATTCTCAGCATCACCCAGCAAGAGGCGTTTGGTCGTCCGCTCGATCAGGTGCTCGCCGTCATCGAAGATCCTATGCTGCACGAGCAGATTCGCCAGACGATCGGCGCGCAAGACGTAAGCCAGACCAAGCTAGTGCGCGCGACGGTCGCCGGGCGCGGCGGCCCTCTGACACTGAGCGTTGGCTGGTCGGCGCTCATCGACAGCGAGCAGCGCCGCCTGGGCACGGCCATCGTGATCGACGATCTCACCGACCTGCAACAAGCGCAGCACGCCGCGCAGATCTTTCGCCGTTATGTGCACCCCGACGTGGTCGATCTCGTCACGCAAAACCCGAACGCCGCCGAGCTGGGCGGCCAGACGCGCGAGATCTCCGTCGTCTTCGCCGACATCCGCAATTTTACCAAGCTGGGCGAGAATATGGCACCCGCCGATCTCGTCGTGCTACTCAACGACTATCTCGCGCTGCTCACCGAGGCCATCTTTCAGGTGGGCGGCACGGTGACAATGTTTCAGGGCGACGCGGTGATGGCCATCTTCAACGCGCCGTCAGACCAGCCCGACCATGCCGCGCGGGCGGTGCGCGCCGCCTGGGCGATGCGCCGCGCCATCGAGGATTATCGCCAGCGCACGGGCAATCGCCCAGTCGAGTTTGGCATCGGCGTCAACACCGGCATGGCGCTGGTGGGCAACATCGGCGCGCGCGACCGCCTGCAAAACTACACCGCCATCGGCGACGCCGTCAATTGCGCCAAGCGCATTCAAGAACAATCCAAAGCCAATCAGGTGCTGCTCAGCGCCATCACCCACGAGCGCGTCGCGCCTCTGGTGATGGCGCACCGCGCCGGAGACGTGCAGGCCAAAGGCAAATCGCAGCCTATTCGCGTGTGGGAGCTGAGCGGGATCGTGCCGTAGCACGGCATTAGTGATAGCGCATCACCAGCGCCTGGCTGCTCGTGCCGTTGCTGGCATAGCCGGCAGCCCAGAGATAACCCGACGACGCGGCGATTGATTTCAGATCGTTCACCCCCGCCGGCACGTCGGGGCTGGGAGCGACCGACCACCCCGTCCCGTCCGACCTCGCGATCAATGTTCGAGTGTCGCCGCCCGGCGAGGAGATCATGCCCACTGCCCAGATAGCGCTCCCGACTGTGATGACTCCCTCGAATTCGCTGCCCGCCTGACCGAGGTTAGGGCTGTTATCGAGCCAGCCGTGACCGTTCCAGTCTTCGGCGAGAGCGGATTCCTGGCTCGATGCACTCTCATAGCCGACTGCCCACACAACGCCGCTCGCCAATGCCGCGACGGCATTGAGCTGATTGAGGAGCGCTCCGGAGCTGGCTGTGGGAACGATGCTCCAGATCGCACCGTTCCAATGCTCGACGAGCGTGACGAGCGCGGCGGAAGATGGCGCCGACTGGCTGCCCACTGCCCATGCGTCAGTGGTGGAGATTGCCACAACAGCGGAAAGATCGCTGCCAAATGGCGCGGGGTTCGGCACGACAGACCATCTGGCCCCATTCCAGCGCTCGATCAGCGCCTGTTCAGGGAAGGATGCGCCGCTGTGCCCGTCATTCGCGCTGCCCACAGCCCAGACATCGCTCGCGGATGCCGCCGACACGCCGTCGAGCGCGGCGCCAGGCAGCGCGGGGCCGGCCACGATGCTCCAGGCATGGCCGTCCCAATGCTCGATGAGTCCTTGCGTCGAGGCGCTGGGGCTGCTCGCGCCGCTGCCGACCGCCCAGGCGTCCTGAGACGAGAGTGCCGCAACCCCGACCAGGACGCTGGTGCCGAGCCGCGGCGCGGGTGTCATGCGCCACGCTGAGCCGTCCCAATGCTCGATCAGCGCCTGAGCCATAGCACCATTGCCGGCAACGATGCTGCCCACTGCCCACACGTCACGATCCGTCACCGCCGTGACGCCAAAAAAGATGCTATTTGCCGCAGTGGCGAGATCTGGTTCGCTCATGATGCTCCACACGCCTGTCAGCGGTAGTGGCTCAAAGGACCTGGGCGGCGAAAGCGACGAGCAGCCCGCCAATGCGCTGGTAAGCGCGATCAACACGAGCAAGGAAGAACGAGCGCGCGACATGCGCATGCCTCCTTCGAGCGCGATCAAGGTGACGCGATCGCGGAAAATGGGGCGATGCGCGCGTCTGGTTGCGATTCTATGGCGGTAGGGGATTCGGCGATCGCCCGTCGCGCCACCGCGCACCCCGCCACGAGCGTCACAACCGCCAGAAAGAGCAGCGCGCCCGATCGCGCCAGCACGATCCACGCGCCTACATGAGGATCGGACTGGCCCGGCAAAGGTCCAAACCAGCGATCGGGATAGATCAATTCCTGCATGCGGGGCAGCGCCGCGAAGGCGAAGGCCAGCCACAACGCCCACGACGCCCACCAGCGCCGCCAGCCGCGCTCCCACGCCAGCCAGCCCAAGCCCACCAGCGAGGGGATGACGATGCACAGGTGAATGTCCTCGGCGAGCGGGCTGAGCAGCACGATGAGTGGTAGCGCCGCCAGGCACGTCGCCATGAGCGTCTGCTGGCCCAGGCGCCGGCCCCACGGCGCGACGCGCAGCCACACGATGACCGCCCCCGCCTCGATCGCCAGCCGCAACGGTGTCACCAGCAACGGCGCCGTCAGCACGGGCTGTGTATAGGCGTTCGCCGTAAAAGCGCGCAAGAGCCAGCCCTCGGGCGACTGATTGATGAATTCAGCGTCCGCGCCCAGGCCGTTCCACTGCGTAGCGAACGTGACGTAGTCACGCAAAGCCGCCAGCCCGATCACCGCGAAAGGGAGGGCGACCAGCGCCAGCGCCGCCAGCGCGCCGGCCAGCGCCACGCGCCAGTGGCCCAGCCACAGCCAGGCCAGCAGCACCAGCGCCATCGTCGGCTTGATAGCGATCGCCACGCTCAGGGGCGCCCACGCCCAGCCCGCGCCGCGCGCCAGCCGCCCGCACGCGATGACGACCAGGGCTGCCATCAGCAGATCGGCCTGGCCGAGCCACAGGTCATAGATCGCCACCGCCGGCACGAGCGCCACCGCCGCGAAAACCAGCGCGCCTGCCCAGCCGTCGTCGCCACGCAGCGCGCGATTCAGCTCGCGGCCCATCACGACGAGCGCGGCGGCGGTGAGCGCCGTCCACGTGAGCCACACGGCGCGATCGTCCAGCCCCGCCAGCACCAGCGGCGCCAGCGCCAGCGCCAAAAGTGGCGGATACACGTACCCGCTCGCGTGCAGCCCGCTCGCCCCGGCGCGCGTGTCGATGGTCTGCGTCACCAGCCGGTGATAGGGATTCTGGCCAGCCGCGACCGCGCGCGCGCCCGCCAGATACGCGCGAAAGAAATCCGCGCCAGCGAAAGCCCCCGGCCCCGCCGCGTGCAGCCAGAGCGCCGCGCCCGCCGCGATGGCGACGAGGCTGACGACGAGCGCGCGGGGCTGTGCTGTGATCGCTGTGAGGGCGACGTGCCATGTTTCACTCACTCGATCGGCGATGAGACGGGCGGGGGATCGCATGGCTAGGGCGCTCCTTGCGGCGGCTGGGCGCTGGGAATCGCCGCCGTGAAGATCTCTTGATCGCCGGTCCGCGTGTCGTTCCAAAACGGATGCGCGTAATAGTTGTCAGCCGAAAGTCCCTGATAGTCGCCAATGAATTGCAAGCCGTTCCCGTCGATCGGCGCGTCCACTGTCGGGTCCCAACTCTGTGTCGTCACACGTATGTTGGGCAAAAAGGTCGCGCCGTGGTCGATCGACTGCGCCAGATAGACATCGATCAGCTTGTGGGTGGGGTCGTTGCGCGTGTCGAAGAACGTGACGCTCACCACCCCGTCAGGCGCCACCGCGAGCTGCGGCTGAAACTGGTTCGCGCCGTCGCGAAGGGGATCGTCATTGACGCGCACCGGCGTGCTCCATGTCAGCCCTTCATCGGTCGAGGTCGCGAGCAAGATGTCGCTGTCGCCCGTCGCGTAATCGCTCCACGCGACGTATATCTGCCCCGTCGCGGGGTCGCTCGCCAGCGCGGGCAGCGGCGCGTTGCGATACCTAAATCCCGGAAAAGTGTACGGAATGTCGTGAATCGTCGCCACCAGCGCGGGGCTTGACCATGTGGCGCCGCCGTCCGTCGAGCGCACCGCCAGAATCCTGGTGGGAATGGTCGGATGAAGACTCAGATCGATGTAAGCGTAGGTGACGACGATCGTCCCGTCGGGCAGCACCGTGGGAATCGCGCCTAGCACGCCGTCACACGCGCGCGACAATGTGGCTCGCCCCACGACTGGATTCGTGCAGAAGGGCGCCGTGCCCTGAATCTCGCGCACCGGCGCGAACGTCTGGCCGCCGTCCGTCGAGCGCGAGAAGCCGAGGAATTGGCTGCATGAGAGTGTTGGTATTTCCTGGCAAGCAACCGTGTTCAAATCATAGGACCACACGACGTAGATCGACCCGCGATAGGCTGAATGAGTGCGATCGACGGCGATCCACGGCTTGTCGTTGAAAAACTGATTGACGGCATCGTCGATGACCGACACGGGTTGGCCGAATGTCTTGCCGCCGTCGTGCGAGGTCAAGACCAGCAAGCCGCTGTCGAGTTGCGCCAGTCCGTTGCCACCTGATGATGGCATCCCATTGTTGAGCACCAGCGCATAGGCGTTGCCGCTGTCGTCATAGGCAAAGCTGATGTCGGAGGTCAGCGTCTGATTCTCCGATCCGGGCAACAAGCCGCCGTCCGTCCACGTGCAGCCGCCGTCGGACGTGTAATAATAGCCGATCTCGAACTGATACTTCTTGGGATTGGTGAAAAACTTCGAGCCGCCGACCATCTGCAAGGGGTTGTTGGGGTTTTCGGCCAGCATCGGCTCACTGTGGTCCAAAAACGAGTCATTGCTGACGCGCACGTTGGCGAACGGCGGCTGTGGATTGCTCCCCAGCTTGACGCAATCGCCGCCGCCCGCCAGTGTATAGAAGGGCACCGGAGTCGGCGACGGCGTGGGCTTCGCGGCGGTTTGATTCAGGCCAAATGGCGAGCAACCGGCGATAGCGACGAGGAGCGCGAGCAATCCTAAACTACGCCAGGCGGACGCGGAGCGCGGTGACGACATGGATTCTTCATTCCCCTTTTCGCGGTGGCAATTGACGATCACTGCTTTTTAATTCTAGCAAGGAACGAAACGTGTGTATAGGTGGCTGTCGCCCCTCAAGGCTGTGTCGTCATGGCTGGCACGAAGACGCGATAGAGCACGTCGCCGTGAGCGGGCGTGTCATAGATCCAGACGTACACCCCGGGTGTCTTGCCGTCGGGGCCGGCGCCCACGGTGGTGAAATGCGCCGGGCACAGGCCGCAGATCCGATCGTTCACGGTGATCGGCGAATCGAAGTAGCTCCAGCTATTCGTCTGCGGATTCCAGATCCACAGCCAATCGGGGTGCGGCGCGACGCTCGACGTGGCGGCGGCGTGCGGATCGCCACCCAGCACGATCAGCCGGCCATCGGGCATGGCTGTCAGCGCCTCTCTGATATTCGGGGTCGCCGTCGCTTGAGAGCCAGGCACGGGCAAGAGCGGCAGTCTGGCCCAGCTCACGCCGTTGGTCGTTTGATAGACGGTCACATAATTGACCTGCTCGCCGCGCAGCACGTACCAGGGATGGCTGGCGGTCGGCGTGGCCGTGCCGGCGCCGGGCGGCGCGAGCAGGAATGTATCGCCAGCGCTGAGGCCGATGCGCGACCAATGGCTGCCCGCGTCGCGCGTGATCCACAGCGTCGTATCGTTTACGCCTCCTGTCACACCGGCGGTGGGGGAAATGTCCCGCACGCTGGCCACTAACGTATCGTCATCCGCGAGCTGTTGTGGCATGAAGAGCGCAGTCGCGCCGAGATCGCCGTCGGCGGCTTGCCAGGTCGCGCCGTCGTCGTCGCTGCGCAGCAGGCGCGCTACCTGCATGAATGCCTGAGAGCCTCGAGCACTGGTGTAGGAATAGCTCGCGAACAGATGACGCGCCGCCGGCACGATCGAGCACCAGACGGGCTGCGCTCCCGCGGGAATGGGCGGATTCAAAACGTGAGACTGCCAGGCGCCGCCGCCGTCGTCGCTGAGATAGACGTGCATGCGTGTGCAGGGACGCTGGGCGTTGTCGAGCGTCATCGTCGTCAGCACGACGCGCTGTGGAGCGTCAAAAGCGATGGAGACGTCACACAGCTGCCCGTTGAGCGACGGCGTGCCGAGGAGGCTCCAATGGCCGCCCGCGTCGCTCGTGCGCCACACCTCGAGCGGCCCCGACGGCTCGATGCCATTGGGTCTGGCCGGGCCGGCGCAGGCATAGATCGTCGCAGGATCAGTGGGTGAGACCGCGACCCCCTCGATCTGATCGCCCGGTCGCGGCAATGAGACGCTTTGCCAGTCGCCAGTGCCCAGCCGTTGGGGTGGGCGGCCCACGAGTGTAGTGAGGAACGGTTGCGCCGCAGCGGCCTGTGGGGCGCGACCCCAGACGCTCTCTAGTGCGCCGGCGTCGAAGGTGTTGAGCAGCAGCACGGCGACAAACGTCACCGTCAGCACGGCGGCGAGCAAGCGCGTGGGCCGACCCCAGCGCGTGGTGCCCGCCGGCGCCAAATCCGACGGGGGCAGGGTCGGTTCGGCCGGCGCGCCAGGCGCTTTGGATGGCGTCGCGGTCAGCATCGATATGCCCCCTCATAGTGAAATCCGCCTTCAGTATACGCCAGCCGGGCCGGCGGCTGAATAGTTGACGGCACGGGATGCCACGCGCTATGCTGCATGCGCCGGAGAAAGAGCATCGTATCAGGGAAGGCGCGCAAGAGATGGGAGCTGACCAGCCTGCGGACCTGGGGCCACCGCCGCTATTCGACCTGACTGACGCGCGCGTGGTCCGGCGGCTCGAGCGCAGCTTTGGCGTGCGCGCCCGCAAGAGTTTTTCGCAGCACTGGCTGGCGGACCGCGACGCGCTCGACGCCATCGTGAGCGCGGCAGGACTGACGCGCGCGACCACCGCGCTCGAGCTGGGCGCGGGGATGGGCGTGCTGACCGTCGAGTTGGCGCGCCGCGCGGGCCGCGTCGTCGCCGTCGAGATCGAGCGCGACGTGCTCGCCGTGCTGCGCGACATGACTGATCACTATCCCAACGTCACGATCCTCAGCGCCGATTTGTTGGCGATCGATCCCACCGAAGCGTGCGGTCCCGGTCCCTATACGCTGGTGGCGAATCTGCCTTATGCCGTGACCGCTCTCGCCCTGCGCCATTATCTGGAGGCCGCGCACCCGCCTGAGCGCGCGGTCGTGCTCATTCAGCGCGAGGTGGCCGAGCGCATCACCGCCGGCGCGGGCGAGATGAGCCTGCTCGCGCTCAGCGTGCAATGCTATAGCGCTCCCCGGCTGGTGGCGCGCGTGCCGGCGCGGAGCTTCGTGCCGCCTCCCGATGTGGAGAGCGCCGTGATCGCGCTCGACCGGCGCGAGCCCCCGCTTGACGCCCCACGCCGCGCGCGCATGTTCGCCCTCGCCAAAATCGCTTTTGCCCAGCGCCGCAAGCAGCTGCACAACATCTTGCCCGGCGCGCTGAGCCTTTCCGCCGCCGAGGTCGGCGCGTGGCTCGTCGCCGCCGGCGTCAGCCCCGACCAGCGCCCCCAGACGCTCGGCCTCGACGACTGGGTGCGCCTCGCCGAGCTGGACCCGCGCCCGCTCAAGCGCGACCAGCCGTGATCCCGCCAGGGGATCGCCACGTCGCCCTCAGCGCCGCAGCTCGTGGCGATCAGCTCGTCATCTTGCCGCACCAACCCAGAGCATGGGAAGGAGATGGAAGGAGAAAGCGCAAAGGCATTGCCGTAGACGATCTGAGCCACATCCGTCACCGCACAGGTGTGACCCGCAGGCTGCATCGAGATCGTATGAAACACACTGGTGGACGCATCACGATAGACGAGTGTGGTCGCCCCGGCACTCGGACAACGCAGAGAACCTTGCCAGAAGCAAGCTACATCAGAAGCCTCAAAAGAGGTTTGCGTAGAAAATAATAAGCGATAAAGCTATCGACGCCATTGATAGCCTCGCTCAGTGTCGGCGCCTGGCACCGCACATAGGCTTGCCAGAAACACTTCGCGCTGGCATTCGGATCGCTTATCGTGCTGTTCTCTTGCACCGGCACTGTTCCACAATTCTTTCCGACGATCGATGGCGGATGTGCCTCAACCGGAAAGGTATTGCATGCCGCCAGGCCGGTCGCGACGACGAGCAGTCCGGCGACGGCGCATCGCTGCTTCCAGCCCCAGACGCCGCGCGATGCTCGTGGGTATGTGCTCTGCATAGAAACCTCCCGGCGCTTTGAGAAGAGAAGCACTCCTGGAAGGATCTACGCTCGCTGGCGCTCAGATCTCACATCGAGATCGCGTCAGCCTTCGCGCATCCACAGCGTCGCGGAATCTTCTCCGGGGTCGGGGGGCAGCACGACGTCGCGCGCCAGCGGCCCGGTGGGCGGCAGCGGCACGACGTTGGGGGCCAGTGGCGCGGCGCGCTCGCGCAGGGCGGTCACTTCCGCGCGCAGCCGCGCCCGCAGCCACTCAGGATGCTGATAGCACCGCTCGCGCACGGTGATGCGCTCGCCCGAATTGCCGCGAATGGTGATGACGCTCTCGGCGCGCGCCTGCCCTGGGACAAGGCCCGAACGGCTGTCGAGGCGATAGAGCACCATCACCAGCCCGCGTCTCAAGATCGGCAGCACTCCGCCGCGTGGCTCGCGTCGCTCGCGGTGCAAGCCATACGTCGCCGCCCACGTGAGCGCCACTTGCCTGGGGCCGCGCCGCGCTGTGACGCCATCTGGGCCTACGCTCACGCGCTGGCGCAGCTCATAGCGCGCGAGGGCCGCCAGCGAGCATGCGACGCCCAGCGCCAGCATGGTCAGGCCCACGAGCGACAGATCCGTCAGAAAAACAAAGATCAACGAGCCGCCGACGCATAAAATCGCCGCCGCGACCAGCCAGCCCGACACCAGCGGCGCGGATTCCTCAGAGAGCGCCAGCGGCTTGTTGAGATCGTTGAAATCGGGCGGGGTGCGCCGAGGCCCGGCAAGGTGGCGCATCACGTCGGCGCGCAGCTCGCCGAAATCGCGCACCAGATCTTGTCGCACTTGCAAGCGCAAGCCATCCACCGACCAGAGGGCAAGCCAGCGATAGCGAATGCCCTCCGACAGAGCCTGCCATTCGCTGAACCGCGCCACGTCGTGCCAGGCGATTGTGTGACGCCACCAGCCATGCCACAGCTCGAAGCCCGCCGGTGTCACCACCGCGCGCACCGAGACGCGAAAAGCGAAGTACATCAGCCCCCAGGCCAGCGCCACCGCGCACGCCGCCAGCAGAGCGACATCGCCCGCCACAGGGTGCCGCTGGCCGATCAGCGCCGCGCGAATCGTCACGCCCGTGCCGGCAAAGACGGCGACCACTATCACTAAAATCGCCCACCCGCCCCAATCGACAGCGTGATAGACGCGGCTGCGATTCTCAGCGCGCGGCGGCGCCGCTGTACTGCTCACGCTGGCTCGCGCTCCCCTCTCGTTCTCAGCGGTGATCGCCCGCTTCACAGGCTTTGCATTCTAGCCCGCCGCAGCCTGGATGTCAACCTCGATCATGGGAACGGGCAGGGTCTTTTCATGCTATTGTGCGATTCCCGCGCGACCGGTCGCACCGGCGGAGTTTGGCCATTCTGTATGCTGCCCCCTCTCTCGCTGGCATGCCTGAGTGCTCTTCATCGCAGCACATGTACCGCGCCTATAGTCCTTACGATCTTTGCGGTTTTTTGCTCAGATGGCTCAAATACTAGCCTTAGAGCAAGCAATAGTCATTATCTGAATCCGCATGGATCCTATCTTCGTCAAAAAAGTGCAAAGATATGGTCCTGATTTCTCCCTCGCAAATCATCGATGAGGTTCATCTGTTTCCTGAATATGACGCGGCTGAGACAAACAGAGCGGCATGTGAAGACTCAGGGCACGCTCCGCGCAAGCGAGCGAACGATCTGGATGGTAAAACATGGACGCGCTATTCGATTTCCATTTGGAGCGACATCACCAAGACCGCCGAGGAAGCCGCCCTCAACCACCCCGCGATGTTTCCACTGGCGCTGGTAACACGCCTGATCGACATTTTCACCTCCGTCAGAGACAGAGTCATCCTTGATCCCTTTGCCGGAATTACATTCGCCGCGCGCCGCCGGCGATGTCTATATCAAAATAAGCTTGTCTGCTCCGGCGTCGCGCCGCTGGTGGCGCGCTTCCACAGGTCGCGCAAGAACGTCATGACTTCCTCATAGCGCGTGGTGGGCAGCTCGCTATAGGTACTCACGTGGAAGTGGCGATAGAGCGCGGCGTAGATCTGGCCGTGGCTGAGCGCACCTGGCTTGCCGGCGCTATCATCGGCGATCCGGTTGACGGCATCTTTGATGTGCTGCTTTTGTGCGGGTGTCAGCTTTTGCTCGCTTGTCAGGCGTGCGACGCTGGCGGCGGTCTCGCCCTGCTGCGCAGCCAATGATTCCAATAGATGCACGGCCTGGGTGAGCTGATCAGAGACGCTCTGTACCTGCCCCGGCAGTGCGCTCAGGTCTTCCATGTGCTCAGCGATGAACGTTGCGGCGGTCATCAGCACGTCGTATTGCTCGGCCAGCGCCGCCAGGCGGGGATCGGTCACCGGCGGTGCGCTGGGTATCCCCATCATCCGCATAAACACGCGCGTGGCGACGGGTGCCAACTCGTCCTGATAGGCTTCGATCTTGGCTCGGAACGGCTCTTTGACCTTGTTCGTTTCGACACCAGCCAGCCAGAGTGCGATCTTATCCACGCGCAGGCAATTGACACGCTGAAGGCCGCCACTTGTTTCAAGAGGGATGCGCCGCAAGCCTCTGGCGAGCGCCGTTGTCCGCTGAATGCGTTGCGTTTGGCCTCGGGTGTTGAGTCCAAGAGCGGCGATCATCGCGTTCAGGTGAACGTACACGTCTCCACTGGAAGTGAGCGCGGCTGCGAGATCGTCTCCCATGTACGGGATGATGCGCTGCTCGACAGCAATCTCTTCAGGAATATCCTGCTCTGGTGTCTCGTCGCTCACAGTTTTATCTCCTTGTGTAAGGGGTGTGCATTATGCACACCCCTTTCTCTCATCTTGCTGCCGACGGGTGACGCCGCACGCGCACACCTCATAGCGCGGGTCAGGGTCGCTGGCAAAGCGATGCTCATATGCTATGCTCTCTTTTCAATGGGTAGCCATCACGGCTACCCATTTCCTGTAGTAAAGTCACGCAGGTTCAGATTTCTTAGGTTAGTATCTGTCGGAGCATCGAAGATATGCAAGAAACGGCTGTGTTCCTCAGGTGTCAGGTCCATCAAAGTCTCCTTCCTACAAAGGCATCACTTCACCACAACCGCGGGTATCTATGACTATGAGCAGTGAGAGAGGGCTTCCTGGTCACAGGATAACTCAGCCATCATGAAGATCAAGTTCGAGCATGATACCCGCCATGCCCCATGGATTGCTCGCGCCTTCCCGCTATGATACACTTGGGATCACAAGAGCTATCTCTATCAAGGGCGTTCTCATCATCGTTTGTTCCGCGACGTGCCGTGCACGGGGAGGTCGTCATCTTATGGATCCTACTCCTCAGCAGAAGCCTCCGCGCGGGTCTCGTCACCCTGAAGACGAGCTTGCCGGGAAGCCGCGCGGGCGGCGCCGTCTCCGGGGCTTCTTCTCGCGACGATCGGTGCGCGTGCTGCTGCGCCGTTTCCGCAATTTCATCATCGCGGTGTTCGCTGTTGGACTGGCCGGCAATTATGGCTGGAATGTCCTTAAGGCCGGCAGATTGCTCTCACCTGGGGAATTCTTCGGCCAGTATGCGCTCTTCACGCAGCTCTATACCAGGCAGCCAGTGATACTCTGGAGCCTCGTCGCCCTGGTCGCTCTGCTGGTCGGGGGAGACATTCTGCTGGAGTGGCGCGCCAGACATCGCAAGGATTCTCGTGCCGCCGAGCGCGATCTCTTCATTGCCAGGATGGTCGAGAAATATAAAGAGATCCCGCTGGTGGTGGGCAGTGAAGTCACGCCTGAAGTTCGGATGCAGCTCCAGGATGTCTTTCAGACGCTGATCTTGCGCAAGCGCACGGCGCAGGAGGGCCTCGGCAGCTCGGGAGACGCGGCGGTGGATGAGCGGGCGCTGGCGAATAGCGTGCTGGATGCCCTGGGCAAAGGCTCGCGCCGGATCGTCATCCTGGGCGCGCCAGGCAGCGGCAAAACCACCTTGCTCTATTACTCGATTGCCCTGCAGCAGCGCGGAGCCGGCGAGGTCGTCCCGATATACTTGCGCTTGCCGGATCTCGCGCGGGCTTTCAATGCCTCGGGCGAGCTTATCCCAGGCGTGATCGCGGAGATCTTGCAGCAGCAAGAGCCGTTTCTGGCCACGATCGACGAGGAGATCGAGCACCATCGCGATATCGACGCCGCGCACCCCGGGCCCTATGCGGCCCATTTGGAGCGGTTGATCCTCGCGGGGAAAGCCTTGCTCTATCTCGACGCCCTGGATGAGATCGACGACGCCGGCCGGCGCGGCACGGTGGCGCGCTGGATCACCGGCCTGCCGTCGCAGCCGGCGGGAGCGATCGTGGTCACCTCACGCCTGGCCGATTTCGCCAGCAACCCCTTCAAAGATCGCTTTACCGAGTGGCAGGTGCGCGAGATCACCCATGACGCCAGAGTGGCCCTGGCTACGGCGCTCTTCGAGCCGTTCAAGCGCGAGCTGCATATCAGCGCCCCGCGCAATGCGCTCGATTTTGTCTCTCAGCTCGAGCGCCATGCCAAGGCGGCGGAATGGGGTGGCAACCCACTGCTCTTCTCGCTGGCGGCCTACGCCTTTGTCGCGAAGGGCGATCTGCCCCCGGCACGGTCCGCGCTCTATGGCACCGTGGTGGACGCATTGATCGCCGCCAAAGATCACGATCGCATCGATGAGCGCCGCTGGGTTCTGGGCGAATTAGCCCTCGCGCTCTATCAATCCGCGACGCCGGCGCCAGAAGCGGAACAGTCCACCAAGCAGTTTGCTACGCGCGAGCTGGCCGCGCTGCTCAGTGGGGTCTATGACCGTCCCGCCGAGACAGGGGTGATGGTCGAGTGGGTCAAGAATCCGGGCATCCTGGATGACGCGGGGGAGGGACTGTTGCGGTTCCGCCACAAAACGTTCCAGGAGTATCTGCTGGCCGTGGCGCTGGCGCGCCGGCTGATCAAAAGCCACCTCACCGGCGACGGGCAGATGCACGAGGCGACCTGGCAATTGCTGCGGAGCAGGCGCGAAGGAGATCTGGGGCAGTGGCTCGAGCCGCTGCGCCTTTTCGCCGGCGAGCTGTGCGGCGAGCATAATCGCACGACCGGGGCGCCGTTTGCTCGCCAATGGCTGGATGAGACGTTCGCGCGGTATGCCGCCGGCACTGACGAGCGGCTGTTGGGCCTGGTGCTGGCCTCGTGCGCCGAGGTGCCCGAGCTGGCGCTGCTGGGCGCGGATTTCCCCCTGCCGGCGATCCTGGGAGCCTGGAGCCAGGCGGTCCTGGCGGCGGCGGGTGACCCGGAGAGCGATCGCTACCAGCGCTCGCAGGCGATGGCCGAGAGTGTGCGGGTCTTGCCTGGCGAGGTCACCCGGCCGGTGACGACGGAGCGCTTTTTGGGGGTGCTGAGCGGCGCCGCGCCGCCAGAGCAGCGCGACGCCGCGCTCGAGGCGCTGGCGGGCCTGCGCGTGGCCGTGCCGATCGAGGAGATCACGCCGTTCCTGACCGGCGGCGCGACACCCGCGCAACGGCGGATGGCGGCGCTGGTGCTATTGCGCCAGGGGAAGCGCGGCGAGCCTGTCGTGCTGGCGGCGTTGCAGAGCGACGATGCCCGGCAGCGGCAGGCGGTGGCCCAGGCGCTGGCGGATGCCGGAGAAGAAGGGCGTCCGGTCTTTTTGGCGGCGCTGCAAAACGACGACGAGCAGGTGCGCCAGCTGGCGGCGGAGGCCGTGAGCACGATCCCCGAGCCGACGCGCGGCGACATCGCGGAGGATCTCGACCGGGCACACCCGCGGCGCGAGTGGGCGCTGCCGATCTTGCGCGCCCTGACGGCGCCTGAGGATACCACCGCTGAGACCTGGCGGCTCTTCGCCAGCTATGCGACTGGGTTGGGCGACCAGCGCCGCGCGCTGGCGGCGATGGCGGCGCGCGGCGCGGACGCCGCCCTGGTGGCCGACACCAAAAGGCGAATCTTGCCGCCGCCGATCCACGACCGGGCGCGCTTTCCCCAGCGGCTGGAGGATCTCGACTTCGAGTCGTTCGTCATCGGCGGCGTGGAGGTGATCGTGCCGCCGCTGGCGCTGATCCCGGCGGGGATATTTCAGATGGGCAGCGACAAGAGCAGAGATCATGAGGCCTATGACTATGAGCTGCCCCAGCACAGCGTCGCGCTGGACCGCTACGAGATGGCGCGCTTTCCCCTCACGGTGGCGGAATACGCCTGTGCCGTGCGCGCCAAGGCTGTGGGTGAGCCGCCCAAGCCTTCATACAACGACGTTACCTGGCAAAAGCAGCTGGGGCGGCTGGATCATCCGGTGGTCAACGTCTCCTGGCGAGACATCCTCGCCTTTGTGGACTGGTTACGCCAGGTGACCGGTGAGTCCTGGCGCATGCCGACCGAGGCGGAATGGGAGAAAGCGGCGCGGGGGACGGATGGGCGCATCTATCCGTGGGGCGACCAGTGGGATGCGCTCAAGGCCAACACGAGCGAGGCGGGCAAGGGAAGCACGACGCCGGTGGGGGCGTACCCGCAGGGCGCCAGCCCCTATGGTTGTCTGGATATGGCGGGCAACGTGTGGGAGTGGACCAGCTCGCTCTACCAGTCGTATCCGTACAGAGCAGACGACGGGCGAGAGAATCCGCAATCGACTGGGAATCGAGTGCTGCGTGGTGGCTCCTGGTACAGCTCTCCCAGGAACGCGCGCGCGGCCTACCGCTTCGGCAGCGCTCCGGACGTCCTCTACGTCAGTAGGGGCTTCCGGCTCGCTCGTGGCGCGGGGGCTGGTTCATCATAGGTCAAAGATTCTAATTTCTATTTTCTTTATCTATCATCAGTAGATAGATACGTGATACGCGATCACCTTGACTGGCGTCAGCCGTCCTTTCGCGCGCAGCGCGATCGCGATTTTTTTTGATTGGGAGGGTATCGCAGCGTGAGGGCATCGGGGGGAAGGCGTTCATAAGGGGAGAGCATCGCGCCGGAGCGAGGCCGCCGGGGGAGCATAATCACCCATCCCACATGATCGCGCTGGGCGAGGTCGCCGGGGGAAAGATTGATAGTACTCTTGCCCCGGCTCGAGAAACGAAGCCCTCCGGGCTGCTGGTGGGGATGAGTGCCGGCCCCGTCGCGCATGCCTGCCTGAATCCAGGGGCACCGAGCGAAAGTCCAAACCAGATTCAGCATGGCGATGTTTGGAAAGTCGGCGTCCCATTAAGCGTGAGTTGAGAAGTATAGGCCCAGGTATAGTTCTGGACGAGGGAGATAGTACACCAAACCATAGACACCTATGGCTCAGCTTCGCCTTTGCGGCAGGCTGACCACAACAGCCACTCTCCCCTAGCCTCACGGCGTGGGGACTCCTTTGGAGTCCTCTCAGGTGCTTCGTATCCAAGGATACGGCTTGGACTCACAAAGAGAAGTATCGCTGATCATCGTAGTGGTGTCAAGAGGAGAGGTTGGCCAGAAAAGAGCATACTTGTCTCTAGCTCTTATCTGCGTCAACTATACCTCATGTTTTCTCCTATCAAGGATTAATGCAAAGACTGACCAATAGTATTGTAGCGCATGTCTGTATTACTGTCAAGTATTTATATAATTATTCGGGATAATTGAAGCAAGTGAATAAGATAACGTCAGTTGTGGATAAGATTCATCATGAGAGCAGGATATACCAGGACTCTCATGATGCATGCTCGCATCAGACGAGTCTTTTGGATTTTTCCTCGGGTTATAGGGAGGAAAAATTAGCAATGTGAGCAATACAAGTCCCATCTGGGGGATTGAAGTAAGGAATGAAGTCTCTCCACATCTCAGTTTTGTCTTCTGGTTTATCCGAAACTGACGTTAAGATAAGGATAGGATCAAACTCGCGCGCTGGTTATTCGTTCACCCCGCATGGCGGATCAGGGGAGGGTTTTGTGTATAAGGTGAGCGGATAGATGCTGATCGCCCTGGCCTTCCGATTGTGCGTCGGAGGTGCGGAATATCATGATGAACAGTGACAACAATCAGGCCCCAAAGTGGCCATCACAACGGGTCCTGAAGTTCATCCACGGGAGGCCAGATCATGAGAAAAGTCATCGCATCCGAATATGTGACGCTGGACGGCGTCATGGAAGACCCAGGCGGAGGTGAAGGAACCGGATACGGTGGGTGGAGCTTTCAATTCTGGAGCGAAGAAGCGTCGCGGTTTAAATTCGATGAACTCTTCGCGAGCGACGCGCTTTTGCTGGGGCGTGTGACCTATCAAGGGTTCGCCAAAGCCTGGCCCACCATGACAGGGACCGGAGAGTATGGGGAGCGCATGAACAGCCTGCCCAAGTACGTGGCCTCCACGACCCTGCGAGAGGTTGAGTGGAATGCCAGCCTGATCAAGGGCACTCTTGCCGAAGAGGTGTCCCGGCTGAAGCAACAACCCGGCCAAGATCTGTTGATTTTCGGCAGCTGCGATCTTGTCCACCAGCTCTCGCAACAGGACCTCATCGACGAATATCGCCTGATGGTGCATCCGATTGTCGTGGGGGGCGGCAAGCGCCAATTCCCAGAGGGGCGCGAGCGGAAGGTGCTGAGGCTGGTCGAGACCAAGACGCTCGGTTCTGGCGTCGTGATGCTCACCTATCAGCCGGAGAAAAAATAAGACGAGATCTCTTCAGATCGCCAGAAGCTCAAGGCGCTGATCGCCGCGTCAGGTGCTCGTGTTGTTCCGCTGCCCGTCGGGATGTGGGATGTGCTTTGCGACCCCCTGGGCGCCGTGCTCGATATGCCGCTCGATGGCTTGCGCCTCATGCTTGACTTCTCGCGCCATGCCCCGCGCGTCATTTTCGAGCGCGGGCACGAAGCTCAGTGCTTCCAGAGTGAAGCGCCGCCGGTGATGGTTGCTGTGCCAGACATTCAAGGTAATCAACGCGAGGAGGACAATGGCGGCGGCGATCAGGAAGATGTGGCCCACCAGGTTTGACAGCGTGTCTCCCAGGGCGGGACCCCCAAAATAGATGAGAATGCCGATGCTATAGACAGCGGAAGCCCACAGGAGCGAGCCGAGAAAAGCGAAGGGCACATAGACACGATAGCTGACAGAGACGTAACCCGCCGCAAGCCGCTGTGGCTTGAGCCCATGCGGATAGGCGGGTTTATCCGTGGCTTGAGCCAGATGTCTCCCCCGCCTTGCGACGGGCATCTTCCAAGAGGCGACGTACCAGCGCGGATAAGCCGCCCTCTTGTTGTTTGCCCCATTCCAAGAGGTCAGGGGGCAACAGGATGGTGGCCTTTACAGTACGCGGTCCTGGGACACGCCCCGGCTTTTTGTGGGAGGTCGTATTTTTATCCATACGGAGAGTATACCGCATTATTCCGCATCATGCCACTTGACATATATGGAATAATTTGGTATACTATCTAGGTAAGGTGAAATACCGAAAAGGAAAATAGCTCATGCCGATCATCAGCAAAACGTTCAAGTACAAACTTGACCCGACCAGCGAACAAGAACGCTTGCTGTGGCGAACGGTCGAGCTGTGCAATTGGCTGTATAATACGGCGCTCGAGCAACGCATCACCGCCTGGAAGTATCATCGGGTCAACGTGACGCGCTTTCAACAGGAAGCGGAACTGAAAGACATTCGGGCAGCGTCCCCTGAATTTGCGGGCATTCACAGTCATGTATTGCAAGATGTTCTCACACGCTTGGACAAGACCTATCAGTCCTTCTTTGCGCGGCGCAAGCAGGGCGGCAAAGGTGGTTTCCCCCGCTTCCAAGGGAGCAACCGCTACCATTCGTTCACCTACAAGGAATACCACAACGGAGCCTATGCCGATGACGGCTTCCTGGTTCTCAGCAAAATCGGGCGCGTCAAAGTCATCTGGAGCCGTCCGCTGGAAGGCACGCCCAAGACCGTCACTCTCAGCCATGAGGCGGACGGCTGGTATGCTTGCTTCGCGTGTGCCGAGATCCCCTGCCCCGCGCTGCCCAAGACGGGCCAAGAAGTCGGCATCGACATGGGACTCAAGAGCTTCCTGACAACTGACGCGGGGCTGCATGTCGCCAATCCCCGGTGGCTCAGGAAGATGGAAAAGAAGCTGCGCTGGCACCAGAAGCGCAAAGACCGGCGCAAGAAAGGGAGCAAGCGGCGCAAGAAGGCCGTGCGTGAGTTAGCCAAAGTCTATCAGACGGTGCGGCGTCAGCGCGAGGACTTTCAGCACAAGGAAGCGCTCAAGTTGGTGCGGGAGAACGATGTCGTCTATCACGAGGATTTGCGGGTCGCGAATATGGTCAAGAACCACCGTCTGGCCAAGAGCATCAGCGATGCGGGCTGGCGGCAATTTCTGAGCATCCTGGCGTACAAGGCAGCATGTGCCGGTCGTCAGGTCATCGCTGTGCCTGCGGCGTACACGAGTCAAGACTGTAGCCGGTGTGGGGCGCGGGTGCCCAAGTCCCTCAGCGTGCGGACGCATGTGTGTCCGCACTGTGGGCTGGTGCTGGACCGCGACGAGAACGGCGCAAGGAACGTCAAGCGGGCCGGGCAGGCCCATCGGGGAGCCCCTGCGGTGGCAGGGACGCAGCCTCTCGCGAGAGAACAGAACCGAGAATCTGCCGGTCTTTAGACCGTGCGGAGTGTCAAGTTGGCAAGGCCGGCCGTGAGAATGCGGGTGCCGGGAATCAGCCATCCCAGCGTGATGGCGATGTTGCCGCGGCGGCGATACCACTGCTCCAGGCGATTGAGGCGGCTCGCATTGAGGAAGAAGTATTTGCCAAAGCGCTCGACGAAGCGTCGCCCGCCATGTCGCATGATGCTGAACAAGACCAAAGCGCCCAGATTTACGGCGATGATGGCAATGCCCACAATAACGAGAGCATATGCCAGCGACGGGGGATGCCGCGTCGCCGCCAGCGCGAGAAACGTGTCACCGGGAATGGGCAAAAAGACGCCGTCCGCCTCGGCAAAGAGCAGCGCGAATAAGACCGGGAGCTGGTGCGCGTCAAAGAGCATGAGCAGGAAATGTCCGATGGATTGCGCGAGCGACATAAAAGGCTCTCCTTCAACGAGATGTTTTCCCCTCGGCTTTGGCCAGGGGTGTTTGACATTAGAGAGCTATGCAATAAGAACAGGGGCGCTAAAGGGCATGCCACGCGGTGGTCGCACCACTCGCGGTGGCCGGGCCACCCCTGCCGGGATGTGGGGCGGCCCTCAATCCTGTAAGAAAGAGCCTTATTCGCCGCCGCGCTGCACGCCGGTGAAGCTCCACGCGCCGATCCGCAGCGCCGGCGCCAGCACCGGAATGTAATCTTTGGCCAGGCGCTGCTCGCGCCCGACGCCCCGCGTGGTGCTGAGCGCGTCGAAGATGCCCTGCACGAAGCGGAACGATTTGACCGGCTGGGTCAGCTCGCCGTGCTCGATCAGGAACGTGCCGTCGCGCGTCATGCCCGTAAAGATCGCTTTGACCGGATGGACGGCGTTGGTGTAATGGAAGCGCGTCACGAAGATGCCGCGATCCACACCCTTGACGAGATCGTCGAGCGCGCTGTCGCCAGCCTGGAGCACCAGGTTGAAGGCGAGCGGCCCCCACGTGTTGGGGGCGGGCAGCGCGTTGCCGGTGTTGGGCGCGCCGTCGAGCTGTGCGTTGAAGCTGTCATAAACGACCGCCCTGGCCACACCGCGATCGATCAGCGTCGTGCGGCGCGCCGTCTGCCCTTCGAAGTCGAAAGACTCCATCAGCGTGCGCGGGTTCGCCGGATCGTTGACCAGCGTGATCTCCGGCGCGGCGACCTGCTCGCCCAGGCGACCGACGAACGGCCCCTGGCCCTCGCGCTGGGCCATCGCGTTGAGGCCCATGAAGGCGAGATTCTGGATCATCTCGGCGACGGCATAGGTGTCGAGCACCGTCTCGTATTCGCCGATAGGCGCCTCGACGGGATTGCGACTCCTGGCGGCCTTTTCGACCGCTTCGCGCGCCATCTCCTCGAAATCGAAGGTTCCGGCGTCGATCGACATGCGCTGCGTCCAGCCTGAACCGTCGCCGTCGGCCATGACTACCGCGTGGCACTCGGCCTCAGTGCGCGGCTCATAAGCCCACACGCCCAGCGAGTTGGCGATCGCCAGGTGCGTCATGTTCGTCTCAAAGGCGCCCGCCGCCTCGAAGCCGCGCTCTTTGGCCAGGCGGATGATGGTCTCGACCGCGCGGGCGCGCGCCTCAGGCGCATAGCTCGCCGTGGCTTCGCTAAAGCCGTTCACCGTCGTGAGCGGCTCAGCGCCGGGCAGTGAGTGCCATTCGGGATTTTCCGGCTGGCGGCGGGCGATCTCGGTCGCGCGCTCGACGGTCGCTCGCAATGAAGCGTCGTCCAGCGCGTTGGTGCTCACCACGCCGACACGCTTGCCCACCACGCAGCGAATGCTCACCTGCGCGTCTTCGTCGGCGACGTTTTGATGGATGTGATTGACGGCGAAGCGGGTCAAAGCGCTGTGCGTGCCGTAAAAGATCACCTCGGTTTGATCCGCCTGGGACGAGCTGAGGATCTGTTGACACAGCGCGCGAATGTCGCGCTCGGTCATGTGCATGCTTGTTACTCCGTCGCTGAACTGGTCTCAACCAGAGGATGGAATGCATAGGAGCGATGCGCGGGCGCCCCTGCCCCTGACAGCGGTGGCCGGCGGCTATTTGAAGGCGCCGACGCCCACTTTGATGTCGCGGAAGCGCGCGGGCGCGGCGCCGTGGCCGGTGCGCGCCGTCTGCATCGGCTCGCCTTTGCCGCAATTGGGCGTGCCCCACACGACCCAGTGATCGCGATCGCACACGGCGTCGCAGCTGCGCCAAAACTCAGGCGTGATGCCCGTATACGTCGGGTTCTTGACCATCGCGCCCAGCTTGCCGTTCTTGATCTCCCAGCCGATCTCGGTGGCGAATTGGAAGTTGAGGCGCAGGTTGTCGATGCTCCACGAGCGGTTGGTGCACAGATAGAGGCCGTCGGCGGTGTCGGCGATGAGGTCGTCGAGCTTCCACGTGCCGGGTTGCAGGCTGACGTTGGTCATGCGGATCATGGGCAGGCGGTTCCAGCCGTCGGCGCGCACGCAGCCGTTGCTCGTCAGGCCCAGGATAGGCGCGGTGTCGCGCGACATCAGATAGCCGGTGAACGTGCCGGCGCGCACGATGTCGGTGGATTGCGCCGGCACGCCCTCGTCGTCCCAGCCAAAGGTGCCGAGCGCCTGAGGGGTGGTGGCGTCGGCGACGATGGTGACGTGCTCCGAGCCGTATTGAAATTTGCCGACTTTGTCGAGCGTCAAAAAGCTCTTGCCGACGAAGCCCGCCTCCATGCCGAGCACGCGGTCCAGCTCGATGGGGTGGCCGCAGCTCTCGTGCACCTGAATGGCGACCTGGGGGCCGTCGAGAATGATGGTCTTGACGCCCGACTCGCATTGCCTGGCGGTCAGCAGCCGCACGGCTTCTTCGGCGATGCGCGGCGCGTGGCCGGCCAGATCCATCGCCGTGATGAATTCGTATCCCGCCGTGCCCGCCTGCCGCCCGAACGAGTTGGGATAGCTGCGCTGCTGCATCTCGCCGCTCTCGGGGTCCACGGCGACGGCGACAATGGCGGCGCCGCTGTCATAGAGCGTCTGGTTGATCTCGCTGCCCTCGGACGACATGAAAAGCTTTGTCTCGCGGCCATATTCCATGTTGCCGGACGTGACGGCGACGCCCTTGACGGTGTGCATGGCGGCGTCAGCTTCGAGCAGCAGCGCGATCTTTTCGTCGAGCGGCACCGCGAAGGGGTCGCGCTCGAGCGGTGTCGTATAGCTGCCGTGCTGGGGCGCGAGCGGCGAGAGTTGCGCGGGCGCGCCCGGCACCATCGCGCTCGCCTTGGCGATGCGCACCGCCTCGCCGGCGACGCGCTCGGCCTCGCTGTTGGTCATGATGGCGCTGGCGCTGAAGCCCCACGCGCCATTGACCAGCACGCGCACGTTCAGGCCACGCGACGTGCCGCTGGCGATGCCGTCGACATTGCCGTTTTTGACCGAGATGGCCTCCGTGGCGCGCTCCATGACGCGCACGTCGGCGTAACTGGCGCCCAATTGCTGAGCGACGTTGAGCGCGGTGATCGCCAGATCTCTCATCAGTTGACAACCCTTCTTGACTCAGCCGCCGCCACTCACGACGCGCGGCATCTCTCTCAAACGCGGGCATCATGCGCTTGCAGTATGGCACAAGACACCGCCCGTCGCCAGCGGTGACAACGGGACCGGCGACGAGCGGCGCACGCTGCGTAGCATAGCACACGCGGACGACCTCTGCCATCCCGATGGAATATGATCATCATACAGTGCGGCAAGAAGCCAGGCCAGAGATAGGCACCGTCTATGCTATACAGGTGAGAGGGGAGAGATACCGGCATTGTGTTATGGACGATGTGATGTCAGGAAATTCTCGATTGCCTGTGCGGAAAAATCCTTCCAAAAGATCGGGCAGGTTCCACTAGTGAGAGAGCGGATGAAATGAGTATACTTTTCTATGGGAGTCTGCGTACTTTACAGAGAAGTTACGGAAACATCCCCATTACACAACTGTTCGAGCGCGAAATAAAGTCCGCGCACTCATCCATCGAGATCGGATTTTGACACTCCGCATAGGCTAAAGCCATAGCGGATTCTTGGTTCAGCCTGGCGGCGCACCCCGGATGTATCACTACAACCGACATGGAGGCCATCAGTCCCCAAGCGTTTTGCTCGTTCAAGACGAGCCTGTTTCCCGGTGCCCCCAGGTACAGAAAGGAAGTATGCTGTGAAGTCTCATCATCCGTTAGGAGGATATGGCTTCGGCTTGCGCCTCTTTTCGCCAGACTTCACTCTGAGTATATCACAGAACCAGCCAGGAAACAATCTCTGGCTGAAGCCGACGCAAGCCCTTTCATCCGCACGCCCTAAAGGGACGGCGGCTTTACGGGCTTCTCAGTAAGGAAGAGGCGAATGAAGCGTCTTGCGATAGCGTTGTTGCTGCTGGCGGCACTGGCGGCGGCGGGGTGCAGCCGGGTCAAGTTCACGCCCCAGAACGAAGTGCACATGGGTCCCTCGACATTCGTGAATACGACGGCGACGGTGGCGGCGGGCGGTGTCATCAAGTTCATAGACGACAGCACCGGCGCGACACACATCCTGGTCGTCGGATCGAACGGCGTGTATCAGCCGGCCACCGGCGCGCCCACGCAGCTCGTCAAGACAGCGGCCTACGGCGGCTTGATGATCAACCAAGGCCAGGAGATCGACGTGACGTTTCCCACAGCGGGCACGTATACCATCACCTGTACGATTCACGCGTCGATGCTGGCGACGATCACGGTGACGCCCTGACTCCGCGCTGACGCGGAAATAGCGAGAGTATACAGATCTCGCGATGCGCGCCGATAGGCCAGCGCAATCGTTGAGAAAGGACATTGTTTCCATGCGCAAGATTGCTCTTGCCTTCGTCGTGCTAGCGGCCCTGACACTGGCTGCCTGTGGCAGCGGCGGCGGCAGCGCGCCAAACACCGTGACGATGGGCGCGACGACATTCGTGACATCGAGTCTGACCGTCAAGTCAGGCACCTCAGTGACGTTCAACGATCCCAAAGATTCGGGCGGCACGCACAATATCGTACCCGGCACGAACGGCACTTTCACCGCCGAGCCTGGCGTGCCAGCAGCGTTCACCGCGACCGGCATTATGTTCAACGCGGGCGACTCACAATCCTTCGTCTTTGCGACGCCGGGCACGTACACGTTCACCTGCACGATTCACCCGACCATGCTCGTCACTATCACCGTCACGTCCTAAGCGCGCGGCCTGGTGACGGGCGATTCGGCGGAAAAATCCGATTTGCCCGCCACGGCGCGGCCAACCCGTTACCCTGCTTGGGCTGCCACGTAGTATAGTGTTGTAAGAGCCATTTCGAGGGCGCTCGTCTTCCCAGGCCGGCAGTGGCGCCGATGGCATCTCAGGCGTGTATGCGAGCGCACCCCGCGGCCACCGCGCCGCGTCACGATAGATTCGTTTGAGCCGGCTGGGCTTTCGTGAAAAAGCCCGAACCAATCAATCGTGCAAAGGTGGATCAGGCATGACAACACAGGATCTGGACACCAAGGTTGCTCGCGCGCTCGAACTCATCGGCCCTATCGACCCCGACATCGCGGAGTCGTGGACCTCGCTCGAAGAGCGCATTCTCGCCCAGGCACTGGAAAATGTCGAGCGCGCCGAACGCCGGTTGCGCGAGATTCAAGAGCTGGTAGGCGAGCGCGTTCTGACTGAGGCACGCTAGACACCAGCGCCAGGCCGATCGCCACGCGCCGCCCGTTTCGAGGCCGGCGTCGCTGGCGCGCACACCGGAATGGCCGCCACCTGCTTCATCTGCTCGCCCGCTCCGCAATGCCGACTTTGACTCACTACAGCTTTGCGTACATCGTACCTTCCCCTGGTATACAAGTGGAGAGATAATTTGGCATCAATCTTGCGATAATAAGTGCAAAAGCAAGTATGATGCGTTCTATTAGACTCGGCTACTCAAGATCCGCTGGGCATCAATCACTGAACGATGGACTGAGGATCTCGTTGAAGAAAACAAGCTCATCAACGATATTCGCGATCGAGGCCGCCGCGGCGCTGGCGGGCGACGACGATAGATGACGCCGCCCGCCAGCACAGAGAGAGGAAACAATCATGCCTCGTTCCAAGAATCCTTTGACCACGTTTCACAAGGCTGCGCGGGCCATCCGCAAAATGAATAGCGCCGTCTATGGCGGGCAAGTCGTTGCGAGTGGCAATCCTAAGCGTATGGCCCGCTGGGGCACGCGCAAGCTCGCGTACAAACTCTTTGCGAAGCTGATCAATCGCGTCTAGACGACGGTTGCTTGTACGAACGACTCAGGATCGCTCTCCTCTGGCGTGGGGCGCTTGCCAAATCCCTGAGCATCGCTTCCACAGCCCGGCGCTTGTCGGTGTTTGTTCGCCACTCCTACTTCACTGGCGCCAACGATCCTTATGAGCACAGAGCCGCTTCTCTCGCCACTGGTTGACAGCATGCCCGAGACGGTGATACCGTCATGGGGTCATGGGGCGTCGCACGGGTTTTGGCACGAGGAAAGGGGCACGCCATGCAACAGGAGCCGCACGAGCTGTGGCTGCAGCGCCAGGCAATCGAGCTGCTCGCCCAGCACATCCCCTTTGAGACGGATCTCGCCGTCAAAGCGGAATGCATCGAAGAGCTGCGCGCCATCGTGCTACGCTCCGGGCACAAGATCGATCGCGCGCAATTCGGCTTCGAGGCGCGGCTGGAATTGCAGCGCCTGGGCTTGTGGGATCGCTTCTATGATTCGCGCCCGCCTTCAGAGCAAACCCTCGACGATGATGGTGGAGCGTCGGGCCACGCGCGCTATATCGTGACATTCGACGACGCCGAGGACGACGAGCTATGACGGACGCGGCGGCGATGGCGCTGGCTCTCGATCTGGCGCGTGGCGCGCGTGGCTTTTCCAGCCCAAATCCGCCGGTGGGGGCGGTCGTCGCGCGCGACGGCGCGGTGGTTGGCACCGGGGCGACACAACCCGCCGGCGGGCCGCACGCCGAGACGCTGGCACTGGCTGACGCCGGCGAGCAGGCGCGGGGCGCGACGCTCTTTGTCACGCTCGAGCCGCACGGCTTTCACGGCCACACGCCGCCGTGCACGGATGCCATCATTGCCGCTGGCGTGGCCCGCGTCGTCGTCTCGGTGCTCGATCCCAATCCGCGTGTCAACGGCCAGGGCGTCGCTCAGCTGCGCGAGGCCGGAATCGCCGTCGAGGTGGGGCTGTGCGCCGGCGAAGCCCGCGCGCTGATCGCGCCTTTCGCTCACTGGCTCGCGCGCCGGCAGCCGCTCGGCATCGCCAAATTCGCCATGAGCCTCGACGGCAAGATCGCCACCCGCGCCGGAGCTTCCCAGTGGATCACCGGCCCCGCCACCCGCGAGCGCGGGCACGCGCTGCGCCAGGCGAGCGACGCGATCGTCGCCGGCATCACCACCGCGCTGATGGACGATCCGCGGCTCACGACGCGATTGCCCGACCTGCCGCCTGACCGCGTGCGCCATCCCTTGCGCGTCGTGGTGGATTCGCGCGGGCGGCTGCCGCTCAGCGCGCGGATGATCGCGCCGGAGACGCCAGGCAAGACGCTCGTCGCCACCACTGAGGCATCCGATGCCGCCTGGCGCGACGCGCTGGCCGGTCGCGGCGTCGAGGTTGCCGTGATGCCCGCGACATCCGCCGGTCAGGTCGATCTGGCGGCGCTGTGGTCGCTGCTCGGCGCGCGCGGCGCGCTCACCGCGCTGGTCGAGGGCGGCGGCACGCTGCTGGGCAGCCTCATCAGCGCCGCGCTCATTCAGCGCGTCGTCGCCTTCGTCGCGCCGATCGTCATCGGCGGCGGCGCGGCGCCTGGGCCGGTGGGCGATCCGGGGGTCGCCGCCCTGATCGACGCGCCACGCCTCGCCTGGAGCGCGATCGAGCGCGTTGGCGAGGATGTCATGCTCAGCGCGGAAGTGCTTCCCGCGTTAGGGCGCGAGCAGCACCTTGCCAGCGGTGGCGCGTGATTCCAATGCGCGGTGAGCGTCGGCGGCACTGGCCAGCGCGACCGTGCGGTCGATGCGCACGCGCAGGTCGCCTGATGCGATCCAGGCAAGCAGCGCGCTGGCGCGGGCCAGCAGCTCGTCGCGCGTCGCGATATAGTGCCTCAGCGTCGGGCGCGTCAGGAAGAGCGATCCCTTGGCGTTGAGGACCTGCGGATCGAAGGGCGGCACGCGCCCGCTCGATTGGCCAAACAAGACCATGTAGCCGCGCGGCTTCAGACAGTCCAGGCTTTTCTCGAAGGTCGCCTGGCCCACCGAATCATACACGACCGCGACTCCGGCGCCGTTGGTCAGCCGGCGCGCTTCCGTCGCGAAATCCGCCTGCGTGTAGAGGATGATGTCGTCCGCGCCCGCTTGTCGCGCCACCTGTGCTTTCACCTCCGTCGAGACCGTGCCGATGACGCGGGCGCCACGCATCTTCGCCATTTGTGTCAGCAACAAGCCGACCCCGCCCGCTGCGGCGTGCACAAGCACGTCGTCACCATTCTCGATGGGATAGGTGCTGTGGCTGAGATACTGCGCGGTCATGCCCTGCAACATTACCGCCGCCGCGACTTCGAGCGCGATGCCTTCCGGCACGGGGACGAGCGCCGCGACCGGTCCGACGGCGTATTCCGCATACGCGCCGGGCAGCGACGCCGAGGCGACGCGATCGCCCACGCGCACGTCACTGACGCCGGGGCCGACAGCATCGACTACGCCCGCCGCTTCCGAGCCGAGGACGGTTGGCAGTGGCCCGGAGGGATAGAGGCCGGTGCGCTGATAGATGTCGGTGAAGTTGACACCGGCCGCCGCGATCTTCACTCGCGCCTGCCCCACGCCCGGCTCAGGCAGCGGCATATCGACGACGCTCAGCACTTCTGGACCACCCAGCCCTTGCATCTGGATCGCTCGCATGGGTCACCTCTTTCCGTGTGATGTGAAAAGGCGCATTCAACGTGACGCCTCTGCTATCATCAATAGTCCTCAATGGCAAGATGCCGTCGGCTGTCACTGCGCGACAACCGCATCGACACGCACTTTCCTCTTGACATCGTAAAAGTTGAAGGTTATACTTTTGTTGAGCATTCCAAAAAGTTTGAAAGAGCAAGAAAAATGGCGGACATTCCGGAAACCTATGAGATCGAGACGCTCGACCAGTTGCGCACGCTCAGCGACGAGCTGCGCATGCGGATTCTCTCGCAGCTGGGTCAGGAGGATCTAACGGCCACACAAGTCGCGCGTCGCGTCGGCGTCTCGCCCACCAGGGCGCATTACCACGTGCGCGAGCTTGAGCGCGTCGGCCTCGCTCATCTGGTTGAGACGCGCGAGAAAGGAGGCGTTCTTGAAAAATATTATCGCGCGGTCGCCAGAAGCATCATCGTGCCGCCCGCGTTCTTTCAGCGGACGCCCGCGCTGGATGAGGCAGTGGCGATCGTGCAAGCCGAGCTGTATAAGCGCGTTCGCGCCTTTCTGCGCATCGCCGAGCGCGAGCTGAGCAAAGATCCGCTCCCGCCTCACGTGGCCGCGTCTTTTCTCGTGAGCGACTGCTGGATGATCCCCGAGGACTATGCGCAGGTCATGAAGCAGCTTACCGACATCTTGCGCCCCTATGAAGCTCCGCGTGGCAGAGCCGGCGAGCGCGTCGTCACCTTCAACCTCATCAACTATGAAGCTGACGTCCCAGAGCAAGAAGATGGGGAAGAGGTGGCGCCGGGCACCTCATAATTACACGGCAATCAGGACGGCGCGGCGTTGCTTGCGACAACCCGCGCCCGGCACTCCCTTTCACCGCTGGCTGTCGCAACACAACATTCCATCAAGAGAAAGGTCGTACCAATGAATCCTAGCACAAACGTCGCTGACGGCAAAAAACCGGGCTTCCTCATCAACCGCAACTTTACGCTGCTCTGGTTCGGACAAAACCTGTCGATTTTCGGCGACATGATCTTCAGTAGCGCTCTGATCTATTGGGTGGCCGTCGACATCGCGCGCGGCCAATGGTGGGATCCGCTGGCGGTGAGCGGCGCGGCGCTGTGCACACTGGTGCCCTTGCTGGTCGTCGGGCCACTGGCGGGCGTGTTTGCCGACCGCTGGAACAAGCGCCGCACGATGATTCGCATGGACGTCACGCGCACGGTGCTCGTCGCGTCGCTGACGCTGGCGACGAATATCGTGCCGCTGCCCTTCGTCGCCGGAGGGCGGCTGACGCCGATCGAGCGGCTCGTTTTTGTATACGCCGTGGTCGTGTTGGCGGGCGCGTGCGCTCAATTCTTCAATCCGTCGCGCATGGTGCTCACCACCGACATCGTGCCCGCCGATCTCTATGGTCGCGCCGTCGGCCTGAACGAGACGACGCAGATGGTGAGCCTCGTTCTGGGGCCGCCGCTGGCGGCGGTGCTCTTTTTTGGCCTGGGCGTGCAATGGACGCTGTGGATCGACGCGCTGTCGTTCGTCGTGTCGTTCCTGACAGTGCGGGCCATTCGCGTGCCTGCGGAGCCGGGGCGCGCCGCCGCCGCGACCGGCGAGAAGGCGAGCGTCGCCAGCGATTTTCGTGAGGGGCTGCGCTTCGTCTCCGGCAATCGCGTCATTCGCTCAGTGCTCATCGGCGGCGCCATCATCATGTTTGGCGCGGCGCCGGTCAACTCGCTCGCGGTCTTTTTCGTGCAAGCGAACCTGCACGCTCAGCCGTCGATCTTGGGCTTGATCGACGCGCTGATGGGCGTGGGCGCCATCGGAGGGGCCGTCACCGCGACGATCTTCGTGCAACGAGTGGGGCTCAAGCGCTCGCTGTCAGGCGCCTTGCTGTTCGCGAGCATCTGCTTGTTCTTTTTCGCGCGCGCCGTGAACGTGCCGGAGGCCGCTGTCGTGGTGATGCTGTTTGGCGTCGGCCAGGCATGGCTCAACGTGGCGATTGGTCCGCTGATCATGCGCGTCACGCCACGAGCGCTGTTGGGCCGCACGTCGGCGCTGGTGAATCCGGTGGTCGCGCTGGCGCAGATGCTGGGCACAGCGGTGGCCGGGTATGCCGCCAGCACGATCCTGAACGGATTCGCGCGCACTCTGCTGGGTGTGCGCTTCAGCGAATACGACACGATCATCATGGCCGGCGCCGTGTTTTGCGTGCTGGGGGCGCTCTTCACGATGAAATCGCTGGGCTTCACGGATCCTCCGGCAAGCGAGACCGCGCAGGCGACACGAGACGCGCCGATCATCGAGAATGCCCCAGCGATCGCGACATTCGCCGGAGATTGACACTCCACCTGATTCCATGCGTGCCGGCAGTGGCAAGCTATCGGCGTTCCGTTTGCTATTTCGACTTATCCGTGACACTATGAGATAAAATGATACGGTGACGAGCAGAGCGATCTGACCAGCGGCGCGAGCGGTCATTCGAAACGATGGCCGCTTCTTTATCGCCGCGTGTCATGGCGCGGGGGGCGCGTGCGCTGTGCATTCCCGCGCCCCCGTGTTTGTGTTGCGGCCTGAGCCAACGAGGAAATCGTCGCAGGTCGCCGTGCGAAATCCGCTTACGCCGCCACCCGTGCAGGAGTGATGAAGTCATGGCTTTGATTCTCAGAGAAGATGACGTGCGCCGCGTATTGACCATGCCCGAGGCGATGGCGGCGCTCGATGTAGCATTTCGTGAATGGGGAAGCGGCACGGCGTCGAATACGAATCGCCAGCGCATCGTGCTGCGCGAGCAACAGTGTGTGTTGCACGTGTTGCCAGCGGCGGTTCCCGCGTTCGACGCGCTGGGATTCAAAGCGTATACGGCCGCGCCGGGGAAAGCGCGCTTCCTCATCAATGTCTACAGCGCCGCGACGGGCGAGTTGCTGGCGCTGATCGAGGCTGACTGGCTTGGCCGCATGCGCACCGGAGCGGCGACGGGCCTGGCGACGTATTATCTGGCGCGTGCTGACGCCAGCACGGTCGGCATGATCGGCACCGGCAATCAGGCGGTGACGCAGTTGATGGGCGTGGCCGAAGCGCGCAAGATGAGCACGGCGCGCGTGTGGGGACGCAATCGCGAGCGCCTCGAGGCGTTTTGCGCCGAGATGACGGATCGGCTCAGCGTGCCGGTGCTGCCCGCCGACGACGCCGAAGAGGCCGTGCGCGGAGCCGACATCGTCGTGACGATCACTTCGTCGCGCGAGCCGGTGCTGCACGGCAGTTGGCTCAAGCCGGGCGCGCACGTCAACGCCGCCGGCTCGAACTGGCACAATCGCCGCGAATTGGATGACGAAGCGGTGACACGCGCGGACGTGATCGTGGCGGATTCAGTGAGTCAGGCGCAAAGCGAGGCGGGCGATCTGATCATTCCAGCTTCGACGGGCAAGCTCTATTGGCAGCGCGTGCGCGAGCTGAGCGCGGTGGTGGCCGGCAAGGCTCCAGGGCGCCAGAGTGATTCCGCCATCACGATCTTCAAGTCGCTCGGTCTGGGCATCGAAGACATCGCGGTAGCGGCGCAAGTCTATAAGCTGGCCCGCGCCCAGGGACTGGGCGAGGAAGTGCGGCTATTTTCCTGATGAGTTTTCCGTCGCATGATGATCTTTTCCATTGTCATCAGAGAAGGACTTTCGCTCAAAGCACAGGATCGCTCTTGGCGAGACCGCCAGGGGAAAGATTGATAGAGTACTCTTGCCCCGGTGCGACCGGTGCGACCGGCTCGAAAAACAAAGCCATCCAATCCGCCGTGCCATGTCGTATGATGTGGCAGGGCGCCTTGCGCGCTGTCGTTCGTCACGCAAGGACGCATATCGCCAGAGGGGAGCCTATTCACTATGCCCAAGCAGCGAGATCGCCACCGTCACGCCCCGTCACGCCAGGGTGCGACGCCCTCCACTCCCACGCCCGCCACCAGCGCCGAGCGGCTGGCGGCTCTGATGGGTCTCGTGCCGCGGGTCGCGGCGGCGTTGCGGCAAGGGGGCGAGCGCGCCGCGCTGGCCAGCGCGCGTCTGCCGATGAGCGGGCTCCCCCCGGCGGGGCAGTTGGCGGGGGGCCGGCCCCTCGGCGCGCATCGCGGCGCGGGCGCGGTGGATGACGCGGATGTCGCTCTGGCGCTGGCCGAATTAGCCAGCGACCGCTCCGTCGCCAAGGAAGCACGCCGCGCGAGCATTCGCCTGCGGTCAGCGGGCGCGCGCGCGACCATCACGATCCCCAAGCCGGCCAGCGCCGCGCCGGTCGCCCCCGCCAGCGCGGCCCCCGTCCTCGCCGGCGCCTGGGCGTCACGCACGCGCGAGCGCAGCGAAGTCGTGCTGCTCATGATCTGGTCGCGGCCAAACGATCCGCAGCGGTTCGACCCATTCGCCCTGACGCTCAATTATTGGGAGGGGCAGATCCAGGAGGCGATCCGCCACGATCCGGTGACGCGCCGCCATTTCGATCGCGAGATGCTGCCCAACTTTTTCTCCGACGTGCGCGCGGATTACGACGGGGCCGAGATGATGCCGATCAGTGCCGGTCAGACGCGCGCCCTGATCGAAGAAGCGCTCGACATGCAGGCGTGGCGCCAGACGCCGCCCGACGACACCTGGCTTGAGATTTCCGACGCGGTCCTGCGCCGCGTTCAGCGCGACGACATCAAGCCGGATCCCAGCGCTGGCCTTGCTCTGCTAGATCCCGCCACCGACGCGGATGAGATGCTGGTCAACTTTTGGGGATCGTGGGCGTTTGGCGATTTCGAGCTGGCATACGACCTCTTGGGCGAGCGCCACGCGCTGCGCGAGCGGCAGACACGCGACGAATTCGTCGCGCTGCGCCGGCAGTGGTATGACGAAGCGCACCCCGCGCGCTTTTTGCTCTCCGCGATCGCGCCTCAGACGCAAGAGCAGAGCGGGCTATGGCTCCCCGGCAGCGGCACGACGGCATCGGCGTCGCGCCAGACCTTTCAGCTTTTTTGGTCGCTCGAGATCGACGAGACGCCGATCGCCGGCCAGCTCGAAGAGATTCCTTTCGCCACGATGGTGAATGGCGAGAGCCGCCGTCACTGGTTCTGGCAGTCCGTCACCGTCGAGCGCGATCCGCAGTATCAGCTGTGGCGCCTGGGCAGAATCCGCGACGAGGGATTGGCGGCGCAATCGCGCCCAGTGGAAGAATTGGTCAAGCGCAGCGACGAGCTGTGGGCAGAGGCGAATGGGCTGGCCGAGAAGAATCCCCAGCCGCAAAGCGATCAGGTGACCGCCCTCTTTCAACAGATGATGGCGCTGGCCAATCAGGCGATCAGCCTGGGAGAGTCGGCGCTGATGCGGCTGCCGCTCGACCGCGCGCTCTACGATAAGATGCACGACTATTCCTCCGTGCTGGGATTTTGGGAGCGCGCCGCCGCGCTGACCCAGCGCATGCTGCCGCGCTTCCCCGACCGCGTGATGCTGCTCAAGGATCTGTGCGCGCTGGATTATCGCCAGTCGCGCACGCTCGACACCACGGGCGATCGCGAGGGGGCGCGGCAATGGCTGGAGCGGGCCGCCGCCAACGCCGAACGCCTGAATCAAGAGCAGCCGAGCGCCGAATCGCGGACGATGCTCGGCGAGATCTTGCTCTCGCTCGACCGCGCGGATGAAGCGGAGGCGCTGTTGCGCGAGGCCATCGCGCTCGAGCCGACGGTGGGTGCGTGGATGGATCTGGGCGAATTGCTGATGACGCGCGATCAGGGCGTCGAGGCGATCGAGGCCTTCGAGAGCGCCCAACGCCTCGAGCCGGGCAACCAGCAGATCCGCTGGCGGCTGGGTCGCGCGCTCGAGATGGTCGGTCGCCCCGCTGAGGCGAAGCTGGTCTATGAGGACGCACTGGCGCAGGACGAGAACGACGCGATGGCGCACGCGCTCCTGGGCGGGCTGCTTTTCGAGCGCGAGACCTATGACGAAGCCGAAAAGCACTTGCGACGCGCCCGCGATCTCGGGCTAAATAGTGCGGAGACCAGCGTGCAGCTCGCCAACATCCAGGCACGGCGCGGCAACTTCAAGCAAGCCCGGCAGTTGCTCAACGAAGCGGCGGAGAGCAACCCGGCGATCGCGGACCAGATCAAATCGATCATCGCCCGCCTGAATGCCGAGGAAGCGATCTACAACAAGCGGAACCGGTGAGGAGGGCGGCCCTCACCCCAGTCCCTCTCTATCGGGATGGAGAGGGGCTATCGACGCCGCTTCCGGTGGGAAGGCGCCGGCCTCGCGTGCAGGGCGTGGGAGCCGCGCCAGTACCCAGGGCGCTCCCGCGGACGCCAGCGCGCCAAAGGTCAGCGCCAGCCCCAGGCTCATCGGTCTGCCCGCCAAGAACGCGCCGATCAGTCCACCGGCGACCGCCCCCGCCGCGCCAAGGCCGAGCATCGCCGCCCATGCGCCGCGCGGCGCGAAGCCCCGCTCCGTCTGGCCCCACCGCGCGCCATGCGCCAGCGCGCCCGTCAGCAGCCCCGCCGCGATCCAAAAGAGCGCGATCATCGCCTGTCTCTCCTCTCACGCGCCCGCGTTGAGCGCCTGGTCGATTACGCCCCACAGCCTGGCTCCGTCGCCGGCGAGCGTGAATGGATTCAATCCACCTTTGACCTCGACATGCTGAAAGATGTCGAAGAGCGCGAAAGAATAGGGGTGGCCAAGCCGGCTGAGCGCCCGCGCGAAATCTTGCGACTCCGTAAAGGGCACGTAGGGATCATGCCGGTCGTGCATCAGATAGACCGGCGCGCGTAGCTGGACGACGGCGCCGCTGGGCGAGAGAGCGGCCAGCGTCGAGATGATCGCCGGTGACAGCGCCGCCATGTTGGCATCCACCTGCCCCGGCTCGTCGCCCGCCAACAGGTGATAGACCGCTCGCGACTCAGACGAAAAGAGAGCGACTTCGGATGCCGGCAGCGGCGCGAAAGCGGGTGAAAACGACTGCTGGATGATGGCTCCTTCGCTGGGTGGCAGCGTGGGCGTCAGGCTATCAGCCAGCACCTGGAGCGGCACGATGTCGGGCTGCCACGGCTCAATGCGGCCGCTCACCAGCAAGGCGCGGCGACCGACATCGCGCAAGTAGTCGGCGGCGTCGTAAAAGCAGCCAAAGAGTGTGAGCGACGCCACCCGGTCGCGCAGGTGCGCGTCGGCCGCCGCCAGTGTCAGGGCCGAGCCGCCCGCGCTCAGCCCGATGAAGCCGATGGCGCGCGGATTCACCCCCGGCCAGCGCGCCAGCGTGTCAAACGCGAGATCCACAGCGGCGGGGTCATGCACCGATAGCGTATAGCCCAGCAGCGCGGGTGTCGTCAGCGCCATCAGCACCAGGCCGCTGCGCGCGAAGGATTGCTCGAAGTTGACGAGCTGCGCATCGCCGCGATTGTCGCCGACGCCCGAAATGAGGATGTAGGCCGCGCGCCCGCCGGGGAGCGGCGGCGCGGGCGTCGCCGGCTCGAAGACATCCAGAAAGATGGGACCAGCCGCGTCTTGCAAAGTGAGCGACGTGTGCCGCACGCCCTCGCCGATCGCGTCGAGCGGATTCACCTGGCCGGTCGCCGCGAAAACGACCGCCGGCAGCAAGAGCGACGCGCGCGTCATGGCGCGGCCCGGCGGCGTCAGCGTGCCAAACGCGCCGCCCAGCGCCAGCGCGATCAGCGCCACGCGCGCGACCCAGACGCGCGCCTCTCGCCAGCGCGACCGGTGCGACAATGACGGAGCCGGTGACGACGGCGAAGTGGATAACGGCGAGGTGGACGACGGCGTGCTCATGGCGATCCTCTCTCACGCGCGCGGCAGAGCCGCGAAACGATCTACTGAGGATCTATACGCTGAGAGTGGTCGCTGGCTCACCAGGATGGCGGCGCGATCACCCTTCGACCCATGCCGCGCCGTCGGTGGCGACCTCTTTTTTCCAGATGGGCACCGTCGTCTTGAGCGTGTCGATGATGAAGTGGCAGGCGTCGAAGCCCTCGGCGCGGTGCGGGCTGCTGACGACGATGATCACGCTCGCCTCGCCGATGTCGAGCCGGCCCAGGCGGTGAGCCAGCGCGACGCCGGTGAGCGGCCAGCGCGCGAGCGCCTCTCGCGCGATCGCGCGCATGCGATCTTCGGCCATCTCGACAAACGCTTCATATTCGAGATAGCGCACCGGCTGGCCGCGCGCGTTGTCGCGCACCACTCCTTCGAAGGTGACAAGCGCGCCCGCTCCGGGGCGCCACACGGCGGCAATGAGCGCGTCGCGGTCCAGCGGCTCGCGCGTCAGTCGCACGATCGGAACAATCGCGTCGGACTCCGCCATGTCGCGCTCCTCACTGCTCAGACCGATCGAAATCAGGATCAAGCCCCGAATGGGGCTCGCACCGGTCGCACCGGCTTCGTGATCGAAGCCGCGCCTTCCAGGCCGCCGGCACAATCATTCCCACTCGATCGTCGCGGGGGGCTTGGAGGTCACGTCGAAAACGACGCGATTGACGCCCGGCACCTCATTGACGATGCGGCTCGCCACGCGCCCGATCAGATCGTAGGGCAGACGCGCCCAGTCGGCGGTCATGAAATCGCCGGTGGTGACGGCGCGTAGCGCGACGACGTTGGCATAGGTGCGAAAGTCGCCCATCACGCCCACGCTGCGCACGGGGGTCAGCACCGCGAAGGCCTGGCCCACCTCACGATACAGCCCCGCCGCGCGCAATTCTTCGATGAAGATCGCGTCCGCCGCGCGTAGTGTCGCCAGGCGCTCCTCCGTCACCGCGCCAATGACGCGAATCGCCAGCCCCGGCCCCGGAAAGGGATGGCGCCAGACCCAGTCGTCGGGCAATCCCAACTCGGCCCCGACCGCGCGCGCTTCATCTTTGAAAAGATAGCGCAATGGCTCGACCAGCTCGAAGCGCAGATCGCGCGGCAGCCCGCCGACGTTGTGGTGCGTCTTGATCGTTTGCGCGGCGGCGGCGGTGTCGTAGCTCTTGCTCTCGATGACGTCGGGGTACAGCGTCCCTTGCGCCAAAAAGCGCACGTCACCCAGCTTCGCCGCCTCGTCCTCGAAGACGCGAATGAACGCCGCGCCGATGCGCGTGCGCTTTTCCTCGGGATCGGTGACGCCGGCCAGCCGCTCGAGGAATGTGTCGCGGGCGCTGACCGCGACCAGCGGGATGTTGAGATGATCGCGAAACGTCGTCACGACCTGCTCGGCCTCGCCCAGGCGCAAGAGGCCGGTATCCACGAAGACGCACGTCAATTGCTCGCCTACCGCGCGGTGGATCAAGAGCGCGGCGACCGCCGAATCGACGCCGCCCGACAGCCCGCAGATGACCTTGCCCGCGCCCACTTGCTGGCGAATGCGCGCGACCGCTTCGTCGATGACGTTGGCGGTCGTCCATGTCGGCTGGCAGCCGCAGATGCGCAGCACGAAATTCTCGATGATGCGCTGGCCGGCGGCGGTGTGCGTCACCTCAGGGTGGAATTGCAGCCCCACCAGGCCATCCGTGCGCTCGATGGCGGCGATGGGATTGCTGGCGGAGCGCGCCACGATCGCGAAGCCGTCGGGCAGGCGGGTGACGGAGTCGCCGTGACTCATCCACACCTGGGTGGGGGCGCTGGCGTCGATGCCAGCGAAGATCGCGCCGCCCGCGTCGCCCAGCGTGATCGTCGCCGGGCCAAATTCACGCTGCCCCGTCGCCAGCGTGACGTGGCCGCCCAGCTCTTTGGCCATCAGCTGCATGCCATAGCAGATGCCCAACACCGGCAGCCCGCTGGTGAATATGACCGGGTCGCAGGTGGGCGCTCCGTCGTCATACACACTGCTGGGGCCACCAGACAAGATGACGCCCTGGCAGCCGCGCGCGCGCAGATCGGCCAGGGTGGTAGACGTGGGCACGATCTCGCAATAGACGTGGCACTCGCGCACGCGGCGCGCGATCAGACGGCTGTATTGCGCGCCAAAGTCAAAGATGGCGATCATGATGCGCCGCACTCCACCCTTTCGCGCCGTGAATGATGAGCGATATATCCCGCATCATAGCACACGCGGGCAACGCCATCACAGCCGATCGAGCGGCTATTGACATGGGGTGCCTGTTGCTTACCTCCCTCGGACCCACCTCGCCCATCCGTGATGGCTCTGTGAGCAAGAGGTTTACGTTTGTGCTGTTTCCGTGATGCAAATGCCATCCACTCAATACTGGAAAGGTCGGTTACAGATACTGATGGGCACGACAAGGTGCGGATGAGACAGAACATTTTGTCTCACCGGAGGGAAGGTGAGAGAGCATGAAACAGCAGCACGCCGACGCGCAGGTGGTTCCCTATCCGAAGTACCAGCGGTTTTCGGCGGCCGCGTATCGATCCGTCCGCCACAAGCCCATGATCCACGGCTTACTGGAGGTCGACGTGACTGAGGCGCGCGCGGCCCTACGCGAGCACCGGGCGAAGACCGGGGAGTCCTTGTCGTTCACGGCGTTCCTCGCCACCTGCCTGGCGCAAGCCGTTAACGAGCACAAGGCCGTTCAGGCGTTTCGCCAAGGCGGGAAGCGTCTCGTCCTGTTCGAGGACGTGGACATCTCTACCCGGATTGAGCGCGACATAGCCGGCCAGAAATACGTCGTGCCCTACGTCATCCGTGCCGCGAATCGCAAAACCTTCCGCGAGCTGCATGACGAGATCCGGGCGGCCCAGGTGGCGGACGTGCAAGACGTCCTGAAGCGGTTCCAGTTTCTTTCGTTATTGCCGACCGTGCTCTATAGACTCTTCCTCTGGGCCTTCACCGGGATCGGGAGCAGGCGTCCACGACTGTGGAAGACGATCATGGGAACGGTGGGCATCACGTCCGTGGGCATGTTCGGGACCGGGGCCGGCTGGGGCATTCCCGCAGCTTCGCCGACGGCGCTCATGGTAACGGTGGGGGGTATTGGCGAGAAGCAGATGATAGTGGACGGTCACGCTGCCGTCCGGGAGTACCTGAGCCTGACGATCAGCGTGGATCACGAAATCGTCGATGGCGCGCCTGCCGCGCGCTTCACCCAACGGCTGAAAGAGCTGATTGAAAGTGGCTATGGACTGGGTGACTCCACAGTCGAGTCGGAGCAGGTCGGAGCGGAAGCCGCGTCAAAGCAGAAGTTGGATGCCACGCGCGCGTAATGCTCTGCCGTGAGAGCGGAACGAAAGAACCTTCTTGGCTCTTCCCATTCCTTTCCCAGGCCACCCCACGTCCTCTGATGGAGCTCCACGACGAGCTACATGCTTTGAAGGAGATATGCCAATGAATACAGTTGTCAAGACACGGTCTGGCGAGGTGCGTGGCAGCGTCGCCGATGGCGTGAATGTTTTTAAAGGCATTCCTTACGCAGCGCCACCGTCTGGCGCCAACCGGCTGCGGCCCCCGCAGCCTGTGGCACCCTGGAGCGGCGTGCGCGACGCCCTCACCTATGGCTCGAAGCCACCCCAGCCGCCACTTCCCCCGCAAGTAGCCCTGCTCATCCCACCGGAGCTTACCTTATCTGGTGAGGATTGCTTGACCCTCAATATCTGGTCCCCTGACCTCGGATCGGCCGGTCGGCCGGTGATGGTCTGGATTTCTGGTGGTTTGTTTGAGTATCACGCAACAGGTGCGTCGCCCTGGTATGATGGCAGTCACTTTGCCCGCGACGGCATCGTCTGCGTGACCATCAATTATCGGGTCGGTGCCGAGGGCTTCCTCTATCTGGGCGAAGGAGGCGCCAACTACGGCTTGCTCGACCAGATCGCCGCCCTCGCGTGGGTGCAAGAGAATATCGCTGCTTTCGGCGGTGATCCTGGCAACGTTACCATCTTTGGCGAATCGGCTGGAGGGATGAGCGTCGGCACGCTGCTTTCCATGCCCCGCGCCGAGGGGCTGTTCCGGCGCGCCATCGTCGAGAGTGGGACGGCTCATCATGTGACAAGCGCCGCGACCGCGCAGCGGATCGGCCAGTACCTTGCTGAGAAGCTGGGCGTCGCAGCAACCCGGGAGGCGGTCGCCGCGGTTCCCCTCGATCGCCTGCTTGTGGCTCAGGAGGAGCTGAAGGCCGATTTTTCCGCACATCCCGACCCGGAGCGCTGGGGGGAGGTGGCGGCCAACCTGCTGCCCTGGGAGCCGGTGATCGACGGGGATATCCTCCCCTCACGTCCGATTGATCGCATTGTTGCCGGAGCTGGCGCGGGTGTCGACGTCATGGTTGGCACGAACACCGAAGAATGGAGGCTGTTTCTGGTGCCTGGCGGCGCCATCGAGCAGATCACCAATGAGGCTCTGGTTGCGGTTATGGCGGCCTACGGGCTCCCAGTCGAGGCGGCTCTGGCGACCTACCGCGCAGCATATCCGGGCACCCACCCGGGCGACCTGCTCGCGACGATCCAGGGCGACTGGTATTGGCGCATTCCCTCTATCCGCCTGGCAGACGCCCACGCGAAGAACACCTCGGCCACCTACATGTACGAGTTCGCCTGGCGCTCGCCGCAGTTCAACGGGCTCCTCGGCGCGTGCCATGCGCTTGAGATTCCCTTTGTCTTCGACACACTCGGCAGCGGGTCTGAGGCGCTGCTGGGGCTGGACCCTCCACAACGGCTCGCCGACACCATGCACGCCGCCTGGGTGGCCTTCGCTACCAGAGGAGACCCTGGTTGGCCGAAGTACGAACTGCAGCGGAGGGCAACCATGCACTTCGACACCACGTCAGAAGTCATGGACGATCCTTTATCCGCAGAGCGGGCACTGTGGGAAGGCCTGCGGTAGCGTCTGCTACCGCGAGATTCTCCATCAAGACCGAGAAGAGGGAGCTATGATCTAAGCGGGACAGCAGAAATTTTGGACTACCTGAAGGCAAAGCAGCCAGATTTAGCACAGTCAGTGATAGAGGCGGTTTTCTTGCTCGGTTGATAGTCTTTGTCTGGTCCGAAACTTTTGCCAATCCGCTTAGATAGCAAAAATCTATGTGAATGTATCTCAAGGGATTCTTTCGTGCTTGGAGAACACCTATTGACCTGAGA